>Ga0100403_1003015_pt1 | contig 12805 bp, 13 predicted proteins | sample CryGeymet201501t_FD_83663 | JGI IMG/M metagenome (GOLD analysis project Ga0100403, IMG submission 83663) | Groundwater microbial communities from Crystal Geyser aquifers in Utah, USA - Crystal Geyser metaG 2015-01t | ecosystem: Environmental > Aquatic > Deep subsurface > Groundwater | place...
CCTCCTTGCAGTGATCAGTTTAAGAATGGAAGTTTACTGGAAGAGACACCCAATTACTTTTCAGAAATCCCTTCCTTGGTTTAAGAGCGGAAAATGAATTTACACATAAAACTTTACAGCACCTATACAGGTGTTATGAAAAATTTCATCAATGCGTCGAACTGGTTTTACCGTCTCCAACAATTGGTGATTTTGATTCTTCATTTCGTGCTTTTATATTGGATGTTCTACGCTCTGTCGGAATCAGGAAGCTTAACAACTTTCGAAGTTTCAATGCATTTTGTAGGAATGGCGATTTTCGGAGCTTCACTCATACGCGGTTGCGCCTATTGGGCCCGCTATCATCATCTTAAAGAACAATCACAACCCCATGCTTGATTCACAGTTAGAATTTATTAATGACTGGAGAGATGAATTTAAGAATTCATTTCGATCATTGCAAAAACTACATCAATTCTTAGAAATTGAAATTCCCAAAACAGATTACCCTCTCTTTATTCCACTTCGCTTGGCCCAAAAGATAAAAAATCAAGGTTCTCAGAGTTCTCTTTGGAAGCAGTTTGTTCCCTCATTTTTAGAAAATGAAAATAGCGGACTCATTGATCCAATTGGAGATCTCGTCCATTCAAAGCCGGGTCAACTGATTCATCGCTATCAAAGTCGCGCGCTTTTTATGCCGACCAACGTTTGTCCTGTATTGTGCCGTTATTGTTTTCGTAAAAACGAACTCTTTAACGAAAAAGAGTTATTTGAAGCCAATTTGGTTGAAACTCAAAAGTATCTTTTTGAACATCCTGAAATTAATGAAATTATCTTCAGCGGCGGCGATCCCTTTATTTTATCGGATGAAAAAATTGAAAACTATTTAGATTTTTTTAGTTCTATTCCGACTATTAAGCATATTCGCTTTCATTCTCGTACTCCTGTCATATTGCCTTCGAGAATCAATGCAACACTTTTATCTGTATTGAAGAAATCTTCAGAGCATTTTGAAACAATGACGGTGGCGATTCATTGCAATCATATCGATGAATGGGATCAAGAGATAGAAAACGCCATTAAAAAGTTGTATCAACTCAATCTTCAACTCTTATCCCAAACAGTGCTCTTGAAAAATGTTAATAATTCGACAAAAGACTTAATAGAATTAATGAAGTTATTGATTAAAAACAAAATTCGTCCTTACTATCTCCATCACCCTGACCAAGTGAAAGGAGGAATGCATTTTATGATTCCTTTGGAAGAAGGTCGAAAAATTTATGCGACACTCAGAGATCAATTACCAGGGTGGGCCATTCCGCAATATATTATCGATCGCCCAGATGGCCGAGGAAAGCTGCCGGCCTTTAATCCGGAGAATTTTAGCTTTTCAGGTCAATTTATATAATAGCTTGTCTCAATCTGCACAAGATTCTCTTTTTGCACTTCCTTCTCTAGAGACTCAGTCTTTTTTCCCCTAAAATAAAATTTAAATCATGGTTCTAGGAAATATATGAATGACACTGTAGCTTCTTTTGCACATGACTTGAGAAATAAGGTTAATATCGTCATGGCCAATCTCGAACTTTTTGAAAAAAAAATGGATGAAGGATTAGCTTGGATTGACACAAAAGCTTATTTTGAAAAATCATCTAAGACATTACAAAGTTTAACCGAGTTTTTGGATGATATGATCCATCATCATATAGAAGAGGAAGTTTCACTAAATCTGATTGTGACTAAAGCAATTGAAACCTTTCGTCTATCGCCAATGTTTATCGACTACCAAGAATTCTCCTCTCCAGAAATGATCATCAACAAAGTTAGAGTCGATCGAATGATTTCAAATATTATTCAAAACTCAATCGAACAAAATGCCAGCAGCCTCAAGATTGTCTTGAGAAAGAACTCCATCTCCTTTCATGATAATGGAGGCGGTATTGATTCAGAGATCCTTTTAAAAATCAAAAAAGGCATTAAAGTAAGTTCTAAAAACCAAGGGCATGGCCTAGGTCTCTTTGGCCTAAGAGATATATGTGATAAGTATAATTGGAAGCTTGAACTTCAAAACCGAAATCGACAAGACTGTCACCCCGTAAAGAGTGGCCTCTTCATTATGATATCTTTTCCCAAGCTTGCATCACATGAGTAGTTGCTCTTAAACAAGTTGCATCGAGAGAAATGAATTCAGGCATAATTGGCGTTTTTTCTGGACTCATTTCTAAATAATCCAAAACAATTCTCGTGGCCACTATGGAATGCCCCAAAAGACAGCTTGGTCCAAAGATTGGTACATTTCCAACTTCTAACTCTTTTGTGAAATTTTTTAACACTTCTGGGGTCATATAATCAGGTGTAGGTCTCAAATAAGTTTTAATAATTCCTGAGACACGATTTTCCTTTGTATAGCATTGAGGATGATACATATCTTGAATGGTATATTCATTTCCAAGAAATTTATAAAGATGAATTCCCATACCAATTACAAAACTAGAATAGATAGGTAGCTTCAAAGAGTTGGCTTCACGGTGAAGATCAAGATGAGCCTCGATTGGATAAACGTCAATTTCGTCAACTACGATATCAACAGATGTTAAAAAATCGCTCACCATTTGAGCATCAACTCCTTGAGGGTACATCTGAACTTCGACGCTTGGATCAATTGAGAGAAGCATCGATTTTGTTTCTTCAATTTTGGTTTTACCAATATTTAATTGAGTAGCAATAACTTGGCGATTGATATTACTCGCTTCGATAATATCATTGTCAGCTATTTTGAATTTCTTAACACCTAATCTAGCCAAAGTTTGTGCGACTCCCGAACCCATTCCTCCCAATCCTGCAATAGCAACGGTCATCTGACTTATTTTATTCTGTCCTTCTTTGCCATTTATCCAGAAGTGATTTCTAATCGTTCTCGAAAGATAAAAATCAAGTATTGTCGTCATAAAATCTCCATAAAATAAACAAAGCTATCATTTATCAGTTTTGATTTTTTGCAGAGTAAATTTTTTTTTACTGATTTGAGACTTTTTTAAACTTCTTTAACCATAAGATTCTTAAATGACTGAAACCAGACTGAAAAATCTGAAAAGTGAGCATAATGACCAACTGCTTTTGTTTCAAAAAAGTTTAACATTTCAGAATTTGACCAATGACGACCTAGTTCTTCCGTTTTTAAAAACTGGTCGTTTGAAGATATGACAAGAAAAGTCTGAACTCCTGCTTTTCTTAAATTTTTAAGAATGTCTATTTCATTTGAGAAGAGAGTATTGCCGAGGGATTCACCTAAACTAGACCTAAATTTTGGATCTGTTTTTAGAAAATCTTGAACGAGTAAATCTAGTGGCCCTTTAGAATTTGTAAGGGCATCGAAGAGAGAAGTCACATCAGAGATATTTGGATTTTCAACATAGAGATATTGAGATTGGTTGAGAGGTTGAAAGTAGGAAGCAACTTCTCCAAGATCCTTCCCTGGAGAACATTGTAATAAAAATAATTTCTGAGGGTTAACTATCTTTGTTGCTCTCAAGGCAATATGCCCACCAAGAGAATGCCCAAGTAAATCGAAGCTCTGTAAGCTTAAAGCAGTAATGACTTCTGCCACAATATCTGCCATCAATTCAAGATTATAATCCCTCTTGTTTAATGGCCCTGAATTTCCATGCCCGGGAAGATCTACACAATATGAAGTATAATTTTCTAAAAAAACTTGTTCATTTATCATGCCTGAAAAGGATAAGGACGAGGATGAATTTCCGTGAATGAGAACGAATGCTCTCTGACCTTTTCCGAAAATTTGAATATTAACCTCACCTTTTGAAGTTTTGATTTTCTGAACTCTTGTCAATCCCATCATTTTTTCCTTTTTTTGATTCAAACATATTTTCTAAAGAAAGCACATGATTGTCTTTCAACTTACATTGCGAGGCTTCATGGATAATCAAAAATATAGTATCGTTCATTTAGAATCACCGTATGAGACTTTAGGAGTGACAGAAGGACAAATATATTTTTCTAAGATTTTGGCATGCCGTTTAAAATCCTATCAACAAAGATACGGAAAAAGAGTCTTTCCTTTTGGAGCGGAAGACTTTCTGAGCGACATCGTTGCGATTCAAAGAAATAGTGACCAACAAATTGTAGCTACATTTAAGTATGTCAGTTATAACTCTTGTCAAAATTTCTCAGTTGAATTCCCATTGAATCATACTTTTCAAAATCCTATCAACGATAAATTTCCAAGAGAAATAGTTTCTAATTGGATGTTTGAAAAAGAAAATTCGAATAAACAGTTTGCCTATATGGGATCATTTACGAACACACAAGATTTTGGCCAAACTATTAAAGAAAGAAGGATGATTAAAGATCTGATTACGACAGCGATTGTCGGTATCATTTTGAGCAAAAAAATCGATCACGTTATCGTTACCGGAATCATCCCAAATGGAGCATCAAACTATATTCAGTGGTTAGGATTTGAAAAACTATGCGAGGAGATTGTCCTCGTAAAAGATATCAATCAATCACCGGCCAATGTTCTCATTCTTAATCAAATCTCAAAAGATAGCCTCGCTTTATATGACAAATATCGTTTTTTCTGGGATGAAAGAAATTGTATTAGAAATGTGGAGACTGTAATTAGAGAAAAAGACGAGGCTGCTTAGGCTCGTCAATTTTCAACTCAAACAATGTATAATCTTCTCCCGAGTAGAGATTCTTTGTTAAGGCAGAATGGGGAAACTTCTCGTTACGACTAAAATAACCAACGGTAGACCCAAAACCCAAGGAATAAATGCAAGTATACTTATTGCCATAACTCTTTTTCTTTAAAGTATCTTGTAGCATATTTGAAAGAGTTTTTTTGACGATGACTTTTTCTGAACTAATTTTAACCAACTCATAGTCATAGGATTGCTCAACATTTTTAGCAACCTCTTCAAGAAAGCATGAATAGCTAACTAAGATTGAATATTTCTGAAACTTTTGAGCAAACGTGGTCTCCTTATTTTCAAATGCAGTTTGTTGACCTAACCAAAAAAGATCTTCTTCACTAAAACCAAACCCTTTTACGAGCATTGCATATAAAGCTCCATAGAGCTCTGTATTGACAAAGCCATTCTCTCTATCAGGTGAGAAAAATTGATTTCCGACTTGTAATGACAGGAGCAGACGTTGACAAAATTCATGACCAGTATTTTCTTGAAGGATTTTCAGAAGAACGGATCCAATTCTGTGAGAAGAAAATGCACCGATCTGATATTCCTGAGGCGCCAGATCACGGCGTCCCGTCAAATATTGTAGACACACGTAGTGATCCGTTTTTTGGTAAACTAAATTCAAGGAGTTTATACCAAGATGAGATATAATTTCCTCAAATCTATCAAAAGGGAGACTTTTACCTAAATATAGTCTTCTCCATTCATTTCTTGTAACACCAAGACGATCTTGGAGCTCACTGCCGAGACAATCTTTTAAATAAAGAATCAAATCATTAAATTTCTCTAGTGGAGTTTTTTCATTTGGATTTTTAAAAACCATGAATCCTCCTTTTTAGAAATGTGAATGGTGGCATTTTTATTTAACAGAGACATGCACCAAGCGCGTGCCCATTCTCCAGCAAAATCTCCGATGATCGCATCATTGAAATAAAGATCTTTGTTAATAAAAGGGCGAGGTTTAAAACTGAGAGTTGCAGACAATGTTTTTTGATCTGTTTTAAAACTGGCGACATGGTTTTGAGTGTTTGAAGCCCAACTCTCCACTAAAATAAGAAATCGATCATGAACCTGGGTTTCATTATACCAACTCCATTTCTTTCCCCACCAATTTGAATCGTTGCAAAGGGCAGAAGAGAAATCTAAGAGTTGTTTTTCTGTCGTTAACTCACCCTTTATTTTTAACCATTGGACCATTCTTAAAAAAAGGTCAAAAGGATAGTATTTAATTTTATCCTTTAGAAAGAAGGGCTCTACATTTTCGGTTTTCCAAAATTGTCTTAAACTTTCATGCCCTAACTTCAGGACAATCCATTTTTCAAATTCAGAAACAAATCGAAAACCAATTTGTCCTTGATCCTTATACTGAAGAGGAAGGGCTTGTCGAAAATCATTGTAGTGAGCTCTGGCCCTACGACTTGAAGTCGTTTTTGCGACCCAGTCTGGAAATTGAATTTTGAGTTGAAACCATTCATCATGAGTAAGATCTAATAATCCGCTTTCAAGGCGTGAAAGCCTTGAGCGTGAACAATTCAATCGACTTGCCATTTCTTCTTGCGACAAATTGTTTAAATTTCGAATAAATTTTATATCTTCTGGTCCCATTTAACTCCCGAATGACAATCAACCATAATTGAAAAAGAAGGGCTTTGACCAGCTTTCACAGGTCAATAGGCAAGCACTGCGTCGTAAGTGTTCTCAATTTGCACAGTTTCTAGACAATTTCTGCGACCGCCTGATGAAAGCCTTCACTGTTGACTATACTTTCCTCTAACTCTCTCCTTCTCTAAACAGGATGTTTATTATGCGAGAATTGAAGAAGATTTGGATTTTTGAACCCAATCAATTACAGCAAGAAAAATATCGATTCGACTTAGAAGATAATTTCGATGTCACCTTTTTTTCCCATCCACGACTTGCTTTGATTGAATACCTGAAGGCTTCTAGGCCAGATCTCATTTTGAGTGATACTCATTTCTCTGGTCAACAAGGTGAACTTCTCCAATGGATTCACGATTTTTCATCAGTTGAAATTTGGCTTATTCCCTCTGATAGTAATTTAAATATTCTTAGAAAGTACCAAGCTAATGGTATCAATACTTTCATTCCCAAAAATCTTGATCCAAACCTGTTACTTATTAATCTTGAAAACTTTTTTTCAAAAAAAGAGCAACAGTCCTCTATGACTGATTTGAAAATTGGTAACCACACAATCAAAGATCTCACGCGAACTCAATTTAAAATATTAGAGCTTTTTCTCGAGCGTAGAGACAGACAGATATCGCGTATTGAATTTCAAAATAAGATCTGGGGAGATCAGATCGTTCACCATAAGAACTTAAATGTTCAATTGCATCTGTTGCGAAAAAAATTGAATCATTTTCAAATCGAAATTAAATCATTAAAACCGGGCCATTGGACCTTATGCTATCAAAATGAAGCACCGAGGGTCCAAATATAATAAAAAACAGAGACTTAGCCCTAAAAGTTGCCTTTAAATCCTGTTGACAAGAAAACCTTGGGACCTTAATATCCGAAAACACTTTTATGCGGGTATAGCTCAGTTGGTAGAGCGTCTGCTTGCCATGCAGAAGGTCGCCCGTTCGAATCGGGTTACCCGCTCCATTTTTTTACCAATCCAAAATAATTTTATCGTCCAAGAAGTTTTAGCGACCTGAAGCATGGCTTGCCATGCAGACCGCGAAGGCAGGAGCCGTAGCGGCCGACAGTCCACTGGACTGTCCCGAGCAGGAAGCGAGGGAAGGATTCGGCCTTTCAGCGCAATCACGCTCGCCAAAGGCGTCAAGTGAACCAATAGCTCAAAGCATTCTTAATTTTCAAATGCGTTGCCCTGCTTGAATATTGCTGTGTAAAATAAGTCGATGATAGTTCGTTTTTTCTTATTATTTTTTGCTTTTCAAAATGTTCGCGCAGGCATTTTAGAAAGAGACAGAACTGTGGATGATATCGTCATTCAAAAAACGTTATCGACAGAAGACAGAAGTGTTTCTCTCCCTCTTCCTTTTTTTATGAAGAGCTTTAGTATTTTTAACAACTTGGTTGAAAATGATAAAACGGGTGAACGCTATGAAATCAAAGCTCGAATTGGTGAGCTTCATGATCGTATCAATGATCCTAATATAGCTTTAGGCTCTGATTATGTTCTCTTTTTAGGTGGCTCAAATACTTTTGGCCTTTGGCTTGAAGACGATCAAACCATTCCTTATCTTGTCCAAAAAAAAATTGGTTCGAAACAGAAAGTTTTCAACCTTGCCTGTGGCGGGTGCTCGCTCGCCTATATGTACTACATCGTGAGAAATTCAAAAGCGATTGAGAAACTAAAAAGTAAAAAGGGCATACTTATTTATAATTTTTTCGACTTTCATATCCTCAGAGATAATTGCTTGCCGCCAGAATTACTTTGGAACCGCGGTTATGTGCCCTCATTTGATTACGTTGATCAAAAGTTAGAGTATAAGAATCTTTGCTCTGAACAACTGAGAGTCAAACTGACGCTTTTTTCAAATTCCATGTTTCAATACATGCCTTTTTTAAAATGGTTTCTTCCTAAAAATGCCAAGTATCACGATATCATTCAACATCAACATATCGCCTATACTATTAAACTGTATTCCGAAATTATTCGCGAACTCGGTGGGACTAATCAAGTCACGCCCTATCTCCTTTTTAATCCCATGGGCATCGCCTTTGATAAAAGCAAAATGGATGACATGACTGAATTGGCAAAAAAAGAAGGAATTATTTCTATTTGGGTCGATGAGAAATGGACCACGCGTGATCTGGTTTTTAAATTTGATAAGCATTATAACCAAAAGGGAGCTGAAGCTCTTGCCCATTTTATATCAAGAAAAATTTTCAATATTTCGAATTAATCTAAAAGAAGTGGACGTGACTCGACTTTAAGATTTTCAGGATCTTGATTATCTCTTCTAATCAGCACATTTCCTAACACTAAAACGTCCATATCATTAGATAGAAAGCAGCGAACAGCATCGTCAGGTGAGCAAACGATTGGCTCACCCCGAACATTAAAACTTGTATTAATCAACAGTCCAATGCCTGACTTCTTTTTGAACTCTGATAAGAGCTTAAACATCAGAGGGTCACTTTCAGCTGTTACTGATTGTAATCGTGAAGTTCCGTCAAGATGAGTGACCGCAGGAAATGGAGATTTACTATTCACTTCTCTTTCCTTTTTCAACTTGTTGGTAAACATCATAAAAGGGCAGTGATAATCGTCTTGAAAATAAAACTTGGCCTCTTCTTCCAAAACGATTGGAGCAAAGGGTCTAAAGTTTTCTCTTAATTTAATTTTAATATTGAGATGCTCTTTCATCTCAAATCGGCGTGCGTCTGCAAGGATACTTCGATGGCCCAAGGCTCGCGGTCCCCACTCCATTCTCCCTTGAAACCAACCGATAATCTTTTGCTCATCCAGTAATCGCGCGCATTCACTTGCAAGAAGTTCTTCATTTGCAAATTGTTCAAACTTTAATTGATAAGTATTTAGACAGTTACTAATTTCTTCTTGATCAAAAGATGGTCCTAAGAAAGGGGTGAAGCGCTCAGGTGCATTTTTGCCTGAATGGTTGAGATTATCATACGCAAGGGCAGCTCCCATGGCGCCACCAGCATCACCAGCTGCTGGTTGAATCCAAACTTTCTCAAAAAATTTAGCCTCAAGAATTTTAGCATTGGCCACGCAATTCAGGGCCACGCCACCTGCAAGACAGAGATTGTTTTTCCCCGTAATGAACTTGGCATGTTTAGCTATTTTCAAAACAATTTCCTCAAGCACGGTTTGAATCGCCAACGCCAAATTCATATACTCCTGAGTGATTTCTGATTCAGCTTTTCTTCGTTCAAGATTGAAAAGCGTTTTCCACTTCCTCTGATGAACCATTGTCATATGGGTATTATATTTAAAGTAATTCATATTAAGGCAAATTGAACCATCTTCAAAAATTTGGACAAGTTCTGATTTGATTTTTTTAATATAATCTTGAGTCTGATCTGAATCAATCATGCCATAAGGAGCGAGCCCCATTAACTTATATTCGCCCGAATTAACTTTAAAGCCACAAAACAATGTAAATGCGGAGTAGAGTAAACCTAATGAGTGAGGATAGCGAAGTTCTTTTTTTAAAGTAATTCCATTTGCATCTGCATCGTATATCGAAATACTCGCCCACTCTCCGACTCCATCAAGAACAACAATTGCCGCACTTTCAAATCCTGAAGGATAAAAACTACTCGCGGCATGTGAGAAATGATGTGTCGAAAATTTAATATTGGTTTTTGTTTTAAAACCTAACTTGTAGAGTTCTCTTTTGATAACTTGTTTAGTGAAAATCTTCTCTTTTATCCAAGTTGGTAAGGCACTCACAAAAAAGCTAATACCAAAGGGCCATGAGTGCAGAATCGTCTCAATTATTCTTTCGAAAGTATCAAAAGGCTTATCATAAAAAACGATAGCCTCAATATCAACAGGTGAAATGTTAGCAAAGGACAAGCAGAACGATATGGCCTGAGACGGAAAGCGAGCATCGTGTTTCTTTCTCGTGAATCTTTCTTCTTGGGCAGCAGCAACAATTTTTCCATCGACAATTATGCAAGCTGCTGAGTCGTGATAAAAACAAGAAATTCCTAAGATAGCCACTGATTCTCCAATTCTTGCTTGGTGATCAATCTGTCGACAACAACATAATTGGAATCTTGAGTAATGGCTTCCTCAGAATAAAATTTCGACTTTGATAGTTTAAAAAATATAACGACGATCGGAAAAAGAAAGATATAGGCCAATCCCAAAAAAAGGTAGTTTATTAATTTAAACATGTCTTTAGAGGCAGATATAAAATAATGGAAATTTAATTTCATATTGGTGTTTAAAAAAGTGTGTAAACAAACGGAGCAATCGCGCCATTACCTGCAAAAGTAATAATGAGTCCCAACAAGAGAATAATGAAAAAGACCGGCGCCAAGAACCATTTTTTTCGGTTTTTTAAATAGCTCCAAATATCTTTCAGAAAATCCATACTCTATCTTAACGTCTGATTCAAACAAACGACAAGAAATCTCATTTCTTATGTTTGACTTTTGCTAGTAATATCAACAACTTGCAATCATTGTCCAAACAACTGACACCCTATTGTTTTTACTCTTGAGTCCCGTACCAATTCTTTTATCGGGTACCATAGGCCTATGGTGAAACGATTCGTCCTGATTAGTCTCCTTGGGATACTTAACCTTCAACTCTGCTTTGCTCAGAGTGATTATCTCGCGACTTTAGAAACGAAAGCTTTGTTCAATAGACTGATGCAAACAAGCAAGAGCATTCAATCAGATCAAAAGATCATTATTGGACAACAGAATGCATTCACTGAAAAACGTGGCTGGCGAATTAGCAATAATGATTTAGGTTCTCCATTAAGTTCTGATATGTTCGATGTTGCCAATATCCATCCAGCAGTTTTTGGACTTGATTTTAATGAATTTGGCTCTTGGAATCGCGAAGCGTTGATTGAAAAGATTCAACAAAATAATGAAGCAGGTGGAATATTCACTTTATCATGGCATATGCCAACTCTTATTCACGATGGAAAAGGCAATGATTCCTTCGACGACACAACCTCCAAAGTCGTCACCCACATTCTACCAGGTGGAAAATCTCACCATCTCTATCTTGAGAAATTGAATTCACTTACAAGTTTTCTAAATGAAATTAAAGAAATTCCAGTCATTTTTAGACCTTTTCACGAGCACAATGCCTCTTGGTTTTGGTGGGGGAAAAAACATTGTACGATTGAAGAATTCAAAAAACTTTGGAAATTTACCTATAATTATTTAAGTGAAAAAGGAATTCATAATCTCCTTTATGCTTACTCTCCCAATCATATCACTTCTGATTATTTTGAACGTTATCCAGGAGATGAGTTCGTCGATATTTTAGGTGTCGATATGTACTTCAAAAATTATGCTGTTGATGTTTTTGAGCATGGCTTGTCACCTCTGAAAAATTGGAAGCATAATGTTTTATGGTTGCTTCAAGCTGCTGAAAAAAGAAATAAAATTCCTGCGATTACTGAGTTTGGACAAGAAGGTTCTTGGTATAAAAACTTTTGGACAGACTATATGTCATGGCCGCTTGAAAAAAAAGGAATCGCGCAAATCCTCAATGGAGAAAAAGCTCCAAGCTTGGGTGTCGCCTACGTTATGCTGTGGAGAAATGACAAATCAGATCCTAAGCATTTTTTTGGGCCAGTGCCGGGCCATTTGAACAATCACAACTTTGATATATTAATGGATAAAAATATTTACCTTGGTCTTCCTACTTTCTAAACACGCTGCACATTAAATTCTTTTTGAGCTTTCAATTACAATTTTTGTTAAGTCCGCTATGATACTTTCTATGGCAAAGCCAAATAAAAAGGAAATTCAAGTTTTACTGGTTGATGGAAATCTTCAGCGTAGAAATACTCTTTCTTCTCGCCTAAGAGTTTCAGGCTTTGTGGTTGAAGCCGCAACAGGTGGATTTCATGCTCTTAATTTAAGCGAAAATAAAACCTATAACGGAATAATTGTTGTTGAAGATTCTGACGATATGCCGGGACGCGAAATTATCGGGCTCATGCGTCAACAGTATCCTGACAAAGAAAAACTTCCGATCCTATATCTTGGAGCCAAAGGTCAGCCCGAAGAGATCTTAGATTTTATGAATCTTGGGGCTAATGAGTTTGTTGTTTATACCGGAAATTTTCAAATTGTACTTGAAAAGCTTAAACAATATCTCAAAGTGAACTAATTAAGCTACCTTCAAATGTCTTTCTGGAGTCGAGTCCGTTCCTGATGTTTTTGTATCAAGCCACTTGTTTAAAATTTCTTTTATTGACCAGCCGGGAGTATTCATACCACTACCAAGACTATATTTACATGGCAAGCTTCTCCCAATCTGGAGCACAGGTCTCGGGCACTGGTGCTCTGTAGCTTAAGCTCTGATGTGGCCTTATGCTATTGTATTGCTGTCTCCTTTTCTCAATAATTATCTGTGCTTCTCTCAAAGTATAAAACAATTCCCCATCTAAAAGTTC
>Ga0100403_1003016_pt1 | contig 12802 bp, 24 predicted proteins | sample CryGeymet201501t_FD_83663 | JGI IMG/M metagenome (GOLD analysis project Ga0100403, IMG submission 83663) | Groundwater microbial communities from Crystal Geyser aquifers in Utah, USA - Crystal Geyser metaG 2015-01t | ecosystem: Environmental > Aquatic > Deep subsurface > Groundwater | place...
ATTGTATTATTAATGATTGTTTAACTTTAGATACTATTGGAAATTTTAAAATAGAAAATGAAGATTTTAAAATAGATTTGAAGAATTATAAAGTTAAATCTGAATTACATTTTGAAAATTATTCATTTCTTAAAAAAGAAGAATTAACTACTTATTTTGATTTAGAATTATTAAATTTAACTAGTGAATTAAAAAATATATTTAAAGATGTAGTAATAGGTTTAGGTAAAAATTTACCTTTAACATTATCTTGTGAAGATGAAGTAATTAAATGTGAGTTTGTGTTGGCAAATAGAGTAGAATGAAATTAGATAAAATAGAACAAGAATTGAAAAAGAAAATAGAAAAGTTTAGAAATGCTGGAGTAAAAATCAATAAAGAAAAACTTAATGATGAAGAAATATGTTTAGCTATTTTAGAAACTAAACTTAAACAACATAAAGAAACACTAGATATGTTAAAACAACAAAAAAATGAATATATGAAAAAATATAGACAAACAGAAAAAAATAAAAAATATCAATTAAAATATCATAGAAAATATTATAAAAAAAATAGTAAAAAAATATTAAAACAAATTAAAGAAAGGAAAATTAAAGAAAATATATAGTTTAGTATATATAAGTTTATAAACTAAATAAGATTAATATAATTAATTAAATAAATGAAAAAATAAAATGAAAAAACAAATTAAACAAAGAAACCAATATATAGATGGTTTAGAGATTATTCAAAATGTATTTTTAATTATAGAATTAATAGCTTTATTATTATATTTAATACATGAACATTGGATATTTTTAGTATTTGAATTTGTAGCTTTATTTTTTACATATTTTATTTGCGTATTAGCTTTAATTGAATATATAAATGTAAAAAATGAAATTAAAATAGTTAAAAAATAAATATTAAATAAAAAATGACTGAAGAAAAAGAAACAGCACTTATTGTAGTATCAATTAAAAATAAAAAAAGACTTCAAGCTATTGGAAATATGAGAGATTCTTATAATGATGTAATAGAATTAATTTTAAATGAAAGGGAGAAAAGAAAATGAAAACATGTTATTGTTGTAAAGAAAAAACAGAATCATGGGGTATAATAAATATGAAGTACTATTGTAAAAGATGCAGAGAATATAATAAAAGTTATGGAAGATTTCCTAAAAAGAAAGAAATAGAAGAGTTAAAAAAAGAAATACTTTAATATAAAGAAAAGATGATAACAATCGAATCAAAAGGAAATCAAATATTTATATTTGGAAGAGATGATAACAATAATGTATATTGTAACCAAGAAAAGTTTTTACCATACTTTTATGTAGAAGATAAAAATGGAGAATATATTAGTATTGATGGAAAGAAATTAAAAATAATAAAATGTATTAATCCTTATGATATTTATAAATTAAGAGAACAATATTCTAAACATTATGAAGCTGATGTAGTATTTGTTAATAGATTTATAATTGATAATTTTAAAGAAATAAAACAAGAGAATGTTAGAAAATGTTTCATTGATTTGGAAACAAGAAAACCTGAAACAGGATATGATGACCCATTTAAAGCAAGTGGTGAAATTTTATGTATAGGTTGTTATGATAATTTTAATAAAGAACATAAACAATTTACTTTAATAGATTATGAAAATGAAAAAGAAATGGTTAAAGCTTTTATAAATTATATTAGAGAAACTGACCCTGATATGATGATAGCTTGGAATGGTGATGGTTTTGATTTTCCATATTTATTAAATAGAATAAATAAAATTGGAATTAATGTTAATTGTTTAGCAAGACAAAATGAAGTGTATAGAGGAAGTTGTAAATATGAAAATAAATATGATGTTAGTATTGGTGGTAGAATATTATTTGATTTGTTATATGCTTATAAAAAATGGTCATCTGGAGAAGGAAGAGAAAGTTTTAGTTTAGATTATATTAGTAGATATGAAAAGTTGGGTGAGAAAGAAAAATATAAAGGAACACTTGATGAATTATATAAACAAGATATTGAAAAATTTAAATTATATAATAAAGTAGATGTTGAATTAATGGTATTATTAGATGAAAAATTAAAGCTTGTTGAATTTTTTGACAGCTTAAGAAGATTATGTTTTTGTAAATTCGAAGATGTTTTTATGAATAGTAAATTAGCAGATTGTCTTTGTTTAAAATATGCCAAAGAACATAATATTGTTTTACCTTCAAGTAAAAAACATGAAAATAAAGAAAAATTTGAAGGTGGGTTTGTTCAAAATTCTATTCCAGGATTACATCAAAATGTTGCTTGTATGGATTTTAAATCACTTTATCCTTCAATTATGTTAGGTTTTAATACAAGTTATGAAACATTATTAAATGAACCTAAAGGAGATTATATTAATGGTATTAATAAATATTTTTTTAAAAGAGAGCCTGGAATAATTCCATCTATTGTTAAACCATTGTTAGAAAGAAGAGCTGTAGTAAAAAAAGAATTAAAAAATATTAGTGATAGAACAACAAGAGAATATCAAACAAAATATATGGAACAATATACTTTAAAAACAATTGCTAATAGTTTTTATGGAGTTTTAGGATATAAAAATTTTAGATTATATAAAAGAGAAATTGCTGGAGCAATAACTTATTTATCTAGAAAAACAATTAAAGAAGCAACAAAATGGTTTAAAGAAAAAGGTTATAGTATAAATTACGGAGACACAGATAGCATTTTTTGTTCTATGAATGATAAGAGTATTAATGATTTTAAAAAATTAACAATTGAAGTTAATAATTATTTAAAAGATTTTTATAGAAATTATAGAGTTAAAGATGAAGATAATATTATTGAATTGCAATTTGAAAAAGTATATAAAAATATATTTTTTAAAGGAACAGAAGGAAAAGGTGTTAAGAAAAAATATGCAGGTATATTAATTTGGGAAGATGGAAAAGATTGTTATAAATATCAAAGAAAAGGATTCGAAAGTAGAAGAAGTGATAGTCCTCAAATAGGAAGAACATTTTTAGATGATGTTTTAAAAATGATTGTTGAAAATAAAACTAAAGAAGAAATAATGTTATTTATTCAAGAATTTGAAAGAAAATTAAGAACGGAAATACCACCAGAAGAAATAGCTATTCCTATTGGTATATCAAAACATTTACATTTATATACTAATCAAATACATGCAAGAGCTTCAAGGTTAGCTAATGAAAGACATAATGCTGGAATACAAAGTGGTGATAAAATAAAATATATTTATGTAAAGAATAGAGATGGAGTTATTGCATTTAAATCTGAAGGTTATCTTTGGGATGAATATCAAGTTGATTATGATAAAATGATTAGGAGAATTATTAATTTAAAAATAGGTCCTATATTTGATTCATTGGGATGGAGTCATAATTATACTACTAAATTAAATAAAAAGAAAAAGAGATTATTATTAAAAAATATTCTTAAACAAAACGAACTATGGTAATTAAATATAAAAACATTAAACAATTAAATAAATTAATCCTATGTGAGGTAATGGTAACCTGTTGGATTCATGCTCCATCACTCCTTGTTCGACTCAAGGCATAGAAATATTAAAATGAAAAAAGAAAAAACATATCCGATTTTTAAAAAGAAAGATGAATGTAAATTATGTGAAATAAAAGAAAAATTAACTTATCATCATATAATTCCTAAGAGAGAAATTTTATTTAATGGATATGAGAATATAATGATTTTGTGTAGAAAATGTCATAATATTATTGATGTAAGTTTTAAAAATAGAACAGAAAAATGTTATGAAAAAAATAAAATAATAATTGATAAATATAATAAAATTTTAGAAGATAATAATTTTTCAGAAGATTTATTATGGAAAATATTTAAAACAAAAGAAGAAGTAAAAATTATTAAAAAGAAAAAAGAAAAGAAAAAAAGAAGAGATATTGGATTAAATTTAAATCATATTAGTCTTAAAGAATATAGAGAATTTAGAGATGCAGGAAAATTAAATAAATTATTGGTTAGAAAAGCAAAACCAAAATATGTACAATGAAATTTTCAAGAGAAGTTGGACCACCAAGAAAAGTAGTTTTTAATGAAGAAGAATATCTTAATTTTATTAACATTTATAATGGTATTAAAACTTCTATTTATTCTTCAATATATTACTTTGATGTAGTTGATTCTAAACCAAATTATGATAGTGCAGTTATTGAATGTTTATTTTTTGATTTTGATGATAAAGATTGCAATGCTTATGATGAAGTAAAAAAATTGCATGAATATTGTTTTAAAAATAATATTATGCATAGAATAAATATGTCTGGTAGAGGTTATCATTGTTATATTATAACTGAAACTTTTAGAGCAAAGAATACAAGAGATACTATTTATAATGCCCAACATTATTTTATTGATAAGTTAAATTTAGATATTGATAAACATGTTGTTGGTAATCCTGCACAATTATCAAGAGTAGAAAATACATGGAATGGAAGAATTAATAGGTTTTGTATTCCTATATCTAAAGAACAATTTGATATGGGTGATAGATATATTAAAGAATTATCTAAAAAACAAAACTTTATTAATAATAAAATTATATGTGAAAAGAAATATATTTTAAATGATTTTGATTTTGAAACAAAAACTTTTGATGATAATTGTGATATACAAAGTATAGATTTAGAAATAGAAAATACTAATATAAAATTTCCACCTTGTTTGATAAATATTATTAAGAAAGGTGAAATGAGATGGAAAGAAAGATATCTAATAATTTTATATCTTAAAGAATTAGGTTATTCTCAACAAAATACATATGAAATTTTAAATAGTATTTGTAGTAAATATACTTTAAATCATTGTATTAATGAAGAAAAACAATTACAATATTTATATGAAAGAGATGATTTAATATTTCCTACTTGCAATAAAATAAATATGGATGGTTATTGTATAGGTCAATGCAATCAATATAATAAGGTGTTATATAAATGATATTAAATAAATGTATATACATGATTATTATCACTATCAATGAAAGAAATAATTACTTGTCTAAAATTGCAAGAAGTTCTGGAATTAATTTTAGATATTCTTTCGAATTACTTAAAGTGTTAGAGAATATTAAAGCAATTAAATATAAAAATGATAATGGTAAAATTAAATATTTATACTTGACAGAAAAAGGAAAACGATTAAAAGAATTATTATTGATAATTGATAAGTATGAAAAGAAAAGAATTTGGAATATAGTTTAGTATAAATATATTTAAAAAGTAATTTAATTTAATATATCAAAAAGAATAATTAATATGAAACAGCATGAAAAAGAAGTATATAAATTAAGTCAAGATTTTAAAATTAGAAATAAAGTTTTATCACAATTAGTTTGGAAATTATATCATAAGCAAATTAAACTTCATAATAAAACAGAAAAAGAAATTTGGAAAATAATATATGAATTTGATAAAGAAAAAGAGTTTTTAAAAAATGAAAGAAAAATATAAATGTTTAAAGTGTGGGAAAATATTAAAAGATATAGATGAAATTAATAAGCATAAAGAAAATAACTTTGACCATTTTGAATATGAATTAATTGGAACTAAAATGAAATTAGGATTTTGTTGAAATGAAAAATCCAAAATAATCTAAACATGAATGAGGAATGAATAATATGTTAAAAGAAATAAGAAAAAGGAAAAAAGAAAAAAAAATAAAAAGATATGTAGTAGGAGATATTCACGGAAATTTTAAAGCACTAAAAGAAGTTTTAACTAAAAGTAAATTTAATTATGATAATGATATGTTAATAGTTATTGGAGATATTGTTGATGGTTATAATGATTCATATAAAGTTGTTGAAGAATTATTAAAAATAAAAAAGTTAAAATATATTATTGGTAATCATGATGTATGGTGGATGAATCATATGAGTACAGGTTGGGCTGAAGATATTTGGTTATTACAAGGTGGACAAGAAACAAAAGATTCATATAAAAGAGAAGGATATTATTTTAATAAATTGCCAAAGAGTCATAAAGATTTTTTTAACATAGGATTATATTGGTATCAATTAGATGATATGATGTTCGTACATGGTGGATTTAATTATCCTAATCATCCAAAAGATGAAAATATAGAAACATTAACATGGGATAGAACACTAATTGAAAGATGTAAAAATGGTTTAAAAATAAATAGATGGAGTAAAATATTTGTAGGTCATACAACAACAGAAAATCAAGAAGCTAAACCAATCATATATGGACAAAAAGATTTTGGTAAATTAATACAAATTGATTGTGGTGCTGGATGGAAAGGAAGATTATGTTTATATAATATTGATACAGATAAATATTTCTTAAGTGAGTTTAACAAATGAAACCAAGAAAACTAACAAAGAAAGGATTGATAAGAAAACAAAAAGAAGAATGGATGAATGCTGTAAGAGAAAGAGATAATTATACATGTCAAATATGTGGTAAAGATTGTTCAAAAAAAGCACATTCACATCATATAATTCCTAGACAAATAAAAGAGACTAGATATGATATTAATAATGGCATAACTTTATGTTTTCATCATCATAAAGTGGGTTCATATTCTCCACACCAGAATGCTTTATGGTTTGCAGAATGGTTGAGGTTAAATAAGAGAGAGCAATATGAGTATATAATGAATAAACTCCATGAACTTAAAAAAGTATTTATTTAATATAGATTTAAATTCTTTTGTTCAGGGATGAGGTTTGTGTTTTTGTATTAATACCATTAATATTCTTAAATTAATTAGTGTATGTTATAAATGTTATGATTTTACCAACTAGGAATTCCTATAAAAAAGCTGAAATAGATATGAGATTTTCTTTTGGATGTTGTATAATGAGTGGGCATGGGAAAGCTCCTATAAGGCAAGCTATAGAAGAATCTGCGAATCTGTTAAAGAAAGAAGTTGTGTCAATCATGAGTTTACATCCAGAACAGCTGGTTGGAAAAAAATGGACAAAGCAGGGAGAGAAAAAGTCAACGGAAATTCGTGGTTATTTAGATAAAGATTTTTTAATTAAGGATGATGCTTTAACTTTTATTAATAATGCAAAATTCAAGGAAGCACGAGATTATATACTGCAGTCTTTAGAAACATATGGAAAAAATGAAATTGTGAAAAAAGTTGTTGAAGAAAAAGATGGATTAAAATATTTTCCAAAGAATAGTTTTTTGTATTTTATACAGCCATCAGAAACAATTAAAGAAGCAAATCTTGCAGGTGGTTTATTCAGAAGAGCTCCAATATTAAAAATTGAATTTACGGACGAAGAAGAAAATGAAATTATTAGAGAAAGATTGGATAGTTATTCAGATTCAGAACCAACAGAATGGATTAAATGTTTGAGCTTTATTAACTCTATTAACTTTTTTTATAATAAGGATATTGACAGAGAATTAAAAAATTTAATAATTGAAGAAAGTATAAAAGCTAAAAGTAAAAATATATTATTAAGTGCTATGACTTATGTTAATCAGAATACTATGATTAAATGGTCATATATTAATGCTTTAATTCGTTATTATATAAATTATTCTAATAAAGCTAATGAAGCTGAAATAAAAATTACCATAACAGATGAAGATGTTAAGAAAGCAATAAGTGATTATAAAATTGTATTTGGTGCTATTAAAAAATTCGTATCAGACAATGACGAATTAGTAAACGTTATTGACAAAGAAATTTTAGAGTATCTTTATAAAAAAGAAGCAATTAATTTGGCATCTTCTATATCTGGGAAAGAATTAAGGGAATATATAGTATCTGAAATGGAAACTAGCATTAGTAATTATAATACTCGCCTTGGTATATTAAAAAAAGATTTGAGGCTAAATACAAAACAAGGAAAATACGATAGTCAAGTATGGTTTATTGCAAATTAATAAAAATTAATTTCCCATTAGCCCTCGATTAGATTTTGGGAGGGTAAAAAAGAGGTGATTTTAAATGAAAAGAACAAATGACAATTCAAAACAAAACAGAGTACTTGCACAAGTGTGATAAATGTAAAAAAGAAACTATACAAACGATAGTTAAGGCTAACATTTTGCGAGGTGTTATTCTAAAGTGTTCTAATTGTGGTAACGAAAAAAAACGCCATGTAAAATTTAATGTTCTTAGAGAAAATATGCTCACTTCAAACGCAGGGGTAGGAAGAAGCGAGAGGATTTAGCCATCCTAATCTATTCCTCCCTGCATATATTTAAAATGGAAAAACAAAATAAAAGAAAAACATATAAACGAAAAAAAGACGATTGGGACGATTTTAAAGTTGGTGAATATCGTTGTGGTGAACTGGTAATAAATTTTACTGAGGAAGCAGATGATTAATGAAAACTACTGCCGATATTGTAAAAAGCCATTCAAAGGACTGTTGCCGTCGTGTGATTGTTCAAAGTTTGATACTTCAAAAAAGTTATGGTCTAGAACTGTCAAGTCTAAGAAGCTTGTTAAAAAAGATTTGTCGGGATTTCTAAAAACTAAAATGGCTTTGATGTTAAAAGCAATGAAAATAAATAAGGAATATAATCGTCGAGAGATTTTTATTTTAATTAAGGAATGTACGAATCTACAAAAAAATATACTGTCGACGCTAAATTTTATTGTTAGTGCTGGGGATGTTGTTAAGACATCTTATAATAAATATGTCAGAGTAAAATAAGAATTATCCTTTTTAAGCCGTTAGAAGCCTATATTTAAGGTATTTGCGTTTGAAAGGATTTGTTTGTTTGTTAAAATAATTACTTTATTAATAATGATGTAAGATAATTCATCATAGTCCTAGTTCCTTTACATTATAAAAATTATTATTTTTATAGGAATACTCCTTTGCATTTATAGTTTCCTTTTTTAAACCTTTAGAAACCTAAATACAAGGTTCTTACTATATAATATAACATATAACACTCTTATTAAAATAACTTAACTAACTTAGAAAGTTCACATGTTATTAATTTTCCTTTTTCTGTCAATTCAATGAATACTGTTCTTCCATATCTTGTTTTTTCTACAAGTCCATCATCTTCTAACATAGAAACTACATTAGATGTATGACAATATACAGCGTTTGTTTCTTTTGCAAGATAAGTTACTGTCTTCTTTTTTGATGAATTGTTTAAAGACATTAATATATTTAATGTCTTTTCATTAAATAACATCTTTTTTGTTGTTCTCATTTTATCACCCTCCTTTTTATATAATATTATATATTATGAAGTATATAAATCTTTTGTTTAGTATTAGCTATTCAATTAATCAATAAATTTAAATAGATATTAATATTAAATATTATATGTTAATAACTAAAGATTATTTAGAAAAATATAAAAAGTGGTATTTATCTCAGGGTCATTCATATGTTTCTACTCAAGAATATTATAACAATATTAAAAGATATTTAGGAAATGGAAAAGAAATTACTCAAAAAAATGTAGATAAATTCAGAGAAAATGCTATGAGAACTACAACATCTGGAGCATTAAAATCATTCTTTTATTATCTAGTTAGACATCATCAACATCCAGATTATATTTTGAATATTAGATTTGATAGAAATAAACAAACTAAAAAATATCCAAAATCAATACCAGTAAAAGAAGTACAAATTATCTTAAATCATATGCCTACTTTGAAAGATAAAATTCTAACAATTTTTATTTTTGAATTAGGACTAAGAATATCAGAATCTTTGAAAATAAAATGGGAAGATTTTAATTGGACAGAATGGTTTGAAAATAAAGAAGAATTTGGAAAAGTAGCACTTAAAAATACCAAAGGAAATAAGTTTAGAGTATTACCAGTAAAACCTCAATTAATGAATTTAATTTATGGAGTGTGTTCTAATAAATCAGAAGAAGGAATACCAATAGGACATGTTGTTTTCGATTATGGAATTATGAAATATATTACAAATAAAGAAAAACAAAACCAAGAAAATTTAGCAGATTATATTCATTATGCTAGTTGCAGATATAGAGATTTAATTTATAAGTTATCAAAATTACATCTTAATAAAAGAATAAATCCACATCAATTAAGGCATAGTAAAGCACAAATGTTAATGGATAATGGTATGCCTATTGAAAGTTTAAAAGTATTTTTAGGTCATGAAAAGATATCTTCTACTGAAATATATGCTCAAGCATCTCCTGAGAAAGTTAAAAGAGATTTAAAAGCTTATGATATATTTAAAAATACTCAATTAGAATGAAAATAGAGATTCCTAAAACACTAGAAGGTAAATGTGAATATTGTGGTTATGTTGGTTTATTAAAATATGTTGGTGGATATTATAAACCAGCAACTCATGAAAGAGTTGATTTTTATGCTTGTAAATGTGGACAAACTTATACAAGTGAAAAATTGCTAAAACCAAAAGATTTGTAATATCTGATACATTAATAATATTGTCTAAATCTTAACTCTATTTTTTCGAGTTAGATATGGGAGATAATTCTCCCTTATAGTAAAATGAAAATATTAAAAGAACAATTGAGAAAAGAAGGAAAGACCATAAAAGCATATCATTATGTTTTATCACCTTTTTTTTATATTGGTTATTATGTTAGCAAAAACTTTTATAAAATTTAATATATATACACTATAGTATATAAGTATATATAAAGGGGTAACCCCATTATATATTATGGAAAACAAAATAAAACAAATATACAATTCCTTTAAGGGATTGTTTCGTAGACAATACCTCAATTTAGGGTATGTAAACGAATTAAAAAAGAGGGGTATTGGAGTTTATTAACTCCTCCTATCATATTCAAAATGACAAACAAAGAAGAAGCGATTAAATATTTAGATGAAAAATTTCCAAAAGGAGATAAACGTAGAGGAGAAGCAATGTGTCTTTTGGCAATAGCTCTAATGGGACAAGAAATAAACATGGAGAATAAAAAATAATGGAAGATTTTGAAAAAGACATGCATAAGATAAAACTTGCTATGATAACGATTTTATTATTAGGCAGTGTTATTGCTATATCTATTTTTATATTTACAGGTGGTATAGAAAGAAATATTGAAATATTTTATTATGAAGTAATAATACTTATATCAATATTATTTATTTGGTTTTTTTGCCTTATAGATTATATTATAAAATATAAATATAGAATAAAATCTAAGGAAATAAACATGGAGAATAAAAATGAAAACTAAAATAATAAAATCAGAAAGAATACAATATTTTGATATATGTCCTATTTGTAAAAAAGAAATCAAAGGATTTTCATTAGATAGTTGGAAACTTAATATGAAATCTCATATGGAAAAACATGAAAGAAAAAAAGATATTAATAGGGAGGAGAAAAATAATGGTTGAAAAAAATCAAATGAATATACTAATTTGCAACTATTATTATTAGTAATTATTATACTAGCAATAGTAGGATTCTTATTGTTAATAAATATTTGTAATAATACATGTAATAATAAACAAAGATTACATCAAAATATTGATATTAAAGAATTAACACCAAAACAAACTATTTTAATGATTGAATTAGGAATAATAAAAATATATAATGAATCAATGAGCACTGGAAACGATTATGATACAAAGATAGTATATACTGACGGATTAAATAAATGTAATATATATAGAAATGTATTTGGACATTATTATTGTAAATAAAATGGTACAAGCTGAAATAATAACATCTGGAGCATTACAATGTATAGATGAACCACAATATCTTTTATTATTTTTTATTGGAATGTATATTTGGGCTATGATACTATATATTATAACAAAAGAAAAAGAAATTAAATTAAAAGAAAAATTAAAAAAATGTTATACAAGTGAAAGGAGGTTAAAAAAATGATAGGACAATTTATAATATATGGAGTATTAACTTTAATAGGAATTACTTTATTATCTGGAATAAGAATTGTTAGACCTACACATAGATTGTTAGTAGAAACATTGGGTAAGTGGTCAAAAACGAATGAACAAGGATTTACGTTTATTATACCGATAATACAACAAGGAATATATGTAAATATTACAGAACAGATGGTTGATGTTGAACCACAAATGGTAATTACAAAAGATAAGCTTAATGCAGAAGTAGATGCAGTTGTTTATTATAAGATTAAAGATGTTATGAAGGCAATATATAATGTTGACAATCATAAGTCACAACTTACATCATTAGCTAGAACAACATTAAGAGCAGTAGTTGGTAAGATGACATTAACAGATGCAAATGAGAATAGAGATGAGATTAATTCTCAAGTTGAAATGATTCTTGATAAAGAAACTGATTCATATGGAGTAGAAGTTTTAAGAGTAGAAATTCAAAGAATTGAACCACCAAAAGATGTTCAAAATGCAATGAATGAAGTTGTTAAAGCTGAACAAAAGAAAATTGCTGCAAATGATACAGCAACTGCATTAGAAACAGAAGCTGATGGTCAAAGAAGAGCTTCAATTAAAAAAGCAGAAGGTAATAGACAAGCTACGATTTTAGAAGCAGAAGGTAAGGCAAAAGCTTTCGATTTAATTGAAAAATCTTTTAAAGGTAATGCTAAAGAGCTTAAAAGACTTGAGGTTACAGAAAACTCACTAAAGAATAACTCAAAGATTATCTTAACTGAAAAAGGAATAACTCCTCAGTTAATAATTGGAGATTTACCAATTAAGAAATAAAATTATTTATTTTAATTTTTTTTATTTCTTATCATACTCACTTACGAAAGAGAAACTATTTAAAATGATAAACGAAAACCCAAATAAAAATATGAAACGTATAA
>Ga0100403_1003017_pt1 | contig 12801 bp, 16 predicted proteins | sample CryGeymet201501t_FD_83663 | JGI IMG/M metagenome (GOLD analysis project Ga0100403, IMG submission 83663) | Groundwater microbial communities from Crystal Geyser aquifers in Utah, USA - Crystal Geyser metaG 2015-01t | ecosystem: Environmental > Aquatic > Deep subsurface > Groundwater | place...
CGCACACGATGGCGACGTCGAAGGTCGACGAACGAAGCGCCTCGGCGACGTCCGCTACGCCTTCCGCGATCGTGACGACACAATTGTCGCGAACGAGCGAGCGCGACAGCGCCGTTCGTCCGATGCGATCGGAGTCGACGAGAAGAACCGAGCTCGCCGCCTTCGCCGGCGACGCGCTCGATCGCACGACCGCGCACGCGATGGACGAAGGCGTGGCTCTCGCGTGCGGCGGCGGCCGCGGCCCGGTTGACCGAGTCGCCGAGCTCGGCGGCGAATCGGACCGGGACGTCATCCTTACGCGAAGGGTCTCGAGGAAGGCCCCCGCGACGAGCTCGCCGAGATCGGCCTCCACGACGACCATGAGATGCAAGCGCGCGAAGGTCACGATCTCCGCGTCTGAAGTGGGCAACGCCGTGAGCCCTGCGAGCTCGAGGGCCACCGACAAGGACGTCGCTGCGCGATCGTGCGCGCCGTAGGCCTGGCCAAGCAGCTCTTCGAGAACGAGCCGCGCGCCGCGTTCGCAAACGACGGCCCACGGAGCCGGAGAGCCTGCGCCTTTCGTCATCTCGTCCAGTCCCCCTCTTCCGAAACTCTACTGAAGCGGTCTGCGGTGCAAAAGGTGGTCATCGAAGTGTCCGGAGCTGGTGCTACAGTTCGCCGGTGCGCAGGGCTCGGATTTCTTCGTCCGTCGCGATCGCCGTGCTCGCGCACGCTGCGGTGATCTTCGCGCTGAACGCCCGGCCTTCTCCTCGTGTGCTCGCGCCGGCGTTTGCCGGTGCGCCCATCGTCGACGAGCTTCTCATCGACACGGACGTCGCCGTTCTTTCCGCAGCTCCCGCGCGGCCGATGCCCGATACGGCGCAGGCGGCCAAGGAGCCGTCGACGCCCCTTCACCGTGCAACGCCGCTCTCGACGAGCTCGCCGAGCGTCGCCCCGCCGCTCGCTCACGATGCCCCGTCCGCGCCGGACGAGATCCCCCTCTCGGTGGTGCGACCCGCGCCCATCGATCTGGGCATCGGCACTTACTGGAAGCGCGTCGCACTGAGCCCAACGCAGGCCCCGCCGGGGATCGCGCTCCCTCGCCATCACCGGTTGGTCAGATGTTGCGCGACGATCTCGATGCTCGCGATCGCGCTCGTGGTCTCAGTGGCAACGGTGCGTTCATTTCGGCCGCGCGCGAAGCGGCCTCCGCGACGATCGCGCCAGACGTGGGAAGCGCCACGTTCGACATCGAGTCCGACGCAGCAGGTAGGATCGTGACCGCACGCGTGATCACCGCCGCCGGCGACATCGTGGCGTGGAACGCGGTGGCGCGTGAGCTGGTCAGACTGATGTCGACGAAGACGGTGCGCGTGCGGCCGGGCACACGCGGAGTGCGCGCGCGTGTGAGCGTGACCGCGATGCGCGTGCCGCCGAGCGGGAACAAGAACACCGTGAGCGCGGGCGCTGTGCCCGACGATGTTCCGGGCTCCGATCCCGTCTGCGAGGGCGAAGGTGCACGGCGGCGATGCACCGCAGGGCTGCCCGTCGGGATCACGGCGAACTCGGTGGACGTGGCGAATGCCGGGGCCAACGCGGTGCGGGTCGTCCGGGCGCAGTTGTTGAGCGAAGTGTCGCTCTGAGCCAACGAACAACGTCGACGTCACCAGCTTGGCGGCGCGGTGCGGATCGCGCTCGACGGCGGAAAGGGGGGCCGTGTGCGTGGGCGGCCTTCCGCGGTCAATCCGACTTGCGCCCCGGAGGCCCGACGACGATCCCGGCCCCTTCGGCCTCGAGCTCGCGCATGACTCCGTCAAGAAGAGGTCGCACCTTGAGCTTCTTCGCATCCGCGACGGAAAATGCTCGCGTGAGCCTCGGCTGCGGGGCTTCAGCCGAAACGGTCATCCGCCACACGCCGTCGTCGCGTGTTTCCCACTGAGGCTTGCCGACGACGGCAACGATCACGAGAAGCGCGCGTTCCCCGAACGTCACCCAAGACACGTTGACGACGGCGGCGCTATCCGTCGTTCGCGGCGGATCCTCCCCGGGCGAAAACGTGACTATCGTTGAGAAAGGCTGCCCACGTGGTTTCGCGACCACTGCGAGCATCTGGAGCTTCTCCGCATCCTCTTGCAGCGCACCAAAGTCGACCTTGGTTTCGCTCGGCACACCGTACGCCGTCATCACGGTTGCGGCGTTCTCGATGGCATGAGCGTACCGCAGGAACGCGTCCGGCATTCGCTCGTCAGCTTGTGACTCGGCGATCTCGATCCGCTTCTCGGCTGCGACGACGGCGAAGCGAGCGCCGCCACGCCGAAACATGCGGACTAGCTTGGCGGCAGCGACTAGCTCGCCACCCAAGGTGCCGACGTCTCCCGGATCGGGCAAGTGGAACGACATCGATAGTCGTGGACTGTCGCTGGCCGATTTCGCTGGGGTGATCTCGCTGGGGAGATCACGAACGTCACCCCGTCGGACTTGAGAGCGACCTTGCGGTACTCGGCGGGGAGGAACGGAAAGATCGTGGTCGCCGGATAGGTCTTACAGGCAAGCGCGACGACTTCGACGCCGTCGGCGTCGCGCACCTCGATCGTCGCGTTCATCCGCGACGGGATCGCGGGCAGCTCAAGAAACGCTTCTTGCGGGTTTTTCACATTCCTGATGTCGGCGGCGATACCGAAACGGACCTCGCGCGCGCGGTAGCTCGCAATGGGTAACTGCTTTCGCTCGCCGATCGCGAAGTCCGCCATCATGTCGTAGAGCTCGTCGCGCTCCGTCACCCCGAACGTGAAGGTGACCTGGAAGCGCCCCTCTTCGTAACCGACCGTCTCGATCCATCGCCTCTTCGCGGAAAAATAGTCGTACGCGTTCGTGCCCGTGGCCTCGCGGATCGCCGCCGACAGCGCAGTGCCGTCGAGTCCTGGTAGCGCATGCTCGTCGTTCACGGAGAGGGCGAGCGAGCGGCGATTCAGCTTCCCGCGTTCGCTCGGTTTGGTCTGCCGGAGTCGTTTCAGAACCCGAGCGATCCATTCCTCTCCGACGTGAACCAGGAACGCTCGTTGCGGCTTGTTCGTCGCACTGACCTCCATGACGAGGAAGAACGCCGGAAGAGGCGTCGTGGCGAGGCGTTGCCAGTTCGACAGCTTGACCTTGATCGGCTTCGTCGCGTCCCGCGTCGCTTTCACCTGCACGAGGCAGCTCATGTCCGGCGGATCAAGATCGAGCGGGCTCGGTGGAGCGACGTTTGCGCCAGGCCTTGGGAGCACAAGCAAGAAATCCCAACCATTCACGTCGTGCGTCGCTCGCTTGGGCGAAATGCCGACCTCGTGCGCCCACGTCGTGAGTGTCGCCTCGCCGATGCCGCCGAGGTCGGCTGCGTCCCGCTTGTTCGTCTGCCCGCGCTTGGTCGCCACTGCGCAGCATGCCATGCAGCAGCGGTAGCTGAAACGAGTGATCGCGCAGCGCATCGACGCCGTTCGACGACCGCGCGTGGATCGGATACGGCTTCTCTCGAGATGCACGCGAACGCGATCACGAACCCCGTGTGAAGCTCTCATGAGCCTGGGAGACGAAGGCACTGTCGAAGAAGTAGCGCGCCGACCAAACAACATCGCGTAGACTGAGGCTGGTGTCTCTTCAACGACGTCGGACTCGGGAGGTCGGCGTGCGAGCAGCCGTTGCCAGTCTCTGTGTACTTCTAGCGATGGCTTGCGACGACGCCGCTGCCACGAACGGTGGCCCATCAGGGCAACCGACGGCCCCGCCCATCGCGATCTCGGGCGGTTCGTCAGGTGACGTTGCAGCGTTGCAAGCGGCATGCAACGCGTGCAGCGGGGATGATGAAGTTCTACGGAGCGCTCGTGGGAGGTTTTCCCGACCTGACGATTCACATCGACGACCTCGTCGGTGAGGGCGACAACGTCGTATGGCGCATCACGGCCTCGGGGACGCACAAGGGCACGTTCCAGGGCGTGCCCGCGACCGGCAAGTCGGTGAAGTTCGGGGCGCAGTACACCTTCCGCATCGAGCACGGCAAGATCGTCGAGCGCTGGTCGACGATCGACCGCATCGCGGTGCTCATGCAAATCGGCGCGCTCGCATTGCCCTCGGCGAAGTAGGTCGCGGCACGGCATCGCCGCCGATCAATGCTTCTTCTTCGCGAGCAGCGCGTCGTACTCAAAGCCGATCGTCGCGATGAGGCTCGTGTTGCGCTTTCCGAAGATGTCTTGCGTGCGCGCGGCGGCGAGATTCTGAAGCAAGGCGACGTCGATCTTGATCGGCCGGAACGCGACGCTGAAGCCGCTCGTCCACGTCGTCTCGTCGAGCCCGGCGCGCACCCAAACGCGTTTTTGCACGAGCGCTTGCTCGGCGCCGATCGTCGGACGAACGCCGAACGTCGAGGTCCCCTCGAGGCCGTTCGATCGATCGAGCGCGGCGGCTCCGACGTCGAAGAGTGTCCCCTTCCACGGCGAATACGCCGCGCCCAGGCGATATTCGTATGATCGAAGGAGCCCGGTCTTCGTCGTCGCGCCTTGCGTTCGCGTCTCGTCGTCGTGATTGAGAATCACGCGAGCGCCGACCTGCCAATGATCGTTCGGATGCCAATGCACCCCGGCGCCGCCCGACGGAAGGTACGACGTCTTGAACCGAATGGCGGGTGCGCCGTCGTTCGGCAAGAGCGTCGCTTGCGACGATTCGTACGCGCCCATGAAGCCGATGCTCAGCGTCTTCGTGATCGGCTTCGCGAACTTCACGAACACCGACGTGTCCGACAAATCGCCGGTCGACGCCGGATGCGACGCGGTCGGAACGAAATCCCAAACGTGCACGCCCGTCGCCTGCTGCCCGAGGGCGATGACGTAGAACGCGGCGTCGTCCCAAGAGTGCGGCGTCGTGAAGCCTACGGCGCTGAACGTGAAGAGGTTGCCGGTGTCGGCGAAGCGCACGATGCCTTCGTCGAAGATCGCGCCGCCGGCGTCGTGGTAGACGAGCGCGTAGTTGCCGGTCGTCGCGCCGTCGCCGCCCATTCCGATCGTTCGCACGCCCTTCTTGATTTGCCCGCCCGCGAATTCGCGAAGCGCGGTCTCCGGGCCGGCGTTCGCGACGCTCGGCGAGAGGAGAATCGCGAGCACGATCCAACGTCGTCGCATGCGGGCCGTATAGCAGTTGTCATCACGACAAGGGAACGTCTGGCAGTCGGTCGCAATCACGTGAAGATGATTTGCGCGCCCTGCGTGAAGCGGTGACGCGCGGTCACCCCCCGCACGAACAATCCAAGCACCCATGCTCCGCGCAAGTCCCGCACGATCGCGCGACCTGCTTCCGAAGCGCCTCCCGCGCGCGAAAAATCCTGACCCCCGCGTTGCTCGCCGAGATTCCTGCGGCATCCGCGTAGTCCTTCACCGGTACGCCTTCGACCTCGATCCGTCGAAGCGCGTCCGCGTACTCCGGCTTGAGCGTCGTTGCGAGCTCGCCGACGCATCGGCACGCGACGCGCGCGATTTCCTCCGAGTCGCCAGACGCGAGCTCCGCGGCGAACTCTTCGAGCCGCCGGTTCGCGACGGCCTGGCGCCGCTGGTGATCGATGACCGCGTTGCGAAGCACTCGATAGAACCACCCGACGACCGACTCGCGGATCTCGTCGCCGTGATCGATGCTCCGCACGAACGCGTCCTGCAGAATCTCCTCTGCAGTCGCGCGGTCGCCGACGCGTCGCTCGACGTAGCGCAAGAACTCGCGGTGGTTCTCGACGAGCGCCGCGACGACCGCGCGCGGCAGAGTGCTCTCGGTCTCGCTCATGACGATGATCCTCGCACTCTGGCCGCGCGATGCAAAACGCCGCCTACTTCTTCGTCGCGCAATCGCAGCCGTTGCCGCAGCGGCACACGCGCTCGCAGTTGCACGTCTCGCCGCAGGTGCAGCGGGCGGTCGCTGCCTTCGCACATCCGCACGAGCTCTTCACGCACTGGCATTCGTTTTTCTTGTCGTTCATGACGTCTTCTCGTTGGTTTCGAGCGCGCTCGACTGCGCGCTCTACACCCAAGACGCAGGGCCCCCTGGCGCATTACACCTTGGCTCCCACTTTCATCCGATCGCGCTCGTCGCGAACCGTGCGAACGCCTAACAGCTTGTAGAGGGGGCACCAACCGAAGAGCCCGGTCGCGAGCGGCACGATACCGATGAGGCCGAGCCACGTGTGCGGCCCGACGAAAACGAGCGAGAGCAGCGCGAGTCCGAGCGCGATCCGAACGGCGCGATCCACAGTTCCTTCGTTGCGGGTCATGGCGATCTCCTTGTCGAACGTCTCGTTGGGTGAGAGCCGAGCGAGTGCCAAAGGGTTCGCGCGAACCCTTTTCGGACGTGACGGCTCTCACCGGCAATGGTCGTCGGTGCGCTTCTCGCATTGCTCGTCGGCGTTACGCTCGGGCTCCTCGGAGGCGGCGGTTCGATCCTGCTCCTGCCGGTGCTCGTGTACGTCGTCGGCGTCGAGGCGAAGAGCGCGATCGCGACGTCGCTCCTCGTCGTCGGCGTGACGAGCGCGGCGGCGCTGCTCGCGCACGCGCGCGAGGGGAACGTGCGATGGAGCACGGGGCTCGCGTTCGGCGCGGCGGCGATGGTCGGTGCGGTCGCGGGAGGCTTCGGCGCGCGCGCTCTCCCGGCAGAGGCGCTCCTCACGGGCTTCGGCGTCGTGATGCTCGCGGCGGCGTTCGCGATGATGCGCAAACGGCGCGCGATGCACGCGACTCCTTCGATGCCCAAGCTCGCTGCGACGGGAGCGGGCGTCGGCGCGATCGCGGGCCTCGTCGGAGCAGGCGGAGGCTTTCTCATCGTGCCTGCGCTCGCGCTGCGCGGCGGGCTCGCGATGAAAGACGCGATCGGAACGTCGCTCCTCGTCATCGCGATGCAATCGCTCGCGGGGTTCGCCGCGTACGCCGGCCACGTCGCGATCGACGCGCGGCTCGCCGCGATGATCAGCGCCGCGGCGCTCGCCGGCAGCGTGCTCGGAGCGCGCGTCGCGCGTCGCGTGTCGCCCGACGCGCTTCGCCGCGGATTCGCCTGGCTCGTCCTCGTGCTCGCGGTCGTCTTCCTCGGACGCCAGGCGGCGCTCTACGGAGGTTGAGTGCGCATCAAGATCCACGCGGGCCGCTACGCCCGCTGAAGGAGAGACCGAACATGTGCCGAAGAGTCGAATGCGATCGTTGCAACAAGCCCACGTACGCCGGCTGCGGCATGCACGTCGAGCAAGTGCTCGGCGACGTGCCGAAGGACGAGCGGTGCGATTGCCGCGAGAAGGCGCGCGACGACCGCGCGTCCATCTTCAAGCGCCTCTTCGGGTTGTGAGCCGTGTGCGAGATCTTCGCGATGTCGGCGCGGGCTCCGGCGACGGTCGATTCGTCGCTCGCGGAGCTCGCGCTTCACGGCGGCGCGACGGGGCCGCACCGCGACGGGTGGGGCATCGCGTTCGTCCAAGACGGTGACGCGCTCGTCGTGCGCGAGCCCGAAGCGGCGAGCGACAGCCGATGGATTCCGTTCTTGCGCGGCAACGCGATGCACAGCCCGATCGTCGTCGCGCATCTGCGCAAAGCGACGCAGGGCCCACGAACGCTTCGCAACACGCAGCCGTTCGCGCGCGAGCTCGGAGGGCGCGTTCACGTCTTCTCGCACAACGGGATGCTGCCGAAGATCGAGGACGACGCGCGCTTCGCGTCGCGCCGCTTCAGGCGCGTCGGCGACACCGACTCCGAGCAAGCGTTCTGCGCGCTGCTCGAGCGAATCGCGCCGGCATGGGAAGCGGGCGCTCCGCCGCTCGACGCGCGCGTCGCCGCGATCGCCGCGTTCGCGCGCGAGCTCCGCACCCTCGGCCCCGCGAGCTTCGTCTATACGGACGGCGACATCATCGTCGCGCACGGCCACCGTCGCCGCGCGAACGACGGCCAGATTCGTCCACCCGGATTGCACGTTCTCTGCCGGACGTGCGCGGAGACGCAGGAGGTCGCGCTCGTTGCGAGCGTGCCGCTCACCGCAGAGCCGTGGCAGCCGCTCGCCGAAGGCGAGATCGTCGTCTTGCGCGATGGACGAATCGCGCAGCGCGTCTGATCACGAAGCGCGTCGTTGCCCGACCTTGCGCTTCACTTCCGCCATGTCGAGCGCGCGCACCCTCGTGATCAGCTCTTCGAGCGCCGACGGCGGGAGCATCCCGGGCTGCGAGAAGACGAGGATGCCGTCGCGGAACACCATGAGCGTCGGGATCGATCGAATGGCGAACGCTGCCGCGAGCTCCTGCTCGGCTTCGGTGTCGATCTTCCCGAAGACCAGATCCGTGTGCCTCTCGGCCGCGCGCTCGAACGTCGGAGCGAACATGCGGCACGGGCCGCACCAGCTCGCCCAGAAGTCGAGCAAGACGATGCCGGGCTTCTCGATGGTGGACGCAAATGTCTCGAGCGTGACGTCTACGGTGCGCTTCATGGTACGTGTGAGGGGGCGCGCACGCGAAAGGGTTCGCGTTCTACGATGAAAAACGACCCGAGCGACGCCGACCTGCTGAGCGCCTATCGCGGAGGGGACGACGCTGCGCTCGAGCGCATCCTCGCGCGGTACGCGCCCGCGGTGCGCCGTTTCGGATTGAAGATGTGCCGCGATCCCGAGGAGGCCGCCGACGTGCTGCAAGACACGCTGCTCGCGGCAGCGCGCGGGATGCGCGAATTTCGCGGCGCGTCTTCGCTCTCGACGTGGCTCTACACGATCGCGCGGAGCTTCTGCATCAAGCACCGGCGGCGCGCCGCGCCGACGGTCGAGATCGATTCGAGCGCTGACGTGGCTTCGACGGACGCTCATGATGAGGCCGTCGCGTCGCACGAGATCGGCGTCGCGCTCGAACGTGCGATCGGCGCGCTCCTGCCCGAACAACGCGAGGTGCTCTTGTTGCGCGACGTCGAGGGCCTGAGCGCGCCCGAGGTGGCGCAGGTGCTGGGGACCAGCGTGGACGCGGTGAAGAGCCGCCTGCATCGCGCGCGCGTCGCGGTGCGCGAGCAACTCGCGCCGCTCCTCATCGAGTCGCCGCTGCCGGCGACACCCGCGTGCCCCGAGGTCGTCCCGATGTTGTCGCGCTACCTCGAAGGCGAGATCGGCGAAGCCGAGTGCGCGGAGATGCACGCGCACGTCGCGGCGTGCCCGCGTTGCCGCGCGGAGTGCGATTCGTTGCGGAAGGTCCTCGCGCTCTGCAAGAGGTCGGCGCGTGACGGCGAGGTGCGGGAGGACGTCCAGCGCGTCGTGCGCGAAGCCATCCGTCAGCTCGAGGCACAACGGTGAAATCGGACGACGACGGGACCGGAAACAAGAGCTGCGCTGCAACGTGCAACACGAGCAGCGAGTGTCCGACCGGAAAGCACTGCTGCGCCGTCATCGCCGGGCTCACCGGAAAGGGCGCGTGCCTCGCGAACGGGGCGACGGTCGGTCAACAGTGTCGGTGCGCCATCGGCACGGAATGTCAGAGCGGCACGTGCGCGCCGACCGTCGACGGGCTCGGGAATCCCACGAAGCCGCTCGTCTGCAAGCCGAACGACGGCATGCCGTACAACGGCTGCAGCAGCGGCACGTGCACGTCAGGTGGCTGCTGCCTGACCGTTACGAGCACCGGCAGCCAGACGTGCGAGAAGCCATGTCAAATGTCGAGCGCCTGCGGAGGCGCGGTTTGTCAGCCTCTGACGCCCGGTATGTGCGGCACGAAGCTCGGAAGCTGCGTAGCGAATTGATGGCGCGTTCGCGCGCGGAACCCACACGCTCGACAACGCCGGCAGGAGCATCCTGCTCCCCGCAAGCTTTACCGTCCGACGAACGCCGATGGCGACGCTCGAAATCGATCCGCGCAGGCGTCCGAACAAAACGAATACGACACGCCATCGTGCGCGATCGTGACGCGCGCGTTCGTCACGCGCATCCTGCACACGGGGTCGACGATCCCGATCGACGGGGGCGCACCCGTCGCGAGCAGCGACACGATCGGTACGGGATGCGCGACGTTCTTCAGCGTCACCTCTCCCAACGGAACCGCGCGCACGCGCGCGTCCGCCGCGATTTCACGCGCGCACGTGTCGCCGCAGAGCACTTCGCCCGTCCGCGCGTGCGCCCCGATTCGCGCCGCCAAGTTGACGGCTGCGCCGAAGAAGTCGCCGTCGCGCTCCACGGAGGCTCCGGTGAAAAGCCCGGCCCGCAGCTCCGGGAATCCGGGCTCGACCTCCGCTTCCGCGAACATGCGCAAGACCGTGTCGACACATGCGGACGTGGACGAACCAACGAGCATGACAGCATCGCCGATGCGCTTGACCACGCGCGTGTCGCCGCAAAGCGACCGCTGCGCGAGCGCGTAGAACCGTGCCGCGCAGTCGGCCGCGTCCTCGTCGCCGTGCACCTCCGTCAGCGCGGTGTACCCGGCGAGATCGACGAACGCGAAGGTCAACGCAGCCATCGCTCCCATCCTACGGCTGTTTTCGTCTTCGGCGGTCGAAGCCATCGCTCTCGCGTTCGCTGATGAAGAGAGCCCGATCGTGAGCCGATGCTGTCTGCACGTCGGGATGGATGTACTCGACGTCACGCCGTCGAATCACACCGTAAAACGCCTGCCCGCCGAGACGCACGCGCATCCATGCGTCGCGCTCCGCTCGGCGTACTACGACGTGCAACGCAAATTCACGCGCTTGACCGCGACGTGTCGCGACGCTCATCCTTCTCGCGTGAGGAGCCGGGACGCGCGCGAGCGAGCGAAGTGGCGGCGAGTGAGCCGCGCCGCGATCGTCCTCGCGCAATCGCTCGCGCTCGTCCTCGGGCTTCAGCTGTCGGGCATCGCACACCAGCTCGCGGACGCGGTGATGGATACGTTCGGCGCTCACGAGGACGAGGCGCCTTGCGACGCGGGCGACGACGATCGCGATTGTCCGCCCGGCTGCCCCGCGTGCCACGCGTGTGCCCACGCGCAGTCATTTCTCGCGCCACGCGCCGGCGAGACCGTGCTGCCGCCGCTGCTGGTGGTGACCGCGCCGCCTCTCGACGACGTGCGTGCGCCGACCTCGATGCCTCCGTCGAACGTGTACCGCCCGCCGCGCGCGTGACCAGCTTCCCCATCTGAGGCTCGAGTCCTGCCGACGGCGGTATCGCTGCGGCTCGGCCGCGTGCGCGCGGCCACGCTCGCTCGTGAGGTTGCGATGATCAGAAGATGGATGGGAGCGCTCGCCGCGCTCGCCGCGCTCACGTGCGCGCGCGACGCGGAGGCGGAGAAGGCGGACACTGCGTGTTCCGAGAAGTTGACGCGCGCGAGCGTGGTCGCGTGCGCGACGCGCGCGAGCCCAGCGGTCGCGGCGGAACGCGCCGGACTGCGCTCGCTCGACGGACGGCGCGTCGCGGCGGGGATTTGGCTGCCGTCGAATCCCACGGTGGCGTTCAGCGCGGGGCAGCGATCGTCGCCGGTCGAGGGCAACGGGATCGATTGGAGCGCGACGCTGTCGCAAGAGGTGCCGATCGGCGGGCAGCGCGGAAAGCGGCTCGATCTCGTCGACGCGGAGGCCGACGCGCAGCGCGCGCGTGTGCTCGCGGCCGAGCGCGAGACCGCCGCGGGCGCGATGCTCGCGTACTTCGATTTGCTCGCCGCGCTCGAAGAGAAGCGCGTCGCCGATCGGTTGACCGATCTCGCGAACGCGCTCATCGCGTTCGCGCGCGGGCGGAGCGACGCGGGGCTCACGTCGACGGTCGACGCGGACGTCGCGGAGGCCGCGGCGCTCCGCCTCGCGCAGGCACGATTCGCGGCGGAGCGGCGTGTCGACGCGGCGACGGCGACGCTCACCATCCTCGTCGGCGGCGATCCGGCGCGGACGCGCGTCAGCGTGGACGGACAGCTCGTGCCGGTGATGACGGCGCCGGCGGACCTCGCGGCGCTCGTCGACGGCGCGATCGCGCGGCGCGCGGACGTGGCCATCGCAGCGGCGGAGCGGCGCACGCAGCAGCGCCGCGCGGATTTGCTGCGACGCGAACGCATTCCCAACGTCACGCTGTCGATCTTCGCGCAGAACGACCGCATCAACGAGCGCGTCCTCGGCTTCGGTGTCGCGATTCCGATCCCGATGCCGGCTCCGGTCGGGCAGACGCGCGCGGGAGAGATCGCGGAGGCCGAGGCGCTCGCGGATCGCGCGGCGGCGGACATCGAGCGCGTGCGCCGACAGATCCGCCTCGAGGTCACCACGGCGTCGACCGCGCTCGCGTCGCGGCAGCGCGAGGTCGCGGCGTACGATCCGGCGCGGCTCAAGCGCGCGGAGGAGTCGCTCGCGGCGATCGCGCGCGAGATCGAAGCGCGGCGTCTCCCACTTCGCGACGCGCTCCTCGCGCAGCAGGCGCTCGTCGAGCTTCTGCAGACGGCGATTGAAGCGCGGCGTCAGCTCTGCTTCGCGTCGGTGGATCTCGCGCGGGCGGCGGCGCTGTCGATGGCGGGTGCATCATGAAGCGGGCGATCGTCTTCACAAGCGCCATCGCGATCGCCGCGGTCGCGGCCTGCAAACGCGATCCCGATCCCGCCATCGCCAGGCCCGCGCCGTCTTCGTCAGCGCCGCACGCGGACGAGCCCGAGCACGAAGGGCTGCCGAAGCGCGTCCATCTCGAAGCCGACGTCATCAAAGCCGCCGGGATCACCTCGCTCCCTGTCGCGCGCGAAGCGCTCGCGCCGAGCGTCGAGCTCGTCGGCGAGATCGCCGCCGATCCCGATCGCTCTGCGGAAGTGTCGGCGCGCATGAACGGTCGCCTCGATCGCGTCGCCGTGAAAGAAGGCGCGGTCGTCAAAGC
>Ga0100403_1003019_pt1 | contig 12798 bp, 20 predicted proteins | sample CryGeymet201501t_FD_83663 | JGI IMG/M metagenome (GOLD analysis project Ga0100403, IMG submission 83663) | Groundwater microbial communities from Crystal Geyser aquifers in Utah, USA - Crystal Geyser metaG 2015-01t | ecosystem: Environmental > Aquatic > Deep subsurface > Groundwater | place...
TAAAAAAACAGTTTTTAATTATATGCTCTTTAAAATAGAAGAAGCACAAAAACTGGTGGTATGATTATGTCAGATTTAAAAGATAAGTTATTAAAATATAGACCTGATAAAAATTCTATTAATTTTGGTGAAGATGGAGAATTAAAGTGGAAAATTAAACCATCTAAAGAAAAAACTAAATTTAATTTAGAATGGAATAAAGAATTTTCAGAAGATGATGTTGAAATAACAGTTAAAATAGGCGGAGAAGTAAGTCATTTTATGTCACCTAAAGGAACTAAAGACGTAATAACATCAGCAGAATTTGGTGCAATTAAAAATTTTTAAGAGGAATATTATGGAAAATGAAAACATAAATGGAAATGAATCTCCAATCATAGTAGAAGAAAATAATATATTAGGGAAGTTGACAGATCAGGATTATGAATATATATTAAATATAAACAAACAGCAAAAAGAAATTTCAATGAAGTTAGGAACTCTTGAAATTGATAAGGCTTTCTTAATGCAGGAGTTTATGAATATATTTGAAAAACAAAGATTGTTTGAAGAACAATTGTATAGTAAATATAAATTAGTTCCTAATACTCCGTTTAAAATAGATACTGATAAGAATATAGTATTAATAAATGAATAATTTAGATTTAAGTTATATATGTGATGGGATAATGTGTGAATCTTTTGATGATGGTTATTGTTTATTAAATAATTCCTTCGTTAAAAATAGAAATGGATATTTATTAAAACATACTACTTGTTTAATGTATGATAAATATGATTTACTTAATTATCAAAATAATACAGAGAAATTTCCTAAGTTTAATAATAACATTTTTTTTATTGGTATTAAATAAAAAAAATAAATTTTTCTTAGGATATTTAATATAATAGTATAAGTTTACAAAAGAGTTTACTCTTTACAATAGAAAACAGGAGATACAAGATTATGGCAAAACAAGCAATGACTTATGAAGAACGATTGAAAAAACAAAGAGAAAAGGCTCAAAAAGCAGTAAAAAAAACAGGTGGTGATGCTAGGGAATTTGTCCCAGGTGACGGCACTACTAAAATCCGAATCCTTCCCGCAGTAAATTTCACAAAAGACACCTATAACAATCAAGGAGAATTGGTTGGTAAAAAGGGTGAACTCGATGAATTTTTCTACATGACACATTCTTATCACTTCTTTGAATCAAATAGTGAAGGTGCTAAAGGTAAATTACTTTGGACTCCAAAACATTTTGATGTAAATGGAAAACAAATTAAAGACCCTGCTGATGTAGCGGTTGCTAAAATGTATGACGAAGCTCGTAAAACCAAAGATGATAAACTTAAAAATCTTGCAGGACAAATTAAAAGAAAACGTCAGTTTTTTATGAACATACTTGTTTATACTAAAGTTGATGGAGAAGAAAAAGTAGAGTATAAAATTCTTAAAGATAGCTCTAATGAAGGAAAACTTATTAGACAAATCTGTATGAATTGTGGATTCCCCTTTTATAAAGATGTTCAAGATGAATGGGTTGATGAAGAATCTCTTAAAGTTGACGAAGATAGACAGTTGTTTGATCTAACTGATGTTGAAACTGGTCATGACTTTAAGATAATTAAAGAAAGAACTGGTAAAGAAAATTGGGACTTTACATATGAGAAATCAATTGTAGTAGCAAAACCAAGAGCTTTAACAGAGGAAGAAGAAGAACTTCTTGAACAAAGAGTTGATCTTAGAAACTTTATTGAATATTGTTCATATGACGATATTAAAGACGCTCTTAATAATTTCCTTGATGGTATGGGAGATGATGACGAAGATGATGAGGAAGACGAAATTCCTAAATCTAAGAAAACTTCTAAAAGAGTAGTTGATGAAGAAGATGATGACGAAGATGAGGAAGAAGAAGTAAAACCTAAATCTAAGAAAGTTGAAACAAAGACTGCTAAAAAACGTATTCCAGTTGACGAAGATGAGGAAGACGAAGAAGAAGAGGATGATGAAGATTTTGATGAATCATTGTTAGATGATCTTGAAGATGAAGAAGACGAAAAACCTAAAAAGAAAAGTAAAAAATAAAAATTTCTGAGGTGGATGAAAATCCACCTTTTTTGTTTATAAATAAGGAGTAACTAATGGCAAAAAAAACTACAAAAAAAGTTAAAACTGAAGAATCATTTATATCCAATACTGATGGTTTAAGTTATGTAGAAAGAGCTAAAGGAAAAGCAGAACAAAGAAAAAAAGAAAAACAAGATTTATGTAAATTTAAAGTTGATAAAGATATAGACAAAGCTGTTTGTGATCTTGATGCTTTTATAGCTAAATCTTCAAGTAATATAAAAGTAGATACATTATCAGAAAGAGGTGATATTCCATATTTTATAGATACTAAATCTTATGCTCTTAATTGGATTATAACAAATAGTTTTCATAAAGGGTTCCCAGGAACTAGAGCAATAATGATATCTGGACAGTGTTTAGGTGGAGATACTAAAGTTAATGTTAGAATGTTGACTGATAATGTTTATAATCATTTTAATGGTTATATAAAAGATTTATTTAATATGATAAAAAAACTTGAATCTTTTAATGAGTATATTATTGATGAGTTTTATAATGTTAAATCTCATATAGAAATTCAGGATGAAAATAATGTTTGGATAAAAATTAGTAAACTTATTGTAAAAGAAAAACCAACTGTTAAATTGACATTTGATAACCTAAATCCAATAATAGTAGCAGAAGAACATTTAATAATTGTAAGAAAAAATTTAGATCCAATGTATGCCAAAGATTTAAAAAATATAACAATTTATGGAGCTAATGATAGAATTTCTACAGTTCTAAATGTTGAAAAATATAATGATAAAGAATTAGTTTATGATATGCAAGTAGTATCTGATACACATTTATATCAAACCGCTGATGGTATAATTCATCATAATAGCGGAAAAGGTAAAAGTTTAATCCTAGACTCAATCTTAGGACAAAACATAGCTGATGGTGGAGCTTCTTATAAGTTTGATATAGAAGATGCTGGAACTCAAGACTTTACTGAAAAAATAGTAGGATCAAAAGAAATAGCAGAGCGTATTAGAATAATTTCTCCATCTACTCTAAAGAAAGATACTAAAATAAAAGATCAAGCTATCACTATAGAAAAGATGAATTCCATCCTTAATCATATGATAGATTATCAAGCGAGTAAAGTAGAGAAGACTAAGATTAAATCTATCATAGTTGGTATAGATTCATTAACACAATTAACATCTGCTAAAGAGATGGAATCTAATATTGGTGAAAAGGATAAAAAGGATATGACTTCTGCTCAGAAAATGAGAGAAACATTCCGTGTAATTACTCAAAAACAAAAATTTGCTAATATGACTCTAATAGGATTAGCACAACTTACAGCAGATATAGGTAAAATGTTTGGCCCTAAAGAAACTGAGAATGCAAAAGGAACTGGATTCAAATATGCAAGTTCACTATCTTTACAAGCAACTAAAGATAAAGAGATATTAAAGACAGTTAATAAAGGTGCTCCTATTCCTATTGGTGTAAAGATGAGGTTTAAGACCACTAAGAATCGTATTGAGTTTAAAGGTCGTGATGCTTGGTTGCACTTCTACTTTAACAAAGGTATTGATAGATGGGATGGATTGTTACAATTATTAGCACAGTATGGTATTATAAAAGCTTCTGCTAAAGCTGATGTTTATGGAGATTATAAGCCTACTTCTACATTTAAATGGATTCATCCTGATACTGGTGAAGTTATTAACTTCAAGTTACCAACATTTTCAAAATATATGACTGAACGTGAAGATAATCAGGAAATACTTGAAATATGGGAATGGCAGTTAAATGATATTTATGCAGATATGATGGAAGGAGTTAATGAGTCTGAAATGTTTGCAGATGATGGGCCAGAAGATGAAGAAGAACTTTTTGAATCTGATGGAGAAGAAGAGGTAGATGTTTATGATGAAGAACTTGAAGATGATGAACCTACCGACTAGGATATATCCAGAGACTCTTTCTGAATATTATAAAGTTATGAGAGAATGGTCTAATCGAATACAGAATAAAGAAAACTTAACTCAGATGTTAGATTTTACATCTGAGTTTTGTAAATCTTTATATTTAAGGAATATAACTAATGAAGAATTTGCATTAGATTTAAAAAATATTTTAAGTAATGCTATATTACATGAATATGGAGATAACAATGAGTGAGTATATAACAATAGAAATATATGCTAGAACAAACAGAGTTGGGAGTAAAGATACAGCAGATATAGAAATTGATAGAGAAGAATGGGAAGCTATGTCTGATTCTGAGAAGGAAGAAAGAATGTTTCAAAAAATGGTTGATAATAATCTTTTTGAGTGGGGATGGAATGAAAAGGAGTAATATATGTTAAAAGTTAAATTAAGTCTATTTGAAATAATAAAAACTTTAGGATTTTGGTTCCTAAGTAAACTTTCATCTGTATTAGTTATTTTAATAACTATTATAATGATAGGATCTTTAGTGATGAATTATATTTATTACACTAAAGGAATGTTGATTACATTTGATAAGAGAACATTCATTGTAACAACAACATTTCAAGGGCAATCACAAAGCACTAATATTTATGGCAGAGAAGTTATTACTGGTAAAAATGTTTGGACTAAGGTTATAATTAAAAAAGAAGAATTTGCAAAACTATTAGATTCTTTAAGTGTTTATCAGAGTGATAAAATTAAGTATGTAGAAGTTGGTAATAATTTAGAAGTTTATATTCCAACGGTTGAGATGAAAGGTGATACAAAAACAGAAATACAAGATTAATTTAACTCTTGACAATTCTTTATATAAATAGTATAATTATTATATATAGAAAACAGGAGCTTATAATGATAAATGAAAGAAAATATTTATTAGCAGTAAGTAAAAAAATTAAAGCTTTGGAAGATGACGTTTTAAAAATTGCAATGAATGACGGAAAAGAGTTTAAGGAAAAAAGGAAAATAAAAAATGTTTTAAACTTATTTTTGAATCTTTAAAAGAAAAATTCCCTGATGATTATTCTATAGTTGTTTTAATAAACTCTATAGAAAAAGAATATAAAGAAAGATTTGGGGATGCAACTTCTGATAAAATAAGAGAATATATTTTCGGAGTTTTAAATGATGCAGTGTCAAACATTTTTTATTACGATAGGAAGGGGGATTATCTTTGGGGTGCTGGTGGCGATCTTGATAATTTTATAAAAGAAGGAATTATCACTATTGAAGAAATGGCCGATTATATGTATTATGCTGTTTTTGGAAAACCTAAGCCAGAAATGGTAAAAGTAAAACTATTCAACAGAGATAACCATGATGATTACGAAATTGTTGAAGTAACTAAATCTTTCTATGTAAGAGAAATAAAAAAAGGTATGGAACAAGTTAAATAAAGAGAACTAATTAGTTCTCTTTTTTTTATCTTTTTTTCTTACAAATACCATATAATAATATAAAGGATAAAATAATGGTAAAAATATACATACAAACTACACACTCTAAATTTACATTTGAAGATGATATAAAAGCAAGAGAAATATTACTCACAAAATTTATAGCAGAAGATACTAAACTCAGACACTCTCCTATGGTTAAATCAGGATACCTAGACCCTAACACTAACTTCTATTCAGAAGAACATGATATCCTTCCAACAGGATTACTTCCTTATGTTTATCAATATTTTAAGAAGAGTAAAATAGAATATGAATTGATTGATTTAAGAGAATTTCCAGCAGTTAATAAAACTTTTGTAAAAGAACTTATGGACGGTAAGGTAAGCTTTGGGAAATATACTCCAAGAGATTATCAAACAGAAGCTGTATTAAGTGTTTTGAGGAATAAGGGTGGCGGTATAATAAAACTTCCAACAGGTTGTATTTCTGGTGATTCTATGATTGATATAAAAGTAAATGATAATATATGTAAAATGAGTATAAAAGTTTTATTAAGTATGTTTAATAATGGCACTTTTGATTTTTATGTTAAATCATATATAAAAGATTCTAAAACTATAGAGTGGAATAAAATAGATTTTGTTAAAAATAGCGGAGTTAAAGATGTTTATAAAATAATATTAGGAAATGGATATTTTATAAAAGCAACTTATGACCATAAAATAATGACATTTGATGGTTGGGTTAAATTAGGATTGTTAAAAGTTAATGAATTAATAATGTGTGGAGATGAAATATATTCACCAATTGATACTATTGAATATGTTGGAAAAGAAGAAACATATGATATAGGATGTTTTGAAAATCATAACTTTGTTGCTAATGGAATTGTAGTTCATAATAGTGGAAAATCATTTATAGCTTTTCTTTTAACACAAGTTTATTCAAAATCAAAGATGTTATTTCTTTTTGATAGAATAGATTTAGTTCATCAGTTATATAATGATTTTACTGAAAAATACTTAATGGATAAAAAAAATATATCACTAATTCAAGGTGATAATTATAAATACCACAGAGATAGTAATGTGATATTGTTATCAGTCCAATCATATGAAAAAGCCTTTCATATATTTCCACAAATTAAAATAATAACAGCGGATGAAGCGCATCAAAATGGGCGTACGGAGACAGCACAGAAAATTATTTATTCTTGTCAAAAAGCTTCTATGCACATAGGATTATCAGCAACTCCAGATGTAATTGAAAATCCAGTGGAACAATTAAGACTATATTCTTTAATAGGGCCAATTATATATAGTAAAGAGATTAAAGAACAAATAGATAATAATACATTATCAGACACAAGAGTTGAAATACATCATATAGAAATGCCAGATGATGAACGTCCAGAAATAATTGGTAGTTATGCTGATGTTTATGAAAAATTTAAAATATCTAAAGAAGAAATAAAACAAACTATAAAAGATAATAACTTACTTAACTCTCAAGAATCATTCAATAAAGCTTATAAAGCTTTATCTGATGAGGATAGAGAAGAAGTAGAGCAAGAAGCAATTGAAATAATAACTAATAATTGGATTGAAGAAGACCCAGAAAACAATACAGTTATTATGGAAGAAGGATTAAAAATATTAAGAAAGTTTGTATCATTAGGTGATGAATCAAATCATTACATATATAATAAAACAAGAAACCAGAAAATAGCTGATATAGCGAGAGAAAAGAACAAAAGAACTCTTATTATATTCTCTAAAATAAAACATGGAGAGCAATTATTAGAATTACTTCCAGAAGCTAAATTAGTTCATGGTGAACATTCATTAGCAGAACGTAATGTAGCTGAAATGTATTTAAAAGAAAATCCTCATGCTATAGTGTTATCAAGTAACATATGGAGTACGGGGAAAGATATACCAGAGATTGAAGTCTTTATAAATGCTGGAGCTGGTGTAAGCAAAATTCAACAGATACAAAAAATGGGTAGAGCAACACGTTTATCTCCGTCATCAGGAAAAGAAGAAGCAGTTGTAGTTGATTTTGATGATAGTTTTAGTAAGTTAGGAGCTAAACAAAGCAATAAGAGATTAAGCACATATAAGAGTTTAAAATTAAAAATAGATTATATAGGAGAATAAGATGGGGCAATTAGGAGAACTCTTCAGAATAGCTTATGAAGTTAAATTGAATGAAAACAAAGAGAATGAAGAAAGATTATTTGTAGAAAGACTTAAAATACGCAATAGAAATGCAGATGGAAGTTATAGATATTATGATAATGGAGAAACTGTAAAATTTAATCCTTTTCTTAAAGGTGGAGTTTTTATTGAAAGTAACTTTACAGAAGGTAAAGAATATATCAAATCATTCTTCATAACAGATAATGAAGTTTATGCTAATATAATTGAACGTGATAATACTGGTCACGAAAAGGATTTAGTTATTTATAATGAAGTATTAACTGGATTAAGAGAATTTGCAGAAGAACATGCTGAAGATGTAGCTAAACAAAAGTTAAGTCAGATTAAAGAGAAAACTAAAGCAGTGGAGGAAAAAGTTGATACAATTATGGCTGAGTAAAAGAAACAAGTATCTATTGTTTCTTAATTTAATATTAAACATAACAGCATTAACATATTCATTATTTTTAGGGAATGGATGGTTGTTATCATTAGCTTATATGTTTTTCTGTGGGGCTTATTATTTATATTACATACTTCTTACTAAAAATTTATTAATGGGGACTTTAGTAGTAATAGGAGTAATAATTACAGCTATGATAGCAGAGAACTTAGGAAAAGAGAAGGTGTTAAGTGAAAATAGTAATTAATGATAAAGAATTAAACAGTGAAGAAATTGAGTTTTTAAATGCTATTATTTTAAGTGGTATTGAATTTCATAAAGAAACTTATAATATGGCTAAAGATATTGCTATGGAAGATACCCCACAATCTATTAACGAATCTTTAACTGAATTAGTTGGTAGCGAAGATGAAGTTGAGTTAATTATGGATGTTATTAATGGGAGATTTAATAATATTTTAGAATTATTCAAATAAAAAATGTTAATATGTTTGCATGTAACCTTTGAATATAATGTTTGAAGGTTATTTTTTTATGAGGGTATAATAATGAACAAAAACTTAGATTTAGATTTCTTTGAAAATATTGATGAAATGATGAATAGAGAATTGAAAGATGTAAAAGCTGATAATTTTACTTATGATCAAGTAGTTAATGATACTTTAGATAGTATGCCTGATTATGGACAAACAGAAGACAATTATGAAAACATTACAGCAGATATGCAAAGCGATGAACAAATGAATAAATTTACAAAATTTGATGATTCAGAATGTCCTGATTGTGGAGGATCTGGAATTGTTGGATGTGAATATTGTAATGATGGTAATTTAATTTTTGATGATGGTTGTCCTGAATGTGGTGATATGGCAGGGGAACCTTGTTCAACTTGTAATGGATCTGGTGAAAATCCAGATGCAGATATTCACGAATTTGAAGATGATTGGTCAGATGGGGATAGAATTTCTGAAGAAGATTATTCCGACGATAATAACTTTTTCGACGAAAGTGTTACAATGATTAATAAAAAGAATGATTATAAACCCAATCAAAGAACTACTATGAAAAAAGTTAAAATGAAAAATTCAAAGAAAATAAAAATTGGAAAGAAATATGTTTTACTTAAAACTTCTATGAAAGAAAATGAAAAATCTCCTGCTGATCCAATTACTATTAACGAAGATGTAAAAAAAAAAGCTTAAATGAAAATGAAATCCCTCACAAATTGACTAGACCAGATAGAATTAAAAAGAAAAAGTCTTTAAGAAAAGCTCATAAAGGAACAAATTTTAAACTAGTACAACCTAGATCTGGATTTAAAAGAGTTAAAATAGGAGATAGATATGTTTTAGTTAAAATGTCATCAGATGAAAAAAATACTAAAAAGAAAGTTGGGCATAAATTAGGTGTAGCTCATTTAAGATAAAAAATTAACCTCTTTTGTTATAATATTGATATAATAGTTAATATTATAAATAAAAGAGGTTTTTATGTTTAAAAAGAAGATAAAAATAAAGTATTTTGAAGAAGGATTAACACCTATAGAAGTAACGGGAAAGGGAGATTGGATTGATCTTCGTTGTTCAACTGATACTTTAGTAAAAGGTATTACTATGAAAAACGGAATAATTAAAAAACCGACATTAACTCTTATCCCTTTAGGTGTTGCAATGGAATTGCCAAAAAGATATGAAGCTTTAGTTATTCCAAGAAGTTCTACTTTTAAAAATTATGGATTAATTCAAGTAAACTCCCCTGGAATTATTGATAATTCTTATAAAGGAGATGGCGATCAATGGTTTTATCCAGTTATTGCTTTTGAAGACATTCTTATAAAAAAAGATGAAAGAATATGTCAATTTAGAATACAAAAGAGTATGAAGAAAAACTTAATAATTAAAACTGTTGAACATTTACTCGGTAATAAAAATAGAGGCGGTCATGGTTCTACAGGAACAAAATAATTCATTAACATGTATCATAGAAGAATCTGATATATATTTAACAGAAATGATGCCAATAATAAAAACAATGTTGGATGAAAATATTCCAACACTAATATTTGATTTAATCAATATTAAATATATAGATGCCACATATTTTTATGTTATTTACAATTATTTATACGAAAAAGGAAACTATATTACAATTGATGTAATTAATGCAACACAAGAGATTAAAAATTCTATTATTTTGTTAAAAGAATCAATACCTTCGTTTCAAATAAACATTAAATAAAATTTATACTAAACCCCTTTCTTTTTGATATAATAAAAGAAAGGGGTTTTTTAATGTTCCTACGTCATCATATACACAGCATAATGTCCACCAGAGATGCTATGCTAAAAATAGAAGATATAATATCAGAAGCTTCAAAACATAATGAATCATTCTCTATCTGCGATCATGGTAGTATAGCAGGGTGGATTGAACTTTATAATAAATGTAAAAAAGCTAATGTTAAATCTATTTTTGGTATAGAAGCCTACATAAATAAACATCGAGATAGATTACTTGAAATAGTTAAAACACTTCAAGAAAACACTGCTCTTGATGAAAAAGAAAAAAAAGCACTTCAAATAGAACGTGATAGTATTAAAAAATATGATCACATATGTTTATTAGCCAAAAATAAAAAAGGGTTTCATAACATAATTCAATTAGCTAATTTAGGTTTTGTTGACGGGTTCTACGGAAAACCAACAATAACTTATGATGAATTAATAAAATATAAAGAAGGAGTTATTGTAACTTCTGCTTGTATTGGTGGAACTGTTAATAGATTTATTTTATCAAATGAGATTAAGTTAGCTAAAGAATATTCATTAATGATGAAAGATGTATTCGGTGATGATTTCTATCTTGAACTGCAATTTAATAACATACCAGAACAAAGAATAGTTAATAAATATTTATTAGCATTATCAAGAAAATATGATATAAAAACTTGTGTAGGTTCTGATGCACATTATTTACATACAGATTGGAAAGAAACACATCAGGATTTATTACTCCTTCAAGGAAAGAATACTATTGATGATGTTGGTAAAAGAGATTATAACATTTTTTGGGAAAATGCTAAAGGTGAGATCAAAAAGAAAAAAGTTGACCCTAGTAAAGAATTTCGCAAAGGGACATTAGCATCTGATGTTAAAATTGGAGATAAATTTGGTAAAGATGTAATCATAGATGTAAAAGAAGTTGATAGAGTTTGGTCATTTACTGGAGATGCGGCTTATTTATCTGAGAAAGAATTAAGAGAATATGCAAAGAAATATCATAAAGAAGTTCCCAGTAAAATGCTGGATGACATATTTCAAGGTAATTATGAAATATATGATAAAATTGAAAATATAGAAATTGATACTACAATAAAACTTCCTACTATAGAAAATGCTGAGAAAGTTCTTATGGAGAAAGTTAAACAAGGATTAATAAGCAAAGGATTACATAAGAAGAAAGAATATATAGAACGAGCTAAAATGGAATTGAAAGTTATTAGAGATAATGGATTTTCTACTTATTTTTTAATACTTGAAGACTTCCTTACTTGGGCTACTAATAATTCCTTGCCCCGTGGAACTGGGAGAGGATCCGCAGTCTCAAGTCTTGTTGCTTATGTTCTTGATATACATAGAATAGATCCTCTTGATAAAAGATGGAATGGAATGCCTTTCGAAAGATTTCTCTCAACTGAACGCAATAAAAATAAGATTAAGATAACTCTTGAAGATGGTAAAACAGCAGAGTTTTATGAAGATAGAGAAATTAAGATAATTAGAGATGATGAAGAGATGATTGTTGAAGGAAAAGAATTAAAAGATACAGATGAATTTATAGAGGTGTGTGATGATTAATTTTGAATTTACAGTAGTTGTTAATAAAGATAATAAATTGGCTGATACTTTATTAATGAAAGATTCTAAAGAGGTTTTGGATTATATAGAATTAAATAATATAAATCCTCAAGATAAGTGTTATAAATTTTATAAATTAAAAGAGATAAGTTTTACTAAAACAATAACTCTTGAAATAGGAGTGTAATAAATGGCAAAGAAAATAAAAGAAGATTTTGAATTAGATTTAGCTGGTAAAATTGAAATGGTTCGCCTTAGTGTAAGAGCAGTTACTAGAGGATTTAAGCAAAGTAGACTCATCACAGGAATTCAAGGGCTGGGTAAGAGTAAAGCAATATTAGATGAACTTGAAAATGAGGGAGTTCAATATGTAAAAATATCAGGTGGCATAAAGGATGTATCAGCTTTTTATACAACTCTTTGTGATCATAATGAAAAGGATAAAATTATATTTTTTGACGACACAAACACCATTATCAAAGACAGAGATTGTGTAGAACTTTTAAGAGCCGCAGTTGAGAATACTCCACAAAGAATTATTCATTATGTTAATAATAGAATAGTTAGGGGAAGAAGAATGTATGCTCCTAAAGTTGAGTTTCTTAGTAAGATAATAATAGCAACAAATATTCCAAAAAAACGTATAGAACCAGCAATAGTAAGTAGAACAAGTGCAATTGAAATTCTCGCTACTGTTGAAGAAATTTTTGAATGGGTTGGAATGAATCTTAAAGAAGCTCCTCCTCATGATGCTCATTTAGAATGGAAAGAAGAAGTTTATGCTTTTATTAGAGATGAAATAGGAATACACAATTTGAAGATATTTGATTTCAGAGTATTTGAAGATTGTTGTTTATGGTATGCAAGTTGTGTTAAAATTGATGGAATA
>Ga0100403_1003021_pt1 | contig 12787 bp, 11 predicted proteins | sample CryGeymet201501t_FD_83663 | JGI IMG/M metagenome (GOLD analysis project Ga0100403, IMG submission 83663) | Groundwater microbial communities from Crystal Geyser aquifers in Utah, USA - Crystal Geyser metaG 2015-01t | ecosystem: Environmental > Aquatic > Deep subsurface > Groundwater | place...
ACATACAAATAGCCCTTTCTTCGGACTGTTTTGCATTTTGGACAAATTGTTTTAACTGATGCTTTAACTTTCATGTATTTATAATCTTCTTATAATACGTCCTTTCCCTCCATATGGATCTACGACTATTTCAACCTTGTCTCCTAAAAGCACTCTGATTCTATGCAATCGCATTTTACCGGAAAGAAATGTAAGCATTTCGTTTTCAGTTCCATCAATAACGCATCGAAACATTGCGTTCGGTAGTGACTCGGTTATCGTTCCAATTACTATGTTTTCCTTCGTTTCCTTCATTTTTTATTTAAATAGCAAGTGGGGAACATAATAGCAGAAGAAGCTATTATAAGTCAACACTTTTAATTAACATTAGATATTATTTACAAATTCTATCTGAATACGGGATGTGTCTTTGGGGAATGATGTCTTCCAAAATGGCTTAACAAAGGCCTCTGCTCTGTCTATTGTCCGATACTCAGACAATACCGATGAAATCAAAGATCTTTTTGTTCCTGCGATTTTTGCCCTTAATAATTGACTGTCTATGGGCCACACAGCATGACTTGTACCGGTTACAGAAATAACCATATCACCAGAAGTTAAAAGATTTACATTACTAAGCGCATAATTAACATTCAAATCACCTACGTTTTCTATATAAGGAAGATCGGTTGTGAGTGTGTCATCTCTGTATGAATCAGCTAATTTTTCTGCAAATTTTTCTTTATTAAAGACGGGAATCTTAACCACACCTTTCATGTTAACCTGAACTGATGTGTCATCTGAATTGCTCTGTGGTAAATCGTCATATGTTACGAGTGCCATTTCTTTGTAGAAAATAAATCCGTCTGGAATTCTCGATGATATCGTAGACTCGATTGCAGAGTTAATATCATTCTTTAATTGATTTTTTGCAGTTGCTAGATCTGATTCAGATATTTTTTTTACTGTACCACTAAAGCCACCTTGCATTGGAGTTTTGCTTCGGGCATAAAACTTTTCATATTGTGGATTACCTTTAAATCCTGGAACTGTAAAATCTACCAAATCATCATTGTAGTCTGCACCTTCCTTGTCGGCATATACAGTAACCTCGAGGCTCCCTGGTACAAGCTTACCATCAACCTTTTTCTGACCAGGCACATTGACAGAATCTTTTATTTTGTAAATTTTGCCCGAAGGTGACTCAAAACGAGTTGTCGCAAGTAGTTTTTGATCAGCTGTACTATAATCGTTATAAATTATTATCTTTCCAGAAGCTTTTGTTGAAACAAATTCTTCTTCGGTGGCAGTAATACGAGACCCAACTGGAATTTCTACAGATAAAATCTGAGCAATGTCTGATTGTGGGCCATACGAAACGGTTGCTGATTGAGATAAGAATTCAACAGGAACACTATGTCTCACAACCTTTATAACCGCAGATGAAAACAGCGTCGCAGCAAAAATTCCTGCAAAAAATATTACTATTATCGCAAGTGATACGATTGATATCCTCATGCCCTTTTTGTTACTTACTGGTTTTTCTCGCATGGTTCTTCTGGTTTTTGTTATTACTTTTTCTTCTTCAGAATTATCCTTATTACTTTTTTCTACTTTTTTGTTCGAATTTTCGGAGGCTTTCGAAGCAAAACGTGAGCGCAAGGTTCTATCAGGAACAGGTATATCACGTATACTCTTTTTTCCTCTGGTGGAACTACGTCTTGAATTAGATTTTTCATTATATAAATATAAAGTTACTTCCCTATTCTAATACGCATCACATATGAATGCAAACTAAAAATAAATACAGAACAAAGATTCTATCGCCAAAAAAGAATCTGCCGTCACGCCCTGAGAGTACGAAATCATTTCTTGATAAAAATCTATAGTGGAAACATTATTTTTTGAATTGTCAGACGGAGATGTCACCTCTGTAGGTAAAAGTTTTTTGAAATATTCATTTGCAAATGAATCGCAAGATAGAACATACCTAAAGTTAATTTTTTCATTCGTTGTCATGCCTGTAATCGCCTTTTCAATTTCTGTTGACCATAATAATTCAATGTCTTTCAGTATAAAATGCATATCTGCACTTTCTCTTTCGCTTGAATTTCCGCTCACATACAAAGAAAGCAGGCTTTCTGCTATATAGGCCTCTACATTAAGTGCATCAGAAATAGCTTTAATAAAAGACTGTTTACCAATAGATATGTGTGCATTTGCAGTTATTTCACCACCAGCATCCTTTGATATATCAGTCGTAAAATCAGACACGTCAACAAAAATGCTGTTTTTCGTATCCTTCCCTATTTTTTCCATTACCGAAAGATGCGTCATCGGAAATGAATGCAATGTAATTAATGAATTGGGAAAAAATTCTGAAACAAGAGATTCTGTGTAATCACCGATTTTTTTTGGAATAACACTCATAAAATAGCTCAAATAAAGTTCATGCGCCATTTTTCCAAAAGGATCCTCTACATCATATCCATTTAGTTTTACATCTAAAAGAATTTTTTCAATTATTTGTACACCATCATTAAATAGATGCGGTACTAGTGATTTTTTTTCTTTTGATTTTTTCTCTAGACTATTGCCAGCTTCTTGCAAAATAGCCACAAGATCAACTTGAGTAAATATTTTTGGTTTTTCGTTTTTTATAACTTGGCTGTGATTTTCTGACAGATACCATGGTGCAGCAAAAGTAATCGATACATCGTCAGGTCTTTTTGCTTTATTATGAAAATAGGTGTTAGCATCAACAATAACTTTTCTAAGAGCTCTCCTCAGACCAGTCACAGAAATTTCTGTACCAACATAATCTTTATTAAAAATCTTTTCTTTTGAATACCAAACTGCCTTGGGTTTTTTTGTTTGTGTATCAGATAAAACTATTTGAGCGGAAACGTACCCACTGCCAACATGGCAGACTAGAAAAACTTTTTCTGTATTTTTTTTAGCAAAAAGAAACATATTAATAATAATATTATACTATCATCAATATAATAATGCTAATTTTGAATACAGAGAATTATTCCAATACTGCTTTTATCCTTCTGACTCCCGCAGAACTAGCCTCTTCTTTTTTTATTTTGAATTTTCCAAGCACGCCCGTGTGTTCCACGTGAGGACCACCGCACAATTCTCTACTAAAGACCTCATTATCAGTTCCAACGGTATAGACCTTCACAATATCGCCATATTTGTCACCAAAGACACCTATTGCCCCGAGCTCACGTGCCTCTTCTATTGGCATTTCGGTAAAGCTAACAGGATGGTCTTTCTCTATTGCATTGTTGACCATATCCTCTACTTTTTGTTTTTGCTCGTCTGTCATTTTTTCTGAATGAGAAAAATCAAATCGCAATCTCTCTGTAGTAATGTTACTTCCCTTTTGTTCTATATGATCTCCCAATACCGCTCGGAGTGATGCGTTGAGAAGGTGTGTGGCCGTATGGTATTTTGTCTCCATTTCACCATGACCAGCCAAGCCTCCTTTGAATTTCTTTTCTGCACCAGAACGTGAGAGTTCTTGATGTTTTTTGAACTCTTCATCAAAACCCACCTTATCAACTGAAATGTCTTTTTCTTTTGCTAGTTCGATAGTCAAATCAATTGGAAAACCATAGCTAGTGAACAATACAAAAGCATCTTTTCCATTTATATCCTTGTCCGATATCTTTTCAAACTCTTTTAAACCGTTTGATATTGTTTTTGAAAACTTGTCTGATTCATCCTGGATTACCTGTTTTATTTCACCTCTTTGTTGATTCAAATTTTCATAAACATTAGAGTACTCGTCAACAATTGTATCGACAAGTGCTGATATGCTACCGGCATCGAGATTTTTATTATCTGTATTAAATACAGCACGGCGCAAAAGACGTCGTAAGACATAACCCTGGTCAGTGTTTGATGGTTTTGCGCCATCGGCAATCATAAATACTGCTGTGCGAATATGATCACAAATAATTCTCTGATTTTTTAAATCAGAAGAAATGGTTTTTGCGATATTCATTATCGGCTCAAATATATCAGTATCAAAAATATTATCTTTTCCTTGCAAAACCATAACTACTCGCTCGAAACCTGATCCGGTATCTACATTTTGTGTTTCTAATTTTCCAACTACTTTTCCGTCTTTTTTGAGATATTCCATGAACACATCATTCCAAATTTCCACAACTTTTTGCTCATCGTCTACCTTAAGATATTCATCCTTTGTCATACCTGCATCGAGAGTACCAGTGACGTCATAAAACATCTCTGTGTCTGGACCACAAGGACCATTGTCTCCAGGACTCCACCAATTGTTCTCTGCAGGCATAAAATATATTCTCTCGCCAGTAACATTATTGTCATTAAAAATCTTCTGCCAAATTTCAGCAGACTCGGTATCTTTTGGTGCGTCATCGTTACCTTCAAAACATGTCACATATAGCCTCTGCGGATCTAGACCAAAACCGTATTCCTTGTTCGTAAGAAGCTCAAAACTCCACTGAATAGTGTCTTTTTTGAAATAATCACCAAGTGACCAGTTTCCCATCATTTCAAAGAAGGTCGCGTGTGTATTATCACCTATTTCATCAATATCGCCTGTTCTGACGCACTTTTGAATATTAGCAAGTCTTTTTCCCATTGGATGCTTTTGTCCCATTAGATATGGCACCAATGGTTGCATACCGGCAGTGTTGAACAATACAGAAGGGTCATTTTCGGGAATAAGCGAAGCAGAAGGCAAAATAGCATGCCCTCGTTCCTTGAAAAAATTAAGGTATCTTTCTCTAATTTCTTTTGAATTCATAGGTCTAAATATACATTATTTTGGGTAAAAAAGTAAATCTCTAATTTATTATTCCATCTTTTTTTGGACACCTGGTGTCCAGAAAAATTAGGACACCAAAGCGATGCTTTCTGGAATACAATTCACACTACCACTAGTTGTAATTGTATTAATAATTTTTTTTTCAGTGTTAAATTTATTTTCCTGGGCAAAGAATCCAATCTTCCCAGATAGGGTTATTATCATAATGGCGATGTTGATTTTCATAATCAGCACAGTAAAGGCTCTTATGTCTTAGCGCCACAGCTCATTGCAATATTGCTCAAACCGCCGGCCCACTTCGGGCGCCGGCGGTCTCTTTTTGTCAAAATTACAAAACAAACATGCCGTCTTTATAGATTGTTTTTTCTGTTTCATTTTTGAGTACTGCAGTAACCACCCTGTCTGTCGTAGACACAATATCGGTATGTACTGACGATATATTGAATCCTAAGTCCTTCCACTTCTTTTCAGGTAATTTTTTGGGATAATTTTTCAAAGCTATTCTATAAGAATTTCCCAAAGCTATATGAGTATTACCATTTTTGCCACCAACATTTTCATCATATAATGTTTCAGCCATAAACTGTGTAATACGAGAAAGTCTCTTGTCAGTCAATGAAAACTCACCAACTTTATCAGCACCCTCTGTTGCAATCATTTGCTTTAGAACTTTCTCACCTTTTGTTGCTTTTGATTTTACAACCACGCCTTTTTCAAATAACAACTCTACGCCCTTTATAACATTTCCATATCGATATAAAGGTTCGCTGAATTTTATCCACCCCTCTGTTCCTCTCCAATCTGGAGAAGTAAAAATTTCAAAGCTTGGAATATTAGCACCACTTCCACCGAGCCACTGCCTTTCCTTGCCAATCGTTATGTACAAATCAACATCACTACCTTTTATATGCAGTTTCTTTATATCAAGTTTATTTAATTTGTTAATAGTATTATCGATAAGTTTTTGCGCTTTTTTCCATTCTAAAACTGGATCTTTTTTGTCCAGGTAACATGCTTTTATAATTTGATTCCAATATTCTTTTTCAGTTATACCAACCTCCTTTGCCATAGCCTTTGTACCATAAAGACACAGTGTCCACGTAAATTCCCCCTTATCTTCTTTTTGTACCAAGCCATCTCGGAAAGGTTTCTGGGAAATAACCCTTTGCATAATCTTTTTTGGATCAATTCCCAAAAGCGCATTTTTATCTGCTGTTGAAATTATATTAATACTATGGTCTATTTGTTTAATAATACCTTCAATATAATATTTGGGATAAAAATTCAACTGATCATCATTAGCAAGATTATAGAAATCTTTTGAGAGATTTGAATTTTCATCGTCATCAGGAAGATAAAGTGAAATAACATGAGCTCCCTTTCGGTACAATTCACGCATAATCTCTACATATAAAGGTTTTGATGACTCAGAGGCAACCAACCTCACCACATCACCTTTTTTCACACCCTTGCCACTGCCTACCGCAAACGACACCATTACTTGTGCGTATTTTTCCAGTATTTTTTTTGAAGGTATGTACTCCTGTTCTTTTTCATTCATATTATTCTTTTGGTCCAAATAAATTTGTTTTCTTTTTATCAATTACAATAACAACTTCCTTTTCTACAAACCACAAAATTGTAAACGTAATAAGTGAAAGCGCGGTTGCCATAACAGCAAGCTCGTAATGACCAAATCCCGTTGCTATACCAATACCACACGATATCCATAATCCTGCAGCGGTAGTTAATCCTGATAATTTTTCACCATTATGAAAAATGAGTCCTGCACCTAAAAATCCAATTCCAGTTACTACCCCGGCTGCGAGACGAAGGGGATCTACACCATATTCCAATCCAACATCTGCAATTGTACTGATAGAAACAAGCACAAAGAGACACGAACCGAGTGCAACCAAGGCGTATGTTCGCATACCTGCGTTTTTGTGTGACACAGAGCGTTCTGCGCCCAGAGCAACACCCAAAATAAGCGCGGTGAGCATTCTAATAAAAGCAACTGAAAATGGAATCATGGTAATAATAATTTAATTAATAATTGTTTTTAATTCATTCATAACATTTTTTTGTTTTTCACGACTTAGACCAATTTCTGCCAAAACTGATTGATTATTTTGTAAATCACGTAAAAGAACTATGTTCTTTTGGAGCAAAAGCGTTTTATCTTTCTTTGATAAATTATTGAGGCTCGTTATAGGATGCAGGACGCTCTCTTCTATCATATGTTGCAAATTATATTCGTGGGGATAATTCCAACCAATCAAATTGAGTCCTGAGCATTTTGCATATGCAATGGCAGTGTGTGTGAACTTTGTATTAGTAACCAAAATTCCCTTGGTAAGTTTTTTTGCCTCTCCATAATCAAAAGTACCTGCATACAAATCATCAAACCTTGCTTTTACATACAGCGCAACCTTGAGGTCTGATTTTACCCCCTCTTGGTTATGAAATTTTGCTTCTATCATAATTAGCTCTGACCCTTTATGAGCGATTACATCCATTTCATGTTCTACGCAATGTCCTTTTACATAATTATCAGTAACAACTGTATATCCTTTCTGTTTGTATATATCAGCAATTAGTTGCTCAAAAGGAAACCCTGCAGGACCGAGGTCCATGACAGCACGACGAAGTGAATATTTTGCTGCAGCTTTTTTTTCTTTTTTTCTAATAAGAGAATATGCGTGGGTGTAGATTTCTTTTGTTGACATACCGTCTGAAATTTCGGCTTGAATATGTGCCAAAATTTCCTTGCGAGCATTTTCCGAAACACCAGCACGCTCCAGAGATTCCAGGAGCTTGTTACCATCAAACTCTTCTTCTTCACCATTAATTTTTTTTATATACATATTTTCAAACCGTTTAATCAATATAATCTTACACCCAGCTATATCAAATCGCTAATAATTCCACCTCCAATACACCTAAGATTATCATAAAACACGCATGATTGCCCGAGCGAAACCATAGGGGGTAACGTATCAAAACTGACATACGCGTCCCTCCCTTCAATTTTAATATTTTTAATTTCATGGAGCGGCTGTCTGTAACGAATCCTTGTCTTTATATCTTTTGTTGAAAAATCATTTGGTACCAAAAGATTAACATCTGACAAAATAATAGTTTTCTTTGTCGCGTTTTCTATATCAGGGCTTTCTTTTTCTGACACAACAATTGTATTTGTATCTACGTTTTTATCTATAACATAAAAACGGTCATCGTGAGGTGTTTTTTTTGTAATATAAAAACCATGTCTCTGCCCTACCGTGTAGAGAAGCGCACCTTCATGGTGCCCGATAACAACACCTTCTTTATTAACCACATCACCATTTTTTAACTGTAAATAATGAGAAAGAAAATCCTTCATTGAAACTTTACCTATAAAACAGAGTCCTTGGCTATCTTTTTTTCGTGCATTAGAAAGCTCGAATTGCAAAGCAATTTTTCTAACTTCTTTTTTGGTAATATCCCCAAGTGGAAACAAAGTTTTTACTAATGTTTCGCGTGGTATATTCCACAAAAAATATGTTTGGTCTTTTGTATTATCAAGTGGAATTCCCAAAGACACATTGCCATTTTGATCTTCCAAACGTTTGGCGTAATGTCCAGTTGCAATATAGTCTGCACCGAGCTCGATTGCTTTTTTATAAAAAACTCCAAATTTTACACTATTGTTACACATCACATCAGGGTTAGGTGTCCTACCCTCTTTGTATTCTGTAATCATGTAATCTACGACTTCTTTTTTATATTCTTTTTCTGCATGTATTGTTTTAAATGGTATACCTAATTTTGCACATACACGCATAGCGTCCCTACGGTCTTCTTTCCATGTACACGTCATAAAATCAGGTTGCCATACTTTAATAAAAACACCTGTCACATCGTAGCCCCGCTCTTTTAACAAAACAGCAGATACGGAACTGTCTACCCCACCAGACATACCTAAAAAAACCTTTTTTGATGGTTTTTTTGAACGATTGTATATTTTCTTTATAAAATCAATCATAATATTTTCTTTTGTTCTCTTTGTGCTGTTCGAAGGTCTGTGCGTAATAGATTACACCACTTTTACTAGAAAGGAAGTACAGATAGTCTGATTCTTCTGGGTCCAAAACAGCAGTGATAGCGTCTAGGCTTGGATTTGATATGGGTGTTGGAGGTAACCCCTTGTTAACATATGTATTATAAGGAGAGTCATTTTTTAAATCCTCAGTTGTTAATTGATAAGAATTTTTACCATTAATATACTGAAAGGTTACATCGACCTGTAGTGGCATGTCTATTTTGAGGCGATTATTCAAAACTCCGGCAATCATTTTTCTGTCTTCAAATTTTGAAGCTTCTTCTTCTACAATAGAAGCCAATATTAAAATTTTATATCTTTTAATTTCATCTTTTACATCATATGTATCAAAAAGGTCTCCAACTTTTTTATTATAGGTCTCTATCATTACATCATATATTTCTTGTTCAGATTGATTGGGTGAAAATAGATAGGTGTCAGGAAAAAGAAAACCTTCACTGTTTTTAGAAATATCTAAAAAAGTATCTTCGTCAAAATTTGGCAATTTATCTTTTAATATTTCTGCAGTTTGAAATACATTTTGTCCTTCTGGTATTGTAACCTTCATTAATTCAACTTGAAAATCTGCAGTTGCAATTCTGTGTGATAATTGAAACAAACTTGTCACATCTTTTAGGTAGTATGTCCCTGATTTTGCAGTAGAAGCTGGCTCTGTGATTTTAAAAACATATTTGAAAACAAAAGGAAAATTAGTATATCCATTTTTGTATAGTTTATTTGATACAGTAGTCAAACTATCTCCATTATTGACGACAAAAAAATATCCACCCCTTTTATGCATTGGTAACAAAACTATCAAAGTCACCGCAAGGATTAACGAGGCTACAATACTTATATATAAACGCATTGCTGTATATCTAAAAAAAATCATAAATACAATACAATGCTAAATAGGTAGATTAGGAGGAGCTTCTGATTTTCGAGATGAAATCCTATCCAAAGTAGGAGTAGAAACAACACCGCCAGGCAAATGGAATATCGTTGCCAATTCTTCGGTTGTCAAAATAAAAGGTTTTTCTGCCCAAAACTGATACATACCGTAAAAGAATGACCTGCGTTTGTATGCATCAAGTATTCCCTTTTCACGTGCTGTTCTTCGCATTCTTCTGAAATCCTGCCATGGATAGTCGAAATCCGTAAAGAAACCTAAACTAAATTGATTGAGTGTATTATCGTCATATTGCCTAAACGAACCAATTAAGCCTGGAATATTATTAAAATCAGCATTTTCTTTTTTTGCCATATAAATACCCCTGATTGCAGTATCAAATGAGTATTTTGCTTTACTGCGATTAAAAGCCTTGAGCAAAACTTTATCTTCTTCGGTAAATGGTGGGGGTGGCAAAACCGGCTCACCTGGTTTTGGTTTTTCTGGTTTATATTTATCAAGAACATTCTGTATTTCTTTATCAATATCTTTTATCCAATCAGGTTTTTTAACTAATTTTCCAGCATCTATACCATACGATCTATGTGCTCGTATCAAAATCTGTATCCATACTTGCTCTCCTGGTTTTATTGAACCCAAAAATTCTATTGTTGTAGAAATAGGATCTGTAACAGTTTCCTGATGTTCTTCTTTTGCATTTTTATCTAATTCATAATCTATATATGTTTTAATAGGAAACGGATCAGCTTTTTTTAATTTAAAATATGTTCCCCACATTACCATTTTTGATAAATCATGCTGAACAGAAAGTGAGTAGTCTTCTACCTGGAATATCTCTACCGATGGGTACTGTGCATAAAGCTGCGCCTCTATTATATTTTTGAATTTTGGAGCAGTCCAAATAAAAAAGTGAACTTGTCCTCCTATTGAGACTAATTCGAGTGAAAAATTCGGAACGACCTTTCCCTTCCAGTAGGTTTCGAGGAAGTTCATAGTACCCTTCTGCCACATGGCAGTAAGCACAAGTTCCATAGCGAGTGGTGACTTTCTAATTTCTTTTGGTAATTTTATTTCAAGCAACACCGATCCTGCTTCGTAACTAACTTTTGTGTGAAGATAGTTAACCCATTGTTCAAAAAACAATATACCCAAAACTATAGTAAGCCAGATATATGAATAGGTATATAAAAATCCAATTGCAACCAAAAGTTGTTCCAGTAGAAATTGTACGTTGGTTTCCATACCTATAGTATAAATCAAATGTATTGAATACAAAAGCTTTATTCGTGGACAAAGAAAAAATCCGCGGAGCGGATTTTTTCTTTTTTATGATAGTGCGTACTTACCATCCTTTGTTTTTGTGAATATTTTTGAGTTTTGGAGATTCACTAAAATGGTATTTTCTTTTACGTATCGTTCCTTTAGAACTTTTTCAATTATCTTTTCTTTTGAAAGGGGTCCGTCTTTTTCGAGAATTTTCTTTATAACATCTTTTACCACTCCCTTTATGTATCCCCATTCAGCAAGTGCGTAGAGCCCTCTACCCACCAAAACAAAACGCTTGTCCTTGATTAATTCATTGTGAGTTGTGGCTACATGAGCTTTTTTACCAAACATTTTTTCGATTGCTTTTGCAACCTCTCTAAAGTGAATAGGAGAACCATGCTTTCGGATGACTAGATATGCATAATCTCGCATACCTTTTGCATTAACATTTGTTGAGAAGGATTTTCCCCATTCTCCAAGAGGGTTTTTTGAAACCTTCTTTGAAACAGATAACCATCGTTTTGCAATTTCTTCGCTTTTTAGTTCTGTCGCAACATTAGTTAAATGACTGAGGAATGCCCTAATCATATCTGGTTCTGAAATAAGTTCATCATCAGAAAGAGAATCATAAACTTTCATTAATGACTCCTCGATTTTTGCAGAAAGATCAGTATCAACACACCATCGGTGTTTGAAATCATCATTTTCTTTTTCTTTTACAAAAGCATCTCCTACAACAAGCATAAAATGAACATGATTTTGTGTTATTGGATCTTGTGCAATATGAGAAAGTAATTCATCTTCAGCAACAAGACAACCCATCTCATGAATAAGAGACCGTAATTCTTCAAATGATACTGCTTCTTTTTCACACTCTTTTGATTTTCTTATTTGTGCCAAAGAATGGTTTTCAATCTGTCGAACTCGCTCACGAGTAATGCCATATTTTTCTCCAATAGCCTCTAGGGTAAGACGGTCAGAAGAATTACCCAAACCGTATCGTTTTATAATAACGTCTTGTGCGCGATCGCCCAAAACAGAAACAAGGTGTTTTGTGACTGCTTTTGGATTAAATGTAACTATTTTCTTTTTTGTCATGGTTTTGTTGTGGATAATTTTTATCACTATTATGGTATAAAGTCAAGCTCCCTATGATATTATTATGTTGATAATTCTGTGTTTTACGTAAATAACCTTGTTTATAGCCTTATTCTCAGTCCACTTCTTAATCGCTTCAGTACCGAGTGCAATCTCCTTGACCACATCCTCTGTTGCATCTGATGGTATTTCTATTACATCCCTCACCTTTCCATTGACCTGAACTCCTATTTTTATGGTATCAGAAACTAACTTTTTAGGATCATATGTTGGCCATTTTTTGTCATAAAATGACTTTTTGCCAAGAGATAACCCTTCGGCTATTTCATCGACAACATGAGGTGCAAAAGGCGCAAGAAGTGACAGAAAATTCTCATAAACTTTCTTTGATATTTCTTCTTTTTTCTCCATTTCATTAAGGAAAATCATGAGGGTAGAAATGGCAGTATTCATATTAAAAGTTTCTATATCCTCGGTAACTTTTTTTATACTCTTGTTCATTACAATGTCGATATCTTTGTCTGTCTTTACATCGTCAGAAACCTTATTCTGGAGATTCCAAACACGTTCTATAAAACGTCTCGAACCAATCATACTGTCAGTATTCCAGCTAATGGTTCCCTCG
>Ga0100403_1003022_pt1 | contig 12785 bp, 20 predicted proteins | sample CryGeymet201501t_FD_83663 | JGI IMG/M metagenome (GOLD analysis project Ga0100403, IMG submission 83663) | Groundwater microbial communities from Crystal Geyser aquifers in Utah, USA - Crystal Geyser metaG 2015-01t | ecosystem: Environmental > Aquatic > Deep subsurface > Groundwater | place...
GGCTACTGGTTCCCGGCGTTCTCATACCGCACATTACACGGACCCTGCTTGAGCCAGCGCCTCCCCGGCTGGACGGGAGCGGCGAACGTCGCCGCTGGCGAATCTCCTCTCACATGGCCTCGCCCGGAATTGCACCGGGTGCGCTAACCGAGGCCAAGCCCGGCCGCCGCAAAGGGTGGGGGACGACGGCCGGGGTTCGTCATCGCCGCGGGCCGGGGGGAAGCGCCGCGGCAACCTGTCAATCTGCCGGGGCCAGCAGTTGCGCGAGCCCGCTACCGCCGAGGTGCATCAGTAGCGCCTGCGCGTATTCGCAGGCTAGATCGGGTGTTTCGGCGATGTTCGATCCGATGCCCACACCGGTTATGGCATCAACCACCCGCCATCGCAGCAGGTTGATATGGGCGGTGCCTTCGTCGCCGGTGCATCCCTCGCACTCGGGGACGGCGAGAAACGCCCGGCAGTACATCGCGAACTCGGCTCCAATGAGCCACCTCGGGAGCCGTACCTTAGACCCTCCCGCGAAGCAGACGAACGTCTCGAAATCCACTCCGAGGTCATCGTCGCACCGACACCCCGGCAGGGTGAACCGCGCCTCGCAGACCACCATGTCGGGTACAGAGGTGAATGTGAACCCCTTGCAGGACCGCGGCCCATTGATAGCCGTGCCGCCCGGCCCCTCATACGACAGGTAAAGTTTTCCGTTTATAATCTCCTCCGTGACCCTCGGGATTGGCCCATCAGGCATGAAGTGCAGATCTCATCTCTCCTTAGTGGACCAGGTGGGGCTCGGACCCACAACCTTCGACGCTCTGCCAATTGAGCTACTGGCCCAAACCCAGTGCGGGTTGGGAGGTGATCCGCACTGGGTTTGTCGCTAGCGGCAAGGCCGCTAGTAACCTATTTAATCCTCGGTCGTCGGGTATAGTATTAAATACCCTGTCCACATTGCGGCAGTTGAGACAATTAGTTTGATCGCGTCACGTGCTGGATCGAGTGCCTCAGAGACGACAGTATAGATGAGCGCTATGCTGACGAGCAGTAAGATACTACCGCAGATAATCCGTCCAGTGTCGGTTATGACCGTAAGCTGGTCAAAGAAGGAGCTACGCGGTGGGATATTTCGGATGTAGCCAGTGCGTTTCATATTATCCCCTTTACTTCTCTTGGAGAGGAGTGGACCCGGCCGGAGTCGAACCGGCTCGGTGCGAAAGACTATAACCCTTCTATAGTTTCGGGGCTTATTACAGCGGCTTGTAATACTTCTCTCCTAACAATAGTATATCCGTTCGAAGCAGCTACTTTGTTCTTCTTTCTGTCCGTGTCGAGTTGACGTGTTCTAGAATGATATGGTCCGTCAAATTCTACTAGTACTTTAGTATCGAACAAAGCGAGATCGAAGACAAAACCTTCAAGCTCGAACTCGAACTGATACTCTCGACCTTGTAGAGATGTGACGAGTAGCTCATACTTCCATGCTTCTCTAGCACGTAGAGTCTCGGCCGCACTTAGAAGATTATCTACGTGAGCATGTCCTGCTTCTCGCTGTGCCTCTCGTCTTTCGGGATACATAGATCCTCGGCTTGCACAGGATCTAGAACAGAACCTGGCTTCCTTGGGGCCAGTCTTAGTTTGAAAGGTCTTTCTACAAAGTTCGCAGATTTTGGTTATATCTTTGTGCTTACTAACCGTGTGAGCTTTTCTAAAGGCGAGGGCACAGGTAGAAGAGCAGAAGAGATTACGCTTGCGCTTCCTTGATCGTCTAACTTCTGTGGCTGGCTTAGAGACTTGCGCACCACAGTGTGTACAAGTTATATCTATCATAGTCTTACCCATAGAATATGACCTCCACACTTTATTATATGAGATGTGGACCTAATGGTCAAGCTATGGAGCTATCTGGACCCGGCCGGAGTCGAACCGGCTTCTTGCTCAACTGGAACAGTACCTTCTACACGTTTGTCTGGTTCATCGTCTCGGCCTTGGTATGAGGAGTCGGTTCAACCAGCAAGACCGTATATTACTCATACTGCAGCGTGGTTTTGGTCTACTACTCGCCAGCGGTAGATCATCCTCTAAACCTTAGAGGCTGAGGCTTCTGCGCTAGACTAAGCTGCGCAGGCAAGTGCGGCCGGAGCGCGGGAAGCGCGGTAGGCCGCCAGGTCTACGACGTGGTTGTTGTCGTTGGCGTTTGGTTGTGTACCGGAGGATTAACGAGGCCAACCGGTATCCTCGACGTGCGGGTACTGCCCGATAGTTAGCAATCGAAACCATTTCGGGCCCTTGGTTGTTAGGCTTTCTCAAGAATGGTTAGGCATCGATTAGGGCTTTACTAATGATTCTCTCACCCTTGTTAGTTTGGACTCTAACAGTACCATCTTCTGGGAAATCGTCAAGAACTACTCCCTCGATACCATTCCAGTTTATAATCTCTCCCTCCCCAAGAGTAGGAAGCTCATTAGAGAGATAAGGACGAAGTCGAGCAGCTATAGGTTCATTAACAATTCTTGCTCTAAAATGTCCTAGATAGCGGCCGTTATGGGAGATTGGGAAATAGAGTGCACCTTTCTTGGCTCGAATGGCTCTTGCTGCTGGTTGTGGCACGTCAATAAGTAAAAGCATGACTATTCTCTGGTTTGCTCCTGCCGGTAGCACTTTGTTGAAGTTTTCAAAGCCGCCGGCCATTCGCGTAGGGTATCAGTCTCTCTCCTGCGGCCTCCTGATCGACAATCAGCCCCTGGATAAATCCAGGGGAGTTGTCACAGGCGCTTGATAGACTGAATGGTTCTTAGTGGTGGGCTTGATGAGCTCTTCTCCTCTAGAGAAAAGGATCCCCCACTAAGGTTGAGGATTAGTTCATTTGTTCGCAGATGTGTTTGAATAATAGAAAAGTTCTCGATGTAGCCTATAACAACTTCATCTCCGGAGATTAGCTCGACGCTGTCTCCTACGCAGATGATACTGCCAAGGATTTGTACTCCCTGTATCTTATATTTTGACATTGGTTCACTATTTAACTTAGCTCGAAAGTGGGCTTACTATTCGGTCAAGGTAGTCTTGGTACTGTTTGGTCTGTAGTGGCCTCTGTTCCGAATACGGAAACTTGCTCTTTAGAAACAGATACGTAGATCATCCGACTACCTCTTGTTCCGGAGTGCCTTCCATCGAGAGGATATGGCTTGCTTCAATTGTGGGTTACAACTTATCACTGGTCCAACGGAGAGAATCACTACTATGATTCCTACTAGGAGAACGGAGAGCAGTAGGGTAGGAACGAGGGTGATCGCTGCTTTGAGTATACCCCCAAGAAGAATGAGAGTAGAGATAGTAGCGGAGCCATAGACGAGCTGGACTAACGTAGACTCTTTCCTGAACTCTACCCAAATCTCTCTCAACTGTTGACGTAATTTAACTGCATACTGTTTCATGATTGGTTCCTTATAGTAGGATTTGAACTAAGCGGAGGCTAATCGATTCGAACGATCAGGTGTGACCCTGGCCTGAGTTTCAAGCCCAGTTTGGACCCAAGTCCGCTAGCCTCCAAGTACCGGGGACGGGAGTCGAACCCGTATGACCTTTCGGTCGCAGGATTTTCTTGCCACTATAGTTTTCACTACCCATTACTGGTTTGTGGTCTGGACTTTCTCTTCACCATAGGCTTACGCCCTTTAGGTGCGGCGTGTAGAGTCTCTACGCTCGGTCTTACTGACCTAGCACGGGATTACCAGTTTAAAGGCTTCCCCGTTTTAGCGCCGTTCACTTTCAAGGTTTCCCTAGAAAGGCTCTTGTTTACAAAAGTCCTGTGTGTTTACCTTTTCACCACCCCGGCGTATTCTGTTCTACTCTCTGTCGGTAATCTCTAACAAGTCTCCGTATCCAGAATAATCATACGATGTGTTTGGTTTTAGTACTGGGCCTGAGCCGGGTTCACATCCTAGCCAACATAGGGTATTGAACGTAGACTTGTTCCATGAGGGATGAACATCATGCCCAGTACAATCTGCTGGCTTATCATTCCTTAAAGCAGCATGCGTCTTGGCCTATTCTGATTTCCGCTCCAACTTACCGATGTAATCAGCAGCTCTCGTCAGTGCCTTTTCAGCTTCTTCTAAAGCCTTTCCCGATGAGGCCGGAGCAAATGCTCTTTGATTGTGGCAGCTAGCAGCTACGGCTAGGAGTTCTTCTGATGTGATATCTTTCATTTTATCCTTCAAAGGTAGCTCGGGCTTCTGTACTTCGTATAGCTTCCTAACTTTGGGGTACAGCTCAGCAGCATCCTGTGGTGGTCTACCATGAGCGATAGCAGATAGTTCACTGTCGATAGCTACTAACAGGGAGCGTGGAACAAGGATCAGATCATCATGGTCTCCTACCTTTGTCTTCAGGGTCTCTTGTAGTGTTTCCATACCTTTCTTTCTGTGTTTCATAGTTTATTCGTGACAACTCCCCCGGATTCATCCGGGGGAGTTGTCATGTCAGGCTTCTTTGGTAGTAGCTGAGTCAGCATCCCAGACCGGTGGCTCATGCAAGACAGCATGGCCGGACTGCATCCTGGTGAATCGGGGCATAGCGTTTCCAAGTGGTGAGTCTTCCCGATGTACTAGACGGTGAAGCTTCTGGCCGTCTCCTTCGAATACTACGGTGCTGACTACTAGAGCGTTAGTTCTCTCCACAGTGTCGCGGTGGCGGGCGATGGCTTCTTGGACTGCTGCTGTCTCGCTGATTAGACCTGGGACTAAGTCAGTGTCGGTAGTTGTACCGTATGCATAAACGCAAGTCTGGTCAATCCGTAACATTATGTCTCCTTTGTGTTAGTGTTAGCTTTTAATCCGATTCCCTAATTTTCTCAACTAGACATCATGCTTTTAAATTGATTAGATACTGATATCTCGTTATCTAATAACAATCTAAGAGCTGCAGCCTCATTTGAGAATCTGTCTAGTACGCGCCTAATTCTAGGTTCGTATTGAGGGATTACTGCTTGATCTTTTGCTTGAGGGTGTTTGTAATGTACTTCTACTATCTCTATAAGTAGTATATCATCGCGGTCTCTTTCTGCTTTCCAACAGATATGTTTCTCGCGAACTATGTCTTCTGGACTTGCAGTGAGTACGATCATAGTTTCTTTTGATATATCAACCTCAGCGGAGTGTTTAGCTATACGATCATCGGTGACTGTTAGCTCTTCCTGTTCCCCAGTTCCTCCAAAAGCGAGAAGAAGAATTAGGATCGCGATTGTAAGAAGAGCCAGTATGCCTAATGCTTCAATTGATGTAAGGCCTCTATGTCTTGTGTGAGTTTCTTTTTGCAATATTATTCTCTATAGCAGTCGACTAGGGCTTTAATAAGGTAGTCATAGTCACGGCCTCGTTCTGCGGCATCATAGGTGTAGAGTCCAAACTGTCCTACCTTTCTTTGAAAGAGCCACGGAGAAGATAACGAGAGATAGTTCATAATAGATGGGGAAGGGTCGGTCCACCATACTCCAAGGTTTGAAGTGTTAGAGTTGGGCCAAAAGAACCATGGAAGACCTTCGGTGCCTAATATGAGAGCGGCTCTTAGGAAGGGGACTGTTAATTTCGGGTACATCTGTCTCCTTTTGGTCTATGACTTGGCAAGCGATGCAGGTGTGCTGTTACGCCAAAGGGCGGAAACCTTGCGGTCCCTACGTGGGTGCTACCCACCTTGCTCCCTGATGCCTTAGGACGGTCATTTGCGAAATGCCGAAGCCCACGCGGACATCTAGGTCTCCCACTCATTAAGGATGGCTGCTTCTAAGCCTACCGCCTGCAATCCAATAGATGGGCCCACCACGAGTTAAACGTGGATCTAGAGGTTATAAGCCCCTTGCTCTATCGTTGAGCTATGAGCCCCTTAAGTTAGATTATTCCATTCTGAGTTTGCTTACTTCTAGATGTGGGCAGTGTAACTTTCTGTGACAGTTAGCACAGAGTAAGATACACTTGTCAATCTCTTCTAGGATCGTTTCCCATTTGGTGCCACTAAGTTTACGGGCATCTAGTTTTATCTCTTTCTTCGACGGATCTACATGATGGAGCTCGAAAGCAGCTCAGTCGTGGTGTATCTGCTCTAACCAATTGAGCTACGAGGCCAGGAAGTGAATCTCCACTCGCTCTCAGTCTAACACCAACCGAGCAGACCCCCTGAATCTGCTCGGTTGGTGCTACTTGGACATCTCCAGAAGTTTTATAGCAGCGTTTATCATACCGTTCTTGTGCAGTATCTGGATAGCGGGATTGTTCACATCACCCCCAGACAGAACGATGCTTTCCAGCACTAGTTGCATTGCCCCGTCTCCGTTGTCCCGGTCGTACAGGTTAGGGTCAAGCTTACTGATCTCAACCTTCATGACCCGACCCTTGAGGTAGTCGAAGTAGTCCCCTCTGCGGGGGTCGTCTTCGAGGAGGATTTGAGCCTCCTCTTCACTCATGGGCTCGGGGGTGTAGTGTATAAACCCCATGCCCTGCGGACGTGCACCATTGTACAATCCTGCGAGAATCTGTGCAGGGGAAAGTCCTAACGTGTCCATGTTTTCTCCGGTCTACCTTGCTGTTTATTAGCACAGCCCTTGGTTGGATTCGAACCAGCGACACAGCGGTCAACAGCCGCCAGGTCTGCCAGCTGAGCTACAGGGTTAGGAGTGCAGGGTTGCTTTTACGCTAAAGAGAGGTTCAGCCTTACCAGTTACGGGGTGCCTCCCCACTTCACCGGGACTACTCCACACGCAGCTCCTCTGAGGACGCGGTCCTCGCGCCGCTCGTCGGGCGTGACCCGCTTACTCGGCCGTCGGGAACTAAGAGAAACGCCGTAGCCAGGCTATCTCCCTTGATACAACTACAATGTGGCCTTCGTCTCACTTATTATGGATGGCTGCTTCTAGGCCTACCACCTGCAATCTTATTCAGCACTTTAGTCTGATGCCATAGCTTCGCGCCCACTTACGTACGGCATTATCTGTGACCCCATACTTTCTCCCGATAGCACACCAGTTTATAGTAGAGATATCTTTTTCAAGTTGTTCTTTTGTTGGACGCTCTACTTTTCTGGAGAGTAAGCCGGCGCAGGATGCACAGCGAGTAGCTTGGGGGTCGATTTTCTTACCACAATTAAGGCAGTGATTCTTATTTGGTGCTCTCTCTGCTGCTACCCGATCTCTGTGCTTAGCTAGAGATTTCTGTCCCCCGACAAACTGTTGCTGTATCTCCGGAAATATAAAGAATTTAGTGAAAGTTGATAGTATTCCTGTTCCTTCTTCATCTGGTACATCTCTTCCAAGCTGGAGGGCTCTACTATAAGAGCCTTTACATCTATAAGAGCAGAACAGTCTTTTCTTATTTAGAGTTTGGTTCTTTGCTCTCTCAAAGATTTCTAGACACCATGGACATCTTATTTTGAGCCATACTTGACCCCTCTTCCGTCCATGATAAGCAGAGTGTGTTGCCCTATCTAGAATGCAAAGGTTTTCGGGACGATTGTCGTGCTTATCTTCGTTAAGGTGGTGGATATGCTCTTCTGGAAGAAGTAGTCTTCCTAGACAGTTCTCAGCAACAGCTCTATGTTCCAATACATATCCATTTGCTGTAGCATTTGGATGATTAGGTATTCTTGCATAGAGATACAGGCCCTTCTTAACTACGGTCCAAGGTTCCCACGGTGGTGATGTATTCATACAGATTATGATACATCAGCCCGTTGTTATTTGCAAGAGCCTCGTGCGTTATCTTGATAAGCGCCCGGCAGGATTCGAACCTGCATTTTCATCCAAGGCCCCCGACAGGATTCGAACCTGCATGATCCAATTACCCTTTCATCTGGATAGAAGCCAGAGGGGCTACGGAGGCAAGTTTTTCTATTCTAACAGGCCGTATCTTTTAGCCCACTTTCTGGTGGCATTGTCTGAAACGCCGTACTTACGACCAATAGCACACCAATTCGCTGTAGAAGTTGACGATTAGTATAGTTTTCTTTTGCGCCGGCGCAGACGTTTCGAAAGATCGTATAAACCGGGAGGATTTATAGCCACCAAGGAAGTTGCATCTTTTTCTCCTCAGGGTTCTAATGAGGTAGTATAGGGCAGGGTAAGAAGTCACCCTGCCCTATACCTATTCTTCAATGAAGTTGTGGTCTGTCATCTCCTTCGTTTCCAACCAATCTAGGAGAGATTGCACTTCCTCTTCGGACGAATCGGGGCCGACACCAATGAGGTATCGGCGCCCTTGGCAGTCTGTGGCTGTAATTTCCCTTCTGTATTTGGGACAGAACTGATATGGCGTTGTGGCTACGCTATATCTAACGCTATCACTCCGGGCTTCTGGGTAGGGATCGATTTGCAGAGAACTATCTGTCTTTTCTCCAGTGAACGGATTGATTAGGATTCCATCACCGGAGGTGGACAGACTACACTTTTTCTTCCCTGTAATGTGGAGATAGGCAACTCGACGTAACGCTTCGAGCTCTCCACATACTTGATCGGTTTCGTTATCAGTAACGATGGTTAGAATGTACATGGTATTCTCCTTGACGGGCTAGAGTCGAACTGGCGACTCCCGGATCTTCAATCCAGAGCTCTACCAATTGATTACGCATTCGGCACTCCGTAGTGTTGTCTAGTGAGTTCGAATGTACTCTAGGACATTGCGCAACGGGTTGCGGACCTTTAAGATGAGCGCTTGTCTGTTCTCTTCAGTCTCTAAGCGTTCACTCAGTAGGTTATGGTTGGGGTGGGGTTCCTGTTCCTCGATTTCCAACGTTAGATGAGAGACGAGTTCTCTGATTTCCGTCTCAACTGTTTCGAGGACTAACTGGAGTGTGACAATCTGTTCTACGTATATGGTTTTTCCTCCAATTAGACAGGCCCTACTTAATCTCGACCACATCTACTGCTTTCGCAGTGGTTACGGGGCGGATGTCGGTGATCTCGCGGAAGCGAGCACCAAACGGTTGGATACTCTGGACCTCGACCACATCTCCAGCTTCGTAGGAGAAGAGTAGATGACGGATGTTGTTGCTTACTCTCATTACCGTGCGGTCGTTGAAGACTAGCCAGTAGTTCTCGACGACTACATCAAAGGGTTTGGTCTCCCACTCACCAAACTTTCCTTCACAGCGATGATACTCTGTGCGTTTGGTCGGGTCGGTGATGAGAGCCTCAATCGTCAAAATGTGTGTCCGACGATCTCTGACGTCTTCTACGGTCTTTTGGCCCTTCCGAAGTAAAGCTGGGGCGAAGTAAGCCAGAATAAGTATGGCCACTTCAATCCAGAGGGACTTCTTATCTGAGGTTTCCATTTCATTCTCCATTTTGGACTTAATAGATAGAAGACGACATGATACCATTCAGAGGTCGTATTGAGCTTAGGTATCATGTCGTCAGTCGGAGCGACAGGACTTGAACCTGCGGCCCCTGGCTCCCAAAGCCAGCGCTCTACCAACTGAGCTACACTCCGTTTAAGTCTATCTACTTTCGAGGATCCTTCCCTATAGTAGCTAGTACGTCCTCAGCTTCAGACTGCTGAACGTCAGGAACATCTTTGGGTTTCTGGAGGGTAGAACCTATATCGGTACGCTCGTTGAAACATATTTACATTTTACAGCAGAGAATGTAAGCTATCAAGTCCAAAAGAAAGGAAGGTGGCATTCCTCCCACGACTGAAGTCGGGGGTTTCCTGCCGCTGGTCTCTAATGAAGCCGACAAGGCTCCAAATACCTGCTGTTACCCATTCTTCTGTGACTAGATAGGTATTACGACGAACGCTGCATTCTCTCACCGTATGTCCCACTCCTTAACGTGGAGAAGTTGTTTAGTATCATTTACTTCAATCTCTACAGATACATCTTCTCCGTCGATAGTCCTTACAACACCACAGACCCAACCTAGTTGGTAGAAGATAATCACGTGTTGACCTACGGCGATCATTTATTTCTCCTTTCTCTTTATTGCCTCCGGCAGGACTTGAACCTGCGACCGTCGGATTAAAAGTCCGCTGCTCTACCGGCTGAGCTACGGAGGCTGAACGGTTAGGGACACCAGGCAATGAGCCCCTTAGTCTCGTTCTCAAAGATGGCGTACCCAGACGTGTCTAGGCGAGAGGCTGCTCTCTACGGACAAGAGCCTCTGGTTGACATATAACCTTAATGTAGAGCATAGTGAACTCCTTTCACTCCGATTCTTCTGTGTACCAGAGCTTTGTCCATTCGGCGGGGGTGGTATTATTGATAAGGAATTCCCGTTCCTCTGCATTCAAGAACGAGAAGATATGTTGAGCAGGAGCTCCTTGTCTCCAAGCTGAGTAGGCTTGGAGGCTAACTGTTAATGAATACAGTTCTCCTGTCCTTCGACGTAGGCGTGAGATAGTAACACTATCTCTCTCCCTTGTGACCTGCTGTCCCTCTTCAATCAAGCTGCGTAGTCTAGTGAGTACGGTAATCTCTTTCTGCGCAGTCCCCTATAGAAGCAGGCCCTACCCTTACGTTTATTGAAGAGGTAGGTTAAGAGTTAGGTGTTGTGGCTGCTACCAAGGAGAGACACTGTACCCATACCTCTCCTCAAAGTCTGTCAGTTGTTTGTATATATCTTGGATCTCTTGGTTAAAAGCTTCCTGAGCTTCCGCTAAAGTGGGAACGGGGATTGTACCATTGCTGATTTTGTCCACGATAACTTCTTCTATTTCGGTAGCCAGTTGACTGTAATCCGTGACGTAGCAAGTGTCTCCTTCCTCCCAAACTAGCCGAGCATAGACCATATGCTCTTCAGCAGGTTGATCCATAAGTTGATACTTAAGCAGGATTGGTACTCTAACTACTTTGACTGAGAGAGTCAGAGCTCGCTTCCTGAGAGCTTGTCCAATAGCTTTGATTTCTGGGGCAATCTCTATTGCTTGACCTGTCCCAAAATCATCGTTGGAGATTTCAAGCTCTTCTCGCGTAGAGTCGACGAAGTGTTGGAGCTTCTTAATAAGTCTAACGGCAGCTCTTTTGTCAGAGAGGGTCATTGATTTATTCTCCTAAGCCTTAGGACGGCCATGTTCTATCCAGTTGAACTACGGAGGCGTTTGCTCCTTCTCAGGAGTTACGGACTCTTTGGTTAGGGGAGGATCACTTCTGGGGATTGTTCCTTCTTGGACTTTTTCCTCTACGATCTCTCGAGATGTAGAACCACGACCGATGATGTACCAGTCCCCGATCTTAATCTTCTCATAATCGCTGGGAGTCGTTACAATCTGAATCTCTTCAGCAGTACTACCTTGTTCACGGGTTCCAGAGATAGTAATAGACCACGTCTCTGACTGGTGATGGGATTTAGTCTTGTAGGTCAAGGCAACACTACCGTCCATAGGATTGACGGAGGGGGTAACCTCACTTGTGTACCAGCTTTGTTCTTCTCGATGTTCTTTACTTGTGACGACTCCTGCTAGAACTGGTAGGGGGTCGGGTTGGGGAACGCATCCTAGTAGAAGTAGAGGTAGAATTAGACTACATCTCATTTTCTTCCTGCTTTCCTTCACGGGATTTCTTCTTCCTTAATCGTAATGAGATCACTACGATCTGGGTCAAGCTCATCTCCAATCTCCCAACCCTTTCCAGCTCCTGCAAGAGCACTAAGCCAACATGGATTAAACACCTTGCGGATCATAAGAATACCTGTTGGTCCTCCAGCAAGAAATCCTAGGACTCCTCCGATAGCAGCTGGGATGAGACGATACGAGAGGCGTTTATAGTCGACTTCGACTGTTTTGGATGTAGCTACTGTCAGTTTATTAGTCATCATTTTTCTCCAATAGGGATGGGAGGATTCGAACCCCCGACATACGGATCCAATCTAGGACGGTAGAGTAGTTAGATTAACAGGTTGAGCTTCTACTTCGTACTCTGCTAGCTTTGTGATTAGTCGCATGCTCCGAACTAGCTAGGAGGTGTTGCACTTTGCGGAGGTTAATATATAGCTCGTTGCAGATAGTCATCTTAGTAGCGTCCATAATTACTCCTTACGTGGGAACGATGGCATCAAAGATTACTAGTGTCGATCGGAGAGTTCTAGGATCTGATAGTTGTTCTACGTAGGCTTCGTGTGACTCATCACAAGTGCAGGATGTCTCTACTTTGATTTGGTGTCCCTGTTTTGTAAACCACATTGTGATTAGCGTTGTAGGGTAGATGTCAAAGATACAGATCAGCTGCTCATTGCAAGTGGTTGATACGCCTATCCTTCGAGCTCTTTCCCCATCAATACTGTACTCATAGGCTGAGACGGTGTAACCTCTGACTAAGAGGGCGTCAGCTAGCTGTTGGGCTACTCGGTTCTGCCTCTCAGATGTGTCTATTCGGTTCCCATAGACCCCGAGTGATTGGTATCATTATCATCCAATCTGATTTGCTAGGGCCATTACCACCGTTAAGGCGAGCGGCAGCATGAGGAGAATGCCTCCTGCAATTAAGATGAGGGCTAGTGTTCTGTTGAGAGACAACAGAACGAAACCAAGGAGGAATAGTGCAAGCCCCCAATAAGCAAGGGTGACTGCATGTGCTATTTGCTCGTCGGTTGCTGGGGTACTGATCATGAGCTGGGCTCCTTGACACTGTTGGGATGGATTACTGCTTCCCATTTACCTAACGTATCTAGACTGGAGGTTTTACTGAAGTCGGCACCCTCGTACTCCTTCCGCTCTACTTTCTTGATCGCTTCCTTTGGAGTACGTGCTATAGTCACTAGAGTGACTATGCGAGTCTCTTTACGGGTTACGATGTATAGAGGAATATGTGGGCTCCTA
>Ga0100403_1003024_pt1 | contig 12781 bp, 9 predicted proteins | sample CryGeymet201501t_FD_83663 | JGI IMG/M metagenome (GOLD analysis project Ga0100403, IMG submission 83663) | Groundwater microbial communities from Crystal Geyser aquifers in Utah, USA - Crystal Geyser metaG 2015-01t | ecosystem: Environmental > Aquatic > Deep subsurface > Groundwater | place: USA...
ATGCGGCATGGCTTGCCGAAACGACGGCGATTGTTGGTTATGTTCCCGAAGTGCGTTGGCCCGGCGTTGAAGAACCGGGAACCCCCGACGCTTCGAAGTATTGGGCGCGCGTATCACAACAAACGGTAATCGAAGAACAAACGACGATTGCCGACAGCAACGGCAAGCGGCGATATACGGCAAGCGGTTTGATATTCGTTCAACTGTTTTGCCCGAAATCGGAAGTCGCCGCGATGGAAAATGGCCGAAAATTGGCGGTCGTTGCGCGCAATAGCTTTCGGGGCAAGACGACTTCGGGTAAAGTATGGTTTCGCAACGCGCGAATCAATGAGCTTGCCCCGGAAGAAAGCGCGTATCGGTTCAACGTCGTTGCCGAATACGAATACGACGAAATCAGTTAAGGAGTTATTACCGTGAACAAAATTGACAGCAACGTTACCGGGCTTGCATTCGCTGAAGAATCTTCGTTGAAGGTTCTTTCGGGTACGAATGAAGCCGACGCCGTTTGGTTCGAACTTGAACCGAATTCTTACAACGACTTCGGCGGCGAACTTTCGACCGTGGCCCGCGCGCCTATCAACGCAAGTCGCCAGCGTAAGAAAGGTACGATTACCGACCTTGACGCTTCGGGCGGTTTCAATACCGACGTTACGCAAAACAACCTTACCCGGTTGCTTCAAGGCTTCTTCTTCGCCGACGCGCGCGAAAAAGCTTCGACCGCGCCTTTCAACGGTTCCGCCGTTGCGATTACCGGCGTTACCGCCGTCGACGACACTTACGCCGCCGCTTCCGGTCTTGGCGTGTTCGGCGCTGGCGACTTGGTTCTTGCTTCCGGCTTTGGCGTAACGGCGAACAACGGCCTTTGCGTCGTTACTTCAGCCAGCGGAACCGGCGTCGTTACTTCGAAGGCGCTTACCGACGAAGCAAGCCCGCCAGCAACGGCAAAGCTTCAAGTCGTTGGCTTCGAATTTCCGTCGGGCGACGCCGAAATTGTCGCGTCGGCTTCGCGCATTGCGCTTGAAAGTACGACGACCGACCTTACGACGCTTGGCCTTACCGTCGGCGAATGGGTCTTTATCGGCGGCGACGCAACCGGCAACAAGTTTGCCACAAATGCGCCGGGTTACGGTCGTGTCAAGTCGATTGCCGCCGACGCTATCGAATTCAGCGATACAACCTTTGCCGCAACGACCGACGCCGGTACGGGCAAGTCGATTCGTATTTTCTTCGGTACGGTTCTTCGCAACGAAAAAGACCCGTCGCTTATCAAGCGTCGTTCGTACAACCTTGAACGCCAGCTTGGCGACGACGGCGACGGTACGCAATCCGAATACTTGCTTGGCGCTATTCCGAACGAATTTACGTTGAACGTTCCGCAAGCTGACAAGCTGAACGCCGACCTTTCGTTTGTCGCAATGGACAACGTACAGCGAAGCGGGGCCGACGGCCTGAAAGCCGGTACGCGCATTGTCGCGCCGGGCGAAGACGCCTTTAATACGTCGTCGGACATTTACCGGCTTCGTATGAACGTCGTTGACCCGTCGAACCTGAACAATACCGCCTTGTTCGGTTACGTTTCCGAAATGAACGTTGCCGTTAACAACAACGTTTCGCCGTCGAAAGCAATTGGCGTTCTTGGCGCATTTGACGCCACGGCGGGCGACTTCGAAGTAAGCGGAAGCCTTACCGCCTATTTTACGACGGTTGCAGCGGTTCAGGCCGTGCGCAATAATAGCGATGTTGCGTTGAACATCATTGCGGCCCAACGTAACGCGGGCGTTGTGTTTGATATTCCATTGCTTGCGCTTGGCGGCGGTCGTATTAACGTCGAAAAAGACGCGCCGATTACCGTTCCGCTTGATTCAAGCGGCGCGGAAAACGCGGCAGGTTACACTATGCTTGCAACGTTCTTGCCGTATGTTCCAAATGTGGGAATGCCCGCTTAATCCAATTTGACCAACGCCGGGGCGCTTTTGCCCCGGCAAACCAAAACGAAGGAGTTTTAAAAATGTCGCTTTATAATCAGTTCGCCACGAACAAAGAAGCCGAAGTTGAAGGCGTTGAAGTTGAATACGGCGCAAACGCCGACGGTTCGATTCCTTCTTTCCGTATTTCGCGGATGTCCAAGGCGAACAAGAAGTACACGAAAGCGCTTGAACGCGCAACGCGCCCGCATCGTCGGGCAATTGAACTTGAAACTATGAACAACGATTTGGCCGAACGCCTGTTTATGGGCGTGTTCGTCGATACCGTCTTGCTTGGTTGGAACAACGTTCAAGACCGCGAAGGCAAGACAATTGCGTTCAACAAAGAAAACGCTTTGTCGCTGTTTACCGATTTGCCCGAACTGTACGACGATTTGCAGGAAAAGGCAAAGAAGGCTTCGTTGTTCCGCGAAGAAGCGATTGAAGAAGAAGCGGGAAACTAATAAACGTTCTGTTCTACTTGTTAGACTTAGCCCCGGTAGAACAGAACATTGCAAAACAAGCGGTACGGGCGGGCGAATCATTGCCAGAACGTATCGCAAATTCGCCGGAATTGACAAACGGGCTTCAGATTTATTTGCAAGCTTTCTTCGACCTTGACGCCGAACGAACGCATGCTTTAGCGCTTACGCCGATTCCTTGGACAAGTATAAACGCTTACGCAACGGCATACGGATTCGACGAAGAACAAACCGAAGATTTGCTTTATCTTATCCGTAAAATTGACAACGCGCATTTAGCCCGATTGGCTAAAAAGCAACCGAAGACGGGTAAGAAATAATGTCTAAAAGTTTGTTAGATTTGGCGAACAACTTAGAACAGCGCGCGGCAAAGCTTGACGACGAAGCTTGCCGCGTTGCTATTCATACAGCCGAAACAATTATTGCCGACTTGGCTTATAAAACCCCCGTCGATACTTCGCAAGCTTTATCAAACTGGCAAGTTTCGTTAGGTTCGCCGGTTGATTCAAAAATACCGCCGTATTATCCCGGCGAAGGCGGTTCAAGCCGCAATTCAAGCGCGCAAGCTACTATCGACGCCGCGCGAATTACATTGAAATCAAAGCGCCCCGGTGTTACAATCTTCATAAGTAACGTATTGCCGTATATTCGTCGATTAAACGACGGGTATTCAAAGCAAGCCCCGGCGGGTTTCGTTGAACGCGCCGTTTTGATTGGTCGAAAGACGATTAAAAAGGCGAAGCTTCGTTTTTAAGGGGTCGAAATGTTCGACGAACGCATTGATATTGAAATACAAGATAAAGTTTCGCCGGGTATTAGCGCGAAGATTCAAGGCATTGCGAAATCCGCCCGCGATGCTGATTCGGCTATTTCGAAACTTAAAGCGCAACTTGCTACGCTGAACAATAGCGCATTAAGTCAGCTTCAACAAGCGGCGAATTCGGCGACAACGGCAATCAGTCAAAACGCGATGGCGAATCAACGCCTTGCGACCGAACTTCAAAGAACGGCGGCGGCTACGGCAAACGCCCAAGCCGCGCAAACGCGCGCTAATACCGCCCAAACCCAAGGGGCGACCGCCGCGCAACAACTGGCGACCGCTACGGCCCGCACGGCGACGGCCCAACAGCAAACAGCGACAGCGGCGCAACGCTTGGCGACTGAACAGCAAAGAACCTCCGCCGCCAATTCGCGCGCCCAAGCCGCCGCCGACCGGGCCGCGCTTGCCGCCCTTCGCTTGGAACAGGCACAAAGGCGCGTCGAACAATCGTCGGGCGGGGCCGCGCGCGGCGTTATGTCGTTCGTTCGAAGTGCTGCCGCGCTTGTCGGGGTTGGATTGTCGGCGAACGCCATACTTGAAAGCGCCGACGCATATACAACGCTTCAAAACAAACTGAAGAACGTTGCCGAAAGCGAACGCGCGCTTGCTGCAACAACCGAAGAAGTTTTTGCGGTAGCAAACCGAACCCGCAACGGGGTTCAGGAAACATCGCAAGCGTTTACGCGCTTTGATATTGCAATGAAGAACCTTGGCGCGTCGCAAGCTGAATCTTTGCGGCTTACCGAAACCGTAAACAAGTCGCTTATCGTATCAGGGGCAACTTCAACCGAAGCCGCTTCCGGCTTGCTTCAGCTTTCGCAAGCCTTCAACAAAGGCAAGCTTGACGGCGACGAATTCCGTTCGGTAATGGAACTTATGCCCATTGCCGCCGACGCTATCGCAAAACAAATGAAGGTTACGCGCGGCGAACTGCTGAAGCTTGCCCCCGAAGGTAAAATTACCGCCGAAGTAATGCGACAAGCTTTCGCGAATACGGCAACCGAAATCGACGCCAAGTTTGCAAAGACCGTGCCCACAATAGGGCAAGCAATGGTTGTTCTTCGCGATAACGCAATTCAGACATTCGGCGAAATTAACAAGTCGTTGGGAATTACTGAAGCGTTTTCGAAGGCAATTTTGTTCATTGGCGAAAATATGAAGGCTGTTGCCTTCGGAATCGCTATCGTCGGCGCGGCTTTGGCTGTTGCGTTCGGCCCGGCCTTGCTTGGCATGCTTGGGGCGGCAACTTCGGCAATTTGGGCGTTTACGGTTGCGATTGCAGCGAACCCGATCGGCCTTCTTGTTGTGGGGATTACCGCCGCAATTGCCGCAATTGCATTGTTCGGCGATGAAATCAGCGTTACCGACGACGGGCTTGTTTCGTTGAAAGATACGGCGCTTGCTGTTTGGTCGTTTGTTTCCGACGGCTTCGGCGTTCTTGCCGGATTTGTAAAAGACGCTTGGAATACGGCAATTGATTTTGTTTCTTCGAAAACCGACGGTTGGGGCGAAAAGTTCCGCGACGTTGGTTCGTTTGTATTGAACTTCGCAAAGACTGTCGTTAATTCGTATATTGGTCTTTGGGTCGGCGCTTATAACGCAATCGTCAACGGTTGGAAGATGTTTCCCGCTGCAATGCGCGATATTTTCGTAATGGCGTTGAACTTCGTTGTTAGCGTTGCCGAAAAAATCGCAAACGCCGCTTTGGCCGGTATCAACAAAATTACCGCACTTGCAAACCAAGGCGCGGAAGCTTTGGGGCTTGATAAAATCTTTGAAACTGATTTGTCGGTTTCTTTGGATAAATACAAAATGGAAGTTACCGGCGCGGCTTCCGATTTGGCCGGTACTGTAAAAGGCGCGTTTTCCGATGCATTCAATACCGATTTTGTCGGCAACGCCGTTTCGGCTGTTGAAAAGCGCGCCCGCGAAATCAGCGCGGCCCGGCGTCAAGCTGAAGCGGCGAATGCTGGCGGCTTGCGTGGCGCTGGCGCGGCCCAGGCCCCCGGCGTTGACCCGAAAGGGCTTAAAGCCGCCGAACGTCGCCGCGATATTCTTTCGAAGATTAACCGCGAACTTGAACAACAATCGCAACTTTTGTCGCAAATTGGGCCGCAACAGGTTATTGCACAACAAATGCAACAGTATGAAAACGACTTGCGGCAAAAAGGTATTGTTCTTTCACAACAGAAACGCGCCGAACTGCAATCGAAGCTTCAGGCTTTGCAACAGCAACAAGCTGTTAATCAAGAATTGAACAAGATTTACAGCGAAACCCAAGGCGCGCAATTGTCGTTGCAGCAACAGGCAACGGCGTTGAATCAAGCTTACGCAATGGGTCTTGTAACGCTTGACCAATATTCGCAACGCCTTGTTAAACTTGGCGTCGATATGGCGAACCTTAAATTGCAAATGGGCGACGGTACGCTTACCGATTTTGCAACCGCAAGCCTTGGGCAATTGGTTACGCAATACGAAGGCGTTATGTCGGGGCTTTCGAATTCGTTTGGAAACTTCTTCCAAAGCTTTAGCGATGGTTTCGCGAACAGCGTTGGCCGTGCAATCGTATATTCGGAAGACTTGGGCGACGCATTGGGCAACGTTGCCCGCGAAGCTGTCGCCGCGTTGATTTCGTCGCTTATCAAGCTTGGCATTCAATGGGCCATTAACGCCGCCTTGGGACAGTCAATCGGGGCCGCTTCCCTTGCCGCGCAAACGGCTATGTCAACGGCAGCGGCAGCGGCTATGGCGGCGGCATGGGCGCCAGCGGCGGCGATGGTATCCCTTGCCAGCTTCGGGGCCAACAGCGCGGGCGCAATGGCCGGGATTACGGCAACAACGGCCCTTTCTGAATCACTGGCCCTTGCCAGCATGGCCGGGTTCAAAGATGGCGGCTTTACTGGCAACGTCGGAACTTCCGAAATTGCCGGGGTTGTTCACGGTCAAGAATTCGTAATGAACGCCGAAGCAACCGCGCGCAATCGCCCGATGCTTGAAGCAATGAACCGGGGCGCGTCGGCTGTTGCATTGAATAGTTCGACGGCTGGAACTGCAACCGGCGCTTCAATTAACGTTTCGATTGAAAATTACGGAACTTCGAAAGATTTTGAAGTACAGCAAATCAGCGAAACCGACGTAAGAATTATCGCCCGCGACGAAGCGCGGCAAGCCGTACGAAAAGAAGCGCCTTCGGTTGTTGCCGCCGAAATTCGAAACCCAAATTCTAGCGTATCCAAGTCGCTTGGACAAAGTACGCAAACGCAAAGAAGGCGGTCGTAAATGTCTATTTCAAAATTTATCATTCCGCCCGATAATTCATCGTATGCGGTTTCGGATGGCAAAGAAGTTGTTTCAACCAAACTTGACGGCGGCGCTTCGCGTTATCGTCGCGACATTTTGGGCGCAACTTCAACCGTTGACGTTGTTTGGATATTGGGGCCGGATGAATACAAATATCTTCGGTCGTTTTATCGTGCGCTTTGCGTAAGCGGTTCGCGACCGTTTTTAATCGACCTGATTCTTGACGAACCGACGCTTACCGAACATAAGGCGTATTTCATACCGGCAAGCGTTCGGCTTACCGGGCAAAAAGGTTTGACGTATTGGGTTTCGGCCCAATTGGAAGTTTACCCCGCTGAAATGGATATGCAAGCCGAAGCCGACTTTGCAACAATTTACAGTTATTGGGGGCCGAATTGGCAAACAACATTCCCGGTATTCGACGACGAACTTAATACGTTAATGAATATCGAAATACCGAACGACATAATGCCATGATAACATTTGCTGAATTTTTCTTAAAGTCTAAATCAAGCGTTGTTCAACTTGAAACGCTTGAAATTTCGCATCCAGATTTTACGAAAGTTTATCGCGTTGTTCGCAATGCTGTTCAAGGCGTAACCGTAACGCTTGAAAATAATTCGTCGGCAACTTTCGATTATTACCCGCTTGCCATTGAAAACGCCGGGGTTCGCGACGACTTAGACCAAGCGATAACGATTAACCTTGGCGACCTTGGCGAAGTATTGCCGAAAGAACTTGACGAAATATCTTCAAACGATGGATTCGGAACAAAGCCAACTGTCGTTTATCGTACTTATCGTTCGGATGATTTCACGCGCCCGCTTTTCGGCCCGGTTTTGCTTGAAGTAACAAGCTTCGCATTCAATCGCGAAGGTTCGACGTTTGAAGCAAAAGCGCCTTCGCTTAACGTGAACAAGACGGGCGAACGTTACAAGCTTGACCGCTTCCCGATGCTTCGGGGGTTCTTGTGAGTATCGACGCTTTCTTTCATCGTCGGTATAATCGCGAAACGTACAATTGCGCGCATTTCGTAAGCGACGTTTGGCAAAGTCTGACAGGCGAAGCGATAGCCCACAAACTAGGCCCGCTTTTGCTTCCGCCGAAAGAACGACACGTTGCGCCCGAACTTCGCCGATTGTTTCAAAGGCTGGCCCGGCCTGAAAGCCCTTGTATCGTATTGATGCACCGGCATGGAAGCCCGCCCCATGTGGGCATATTTGTTCGCGATCGTGTCTTGCATATTCACGAACGCGGCGTTGAATTTCAACCGACCGACGTTGCTTCGCGCGGTTTCGATTACGTAAGGTTCTACAAATGAAAATCGTAACGCTTGCATTGAATCCGCTTGAATCTGAAACTTGGACAACGCACGAAGTAAACGACGTTCGCGAATTCTTGGTTGAACAGTTCGCCGAATGGCCTTCGACCGCCCGCATTTATAACCAACAGGTTTCAAGCGCAACCGACGTAACCCCTTCTTGCGAAGCTGAAGTTGAACGTTTGGGCGAACTTGAAGGCCCGTTTTACGTCGTTGTTTATCCAGCCGACCCGGTTACAATAATAATCGCGATTGTCGCTGTTGTTGTTGTTGCTGCTGTTGTACTTGCAGCGCAACAGCCGCCAATGCCGACGCTTCGCAATACGCAAAGCCAGTCGCCAAACAATGAACTTTCGGAACGTTCGAACAAGCCGCGCCCGAATGCGCGCATTCCCGATATTTTCGGTACTGTTCGTTCAACACCCGACCTTATTGCCGTTCCGTACAAAATCTTTCAAAATAACGAAGAAGTCGAATATTCATATATGTGCATTGGGCGCGGTTATTACGATGTTGACGAATTGGAAGTACGCGACGACACGACCCGCGCGATTGACATTGCCGGAACTTCGGTCGAAATTTACGCCCCGAATACTTCGCCGAATTCAGGCCATGCCCCACAACTTAGAATCGGAAGCGCAATCAATACGCCGGTTCTTAATGTCGTTCGTTCGAATGCTGTAAATGGGCAAGTATTGCGCGCCCCGAACGACCAATTTTTACGCGGTGCGAACAACATTCGTTTTTCAACGCCAAACGAAATTCAAACTTTGGCGTTCGACTTTACCGACAAGTTCGCGGCGGGCGACAGTTTAACCGTAAGCGGTGCGGCTGAATACGCAAGTTATGCGACAGAAACGCGAAGCATAACGGTATTTAGCGCCGGATATTTTCGCTTTGAAATTCCGAATTCAACTTTGCCTTCGCTTTATCAAGCTGACAAAGAATGCGTTTTAACCGGGGCTTTGTTTTCGGCGACAGATTCCGACGGCTTTTGGTCAACGTCTTACGACCTTTCGGGAATTTACGAAATTGCTTCGGTTGCGCTTGAATCGCAAGTAATTACGCCGGAATTCGGTTCGCCATATACGCAATATTATTGCCGTGTAAATCTTGTTTCGCCAGCTTCGGTAAATCCGAAATGGTCGGAAGCTTCAGGCTTGACGACAAGCGCGGCGATTCGCATTCCAAACGGCGCGGAAATTTACAACCTTTCCGGCGTTTATACGATTTTGTCGGTATCCGACAGCGTTGTTACTTTGTCGAATCCGTCGGCTGTAAATCCGGCATGGGGAACAATTACAACGACGAATTACATTAGCCCGACGCTTTCGACAACCGGCGCAAAATGGGTCGGGCCTTTCGTACTGGATAAAACCGACCTTTCGGAAGTATTCGCGAATTTTGTTGCCCTTCAAGGTCTTTACAAAGACGACGGAAAGAATCAACAACGATTCGACGTAACGCTTGAAATTGAATTAACGCCGATTAACGCCGACGGTTCGCCGCGCGGTGCGGCTGAAACCTTTCAATCGACAATTGAAGGTTCGGCAACGTACCGAAGTACCCGCGCTTCGACACTGAAAGCAAACCCGACCTTTACCGGGCGTTGTAAAGTTCGGGCGCGTCGCGTTACGCCTTCCGATTTGGCCTTTGAAGGTTCGGTTGTTGACGAAATCAAATGGCGCGACGTTTATTCGGTTTCGCCGGTTATTGAAACGCATTTTGGTAACGTAACGACCGTTCAAGCTGTTACGTACGCAACTTCGGGCGCGCTTGCGCTGAAAGAACGTAAGTTGAATATGCTTGTAACGCGGCGCATTCCGACGCGGGTTAGCGGTTCAACCTTTACGACGGAACTTTACGCGACCAACGACGCCGCCGACATTATTTCGGCAATATGTCTTGATAGGTACATTGGAAACCGCAACGTCGCCGAAATTGATTTTGATTCCGTTTACGATTCAATCGACGAAGTAAATACGTATTTCGGCAATACCCTTACCGGCGAATTTTGTTACACGTTCGACGCCGACAATCTTTCGTTTGAAGAAACGGTTAAAGCTGTTGCCGACGCTGTATTTTGTACGGCATATCGGCGCGGAAATATTATCAAGCTTTCTTTCGAAAAAGAAACGCAAGATTCGACGTTGCTTTTCAATCATCGGAACAAGCTTCCGGGTTCAGAAACGCGAACGGTTCGTTTTGGAAATCAAGACAACTTCGACGGCGTTTCTTTCCAATACACCGACCCGGAAGACGACGCGCTTGTTACTTATTACATACCGGAAGACCGAAGCGCGGCAAATCCGAAAGATGTTGAAAGCTTGGGCGTTCGTAACGGCCTTCAAGCGTATATTCATGCTTGGCGAATTTGGAACAAAGTTCGTTATCAAAACGTCATTACTGAATTTACAGCGACGCAAGAAGCCAATTTGTTGGTACGAAACGACCGAATTCTTGTTGCTGACAATACGCGACCTGATACGCAAGACGGAGAAGTTTTAGAACAAAATGTTTTGCAACTCACGCTTTCACAAAAAGTAGATTTGACTAAATACGAAGAGCATTCAATTTTTCTTCAGTTAAGCGACGGCACAACCGAAAGCATTCCTGTTACAGCAGGTGCAACGGCTCGCCAAGTCGTGCTAAGCCGCGCCCCGCGCCTGCCGTTGGCTCTGGATGATGAATTATATGCAAAAGCAACTTTTGTTCTTGTGGGCAACAGCGAACCGCGAGAAAATGCGTTCATGGTAACGGAAAAAACAAGTCAAAGTAATTTTACAACTTCCGTTATTGCTGTCAATTACGACAATCGTTATTATGCAAACGATAAAGACTTCGTAAATGGAAGTTTAAACGAAAACGGCGAAGCTATTTAACGCTTGCCCACAATAAGGAGGTTTTGAAATGGCGCAATTACCGATTGACGAAGCAATTGTTAGATTTCGTTCTAACGAAGAACGTCTTGACGATTTTGTAAACGACCCTGACAGTTATACCAATTCCAGCAACGTCGAAGTTCCGAGCTTGCCTAAAGTTGTTGAAGATATAAACGCGAAATTGAACGGCTCTTTGATTTTAAAAGCCGACGATTACGCCGAAGCCCGCGCCCTTACCGGCCTCACCAACGGCGCTCAGGTGTCCATAGGCTATCGCTCGGCGCTCGGTGACAGTGGTGGTGGGGTGTTTGTGTTCTCGACCGCTGACCATGCGGCAGCCGTGGCTGCTGACTCGCTGGAAGGGGTTTATCTGTCGGTGACAGCTGGTGGGGTGTTGGTAAGAAAGGATACGCAAACAGTATCTCCTGAAATGTTTGGAGGCGGGCAGGCGGGGCTACAAGCTGCGCTGAACTCTGGGTACTATGTAAAAGCCAAAGCTGGGGCGACCTACAATGTCAACGTAGTGGGCACAAAGACGGTTTTAGGCTTTGCTCACTATTACGCTATAGTCCTGCCAAGTGGTGCCCGGCTAGACTTAAACGGCGCCATAGTGCGATTGAATAACGCGCAAAATTGCATCGTCATTATCAACGCCGGGGCGGGGTCTTATGTAGACGCCGCAACAGTGCTGAAAAACGGCGTGATAGACGGCAACGAAGCGAATCAGACAGCAGCCCCTTCAGGCTTGATGCCCTGTATATATCAGTGGGGGCTGTCCTCGCCTATCTTTGAAAATATCAAAGTAATAAACGCGCGGGACCATTTTGGACGCTTCCTAAATATTGATAATGGCCGATTTGTCAACCTTTACGGGGATGGTTCGGACGGGGACGGGTGGGCAATAGGCGTATCAGCTAACAATCAGACGGTGCGCGGTTCGTATCTCGACAATATCCGTGGGGATAACTGCCGGGGTGGTGCTTCGGGTTTGGCCGGTAATCCGCTGGTTATCACCGCGCAGAAGTCACATTTTGGACATATCGAGGGAAGAACCAGCGCAGGTGGTATAAAAGTACAAGACTTGTCGAAAGATTTGCTTTTCGACTCAGTTTTATTTATCGGTGGCGCAAACGGTACAGCAAACAGTGGGCTAAAAATTCAAGACAATGTAGGAGACGGATTAGTTCCAAGGAACATTACAGTATCAAAGGCCATTTCAATTGATTCGTATGGCGCCGGCTTGTTTCTACAGGGTGGGGAAAATATTCACATAGTTAGTTATATCGGCGAAAACAACGGTATTGTGTGGCCTGGACCGGACGTTTGGGTTGCCAGCAACAAAGTAATTATCGACCGTATTGATAGCCGGGATCCGGGAACCTCCGGCGTCGTTGTTCGAGTGGACGCGGTAGAATATTCTATCGGTAAAGTTTCTGTAATAAACCCAACTGGGTCGGCTGTCCAGGTAGATTGCACAGACAACGGTTCTATTGACATGATCGAGGCTACTGATACACAGGGGACGGCCACCATGACCCACGCACTTTTTCAGAGCAGTGTGGGCGCCCTTCGCGTGGGAACTGTAAAGACAAACCTTCCGATATCGGCCACTCAAAACAGAATTCAATTTACATCGCTCGGTTATTCAACTATTTCAGGCCCGCTGATTGTATCCAACGCGCCGACACATGGAAGGGTTCTGCTGACTTCTGGCGCGACGGCGACTGTCGTTGCTAGCGGCAATGTTTCACGGCGATTTATCGGAGGAGCGAATAACGATTACACCCACCCGATTATTGAGATAACCCCGGTTAACGCTGCTGCTATGGCGCTTGGGGTAATGCGTGTCGTGGCTACAGATTACACGGCGGGCAGTGGGTTTACTATCCACCATGCATCCGCTGGGGCAAATACTTATGTTTACTGGCGTTTGATCGGATATGCGGTCTCTCCAGTGCACCTGTAAACAATGAAGGCGGATAAACAAACCCCTTTCAGGAGGTTCGCCGGGG
>Ga0100403_1003025_pt1 | contig 12781 bp, 8 predicted proteins | sample CryGeymet201501t_FD_83663 | JGI IMG/M metagenome (GOLD analysis project Ga0100403, IMG submission 83663) | Groundwater microbial communities from Crystal Geyser aquifers in Utah, USA - Crystal Geyser metaG 2015-01t | ecosystem: Environmental > Aquatic > Deep subsurface > Groundwater | place: USA...
AAATTCCTGTTTATGAGCTTAAAAGTTGTTTGTAGGTCATTTGTAGTAGTAGATGACATATTAAGCCTTATTTATTAATTTATATTGATTTCTGTTTAACTTTACTACAAATTGTAGTAAGTTAAAACAAGACATCATTACTATACCTTAATTTTATTTTATGCAAAGAGGAATATTATATCTCACAAAGAATGAGGCGCAAGTTTCATATCATTTATTAAAAAGCTCAACTCAAGATGTTAGTGGCTTTACCCAACGTTTAGAATTAGTTATAAATGGTAGTGAAGAGCTATCTACTGTAGAAGTAAGCAGGGAAGATGTTGAAACCTTGCTTGATGTTCTGCCTATACCCAATCAATCAGAAGATCCAATTTATAAAGTATTACGAAACAAACTTAGTATGTTTCTAGCAAAGAAGAATGGATGAAATTTATAATTGTTGATAGAAATTTTTCAATATTTGTTTAATGTCATCTGGAATTGTCATTGTTGAATTTTCATAATCAATCTCCCCTGAGATTTTCTTTGCTACAAACACATCATGAATATCTCCTAGCTTAGAATTTAACTTGACTAGAAACTGGAAAGTTCTTAACACATCTTTATTATTTAGATCTCTTGCTGCAGCAATTTGATATAAATTCATTATATGAAGCAGTTCTTTTCTTAGTTTGTGAAAATTAGGTATCGTTAGTTTGTCTTCCTTCAGGAATGTTTGTGCTCTATTTTTAAAAACTTCAATCCTCAATTTATACTCATCAATATCAGTAGATATATATCCAAGATCTATATTTGAAACATTCTCAGTAATCTCTAAAATTTTCTTTGCTTTTTCTGGACCTTGTTCATCTTCAAAATGATCTGCAAGCTTCCCCATTATTTTTAAAAATTTTATAAAATCTGAAGGTAATGGAGATTCATTATGACAAAAATGTTTTGCGGTTCCAAATATTAGTCCAGCTTTTCTGATTTTTTTTAGTTTTTTCTTTATAACTTGAAGGTTTTTTGTTTTTTCTTTGCAATGGACCAGTTTTAAATATTGGTTGATTAATTCTTTTAATTCGTTTGGATTGAAAGATGATAACCACAAATCTAATGCTAACTGATATGTTTCTTCTAAATTATCGTTATTTTCCATTATTTCAGGTAAATAATTAGGCTGATCTTGTTCTTCTAAGTCAGGGATATCGCTTCTAATTGCTTGAAAAGCTTCAATAGCTCTTTTTTCTTTATTGTTTATCATTTCTTATATATTAAACACAAAACAATAATTATAAAAGACCGTCATGAGGGGAGCGGAGAAATAAATTTCTCAACAGCCTCCAATGGGACAAGTCCCAACCTCAACGACGGCCTGAATGAATATTAACCATTTTTATATGAAAAATCTATAAGTAGTTTTATTTTTTTCTTATTAAAAATCTCTATCTTTTGGTATAGTGTTCTTTAGATGTCTAAACAGTTTGTTCACCTCCATTTACATACAGAGTACTCGATGCTTGATGGGTTAAATATTATTAATCCTCGTCATAAGCATCATAAGTTGATTGATAAAGCAGCTGAATTAGGCATGCCAGCTCTTGCTATTACAGACCATGGGGGAATGTATGGCTGTCTCCATTTTTATAACGCCTGTAAAAAAGCAGGAATCAAACCAATCATTGGAGTTGAGATCTATATGGCCCGTAAGTCTCGCTTTGATAAACAGACAAAAATGGGTGCAGATCAAACTCATCTGACTTTGCTAGCTAAGAATGAAGAAGGTTATAAGAACCTGATGAAATTAACCTCTCTAGCAAATCTAGAAGGATTTTCTTACAAACCAAGAATTGATAAAGAATTATTATTTAAAAACTCTAAGGGAGTGATTGTCTTTAGTGGTTGTCCATCCAGCCATTTCAATCGCTTACTAAGAGATGGTAAAGACGAAGAAGCATTAGAACTATTTAAAGAATTTAAAGAAAAGTTTGGTGATGACTTTTATATTGAAATTCAAAGACATCCTCAAATTGATTTCTTGGAAGAATTAAATAAAAAACTGATTAAAATTAGCCGCGACTTGGATATTAAGCTGGTTGCGACTGGTGATGTTCATTATTTAACAAAGGATGATGCTCCTGCTCAGGATGCTTTGATTTGTGTAGGAACAAGACGGCTTATTTCTGATGAGAAGCGCATGAAGATGAGCAGCCCAGATTATTATCTAAAAACTGCTGAAGAAATGTATGAGTTATTTCATGATTTACCAGAAGCAGTAGAAAATACTGTAGAGATTGCGGAAAAATGTAATGTGCATATCAAGACTGGACAATTAATCTTTCCTAAGTATGACATTCCTGAAGGTGAAACTATTGATTCCTATTTTACAAAATATTCTCACCAAAAATTAAAAGAAAAATTTTCAGAAGTTACCAAAGTAATGGAAGATCGTCTCAGATATGAGATTGATATTATTATCAATAAAGGATATTCGGCTTATTTCTTAATTACCCAAGATTTTGTTAATTGGGCGAAAGAACAAGGTATTGCTGTCGGACCTGGTAGAGGAAGCGCAGCTGGTTCTTTAGTTTCTTTTTGTCTTGGAATAACTACAATTGATCCTTTAATTCATAAGCTTCCTTTTGAACGTTTCCTTAATCCAGAAAGACCGACCCCACCTGATATTGATCTAGACTTTGCTGACGTTCGTCGTGATGAAGTGATTAAGTATTGTTCTCGTAAGTATGGTGATGAGCAGGTCGCTCATGTGATTACTTTCGGAAGAATGGAGTCTAGAGTCTCAATTCGTGATATTGGTCGTGTTTTAGGGATGCCATATGAGGAGCCTGATACAATCTCAAAATTAATCCCCTCTGACCCAGGCAAGAAAACATCACTTGCCCAAGCTTTAGAACAAGTTCCAGAACTAGCTGAATATTATAAACAGCCAAAGTATAAGCATCTGATTGATTTAGCTCAAAGAGTGGAAGGAGTAGTCCGTCATTCTAGTGTCCATGCGGCCGCCGTCATTATCGCTGACCAAGCTTTACACAACTATACCCCAATTCAAAAAGATTCTAAGTCAGGCAAAATGGTTACTCAATATGATATGTATGCTCTGGACTGTAATGTTGATGATAATGCCATTGGCTTACTTAAGTTTGACTTCCTTGGGTTGAGAACTCTAACTACCATTCAGTTTTGTATTGAGTTAATTGAACAAACAAAAGGAATTAAAGTTAATTTAGATAACTTAACTTTACATGATCAAAAGACATATGATCTTCTTTCACAAGGAGAAACAATGGGAGTTTTTCAGCTTGAGTCTTCTGGGATGAGAAGAGTCTCAAAAAGTCTTAAGCCTTCTCAATTCTCAGACGTTTCAGCGTTGTTAGCTTTATATCGTCCTGGTCCGATGGAGCTTATTCCTCAGTTTATTGAAGGAAAACATAACCCTGAGGAGATTGTTTATCTTCACCCTAAGTTAAAACAAGTTTTTGAAGAGACATATGGAGTGATGGTGTATCAAGAGCAGGTAATGGAAATTTTTTCACTGATGGCTGGATATTCTTTAGGTGAAGCGGACATGATCAGAAGAGCGATGGGTAAAAAGAAAATCTCAATTCTTGATGAGAATAAAAAGAGGTTTGTTTTTGAGTCAGGTAAACGTGGTTACTCAAAGGATGTTGCAGAAAAGGTTTGGCAGTATATCATGGCCTTTGCTAATTATGGATTTAATAAAGCTCACGCTGCTAGTTATGCGATGATCTCATATCAGACTGCATATCTTAAAGCTAACTATCCTGTCGAGTACATGGCAGCTTTAATGAGTGTAGAAGCAAATTCTCACTCGATGAATGCTGAGGAAAAAGTTTCTGGTGCAATTGAAGTCAGTAAAAAGATGGGAATAAAAATTCTTCCTCCAAATATTAACCGATCTGGCAATGACTTTGTTATTGAAAAAGATAAAGACTCTTTAGAAGGTTTAGCAATCAGATTTGGTTTCTCAGCTGTCAAGAATGTTGGGACTGCTGCAGTAGAAAATATTTTACAAACTCAAGAAGAGCATGGTGAGTTTGTTTCTTTTACAGAATTTATTAACAAGACAGATGGTAGGAAAGTAAATAAAAAAGTTTTAGAAAGTTTAGTCAAAGTTGGAGCAATGGATCAGTATGGGACAAGAGCCAGTATGCTAGAGAATCTTGATTCTATTAGGCAAACAGCAAAACAATTTGAATCAGAGGTTGAAGGTCAGGATAATTTGTTTGGTGATGTCGGTGAAGATGTTGGTGCCTTACAAGATACTTTTGCTCAGTTACCTGAATATCCGAAACAAGAATTATTGTCATTTGAAAAAGAGTTATTAGGCATGTATCTTACAGAACATCCAATGGCAAGAAGTTTACAATCAGTTTCAAAAAAAGCCAATAAAAAAATTGGTGATCTCGATGCTAATATTCATAAAGATCAAACTTTTACTATTGGTGGAATTTTAGTTAGATTCAGACAAGTCGTTACAAAAAAATCAGGTAAGCCGATGGCTTTTGGCACAATCCAAGATGATAGTGGCAAGTTGGAATTTGTCGTCTTTCCTAAGACTTATGAAGAGTATGGAAAGCTTTTGGAAGAAAATAGTGTTCTACTTTTTAAGGGTAAGATTGATGTCCGCGAGGAAGAAATGCAACTGATGGTAGATAAGATCACCTCCCCATCAGATTTTAATTTAAATCATATTGCATCAGGGACTCATGAAGAGATCTACGTTCCTAGAAAAACCACAAAAGAGACATTAAATGAGTTAGGAGAGTTACTAAAAGCTAACCCAGGTGATCAAAGCGTAATTGTCATGATTCCAAATGGAGGACAACCTAAGAAAGTTCAATTACCTTACGGTGTTAATTGGTCTAAAAAGTTAGAAAAAGATATCAAAAAGTTGTTAGAGTAGTCTAGATATAACACAAAATATTGTGTTTGTTTTTTAAGACTCTATGATTTACAATATATTTCCATGAGTATTCATGGCATTTTAAACAAAAAATCTTCAAAGAAGTTCCCTACAAAATATATTTTCGTCTCCGGCGGTGTTCTGTCAGGCCTTGGAAAAGGTATCACAGCAGCGTCATTGGGAGTTATCCTAAAAGAGCACGGTTATCGTGTAACCAATATTAAATGTGAAAATTATCTTAATATTGACTCAGGGAACATTAACCCGATTGAACATGGTGATGTTTTCCTTTGTGAAGATGGTTTAGAAGCTGACTTGGACTTAGGTTCATATGAGAGATTCTTAGGAGAAGAAGTCGGTCATAAAAACTTTACTACCATGGGTCAAATTTATTCTAAAGTGATTGAGAATACAAAAAATTTAGAATATGGTGGAAAAACTGTTGATGCGATTCCTTATGTTCCTGAAGAAGCCATCAAAAGAATTAAGCTTGCTGCTGAGGGTTATGACATAATTTTAATTGAGCTGGGTGGAACTGCAGGAGAATACCAGAATATGATCTATTATGAAGCTTACCGTACTTTAAACCTACGAGAGCCTGATAATACCATTCACCTTCACGTTACCTACTTCCCAAGACCGATGCATATCAATGAGCTCAAGTCTAAGCCGACTCAGTTATCTGTCAGATTATTAAATAATATGGGTATCCAGCCTGACTTTATTATCGGTAGAGCAGAAGAAGAGATTGATGATAAGAGAAAAGAGAAGGTTGCTTATTATTGCAATTTAAATCCTGAAGATATTATTTCTAATCCAGACTGTGAGACTATTTATCAAATTCCCTTAATTTTCAAAGATCAGAATTTAGACATTAGAGTTTTAGAAAAACTAGGCTTACCTTCAAAAAAGATAGATTTAAAGTCTTGGAAAAATCTTGTTAATGCAGTTTTAAGTGAAAAGAAAAAAACAGTCAAAATTGCTGTTATCGCAAAGTACATTGCAACAGGTGATTATGAGTTAAAAGACTCATATCATTCTCTACTTGAGTCATTAGAACATGCCAGTTGGTATCACAAAACAAATATCGAGATTGTATTTGTCCATGCTGAAAAACTAGAAAAAAATGATAAGGATGCTCTAAATAAATTAAAAGAAGCAGACGGGATAGTTGTCCCAATTGGCTGGGGATCTAGGGGAGTAGAAGGAAAAATTAAAGCAATTGAGTTTGCTAGAGTTAACAAAGTTCCTTATTTAGGCCTTTGTTATGGTATGCAATTGGCTTGTGTAGAATATGCGCGTAATGTTGCTGGTCTTGAAGACGCAAACAGCACTGAAGTTAATGAAGACACTAAATATCCAATCATTCATGATATTCCCTTTAATGAAAAGTATCAAAGAATTAAAGGTGAGGGGGCAAGCATGAGATTAGGAGCTTATGACTGCGTCTTGAAAGAAGGTACTCTAGCTCATCATATTTATAAGAAACATAAAGCTTTTAAAGATCCAAAAAATAATATTATCTCTGAGAGACACAGACACCGTTTTGAATTTAATAATGAGTACCGTGAGGTTTTAGAGAAAGCTGGCTTCGTTATCTCAGGGACATCTCCTGATGATTTCTTTGTAGAGATGATTGAGCTACCAAAAGAACAGCATCCTTTCTTTATTGCTACTCAAGCTCATCCTGAATATAAATCAAGACCTCTTGACCCACACCCAATGTTTGTTGAATACATCGCTGCTGCATTGCAAGGCAAATAAGGTATAATGTTAAGGTGATCAAGAGATACTTCAGACGTCATCCACTTAGAACTCAAAGAGCCTTGGAAATACTACCAGGTTTCTTTTCTTGGAGTTTAATTCTATTTCCTTTTTGGGGCTCATTCATCTTTCCTACTGCAGTTGCATACTATGTAATATGTTTTGCAGTTTATTGGCTTTATCGAAGTATGAACTTATCTGTTCTTTCTGTATTAGCTCATTTAAAGATAAGTGCCTCAAAACGTTTTAATTGGATTGGAGACTTAAAAAAGACTTACCCAGAAAAATGGGATTCTATCCATCACATTATTGTTATTCCTACCTATAAGGAGCCACTTGCCACTTTAGAAAGAACTATCTCAGCATTAGCTGAGCAGTCTTACCTTACAGAAAATCTTCACATTATGGTCTCATTTGAGGAGAGAGAAGGTAAAGATGCTCAAATAAAAGGTAAAGCACTTCAAGATAAATATGCAGAAAAGTTTGGTGATCTCTGGACGACTTTTCATCCAGATATTCAGGGTGAAGTAAAAGGCAAATCTTCAAATACTTGCTGGGGAGCTAAACAAGCAAAAAAATATTTGGTAGATAAAAGGAAAATAGCTATAGAAAATATTACTATTACTAGTGAGGATGCTGATGCAGTTTTTCATAAGCATTATTTTTCCAACCTCACTTATGAGTTTATTAAATCAGACAAACCATTTAATACAATTTGGCAGGGCAATATAGTTTTTTATAATAATATCTGGAGAGTTCCAGCCCCTATCAGAGTTTTAGCATCAATCTTTAGTGTTACCCAGATGTATATTCTGATGAGAAAGGATCGTTTAGTAAATTTCTCGACTTATTCTACTTCTTTAAAACATGTTGTTGATATTGGATATTGGGACACAGATGTTATTCCAGAAGACTATCGATTATTTTTTAAATCATATTTTGCTAAAAAAGGTGATTTTAAGGTAGAACCAATATTTTTACCAATATATTCTGATGCCGCTGAAGCAGAAGGTAATTGGGCTACATATATGAATCAGTATGAACAGTTAAAGAGATGGGCTTGGGGAGCCAGTGATGATGCGTACATTATTAAACAGTACGTTTTAACAGAGGGAGTTCCTTTCTGGGATAAGACAATTAGAGTTCTTAAGGTAATTGAGGATCATTTCTTATGGCCTGTAAATTGGTTTGCTATTACTGTCTCAGCGATATTACCACCTCTTCTTAATGAAGAATTCTCAAGGACAATCTTAGGTAAGACTCTTCCTCAGGTCATCTCAACTCTACTGACAATTTCATTAATTTCAATGATAACAATTTTTGCTGTAGATGCGCTTAATAGGCCACCTAGACCAAATAAGAGGAATGTTTTCTCTTATGTTAAACAACCACTTGAGTTTTTATTATTACCGGTAGTAGGATTTTTCTTCTCAGCACTTCCTGGCCTTGATGCTCATACTAGATTAATGCTTGGCAAATATATCGAGTATAAAGTTACAGAGAAAGTTTAAACACCTTTTTTTTCAACCCAGATATTTAGTAGACAATATCTTTTTTTTCATTCATAATGAATTTATGATCAAGAAATTAAAGCAATTGGATTGTTGGTTAGATAAAGTTGCACCTATTCTAGCATTGATATTATTGGTCCTTTTTTTCAGATTACCTAACCTCTTTGAGCCATATTGGTATGGTGATGAAGGTATATATCTAACTATTGGTAACGCTATTAAAAAAGGTGTGCCAATGTATCAGGGTATTATTGATCATAAAACACCTTTGATTTATTATTTAGCAACAGTCCCAAATCAGATGTGGTTTAGAGTTCTAAATTTTGCTTGGGGTGGAGCTACTGTTCTGTTGTTTTACTTTTTAGCTAATAGAGTAATAAAAAGTACAAAAATTGTTTATTTATCATCATTAATTTTCACTATATTAGTTTCCACGCCTATACTAGAAGGGAATATTCCTAATGGTGAGTTGTTTGTAATGGGCTTTATGCTACTTGGTGGATTATTCTTTGTCTCTAATTTCATCGCAGAATTTGTTACAGATAAAAATGAAATTATTCATCATCAAGGTTGTCAATTCTCTTTTATGAGTAAGCTAAATAAAAAATGGGGGAAGACTGGTTGTCCATTAGTCTACTTTTTTTCAGGGTTGATGTTTGGCTTAGCAATATTGACAAAAGTTCCTGCAATTTTTGACGTTGCTGCGTTTTTATCATTAGCATGGTTTGTAGCTTTTTATGAAATTAACTTTTCTAAATTTAGTGTAAATAAATTCCTTAGTAATATTCAGAAGATAATGCTGAAGTTGATGATAACCATAGCTGGTATTATTACTCCAATTGTTGGTTCAGTTCTGTATTACAACATGAGGGGAACTGGGCAAGCTTATCTTGATTTTGGTTTGCTCTATAATTTTAGATATGTCCAAAATTGGAGCCTACCTTTTGATGCACCATGGCTATTAGCATTATTTACTCTACAAGGTAAATTTATTATCTCTTTGGCAATCATCATCTTGCTAACATATTTAGGTAAAAAAGTTTCTTTACGATTTAAGTTTGTTGCGACATGGCTTGTTTTAAGTCTATTTGCTAGCACTTTGTCTAATAGACCATATCCTCATTACTATCTTCAAGTAGTTCCTGCAGCAGTGATGGTATTTGGTTTTGTGGTAGAAGAAATTGTTAAATTATTTAGTAAAAAAAGATGGGAGAAAAGGTTTAATAAATATGACGTCGGGATTGGACTTCTCCTTTTAGGATTAGTGGTAAATGTATTTGTCTTATTGGGAGTTGGGTTTTATCCTACTGTAAGTTATTACACAAGGTTTTATCAATACATTACAAGACAGATTGACCGCGATCAATACTATCAGTCATTCGATGGGTTAATGAGAGACAACTATAAAGCAGCAAGTATTATTCAAAAATCTGACAGTCCATATATGTTTATTTGGGGGACAAATCCAATGTTGTATGCACAGACTAAAAAGATCCCAACTGGAAGATTTGTTGTTAGCTTCCATGTTAAAGACTTTAATGCTTATCAAGAAACACTCCAGGACTTTAAAGACCATAAACCAATGTTTGCAGTTACTATGAACAATGAACAACCAATAGAAGGCCTTGAGGAGTATCTATCTTCAGAGTATATGCCAAACTATGATTTTGATAATTTTGTATTGTGGAAGAGATTAGGAAATGAATAAAATTTTTAAGAAATTATCTTTAGTTTTTATCCTTAACTTTATTGTTTTTTTTGTTTTTCTAGTTAATCCAGCATTAGCCATTGATAATGATGATATAAATAATGATTGTCGAATTACTATAGGTGGCGTTGAAACCTCACTTACGACAAATGATGTTCCCAATTTATTAAATGAAGGCAGTACAGGAAATTTAACTTATTTTGGTAGAACTATGATATATACTTATGAAGTAATTGTTTGTCCCGGAGATTTTAGTATACTGACTGATGATCTGACTAGATACAGTGGGAATAATGAAAACATAATAGCATATATGAGTACCACAGGTTTTAATTTCCAGTTTGGGGGGGGGAGAGCAACTACTATCTTGACGCCTAATGATAATGGTTGCTTAACAGGGACATTCGATCATGCAGCTAGCAGTGCTTCAAAATTTTCAATTGATATTGAGTCACAAAATAGCCGTACCCCAATTTGTCGTAGAGAGCATGGTCAATTAAGTATTAATTCTAGAGAGGAAGAAACCGATTATAGTTTTGATGAAGCAATCAGTGATCTATGTAATTCATTAACATATTCACCGCCTAATCCGACTATTGAGGATACTGTAGAAATTACAGCAGATATACCACTTAGGTTTTTCTCATCTTCAGGTATGATCACCACACCAGATGGTAAAAATTATTCTTTAGATTATCAATTTAAAGATTCTTCAGGGGATGTAATTGATGAAGGTGAAAGTATCTCTAGAAATATATCAGACCTAGCTTATACAAGATTTGTAAGGACTTATGTTGACTTACCAGTCACAAGTTATACATTTGATTTATTTCTTCATACTGAAAATAGAGGTGAAGATATTGAATGGTGTTCTAAATCATTCTCAGTAGGAACAATTAATTCTCCTGGTAGAGAATTAACTGGTGATGTAGATGAATATAGTATATGTGAATCAAATCTGTCTGGGACTGCTTTAAGTAGCTGTATCAGTTGTTATGACACCAAAGGAATCTGGACAGCAATAGGTTGTATAAGCCAAGATCCAAAGAATCTCGTTAGCAAATTAATCAATATAGGGATTGGTATCTTAGGTGGTATCTTTTTATTGAGAGTACTAGCTGCATCATTTATGCTGACTACTTCACAAGGGGATGTAAAAAAGACTTCTGAAGCAAAGCAGATGATCTCAGAGGCTATTATTGGAGTATTATTTATTATCTTCTCAGTTACAATTCTACAGTTTATAGGTTCTGATGTACTAAGAATACCTGGTTTTGGCTCTTAGTTTAAAATAATTGACTCCTAAATTTAATTATCTTTTTTTTGATATCGATGAATTATAATTGATGCCCCTTGTGCTAACTGTTCGAGTCTTTCTATATTTAAAGTTGGTATCAGATTGTCTTCAAAAGTAGCATCTCTGTTATCTTCCCAATTAGGATCCATTAGTCTTTCTCTTACTTCACTATCACTTAAATTCCCACCAAATCGTATTTGAACTCTATTACTTGTTTCAATGCTTGATCTTAACTGTAAATCAGTTTTAGTGCCTGGGATTGAAAAGTCAGTAGAAAATCTTGCTAATTGTTCATCTATCTCTTTGCCTAAGTTAATCATTTCAACCCATTGAGTATAAAAATCACTTTCCTTAGGTGGAATATTTATTTGGTCAAATTCTGAGGGGTAGATAGTGATCATTGTACCTTCATATCTTGAGTTTACGTCATGATTATGAAGATCAAACTCACTTGTAGGTACTCTACATTTCCAGTCTTTACTATTTTCTGAACATATTTGTTCAATCACTTGTAGAAGCTGATAGAATTCTTGTTCTTTAATACTAGCTTTAATATGGATTTTAAATCCAATGGGGGAGACACTCTCATCATTACTTACAGATTCAAAAGCAGACATAGCATTATTACCATATTCTGAAGTAATACTATCATTATCTTCACTTTCTAAGTCATGATTCATAACTTGTGAGATCATACATCTATGGAAAATGATTTCTAAATTAATTGCTTCAAAATCGCTTAATGTAAAATCAACTATTTTGTCTTCATTTAACGATGAATTAATAGAATTCCACCATTGAATCATTTGTTTCTTATCTGATGATTCTAAAATAACACTAGGTATACTGCCGATTTTATCTTCTTTACTTTTATAGAATATTTTTAAAATATCTTCTAAGGATAATTTCTCTTTTGCAAATCCATATTTGCTCACTAAAGAAGTTAAGAATTTCTCATATCCAATTTGTGTTAGCCATTCTTGTTTAATTAAATCTTCACTTTCTCTGAGTAAAATAATAACAACTCCAATATTATCTGGAAAAGATTTCAACCAAGGATAATCTTCTTCATTTAAAAATTCGAATGGTTTCTCTAGAAAATCTGATAAATAATATCCTTGCAAAGTGTCATCAGGATTATGTTTTACTAGAAGTAGTCTGTTAGACTCTTCAAAGGCTGCCAGTAAATTGGGAAGAATTGATAAAATATCATTTAAATTTGAAATTTTTTCAATTCTTCTATAGATAGTTTGAATGATTTTCGAAGGAATCCCTTTATCTATAAGGTCTTTTAACTTATCTAAACGATTTTTAGCCTTTTTAAGATCTTCAGAATAGTAGCCTGTTTGTAATTCTTGATCTAAATATTGATCAATAGGGGAATGAGAAATAACTTCACCTGATTCTGCTTTATTTTTTATCATAGTTTAATCTAGCTTAAATAACAAAAAAAGTAAATAAAAAACACTCCAAAAGGAGTGTAATTTACGTTCAAAAGTTTGATTCAGACATAGTGATAGATCTTGCCTAGACACGAGGTCATAGGACTTTGTTTATTTTACGTCACGATTACTCAT
>Ga0100403_1003027_pt1 | contig 12777 bp, 14 predicted proteins | sample CryGeymet201501t_FD_83663 | JGI IMG/M metagenome (GOLD analysis project Ga0100403, IMG submission 83663) | Groundwater microbial communities from Crystal Geyser aquifers in Utah, USA - Crystal Geyser metaG 2015-01t | ecosystem: Environmental > Aquatic > Deep subsurface > Groundwater | place...
CCCCCAAAATCAGGACATTTTAGTTAAAATCCATTTTGGTGAACCAGGAAACAAAACTGCTCTTTTTCCCAAAGATGTCGAACCAATAATTAATGCCCTTAAATCACTCAATCTTCGCCCAACCCTTATCGATACTCCCGTTGCCTATCCCTCTCCCCGAGGTACAGTTGCCGGATATGAGCAAGTTGTCCGTGATCGTGGCTACGACAAGCTTGCCCCTTTTATAATTTCTGATCATTTTGTTGAAGTAAAAACCAAAGATTTTACAGCTCAAGTTTGTCAAGAGTTGCTCGAGGCCAAAAATCTCTTAGTTATCTCTCATGTTAAAGGTCATGAGTGTGCTGGTTTTGGCGCTGCCATCAAGAATTTTGGCATGGGTGGTCTTATGAAAAAAACCAAGCACGATATTCACCATCTATGTCAGCCCGTTTTAACCTCTTCCACCTGTACTGGTTGCGGAACCTGTGCTCGTCTTTGCCCTGCCAACGCCATAGAAATTATTGACAGCAAGGCCCAAGTAAATTTAGAAAAGTGTTATGGTTGTTCAATTTGTGAAATAAATTGTCCCACTCACTCACTCAAACCAAATACTGCCATTTTCGACGATTTATTGGCCCAGGGTGCCGCTGCTTGTATCAACAACTTACCCAAAAACAGTTTTTACATAAACCTAATTCAAAATATTACCAAATCTTGTGATTGTGAGGCAGATTCAGGTCCATTTTTAGCCCCAGACAGGGGAGTACTCTTTTCCGACAATCCGGTTGCCATCGATCAGGCAAGTATCGACATTGTTGGCAAAGAAATTTTTGAAAATTCAAACCATAAAGATCCCACTCTTCAAATCAACCACGCCCAAAACTACACCCAATTTAAGACCGACTATCAGCTAGTTAATATCTAGTTTTTTCTAAATAGCCATCAAACGCGTTATAATTGCCTGTGATCCTAATAAAAAATTCTTCTCAAATTGATTCTATTCGCGCCTCGTCAAAACTTGCCGCCGCCACCCTCAAGTACACCGGCTCTTTTGTTAAGCCGGGTGTTTCAACCGAATTTCTAAACAAAAAGGCTCACGATTATATTATTGCTCACCACGCCATTCCTGCCCCTCTAAATTACGGAGGTTTTCCCAAAAGTATTTGTACTTCAATCAACAGTGTTGTATGTCATGGTATTCCCTCAAGTAAAGAAATCCTAAAAGAAGGGGATATTATCAACATCGATATTACGACTATTCTTGATGGTTATTTTGGTGACACCTCGGCCACATTTCCTGTAGGCAAAGTTAGTCGTGAGTCTCAACTACTTGTTGATCGCACTAGAGATGCCATGAATTTAGCCATAAAATCAGTAAAAGCAGGTAAATATCTTAACAACTGTGTTGGCAAAGTAATTGAAAACTATGTTACCCCCTTTGGTTATACACCAGTCCGTGATTTAGGTGGCCACGGTGTCGGTATAAAATTCCACGAAGACCCCTTTGTTTATCACCATTACACTCTCCAAAATCACATTTTATTAAAACCTGGCATGATTTTTACTATCGAGCCCATGATCAATGCTTCCAAAAACTGGCGTGTTTATATCGACGCTGACGATGGTTGGACTGTCCGTACCGACGATGATTCTCTTTCCGCTCAGTTTGAACATACGATTTTAGTCACTCCAAATGGAAGCGAAATTTTAACTGTGTTACCATAAATTATGATTCTTCTCGACGGCAAAGCCCTAGCCCAAGACTTGCTCCAAAGTCTTAAAGAAAAAATTTCAAAACTATCAATCCCAATTAATTTGGACATTGTTTTGGTTGGCGACGATCCATCTTCTTTAAAATATGTCGAATTGAAACAAAAAAAAGCCTCCGAAGTTGGTATTGGAGGTCAGCTTTATCATCTTCCAAAAGATATTTCTTCAGGTGAGATTACTCAATTAATTTCCGCTCTTAATCAAAATCCCAATACTTCATCATTTTTTCTTCAACTTCCGATTCCGAATTTAAAAGACTCTTCAAAAATATTAAACATTATTTCCCCCCAGAAGGACGCTGATGGTTTAACTGCTATCAACCTTGGCCTTCTTTTCCAGCAAGATTCACTTGCCATCGCTCCGGCCACTGCCATCGGCATCATAAAATTACTCGACAACTACCAAGTTGAAATCGAAGCCAAAAAAATAGTTGTCGTCAATGATAGCCCTATCGTCGGACTCCCTCTTCTTGCGCTTTTTAACGCCCGACACGCCACAGTTACTCTCTGTCACCAATATACTCAAAACTTAGCCGACATTACTCGTCAAGCTGACATTTTAGTTTCGGCCACTGGGGTAAAAAATCTTATTACCGCCGATATGGTTAAAGAAAATGTTGTTGCTATTGACGTTGGCGGCGGAGACATTGATTTTGACAATGTATCAAAAAAATCTACCTATATTACGCCGACTTTTGGTGGCGTTGGCCCCATGACCGTCGCCTCACTTTTGGAAAACACCTACACTCTCGCCACTCGAAAATAATTTTAATTTCCCGTTCCTTTTCTATATACTGCCGCCCAAGGCACATAACTACTAGTAAAAGTCTTTTGTCGAATAATTTCTCCATTTTTAGTTACCACCCAATCAAAAGATGTTTTTAAGCCTGGAACTGCATGTTCATCTTGAACTACCTTTCCGGCCGGCAAGGTAGGATCATCAATCCACACATCTGGTGGTGCCGGCGCTGCCCCCCATTGTTTGTAATTTTCAATTACAGTCTTCCTTCCATCCGAAGTTCCATAAATTTCGTAAGTTAGTTTCTTATTTACCCCATCGTAATAACTTTGGATTAAAACATGATGATCCGTATCGTTAATAAACTTTAGGTCGGGATTGGGGATAAACACCGTTGCATCAAAACCGGGTTTTGTGTCTTCTTCGTAGTAGCTAACTCTGTAAGCGTGTGCCTGTCGCTGAGTAATGTCCAGCCCCGCGTCTAACATCGCTCTAAATAATGTCGTTGAGACTTGGCAAATACCACCTCCTACATCCAGCTCTGTCTTTCCTTGTCGAATAATGTATGCCTTTTTGTAACCATTGTCCAAGCTTACTTCTCCTAGGTTTTTGATAAATGAAAAAGTCTCCCCTGGCGCAACCAAAACTCTATTAACAATTGACGCCCCCTTCTCAACATTAAAATTTCTTATCGTACTGCTATGCTTAAAACTTGAAGTTCCTCTTCCCAGTAGTTCTTTTATTCCCAAATCGTTAACTTCATTATTCCCAATCTTGGGCGAAACTTTCAAAAGTGGTAACTCTGAAACAATGCTTTTTTCTTGCGAATTTTTCCATCCCAAAAAATCTCGACAGATATTTTCCTTCATCTTTCCTCCGTCAACCGAGTAGCCATCTTTTGCCGGTAAAAATTCCAGTACCTTACCATTCTCAAATTTAAACACCGCGTCTTGTGCTTCCATTTTAAAATTTTCACTTAAGTTATCAACATAGTCGTCGACCTTTTCTCTTTGGCAACCTCCCTTAAAATCAACCCAACTGGTTAATACCTTGTCATCAATCATCACTTCAGTTTCCCCATCTTTAAACACAACCTGTTTTCCAACAAATTTACTCGCTGTTCCCAAAGCGTTTTCTTTTTCTTCTTCGCTAGGAAGTTCACCAACAATTCTTACCGGAATTATTATCTCTGTTTCTATCTCGTATTTTCTCAATTTCTCCAACACCATTTCTTTTAATTTCTCTCTTTCTGTATTTCTCCCTTTTTCCCCCTCTTTAATGCTTAGTTTTCCTTCCAAAATTATTTCAGAAGGCACAAATGGTTTGTCGATTTCCGAAGCAATTTTTTCGATTTCTTGATCAAGCTTTTCTTCATCATTTTTAACTGTCAACTCGAAATCTTTCTTCTCAAAAAATGCTTTTACATATTTACCCACTCCTTGCTTCAGTCTTCGGAAAAGTAAATTAGATGCGGTTTCTTCAGTATCAACTTCTGCCGAAATAGAGGCCAAATCAATATGAAATTCCCTCTCTCCTTCGGCCAGTTTTATTTCTCCTTTCATTGGGAATTCTTTTACCAATCTTTCCTCAATTTCTTTTTTATTTAATAGCGAATAGTCCTTTCCCAAAACCTTTGTTTCTTTACCTGTTTTTCCAAAGCCAACTGCCATCGGCGCCAATATCCCCGCCGCCAACAAAAAAAAGACACTAAAAATAACTAATATCTTGTTCTTCATTTTTTTCTATCCATTGCTAAATTCGCTAGCGCGTCGGCCTTTGAATTATATTCTCTCCTGATTTCTTTAAATTCAATATTCTTTCCTTGACACAAGTCATGGGCCACTAGCCATAGTTTTTTTAAATTTTGGGCTTTTACCTTATAGATTCCCTTCATTTGGCGAACCAATAATTGGGAATCAGAATTTATTTCTATTTCTTCATTTGGACAGTTTTTTTCTACCCAGTCCAGGGCACCGATTACTCCCATATATTCGGCCTCATTATTCGTTTTTATCCCTAAAAACTTTTTTTCTTCCAAAAGAACTCTTTTCGCTTCGTCTTCGGCATAAATTCCATATCCTGCTATTCCTGGATTTCCTCTGGCCCCTCCATCAGTAAATATTTTTATTTTCATGACATCATCATATCAAATACATGACCATCACGCCTGTTATTACCGTTATCAGTTGCCATGCACTTTCTCCAACTTTGCTTTCGTGTCGGTGTAATTCTGGAATTAAGTCGGAAGCCGCCAAATATATAAAACCCCCAGCCGTTACTGCTAATATACTTCCATCTATTTCACCTTTTGCCCCTATTATCCAGATAATAAGCACACCGAGTAGATTAAAAAATGCTGTTAGCAAATTCATCAAAGCTGCCTTTTTTAAGGAGAAACCACTATGAATCAGTATTCCCATATCACCAATTTCCTGAGGAATTTCATGCATCAGTACTGCGATGGAAGTTGTTATCCCCAGACTTGTACTTGTCATAAAGCTTCCACCAATTATCAGGCCATCGATTAAATTGTGAACTGAATCAGCTGCCAAATTCATCCAGGCCACTCTATTTTCTTCATGGCAGTCAAGATCATGACAGTGTCTCCATTTTAAAAATTTTTCCAATGCAAAAAACATCATCATTCCCACCACCACCCATAGACCAACGTTATTTGAATTATTGCTCTCAAAAGCTTCGGGAATTAAATGTAAAAAAGCATCGCCCAGAAGCGCTCCCGTCGCCAATCCTACCAAGATCATCAGTTCCTTTTTTAAAAGATTTTTACGGAGTCTAAAAAGAATTATTCCAACAAGTGAGGTTAAACTTATAATTATTGAAGAAGCAATCGCCATCACAAATCTGTCCATGGGCGCAATTTTACTTTATTTTTTCCTCACTTACCAGCTATAATAAACATGTGGATAGCAACGAAATAAAATCACCATTACCACCACGTCGAGTTTCTGTCTTGGACAGTGAAAACAAAGCTCCTCCTATTCCACCCACTCCTGAGCCTGTTTCCGCCGACAAGGCCCCTCCTTCTCCCTCGTCATTTAGTACTCAAAAAGCAAAAAAAACATCCCCTTCCTTTATCTATATAGTCATCGCATTGCTTATTGCCCTGGTGGCCTTTCTGGTTTTTAAAGTTTTAATTCCCGCCCTTAATTCAAAAAATGCCGAACCAGTAACCATAAATTATTGGGGGCTATGGGAAGATTCTAGCGTTTTACAATCATTGATTTCCGATTTTGAATCAAAAAACCCCAACATAAAAATCAATTATAAAAGAAGTAATAAAATCGATTATCGAAGTCGCTTGGCCGGTCGTTTGGCCAAAGATCCGACTCTAGAAGAAGTCCCAGATATTTTTAGAATTCACAGTTCCTGGCTTCCTATGTTTGACAACGCTATTGCTCCTGTTCCAGCCGCCACCGCTACCTCAATCGGTCTTGATCAGGATTTTTACAAAGTCTTTCAAAAAGATCTAAAAATAGGCAATTCATATTATGCAGTTCCGTTGATGTACGATGGTTTAGCTCTTTTTTACAATAAAGATCTTATTCAAAAAGGGGGAGTCGAGCTCCCTCGTTCTTGGTGGGATCTTCAAACCACTGCCGCCAAACTTACAGTTAGAGACGAACAGGGTAATATCCAAGTTGCCGGTGTTGCCATGGGGCTTACTGACAATGTCGACCACTGGAGTGACATTCTTGGCCTTCTTCTTAAACAAAATGGTGCCGACATTCTGATAGATAATGCCGACAACGACGCCAAAATTAAAGACGTTATTTCATACTACATTAATTTTCGCACCAAGTATCAAACTTGGGATGAAACCCTCCCTCCCTCGACGCAACTATTTGCTCAAGGAAAGCTTGCTTTCTATATTGCTCCTTCCTGGCGTGTTTTCAATATAGAAGAAATCAATCCCAACTTATCTTTTGACATTACCACTATTCCTCAGCTACCAACTCTTCAAAATATTACCGATTCTACCGCTAATTCAACTGCAAACCTAACCAATATTCATTGGGCCACCTATTGGGCCGAGGCGGTAAACTCCAAAAGCAAACATCAGGCTGAAGCTTGGAAATTTCTGGAATTTCTTACCACAAAAGACTCTATGGAAAAAATGTATTCGGCCGCCTCCCAAATTCGAAGTTTTGGAGAAATTTACCCCCGTATCAGCCTTGCCAGCAAAATAAGTAGCAATCCCAAACTAAAGCCGTTTTTAGATTCAGCTCCAACTGCCGAGTCCGGATATCTCGCTTCTAATACTTATGACTCAGGTCTAAACACTGAACTTAGTAAATACTTTAGTGACGCCATCAATGGTTTAATTCAAAATAACAGCGATTCTACTGCCGTTATGGCTTCTTTAAAAAATGGTCTAGCCCAAATTATTCAGAAATATCATCTTAAATGATTTTATTAAATTTTAAACTATATCAACAAACTTTTGCCGATTCTGCCATAAAACTTGCCTCAATTGTCAAGGAGGTCATGGCTGAAACCGGTGTCAAAATAATTCCCGTTGTTTCTGCTCTTGACGCTGTTAGGATCAGAGAAAAGCTAGACATAGATGTCTACCTCCAGCACGTTGATCTTTTCTCTGAAGGTCCGCATACTGGTTACATCTCAATTTCTGCCGCAAAAGCCCTGGGGATAAAAGGCTCACTAATCAATCACTCAGAACATCGACTTAAGCCAGGAATAATTAAAGGAATTGTCAAATCTTGTCCCCCAGACTTTGATTTAGTTTTATGTCTTCAAACATTTGGACAATTAACCCGTTGGGGATCAAGACTTAAACCATCATATTTTGCCTATGAACCCAAAGAATTTATTGGTAACCCTGATATTTCTGTTGCCACCGCCCGACCCGAACAAATAAAAAACTTTTCTCAGGCATTAAACTCTTCGTCTCTTCTTGTTGGCGCTGGCATAAGCACTCCCCAGGACGTCTCTGCCAGTCTTAAACTCGGTGCCTCTGGTATTTTGGTTGCTTCTTCAGTTATTAAGTCTGCGGATCCCAAGAAGGCTTTATTGGCCTTGGCCTCTTCATTTAGTGTATAATTCATCAAGCTTATGGCATCTATTGATAATCTATTAGTCTCACTTTTTGTTGACGAAATCGTTGGTGGTTTTATTGTCACCGTTCCTCCAGGACATGTCGGTTGTATCTACGATATTTTTCGTGGAGTTTTAAAAAATGTTTGGTATCCAGGTATGCATTTTAAAATACCTATTATCCATCGTGTCAAACTATTTAACGCTCAGCTTATTGAATACACCATTGCCAAAGATGTATTTCTTAAAGACAACAAAGAAATTATGGGTGATGAGCTTATTCACGCCGTTACTTCTGACAATAAATTTGTTGCCGTCGAAGCCACTATTCTTATAAAATTAGATACCGAAAGATTGCCTGAAATATGGCAAAACGTCGGAGAAAATTTTGTTTCAAAAGTTGTTCGACCTGTTACCCGAAGCCGTATCAGAAAGGTTTTGACCAACCATTCATTGGTAAAATCTCTTTCTACCGATCGTAGCTTAATTGAAGATGAGGTTAAACAAGAACTCCGTGATTCGCTTACCCAGCATGGTCTATTTGTCGAAAACTTTTATCTAAGCTCCCTTACTCCCATCGACGCACCAAATGGCATGGGCGATATCCCTGAATTGCCAAAAGATGCCAAAGAGATTAAAAACGAAAGAGTTATTTCAGGGCTCCAGCCAAGCTCAGAGCCCAGTCCAAACCTTTCCGGGACTTCCCCAAGGAACTCAGCGCCGAACCTATAGTTGCCCCGCTGGTAATCACATCATCTACTAACACAATTTTCCTTGGAATTTTCGCTGTTTTTTTTACTACAAACACTCCTTCAACATTTTTTTCTCTTTCGCTTTTATTTTTTATTTTTGCTTGATTTACGGAATTCTTATTTCTTATTAGCAAGTCATCTCTATACCCCAAGTCAAGCATTGCCGCGATTGTTTTTGCCAAAGTTTCGCTTTGGTTAAAGCCTCGCCAATTTTTTCTTTGCCAATACAACGGTATTGGCATTAAAATATATTTTCCTTTTTTCCAGTATTTGACCACGTTTGGATAATCGATTAATAATTTTTTTACCATTAGCTCCCCCAATTCTTTTCCAGCATCTTCCACAAATTCATATTTTATTCTTTCAATAACTTTACGTATCATTCCATTATATTTATATATTGAGATTATTCCTTCAAAACCTTTTCTTTTTCCTATTCCTCCCGTCGTCAGGCCTTTCTCGCACAAACTACACAAATATCTTTCACCCTTATCACATCCCAGGCATTTCTTTGGAAATAACCAATCAATAATTACCGACACAAAATAATTGTAGAATATTATATGTCTATCTCAAAACGTTTATACGCCTCCAGTTCCATTCTTGATTTGTTGTCTTGGGCCGTCCTCAGTCTTTTTTCCACCAGATTGTTTTTAGAGCTCAGTGCTTACCCTTCCCTTGGTAACGGCAACTGGCACATTGCCCATGTCTTGTGGGGCGGCTTATTCATGCTTTCTGCCATCATTCTTCTTCTCGCCTTCTATGGAAATGATGCTACTAAATATGCGTCAATTTTGGGTGGTATTGGCTGGGGTCTCTTTATTGACGAAATTGGCAAATATTTGTCTCGAGACAACGACTATTGGTTTCGTCCCGCAGTCATCTTTATTTATATTTCCTTCATAATTCTGTTTTTTGTCTATCGCTATTTTGAAAGAAAAACAAAAGCCGACCGATCTTCTCTTTGGAATAAAATTCTTGATGATTGCCACGAGTTAGTTAACCAAGATTTTGAAAATAAAGAAAAGGTCCGCTTACTGTCCAAAATTAACCAACTAAGCAATCTTTCTCTAAGCAAATCTGAAAGCAAGATTTTGCACGATCTAAAAGACATCGTCAATTCTATTCAATCAAAAAAAGACAAAAAAGAGTTTAATTTAGCAAAACTTATCGCTGCCTTTTTTAAAATTTCCTATAGTAAACTTTTTAGAAAAAAATTAGTTTTCTACGGCTTATTTCTTTATAGCTTTTACTATGTTGTTGATAAATTTATCGATATCTTCAGGCTGATTTTTAACCCCCAAAAAATTTCTCTTCTTCAATCATATTATCTCCACTACGACTTTTTCTCAAAAGCCGATGTTTATATGATAACCATAAAGTTTGTTATTGAAATAATTGTCGCCTCTTTGTATTTTGTTGGTCTAACTTATTTAGTTAGAAGAAAGACTTTTCGAGGCCTTCGTTTTTATCAGCTGGGCCTTCTAATAAATATTTTTCTTGGTTCTGTCATCAAATTTTACTTCGAGCAATTCAGTGCCGTTTTTGGGCTAATCACTGCTGTTCTAATTTATAGTTGGCTAAAAAGTTATCGGGAAGAATTATCTTCCATCATTCGAGCCAGTAAGAATACAAAAAAATCGTCACATAGACTTTAGTTGCTATTTTTGCTAAAAATATGAGGTGATAAAAACAAAATTACTCTCAAGAACTCTTAGATCCTTGTTTATCACGCGGCCCTATTTCGCTCATTTATCTGTTACTCAGAGGTGTAATTTACGATGTAAATATTGCCAAATTTGGAAAGAACCTGTCGAAGAATTAGATACTGCCAAAACAAAAAAAATTATTGATCGACTAGATGAAATGGGTGTCGCCATGCTTAGCATCACTGGTGGCGAGCCATTATTAAGGGACGATATCGGAGAGATAATAAACTATGCAAACAGGCGAGGATTGTACGTTAGATTGACCTCAAATGGTATGTTGCCTCTGGCAAAGTATAAAGATCTTTTAAAAACAAAAATTGATGGTATTTCAATCTCTCTTGATGGGGTAAAAGGTATCGATACTCCCTATTCAAAAATTAATCCCAAGATTCTAAAAACTATTAAATACATTTACGAAAATAAAGGCAAAATTACCCTATCAATTTCATCTGTCTTGCATAAAGGCAACCAAACAGAAATAGAAAGCATCATCAGTTATGTTGATAAGCATTTTCCTGGAACTGGAGTTTTTGTTCAACCAATTGTGGTCGGTACCGGTACTCTTAGGACAAATTCTCAAAACAAAGTTGATTCGAAGATACTTTATAAACTTAAAACAATGGATCCAGATTTTTTTATTAAGGCCTGCCAGGATTATTATAAGAATGACCGATTCGATTGGGGTTGCAAAGCCGGTAAATTATTCTTTGATATTAAGCCAAACGGAGATTTTCATATCTGCCAAGACTTCCCAACAAAATTAAATATTCTCTCTGATGATTTTATCGAAAGATGGCAAAAAAGTAATTTTCAAAAGCAAATCGATAAATGTTCTGGCTGTACTTACTCCTGTTATTACTTAACTCAAGAATCATTAAGGCCAAAGAACTGGCTCGGAATGCTTTCCATGGTCTCCAAGTATCGGAAAAACTTGAAAAAATAGGTAAAAATTGCTACAATACACCACTCTCGGAGATGTAATGAATTGACGGAGTTGTACTTTAAAAAACTGCAAGCCGACTTTGATCCATTGAGTCGTAAAACAGGGTCAAAACAAAACATGCCAAAAAAACTTTTGGTGTTGACTTGACTCAGGTCGCTGAAAATGTAAGCAATTACTTTTCCGCACCTCAGGCTAACTTAGCTTTTTGCTAAGGTCATCCATTGTTTATTTTCCTATTCTAAGGGGATTTAAGCAGTGTAAATTAAATTAGAATGCTGTTTTTAGAATCTCGATTTTCTAAAGACCAAAGAGGGGAGTAATGTCCCCACTAATCGACATTTCGACACTTTTTGTAAATTTTAGTCGTCGGGAGTGTAGGTAAAAATTTATTAAGCTTGTAGACGTTTTTTAAAATCGGCTTTCGGACCCCGGGTCACTCTCGGGCATCTCCTCCTTCGCCTCGACGTAGTTTTTGCTATCGCAAAATGAAGTCGGGATTACCCTCACGTCTTGGCTACGGCGAGACACAGTCCTCCCTTGACTCGCTGAAGTCCCAATAAATCGGGACAAAAGTAGGTTCTGATAAATTTTATTAAACCACAGTCCTCAAAATTTAGTAATATTTCTATTATGTATTGGGTGTATATTTTAAAATGTCACGATAATGGTTATTATATTGGTTGTACTGATAACCTAAAAGAAAGATTTGATAAACATTCTCGCGGATATGTTGGTGCTACAAAATATCGATTACCTGTAGTTTTAGAAATGTATTTTTGCTTTCGTGATAAATATATAGCCTTTAATTTTGAAAAATATCTTAAAAGTGGCTCTGGTAGGGCATTCACCAAAAAACATTTTGAAAATAATGTTTCAAGAACCTAGTTTTTCGTTCTAAACTTGATTTATCTATATAAGTATCCTATAATACTAGACATGACAGAAATTCATCTTGTTAGAAAAACTCAAATCACAAAAGCTGTAAAAGATTTGTTAACTGTAAAAAATGCTGATAATTACGAACAAATGCAGAAAATCATTTTAGAAAGGTATAAAATTAGTGATACTGAAACAAATGCATTATTAATAGAAATTTCTGATCAAAAAGTTGATGCGTTACACCAAAAACTAGTTAATAGTGGTTTGCCTATTTCAAGAAAATTAGTCAATGTCCTGTATCGAACCAGTCTATCCGTTTCCACTAGTGACTCAAAACCATTCTTAGAGCTATTCAGACGTCCCTCTTAATATCTCTTTTTTCTTTATCTTCTCTCTCTTCTCAAATTTTCTCATCTTTTTTCCCACCCCAATTTCTACCTTAAACCATATTCCCTGCAAAAAAATTGAGATGGGAATCAGCATATATTTTTGATTTCTAAAAGATTGCAATTTCGCAATTTCTTTGGATTTTAGAAGTAACTTTCTTTCTCCACTCTTGTCCTTTTCTAGATTTTGACTATATTTATAAGGTGTAATTTCCAAATTCACTATCTTTGGTATTCCGTTTTCAATTTCTACTCTCGCCCCTTTAAACTGGACTCCGTTCACTCTCAGGGCTTTTGCATCCGCCCCATTCAATACCATCCCAGCCACAACCTTTTCGCTAAAGTTATAGTCTAGTGAATCTCGATTAAAATATTTCATTTTATTTTTACTCTATAAATTTTTCCATCATTGCATAAAACCAAAACGGCTTGATTGCTGTTTTCTATTTCTATATCTAGAATGATGTTTTTTCCAAAATTATATTTGTTCAAAATTTTACCATCTTTTCCGTAAATAATCACTGTGTTATCACTTGATACATAAGCCA
>Ga0100403_1003028_pt1 | contig 12773 bp, 12 predicted proteins | sample CryGeymet201501t_FD_83663 | JGI IMG/M metagenome (GOLD analysis project Ga0100403, IMG submission 83663) | Groundwater microbial communities from Crystal Geyser aquifers in Utah, USA - Crystal Geyser metaG 2015-01t | ecosystem: Environmental > Aquatic > Deep subsurface > Groundwater | place...
TATTTCCTTATCTTGTGTAGACATTTCTTTAGTAATTTGTTTTTCGTGTTCTAGTAACAAATTCTTAAAGTCTACCATAAGTTTATTCCCCATCTCGGTTAATGCACCTGATAGAAACTTCTTGAGTCTTTCTTCTAGTTCGTATTGTTCGGAGTCAGACATAGAATTCTCCATTATGCTAAGTCGTTAATGGAGACTACATTCTCTACCATTTCGTATTTCTCAGCATTACTAAAAAATTCATTCGTAAATGGTTTTCTCATTGGGATGCCACGAACCCTTGTTTTTAATTCGTCTACTGTTAGATAATTCACTGTATCGGGAACATAGAATTCACGATTATTCTCACTTGATACGAAACCAATGTATGTTTTAGTAATAGGGTCAAAGAAATGACCGCAATTCTCAACCCAAGGAGGAACAATCATATTGCCATTCTCAGACTTATTAAGTTTATATTCCACAATCATTTTTATTCTCCTAGATAAAGATGCTCGGTTGATTGACCCATTTTTTCAAGTTTCTTGTCTAACTTACCAACATATTTGTCTGCCATTTGCTCCAAGAAATCTTGTCTTGCATTTTGGTCAATGGTTTTTCCATTATTGAGGTTTTCATCTATAAACCCTAGATAGTTTTTAATGTCTTTTAATACTTCCATTGGTTCCAAACCAATTTGTTCTAGGAGTATTTGCTCTCCCTTTGAAATATTCCCTCTTTCTCTTACATCGGTCATTGATTGCTTGAAACCTCTCTTAACCCAATAACGCTTCTCTTCTTGCTCAAATACCTCCTCGTCCAACTTACCGTGTTTTGCTATAATTCTCTCCATAATCTTATCGTAGGATGATTTCAATGCTTGAATGTCCTTAGTAGCACCAAGAATTGCTTCGTGCTTCATTTGAGCATATGCTCTTTGTTCAAGTGCTTCAATCATATACATTTCTGATTGTAGTTTATCAGTTTCTTTCGTTGATTTTGCTTCATTTATCTTTGCTTGTTGAATATTCTTTTTATATGCGAAATGAACTTCTGTTAATGCGTCTCTCTTTCTTTTGATTTCCGCTGCGATTTGACGAAGGTTTCTTGTTTCGCTCTCTTCGTCCAAAACCATAGCATTCCAAGTAACATCACTATGACTACGATTCCATATCTTGAAGGTTTCATTCATTTCATTAATGGAAACAATTGCTTTGCCAATAAGCGGAGCAACCTCAGTCTTACCAACTGGGTATAGCGGTAAAAGTTTTTCTTCTGTCGTTAATTGTATTTCTGTAGTCATTTATATACTCCTTATTCCTATTTACATAATATTACGATTGAAAACCACAAAGGGCGTATGATGGTTGAACTAAGGATGAAAATGAAGTTGCTGTTACATTAGAAACAAACGAGAAACGGTCTAGGACCGTATTGGATGATGCTGACCCTTCTTCCCCACCACAAACAAAACCATACTCAGATGAGTTACACCCACCAGCAAAATATCGTGCTACATACAAGTCTCCGTGTGAGGTAGAAGTAACACAAGATTCAAAAGAAAATCTATCAATATATGATAATGCTCCTGTGGTTTGTCCACCACAAACATACCCCATACCATTTAAGAGGTCACTAATCCCTGTAGCAATATCTCTTGCGTTAGCAATATCTCCGTGGTCAGTAACAGTTGTAGACGCATCAAAGGAAAACTTTGTAATCGTGTTAAGAGAAGATGATGCGTTTGTGCCTACACAAGCAAATCCGTGTGTCCCAGAACTACACCCTGCCATACCATTTTTTGCTTCATTGAGGTCACCTATATCTGAAGCATTGCCAGATGAAGTATATAAGTATCTCTCAATTATGTTGGTTTTACCACCACTTTCACTACCACCAGAAACATAACCATATTGACCACCAGAATGCCCAGCACAAGAGTGTCTAGCACTCGTCATATCTCCTACATCAGAAGCATTTCCAGATGAAGCAAATAAAAACCTATCTATTACATTACTTTCTGTCCCTGTTGTTCCACCTGCGGTATATCCGTGTGCATCAGAACTTGACCCTGCAACTGCATATCTTGCTACACTCAAATCGCCAAAATCGGCACTACTACTTAGGGTAGAAAAATCAAAACTTTCAATGTTATTTAATACTGTAGTATTATCGTCTGCCAATCCACCAGAATGAAAACCAGTAGTGAGAGATACATATGCCAAGTATTGAATTATTGCTTTTTGTGTTGTGAATAAAGAATTACTATTTTCACCCAATAGGTAATTTTGTGAAACAAAGGATGCTCCACTAACATCTGTAGTAGTTGTGTAAACTATATTTGGGACTGATACCCCACTAATACCTGTAAGTAGAGAAGCATCTCCATAGATGTATCCACCACTAATAATTCCACTAAGGGTAACATCACCATCAATATGTAGACTAGATTTAACCTTTAAATCACTCATCCCTGCATCCCCATCGTTGAATGTTTAGCAACACTAAGGTCACCGTGGTCTTTTGCTACACTATTGGATGAGAATGATATGGTATCCAATGTAGAGTAGTAGATTGCTCCAGAGAAACCTCCATTCATATATCCATTATAATCATTATACGACCCACTAACCTGATTTCTGCCAACACTAAGGTCACCATAATCAACTGCGGTTGCCGTTGTTGCAAATACGAAATAGTCACATACATTGGATGCTATTGAACCACTTTGAGAACCACCACAAGTATAACCACGGGTGCTAGTGCTTAACCCTGCTGGTTGCCCTGTTTTTGCCACAGATAAGTCTAAAAGGTCTGTAGCAGTAGTATTAGAACTTTCTAACCATCTTTGGACTACATTGGTCCATACAGAAGCAGTTGTCCCACCACTATAGTAGCAATATGTCCCATCTTCTTGATTACAACCTTGATATACTGTGTCAGTTAAATCTCCGTGGTCAGCACTTGAGGATGCTGTAGCATAGGGGAATTTTTCAATGATATTTTGTCTTGTTGCGGTAATAATACCTCCTGCTACATAACCATCTGTAACACCACTATTACCAGAGGTATATAAACGAGAGGTAATAACATCACCGTGGTCACTTGTTGCTCCCCCTGTAGCAAAGGTTGTCTTGCTAATTTCTGCTGTTAGGGTAGGAGTTCCACTAAGGTCTTCGCCACCTGCTATAAACCCATCTGTAGAAGAGGAAGATGTGCTACCACCATTTCTTTGTGATGATAAGGTTCCATGTGAGGTTGAGGTTACATTAGATGAGAATAAATAGGATTCTATAGCATCTGTGTCAGTTAGGGATGCCGAAACACCACCTGCAACATAACCTTTAGTTTTTGATGTGAAATAAAACGAATCTATGTATGCTTTAACTGCCGCTTGTGTAGGCAATTTAGTATCCGAGTCTCCAGATAGAGTAGGGTCTGTGTCAACAAAGGAAAATACACTAATGTCTGTATCAGTTGTTTGAAGATAATCTGGGGCACTTCCTGCTGGGTTTAAAATATTAGACCCATCCCCTAACAATACTGCTCCTGATATGATTCCACTAGTAGTTAGGGTTCCGTCAATGTTTAAATCAGATTTTATTCTAAGTTCACTCACATTAACCCCCTTGGTGACCAGCACTATCAGACCTAGCAACACTCAAATCACCGTGGTCAGAGGCAGTTGTATTAGATGTAAAATCATAAACATCTATCACATTACTCACAGAACCAGTATTACCACCATTTGTGAAACCTTGGGTTGTAGAAGATGAGTTAGCAGAGTAAGAACGGGCAACACTCAAGTTTCCGTGGTCGGATGCAGTTGTATTTGCTGAGAAATTAAACACATCTATCATATCAGTTGGTCCATTATTACCTGCGTGGAACCCTTGAGTAGATGAAAAGTGTGCCGCTCCCTGACATTTAATAGTTTGTAGGTCACCGTGGTCAGATGCAGTTGTATTTGCTGAGAAATTCCACTTATCTATTACATTAATTAATGCTGTAGTATAACCACCCATAGTAAATCCTTGGGTAGAACTTTTGGATGTATTACCCCATCTTACAGCATTGTTTATATCACCGTGGTCAGATGCAGTTGTATTTGCTGAGAAAGCAAACTTTGTGATGGAATTGGTGCTTGCTCCAGAAACTCCACCAATGATAAAACCATCGGTATCAGAGTTAGTTCCAGCACAATCATATTTAGTGACATCATTATTTCCGTGTCCTGTAGCAGTTGTGTTAGATGCGAAATCAAACTTATCAATACTAGATAGGGTTCCACCATTATATCCACAAGAAGTAAATCCTTGGGTAGAAGACGAAGCACCTGCGTTGGTATACCATCTATTAACACTTAAATCCCCGTGGTCAGATGCAGTTGTATTTGCTGAGAAAGCATATTTATCAATTACATTTCCAGATAGTCCACCAGAAGTAAAACCATTTGAGGGTCCACTTGCAGGTATCAATATAGAATCAATGTATGCCTTTACACTTTGCTGTGTAGGTATTTTTGAAATACTCTCACTTGCAAAACTATCTTCATCAATAATCCAACCATAACCACTAACACTAGAGGATGATATATGGATAGAATTGACTGGGGCACCAGATAGTCCTGTTAAGAATGAACCATCTCCATAAAAACTTCCACTAATGCTCCCTGTGATAGTTAGGTCACCATCCACATTGAGGTTGGTTTTTAATTCGTAAGGCATCTCTTACTCCTTACGAAATTACCTTGACTGTATATTGCGATGCTGTTGGAATTGTTGTAAAAGTTAAGGTTACTGAATTGGTTGTGGTAGCAACGGTAGCAACTTGAACTAAATCGTCTGTTCCATTATCTCTAACAACAACAAGAACATCTTTTGTGCCCAAGTTATGCGTAATAGTATAAACTGTATTAGAACCATCTCCAACATTGGTATTTGTGTATTTTCCAAGGTCACTAAATGCTACAGTTTTAAGGAAATTACTATCACTTGCATCTCTAACCAATACTTCGTCTGCTGGTTGCACACTTGTAATAGCACTTGTAGCATCAATAGTTGCTTGTGTAGAATCAACACTCAATGTCCCAAGGTAAGTATCACCATTGACATCCACATAGTTGTCTACTGCGTTTGCTATTTGTGTTAAAGTAACTGCCCCATTTGTGGCATCAGTAAATTGCATTACACCAGCATTTACATCTATCTTTGTAGCACTGCTAACAATATTAAATGTATCTGCTTCTAATGTATCAGAAGATTTTAATATACCTTCCGCTGAACGATAAAAAATAACATCTGTTTCCGCTGTTCCAGTTCCCCAATACATACTACCAAAAGCATTAACATAGAATCTATCTTGTGTAGAAGCAATAGTCCTAGTTGCAAAGCAAGGTAAAGTTCCAGTAGTTTGAGTGATTAACATTTTACCAGAAGTATTAAGGATAGCACTAAGAGTATTCGCTGTATTTTTAACTTGAAAGGTAGTTCCGTCCCAAGTAAAATTTGCGTCACCTTCAACTGTAGTTGCGTCTGTAAAGATAGCAATTTGGTTATCTAATGGTGTTCCACTAGCATTAAAAAAGTTACTATCAACATAGTTTTTGGTCGCTGCGTCTTGAGCATTGATAGGGTCACCTACCGCTGTCAAATTTAAAGTATTAAAACTAATAACGCCAGCAGAGTCAATTGTTATTCTTGGAGTTGCGTTTGTGGATATGTTAATAGTTCCAGCATCTTCAGCAACAATGTTTAAGGAACCTGTCCCTCTATTGTAGATGTAACTATTGGAATTAGCACCACTATTTCCTCTAATGATTCTCAAACCATAAGTAGTGTATGTAGCATCTCCAACCAAGTCAAGATAAGCATTTCCACTTCCACTTCTTCCAACACCTACTTTAAGATATTCGTCTTCTGTTGAATTACCAATAAGGTTTAAACCACCAATACCATCTAAGGTCATTTGTGTTGTCCCTGCGGTAAAGAAGCTAATTGGTGCCGATTCTTTATTTAATATATTAAAAGATTTGTCAGTATCATCTACAAAAAGTATAGTTCCAGAACCTACTGCGGAAGTAGTAGCATTGGTTGTGAATTGCATTACAGCATCAGCACCACCAGTTGCTTCGTGGATATGTAATTTAAAGTTTGGAGCAGAAGCACCTATACCTAAATTACCACTTCTTGTTATTCTTGCTACTTCACCAGAATCATTATAAAATTCAAGGATAGGGTTTGCGTCTAATGCCCCTGTTCTTTTGAAATTTGAACCATTAGCACTTGTGACAATCAATCTACCATCAGTTAAGGTAACATCGTTGGTAACAGTCAATGAAGACGATGTGCCAACCGCACCGTGTAAATAAACATTGTAAGTAGCATTATAGTTACCACCAAGACCAATCTTACCTGCTCCACTTTCTGTTTCAAGGAATAGACCATTGGCATTATACATTGTTAATGCTCCAGTAGCATTAATCTTAGCATCTCCTGACCCACTAATTGCTTCTAGGGAAATTGAACCACCAGTATTACCTACCCAACCCTTAACGGATGCTGTAGATGCTTCATATACTTGTAATCTCTCTGTTGGGGATGCGATACCAATACCTAACCTATCATTTGTGGAATCAAAATGAAATAGGGAATCTTCTGTTAGAGAATCATTAGCACTACCAAAAGCAACCTTGCCTTGAGTCGTAGCACCTTCTTTTGTTTGAACAATTTGTTCACTTCCTATTTCTCCAATTTTAAAATAGTCATCTACTTCATCAAATACTATTCTATAATCTGTTAGGGAACCTCTGTCTACACGAAGACCAGTATATTGTGATACTGCACCGATATGACCAGAACCACTAATATAACCTACAATGGTTTCTGCGTCTGTGATATAGGTTTGTCCTATGTCATAATGGTCACCATATACATAAAGGTCACCTTGAATTGAGGTAGAACCACTAATAGAAGCACTACCAACTACTGTAAAGTCACCATTGATAGTCCAATCACTAGGACTTGCGTTTACTGGTGATAATGGAGCAATAATCATTTTTTCTCCTTAAGAGGTATGGACATTCGTGTCTTTTGTGCCTATCCCTAAATATACTGGGTTGACAGTTGTGGGTTTTACTAAACGAATCCTTGCAGGAGCATATAGACCTACTGAATTATTTGTAGCAGTCAAGGTGATTCTTACACCATACTGATAAAGGTCTTCCCAAGCAGTGCCATTTACTGAGAATTGAAGAACGATTGCTTCACTTCCATTTAATCCAGTTGCGGAGATTGCTAGTTGTTCATTGCCTTCAAAAGAACTAAAATCGGGATAAACCGTTTTTGCACCTGTTTCGCCATTTATTAATATATTCATTGCTATTCTCCTGTCTATACTGGTATTTATATATTATAGTTTGTTGTGAAGAAAAAGGGACTGGTAGAAGTAATCCCCTACCAATCCCTTTCAAAACTTGTCCTCTAATTAGAGGTTTTCAAGCATAAAGTAGCTAGCAACAACCGAAATCTTGCCTGTGTCCATATTATTTGTTATGGTCAAGTCAATAGTATCGGCAGAAGCATAATACTTTCCACCTGCGGAAGCATATGCACCATTACCCAAGATAACACCAGTAGAACTGGTATCAATTGAAGCGTCCCAACCATTAGGGTCGGTTGCGTCACCAACATCAACTGTATTAGCGTCTGCGGTGATAACATTGGTAACCACTGCGGTTACGAATGCTCCTGCTGGGATGTCAAGTGCTTGAACGACATCACCAGAAATACAAGGATTCAAGGTGAAATCAATAACTGCTTCGTTCTTCATCACAAGAGTTTTTTCAACCTCGCAAGGTTGAGATTTGTCGGTAAAATATGTAACTGTGCTCATTTTCTTATCTCCTTATGAATTAAAGTGCTGTACGAGCGGTGTAAACTGCCATTGAACCGTAGTCTTTGGAGTTAAAAACGGGCTTGGCAACACCAAATATCATCTGGATGGCAACCCCTTTTTCTAAACCGTAATCAAATTCGTCTTCAACGATTTTTGGACGCATTCCGTATCCTGCAACCAATGCTTGTTGTCCAAGAAGGACTGACTTAGCACCTGCTGTTGCTCCACCTGCTCCCCAAGTAGTCGTTACGGGAACTCTTTCGGATTCTTTAACGATTACATTATCCCAAATTCCTAAAGCACCAGTAAAGATATTGTTTTTATCTCCACGATTTTGTGCTTCTCTTTGTGCTTGAGTCCAAGTCGTGTCAACCTTAAGGTCATATGCTTGGTGAGGGTGAACCAAGAGAACATAATATTCTCCACCATCAACCTTAACAGGACGAATTGGGGTGAAAGAACGATTGTCACCAGTCTTCGCAATAGCACGAAGTTTGGAAATCAAAGAAGGAGTCAACTTATCAGAAACCGTAGCGGTTGAAGTTGCACTTCCAGAATAAACAATCTTGCTTGGGGAAGCAGTGATAGCATCAAAACAAAGTTCGTCAAGTTTCTCAACTGCCCAGTCTTTGATTGCCATACGAGTTTCTTCAGGAAGGGAGTATTGTGCCCTTTGGTCTGAAAGAAGAGAATCGTAAGATACTGCGTGTCTATACTCATTAAGAGTAAGGTCTGAAGTGCTGGTTACGAGGGATTCCTCTTTACCACGAAGAGTTTCTCCATTGGTAACACCTGCACCAGTCAATCGGTTACGAATTGCGAAACGCAAACGGTCACCTTTCTTTGCCATAAAGTCCTCTTTCGTATGAACGATAGCGGAACTTCCACCCATCATCTTTGCGAAGAATGGGTCTATAATCATATCTCGGAAGAGTTCTTCCGACCATAGTTTCACTGCCTCATTAGCAGCGGATAATACTGTAGTTTTACTCATTGTCTTTCTCCTTTATTTTAAAAATATATGAGTTGTTGTTGTTTTATCCATAAAAACCTAAGTCTTTAAGTCTTTTCTGGATTTCCTCTCTAGGCATTGACCTGAGATCGGAACTTGTTAGTTCCTTGGAGGAGGAAGACTTTGATTTTCCTTTTATAGTAGGGGTTTTTTTACTATTACTAGCAATTTGCTTAATAGTTTCCTTACCTTTATTTTGGACCCTCTCAATCTCTCGCTTCAAGGATGCTCGTTTGGCATATTGAATTGCCAGAAGGGGATCGGTGTCAACAGTTTGTTGCAACATCTCCATCGTTGGGTTTTCTATACCATCCTCTATCGCAACTTTAAGAATATCATTCCTAAGTTCGTCAAAGTTTGGCACTTGAGCATACACTTGTTGTGTGTTTTGTGCTACCCAATTATCTTGTTGTTGTTTTTGACTATATGACTCTTGTTCCCTTCTTTGTAGTTCCTTCGCTAATGCGTCTTTTGGATTTTTAATAAACTCATCCAAAAATTCTCCATTATCTTCTGGTTCTACTTGACTTTGTTTCTGCGTTAATTGTTGATTATAGAATTGACGCAACTGATGTAGTTCTTGGGAGTGCTTACCTATAAGTTTCTCCGCATTACTATATCTGTTTTTGTAATTCTCTAATTCCTTCCTCAATGCTTCAACATCGTCTGAAGTTTCCTCTGCTTCTTCGGTGTGTCCCTCCTCGGGTTCCGATGCTTCGGCGGTAGGTTGTTCTACATCTTCAGTTTCCTGCTCAATAGTATCCTCTACCTCATTGTCTCCTACATCATCATCTGCTTCTGGTGGACTTTGCGTGTCCCCACTTAAAAATAACTGAGGGTCAAAATCTTGCCCATTGCGTAATTCCGATCTGTTTGACATTTAAAACTCCTTATAAATTGGGGTCAATAATACGAGTATCCCTTGCTTGGAGATTGCGAGTTCCTTAAAGGTGTATCTCTTATAGTGGTATTTATATAATTTTTTTATTAACATTCTAATTTTGAATCGGGAATAATACTTTTTGAAGCATCAAACCCTTCTGGAACTTCATATACAGGTTCCTTTCCTACTTCATTTAACATTTTCAAAAGGTCGTAAACTTCTCCTAATGGTTGAGTTTGAAGATACCCAAACATTACTTGCTTGAGGTCATCATTCACCAAACATAGGTGTCCTTCCTTTGGGACAGAAACTAATGCTTCTGCTATTTTTACTACTTGAAAAAAAGGTTTCTTTTGCAAATAGTTTAATACTGCTTGTAATTTGACTGCTTCTATTTTAAACATTCTTACTCCTTAGAATTGTTGGGGTTGTTGTTGATTCATCAATGCCATTTGTTGTGGGTTCAAGGTTGCTCCTTGGACACCCTCTTGAGGAGGAACATCCCCACCTTTGGCAATCATAGTTTTTCTGATTTCTGTATCATACTTTTGTTGCTCTGCTTCTTGTTGTGCTTGTGCTTGGGCACTAATCATACCAAGAATCTCATCCTTGTTAGGAAGGTCACTTGATTGGATAAGAACATCAGGAGGGACAGGAAGACCATATTTGACCATCTCAAGCAATAGAGAGAAGTTAGCACTACGAGTAGTAGGACTATTGGCACTTACTTCTACAGCAATGTCAAGTTCTTCCAACTTCGTGTCGTTTAACAATCTTTCAACTGCCTTTTGTTGCTTTTGAATCTTTGCCATTTGTTCTTCTGTCTCTGGTGTTTGATTGCTAATAAGTCTCATCAATCTATCTGCTGAATAAATCTTTTGAACCATCTTTAGGATGTTCTTGGAAATTATCTTCTTTCCTTGTGCTAAATTATCAAACAAGAACTCGTTTGCGGTTAAAACATTTCTTCGTTTCTCAATGATAGCAACAGAAGATACCTCTCTTTCACTAAAACCCAAGGTTTCTGGGGAGATATTCATAACTGTCATTAACTTTTCACTAGCAAGTTGGGTCATACCAACCAATTCCGAAGGCATCTTGGTCCCTTGTGTTTGCGCAGGAAGACTATTAACATCCCTAACCTTTGCTGTCCACCCTGCTCTGCTCAAGTCCCTCTTCCATTGATTCTCTTCTCTAACACTTTCAAATGTTTTGTCATCATAGAAGTAACCATAGGATGCTACACGATTAACAATGTCCAATGATTGACTATGACGCTTGTTAATCTCTCTTTGAATATCCTTAACATCCTCAATCTTACCATAGAAATGACCTTTGGAGGTTCTCTTAGCATAGATTGGCAACACTGGGAAAAAGTCTTGGTCCTCAATCTTCTCGTCAAGGATAATACTACCAGCACAAATTGTAACCTTCATATTGTGGATGGTTCTCTTGATAACTTCCAAACCAATTCCTTCCAATGCTTTAATCTCAGATTCTTTCAAATCGTTTATGGTGTCAACGAACATATCATCATAACTTACTACTGAATAAGCATTCAAGTAATTCTTTTCCCATATCTCATCAACAATAATCATTTGCTTTTCAACATCTACAATGTTGGACAAACCATCTTTATCAATACGGTATTCCATACCTTCCAAGGAAACATTTCTCTTAGCAAAGGTCAATTCCTCTGCCTTATGGTAAAGATTATCAATATCCTCCTTCTTATCAGGAAACATTAATTTCAATTTCTTCTTGGGGATACTTTCACTCTTTACAATATACTCACAATCACTCAAGTCTGCTTTATCGTGTGGTCCAAAGTGAACGGAATCCCAAGGGAGTCTCTCAACTACGATTTTACCAAACATATTCTCATTGTAATCAACATAATGATGATAGATACCACGACCAACGGACACTTCATCCTTGAATACCTCACTTTCAATTACTTGAATATTATTAGTGTCAAAAATATTCTTAACTACCTCGGTTGCTACTTGAGAAACATCATTATCCCCACTTTCAATTGGGTATGCTCTAATATCTGTCCTGTTTTGTCTTTGAAAACCACACAAAAGGTCTACTTTACTTGCGATTTCATTAATTGTAATTGCTGGACGGTCTTCTGCTGTTAATTTTGCTTTATCAGAATCACTCCATTGCTTACCAGCATAAAAATCCTCACTCTCAATACCCTTTTCAACACTTTCTTTCTCCAATTCCTCTACTTCTTCCTTCATTCTCTTGAATTTTGCCTTCTTTTCTGTCTCAGTAAGGTCATCATCGTCTGTTTTATCTACTATAAACTCAAGTGGGGTTTCAATTGCGTGTGTGTGTGCTGATTTGCCAGCAGGAAGCAAGTCAACAGTCCCATCATCGTTTACTATTGCTACGTGTGTATGACCATTTGCTTCTGCTACGATGGGTTCAAGGGTAGTTTCACCCGTCATTTCATCTTTTATCTCTCTAATATAGATGATATGGGTATGTCTCTTGTCTTTTGTGCTTCTATATAAACTCATTTGTAATCTCCGTATATTTTGCTGATTTTTTTAGATTATCTTCTGCCCATAATGAAAACATTTATGTTGTTCTTTTTTGCTTTTACCACGAAATAACTTAACTGGTTTGATGTGGTCTATGTGCCATTCTCCGTGATTATCCCAAGACATTCCGTCTGTGAACATATTAGCAATGTAATCCCTACATTCATTTACACTACTTCCAATTATATTTTCGTATTTTGAATTTAATCGTTCAGTTCTAATTATGACCATTAAAGTTACTCTTAATTTGTGCAATTCCTCATCATTATATCCTTTTATCTTTGATATTCTTGTTGCTAACTTCACAAAATATGATTTTGGGTATGTTCTACGACTTTTGAAGCACTTAATACAAACATTCTTTACCACGAATGGGGCATATTCGGTTTTTCTACTACAAAAATGACATTTTTCATTGTTCATATTCTTATTTATAATTCCTGACGCA
>Ga0100403_1003030_pt1 | contig 12771 bp, 12 predicted proteins | sample CryGeymet201501t_FD_83663 | JGI IMG/M metagenome (GOLD analysis project Ga0100403, IMG submission 83663) | Groundwater microbial communities from Crystal Geyser aquifers in Utah, USA - Crystal Geyser metaG 2015-01t | ecosystem: Environmental > Aquatic > Deep subsurface > Groundwater | place...
AGAGCAGCATTACCAGCAATTACAGTAGCACCATATTTGGCTACAGAGAAGTCATTGGCAGCTCCATCATAACACTGTATATAAAGACCTGTTGTAAGAGTTGCCTCTACTGCAGTAATCTTTAATGCAGATCCTTCTGTAAGAGCATCCGTAGCAACTAGAACTCCAACTCCAGTTGTAGCAGCACTAGCTGTTACAGACAGAGTAGTTCCAGCAGTTGTGCCAGAAGTGATAATATTTACAAATCCAACAGATGTTGAAGTGTAAATACCTGTGTGAGCAAAGCTAACAATGCCATCAGCAGAAACAGCACCAGTACCTCCTGCTGTGACTTTCAAGAGAGAGCCTGTAGTAGTAGCAGCAGTGCCATTACTAATTACAAGACCATCTCCAGTAGTAAGAGCAGCTGTAGAGATGCTCATTGCAGTACCACCAGAAGTGATGCCATCTGCAATCAGAGCAAGAACAGTTCCAGAACCAGTTGTGGTAGGAGATTTAATCCTTACCATAGTTCCTGTGAATCCTGTTGTGAATCCTGATGCTTCAACATTAAGAACAGTAGTATCTACTTGTGCTGCTGCAGTTGCCATAAAGTTGACAAGAGTAGCATTAGCAGCAGTACCAACCATTCCAGAAGAACGAACATCAAACAAACCTGTGTTTGAAGTTGATGTATGAGCTCCTGTACCTCTCAATGAGTAGACACCATTGGTTGCAAGAGTTCCAGCTGTTGAAGATGTAGCTCGCAACAGAGAACCAGTTGTCATTCCTGTAGTTCCTGTGATTTGCAAGCCAACTCCATCAATCATTGCAGCAGTTGTAATCTTGACAACGGTGGTTTCATCAGTTGCAGATGTTGCGAACTCAACCAATGTTCCAGAGGTTGAAGTTGCACCTGTGTGATCAACTTTGAACAGCCTACCATTACCAGTAATGGCAGTGGCAGATGAAGCAATTATTGCTCCAATACCAGATGTTAATCCATTGGCACTAACTCTCAAGATACCTGCTGCGGTAGTAGCAGAGTTTGCAGTCAAGGTTAGCAAGCTACCAGCGGTTGTCATTACTCCTGAAGAAGTAATAAGTTGAGCCACACCAGTAGTCAAACCATTTACCTGAACATAAACTGCAGTTCCTGTAGTAGCAGAAGTAGCATTGATTGCCAACAAGGAATCTGTTGTGGTACCAGTGTGAATTCCTGATGTGGTAATTGATACTCCAGCACCTGCGGTGGCAGCACCCATAGCAATCTCAAGAACTTTAGCTCCTGCGGATTGATTGGCACCTCCACCCGTAACACGAAGTGCAGAACCACTGGTAAGACCAGTAGCAGACACATCAACAACACCTACAGAACTAGTAGCAGCATTGGCAATAATTGAAAGAGCTGTTCCTGTAGTAAGACCAGAAGCAGTAACACTGGCAAAGGCATTTGCTCCTGTACCAGTAAATACTCCCGATCCTGACACTATAAATGCATTGTTTGCAGTTATAGAGTTGTTGGTAACAGCAAATACATCAGTTGCTAATGTTGAAGTAAGAACCAACTCTGCAAATGTAGCCACACCTGCTTTGGAGATTGACCAGGAATTTGAAGTTCCACTAATGTCCTTTCCAGTGCCAGAATTTGTAATCTGTATTGTGTTTCCAGAGCCTTCTGCGGTCTGGGTGATTGTAAGAACATCATTGCTGTTTGACATAGCACCAGCAATTGACAAACCACTACCACCTGCTATGTTGATGGTATTGTCAGAAGCATACATTGCCTCCCAAGAGGAGCCACCAGATCCACCAGCTGCTCCAAGAGCAACTATTGCAGATCCATTGTCCCAGTAGAGAACTCCACCATCAACATACAACAAGTATTCACCTGAAGCTGTTGTGGGAGCAACATCTACATCTTCAAATCTTAAACAGCCATTAGCTGCTTTAAGACTGATACCTCGGAAGTCTGTGTAAGATCTTCCATTTTGATAACTCATAATTTGGAGTCATTATGTAGTAGCTACCTATGAATGAGCAAGCTCAATCGGATTGCTACTACTCTAGTAATAGAAACTAGGCAGCATTGGTATTCTTGGAACCCGCCATGTTGCGAGAATCATTAACTCCAATATCAAACATAAGGGTTGTCTTGTATTGGATTTCTCCTGTTTTGAAAACCACATTTGGACCTTCAAGCATGATTCCTTGTGACTCTTTGTACTGGAAACCAAATTCATCACCTTTCATACTCGTATCAACACCCCACCAATAGCTTGTGTTGTTTTGAATCCAAGGAATTGCAAGGATCTCAAAATCATCAACACCAGCAGCATCATTGTCTGCAGATCCTGGAAGAGTGCCACGACCTGGAAGACGAATGGTCTTCTGTAATTCTTTTAATCGGAAATGAACAGAGTGCTTACTTCTGCAGATAATGGTATCATAATTAATATCCATCAAATTTCCTTTAGGATCTCTCACCAATGAACCTGTTCGGGCTAATGCTTTCAAAGCATCATAATCAGCATCCATGTTTACTGTGGTTCCATCTGTAACACGATTGTTCCAGTTGGGACCTCCATCCTCTCTTGTGTGAGCAGCAGAGATTGCAGCAACACCATCACCACCAGAAATGGTGGCAGAGTAATTACCATTCTCATCACTCACTGTATAAGAAGTAGAAAAAGAGTTGTCAAGTCTATCTGCACACAATATTTCACGCTTGCGTTCACAAGCTGAAATTAAAGATTTAACAACACGAGTCAGATCTCGCTTTTTAATACCAAACTTCCACATTCTTTTGGTTACTGGCAACATCTTGCCAAATTCAACCTGTGTATAAGTCTGGTCATAACCTTGCACTGGTACTTCTGAAGTTACCACTGCATTTTCTGTAATACGAGCAGCTTCTCCCAAACCTGAAAGGGAGGAATCCTTGAGGTAGTAATCTGTAACACCTGACACTACATTGAAGTATTTGTCATATACAGCCTTCTTCTCAAGCTTACTTTCCTTTAGGTAGATGTCCTGAATAGCAACATCTGTGAGATCTACTGCTTGACCTAGGGTCAAAGGAGCAGCCATGTTATTTATTGTTAATTATCCCATCCATATATTTTTTATTAACACAAAAAATTACAGAATTTCTAATTAACTAGATTATTGCTATTAAGTAACTGTAGAAACTACACCATTACCAACTAGAACATTGCCCCAGATTTGATATTCTGAAGTCTGTCCTGCTGTATTTGCACCGACCACTCCTCTTTGAAGGAACACAGCTGTAGTAGTTGTGACATCAGAACCACTGTTATTTACAGTGTTCTCATCTGTGGCAGCTTGCCTCTGACCATTGTCAGCTGTAGCTCCAGCATTGGCACCTTGTGCTTGCACATCTTCATTTCCATCCAACTCAACTGCCAGAACTTCTGTATCAGAAGATGTCGCAGCTTCTAGAGCAATTGCTTTGCGAGTATAGCTAACACTATCACTAGCAACAACAGTCCAGTTATCAGCTCCAACATCAAGATCTAAAAGATCTCCTGCTGAAATTGTTTGAGATGAAATTGGAAGAGTATGCGAACCTTTGTCCGCATCATCCCGAAGGATGGTAAAACCTGCACCAAATTTCATTTTATTATTTTAAATATTAATTTATAAGACTCTTGATTTCTTCTTGTGACCAACCTCCATCTTCCAAAGCTCTAATTTGCTCTTGAGAGAAGGTTTTTTTGGAGTTGCTGTTATATTTTTCACCACCAACTCCACCTCCTGAAGAAGATTTACTTCCAATGCCTTGCATCTTAATTCTAATTGATCTATTTTTTTGGTCATCACTAACTCCTTTATAATCTGATTTATTGCTATTTTTGAATTTGTCAGGATACTGGTCAACTACTAACTTGTGAGCTTTCTCAAACAATCTAGGAATTAACTTAGCATCTACAGGAGCAGCGAATTGTGCCAATTCATTTTTAATCGCTTTATACAGAACATCATCAGGATCATTCTCTGGTAGATATTCTGGATGTGAAGCATAAAATGCATCTTGAGCAATTTCGTGCTGAGACTGATAATTCATCTTTTGCAATTCAGATTTCGGTATCAATCCTTTTGATTTTGTAAATCTGTCCAGGATTTTTAGTGTTTCAGAATCTATGTCAGATAAATCATCATCAATGGAATCTTCTTCATTTATTTCAGAGAACTTTTTTTCTATAGTTTCAACAAGATCTCTTTTATCTCTACGATTTTTTCTTTTTTCAGAGATACGCTGTTTTGCAGCTGCAATTTTAGAATCCACATCACCAACATCTTTTTCTAAATTCTTCTCGGTATCAAGAAGACCTTGAAGAATTTTGTCTTTATTAGATTCTTTATCTTCAGAAGCATCATCAAAACTAGCATCTTTAGAATCCTCATCTTCAGATTCATCATCTTTGTTGTCTTTAGAATCATCAGCCTCATTGTCTATTGGTTTTTTGGTGTTGTCAGAATCACCAGAGTTGTCCTTCTCATCATCTGATTCTTCATCAGAAGTTTTTTCGTCTGACTCTTCACTTTCGTCTGTGGCTTCTCCAGACTCATCAGTGAAGTCATTTCCTAACTTTACTTTTGTCATTTTATTTATCTTCAGTTTAGCTCTCTAGAGGAGAGGATCTCTCTTGAAGAGGAGAGAATGACACAAGCTACTCGTTAAGGAGCAGAAACAAAATTCTTTTTTAAGAATGCTGTTTTTGCTCCTTAAAGAACTCCTTGTGAATTGTTAAAGAACTTAATTACATTTAGTATACTCTTCTCTGTAAATAAGTAAAGGGCTAATAATTGCTACTTTGCATTTGCAGAAACCAGGGCTTCATATACCTCTATCATCCTACTCTTGTCAATGTATTTTTCCTTTGCATAAAGCTCAAATTTATCAACAAGCATTTTGTGCTTTTCTTCTTCAATCTCAACATCAACTTTCTCTTTACCCAAGACATTATAAAGCTCTTCGTATTGAGGAGTTATTTCCTTATCAATTTCAGCTTGAGCTTGCTCAAGAATCTCTTGAACAAAAGAATCAATCTTGTTTTTATAACTTTCATCTACAACTCCTTCTACTTCTGTTTTTTTGTGTAATTGAATCTTATATTCACTTATTTTGGCATTTGCATTTTTAACATAAACATCCTTTTCTTTTGACAAATTCTCAATTTTACTTTTAAAGTCTTGAATTGTAGAAAGAAGATAATTTGAAATCTTTTGAAGATGCAAAACTTCCTTAAAATCCAACTTTTCAGATTGTTCTTTAACTACAGTTGCAACAACCATTGCTAAATCATAAACATCACGCTTGTCTAATGTAAACCTTTTCATTTTATAATTATATTTTATCTGGTAATCCACCTGTTACTCTTGGAGTTGAAGGATCATCATCATAAGCTGTCAAATCTTCATATGACAAAACTTCAAGTCTAGCACTGGTGTGTCTCCCATTGGCATACTCATCTTTGTTAGTCATCTTTACTTTAATGTTTAACAAATACTCATTTCCAACTTTCCAAGAGTCAATCTCTGGAATCTCTGTTTCATCCACATATAAGGATGGAAAAACTTTATCACCTACTTCTAATCCAAAATCTGTTTGACTTTTTCCTTTAATATTTTTCATTATGATTGTGCTATGAATGGACTGGCAACTCCCTCTCTTGTATAGAATTTATTCAAGTTGCTCCTAATAAGTTTACACCAATCTCGGATTCCATTTTCCCCTAAAGCTCTAGAAACCATCCTAGAACGAACATCATGAACACCCTTGTTTCGGTCTTCTTTTGTCACAGAGCTATATTTTTCTGGAACAATAATATTCACCTGAAAATCAGTTCTGTCTTCAAAATCAACAATCTGTAATCCAAATTCTGGAGAAAGGACTTCATTAACAATCTTCCTAAATTTAGGAGGAATGTAATCAGAAGGATAGGTCTCATCATCAAGTTTCGCATTAAAGTTACCAAGATCTTTGGAGTCTTCTGTGGAAATCTTTCCTTTAACATCAGAATTCTCTTTAACTAAAGTTTGAAGTTCTACCAACTTGTCAACTGCTCCTGCAAGAGTATGTATACCAGAAAGAACTGCATCCATCTTCTCTTCTAATGGAAATGCCTCCTCTAATATTTTCTTTTTTTTATTATCTTTCTTCATAATTTTTTATCAACTAATAAATTTCTGTTTCTCTATAGCTTTTTTTATAGTTCCCAACGACCCTTTACCAATAATCACTTGTCTGGTTTCTGGATTTAGGGTAAATTCTAAAGGAACATTCAAAAATTCTCCCTTTTTGACATCTTTGGTAGCTGTAATACCTATTATTTTTGTATATTTTGTAACAAGGGTTTTTTTCAAAAAAGGAGATATCATTTTTTCCTGTTCTGCAGCAGAACCCACTATGAACAGAATAGCATACAAGTGCTCTCTGCTCAAAACAATCTCCTCTTCTCCTATTGTCAATTTGATAAATCCCTTTTGTTTTACAAGTTTGTTCCAATTGACTTCTATTACAGCTTCACCACCTCTGCCACTAACATCAGCCATAGAAAATTTCCTCCTCTCGCCCATGCGATTGTAATTGAGATACTCTTGACTATAAATATCGTCTTTATGTGTCATGGGCGAGTTTCTCTAATGTTTCTAAAAAAGAGTTGATGGCTTTTTTTCTTTCATCCCGAGCTATGGCATCACGAGCAGCCGTCCAAACACTTTCGGTATCAATGGGTTTGTTCCAATTGAATAGCATTTGTGAAGCAACTTTCTGCATTATTTCAAATGCATCATTTGTAACAATTCTTTGTAGCACTCCTCTTTCTTTGTCGTCTATTTCCATATTATTTATTTACCAATATTTGATAATGCATTGGCTAAATTGTTTGCAGGTGCATTTGCATTTTCTGGAACTAATTTATCAAGACCTGCTGGCTGCTTTGGTGTTACGGAATCTTCTGATCCTGCTTCTGCATTGGCATCTGTGAACAAAGGATTTTCAGGAGCAGTAGCTTCTACCGCAGGAGTCATCCATGCTTCTGGCACCCAGTCTTCAGGATCTTTATTATATGCTTTTATAATTTCTCTTGCTGGTTTCTCTGAAATCTCTCTTGGCATTTGGAACAGAGGCACAACCAGATTTGCCATCTCCACAGTGGTTGTCCTCTCTAACAATTCGGAGTCTGCAATAATTGATTGACCTTTTATCTTAATAACTCCTTCCCACGGAAAATCATCTTCTTTTAGTTTGAAGAAAGTCTTAGCTTCCGTTTTCTTTGTGTCTCCAGTTTCTTCATCTCTTTCAATGTTTAATGGAACCTCTCTGAATTCAGTAACAAAATGTTGTCCTTCTTGCAACCTCTCCCCATCTTCTGTTTCAAATTGGTCTAACTCAAATGGCTGAATATAAAGATCATTTGCCAAGAGTTTAATTTTTGGCACAGAATAAAGATCCTCTATAATGCCAGCAGAAATATAACCATCAATCTCAAGAGCATGGGTAATGTTCTCCAAGGGAGTCTTCATTCTCTTAAGAGCTGACTCTCTAGCTTGAGAAATCTCAAATGCTGTTGAGCCAGTGATTTCCCCTTGAAGTGATTTGGATATTCCAGTAACATCATCAATCCTAGCCATAATTCGGTCTTGTGCTTCCCAAGACTCAATTCCTGGTCCTGGAATTTCATTCCATTTAATATTCTTGGCATCACTTACCTGTCTACCTTTTCCTGGTCGCATTTTCATCTGTCCGTCTCCTTCAAGTGTATCAGTACCAGAGAAAAAGAACTCTCTGTAAATAGAAGCAACAAGCTGATCCATTGTCATATTCCGAACCTTGGTGTACAGTTGGTGGTCATTCCTCATTGCTTCATAAACTCCAATTCCATTGAGAGATTTATCATCACGCATAGTCCATGGAGCTGTCCAGATTGACAATCTCTTGTTCTTCGGAGATTGAGGCAGTGGTTCATTGACAAGGACAATACCAGACTCTGTCCAAATGAAAAATAAATCCATCTCAAGATTCTCCCAGAACCAAATCCTTTCTTGATATTTAGAAGACTTCGCATCATCATTGCCAGCATCAAAGTTTCTCATCTCATTCTCATCAGTAATCACTTTCTTCTCGGGCTTAATAAAATCAAAGTTTTGTAAATGTCCAAATTGGTTCTTAAGTTTTAGCCAATCATAATCCTTATAAAATATAACATCATTCATTGAAAATGGATTACCAACAATAGCTGCATCGTCTTCATATACTTGCCAAGGACTCAAACTCTCTCTAAACACATCATCAAAATATGTATGCTCTTTGCTCTCGTATACATTCTTCTTTGGATTTTCTGCAACAAACTTCTTAAGATCTCTAACATCTCTCGTAATTTCAAGTGGAAAAGTTCTGCCAACACCCTTGCCATACTTGGCACAATTAAATACGAATGGCTTAAGAGCTGCATCCTTACTGCTGGCAAGCTCCCAAGATCTTTCATATAGATTCTTCATCAGTGTCGTGTTCTTCTCATATTTTTTTGCTCCTGGTTCAAATACTGCCTTAGGATTTCTATCAACAATAATTCCAAGAGCTGTCTGTATCTTGATGTAGGGATTTGGAGGAACACTTTCTTCTTGCCATGCATCTTCAACATTCAAATCAACAGGAGAGCTTCTCCATCCAAGCTCATCATCACTGACAAGAACTTTGTTGCTTTTTCTACTTACGATCTTGTGAGGGACATATGCCTTGTCTGCTGCCTTCCATATCTCTTCAATACCAGAGCTCTTTCTGACCTCCTTTAAATAATCTCTTCTCTCTTCTGCCATATCAAATGCAGCTTTGTCTTCTGATGTTTTTCTATATGGTTTTACATTCTTTATTTGATCCTCTAATTCCTTTTTGATTGTTAGGGCTTTAGCCATTGTATTATTCAGTTATTTTGCAAATAATATCCTTTTCAAGAATAAAGAAATAAGATTGTAATTCTTCATCTTTGTCAATCTTTATACGAACATCCACAGGCATTACTTTGTGAAAAAGAACAAGATCTCCAATTGCAATGTTCTCGGAATCTGTTTTCACAACTTTACCTTGAGATACTTGTTCATCCTCAAGAATCTCTTTAGGAATAAATATTCCAGAAGAACTCTTCTCTTCTTCTTCTGTCCTAACCACTTCCTTAACCATAATGTTGCCATTAAGCATTGTAAATTTATTTTTTTGCATATATTTTTTCTTCTATAAACAAACATTCAGACTTATTCAAATACTTCTTGCTGGCACTATAAAGAGAATCGTCTTTGTTATCAATAATGGTTTTCATAATCCAACTGCTGTTTTCTTTAATAGGACAGGATTCCACATTTGATTCAATTTTTAATGGTACAACATCATGTAATGCAGAGTCATCAAGATCCATTGAAATTTGCATTACTGGTCTCCACATCAAGTCTCCTTGCTCTTTTATCAATTTTGTCATACCCTCTCTATAGGAATCTTCCAGTGTTGGAGCTAAAGAAGTATACATAGAGAGTCTCTCTGGATGAATTAAAGATTGAAAGGTCATTGAGAATATTTTCATTATTTTATTTTACCTTATTGTTACAAAGAAGTAAAGCGATCCAGTCTTGTCAAATCATCATTAATCAATCCTTGCTTCTTTCTGAACCAAACCATCTTCTTTTCTTCTCTTGTTTTTGGTGGTTTTGTTTTTTTACTTCTTAATGTTTGCAAGAAATACCTATCACAATCTGCAGCATGGTCTTCTCCATCCGAATTTAGATCCTCTGGGTGCGTTTCTGAATATATCAAGCTAGGTATAGTTCTTATAGAATCACTACATGTCCTAAAATATCGTAACTTTGGAGGAGTTTTGCTATCATGATAAAGATATTGATGCATCACTGTCCAACCTGCAATTCTACTTCCTGCTCCTTTCTGACAAGGAAGAAGTGCAGGAATAAGAGTTCCGCTCTTTCCAATTCCATTCTTCTGCAATATCTCTGCTATGGTTTCTCCTGTACCTGTACTCGTAAATATAGCAGAATCGGCTACTACATATTCTAAAAAATCATTTGCTTCTGTATTTATTCTAACAACTTCTCTTGCAATCATATCAGCTTCATATCTTGAGCTTCCATCCTCTCTGTTTAAATAAAGTTCTCTATATGAGTAAACATTACCATCAAAGTCAAGAGCATACCACTTAAAACAAGCTGGTTTTGCACGACCATGGTCATAAGCTCCAAATTTTCTCCAAGTATCAGGAATTTGAAATGGCTCTGCAACATGAATGTCCTCATTCCATTCTGAAAAAAATTGTCCTTCAAACAGATTCCAATCACCCATCAAAAACGCTTTTCTCTTTTCTTCTGGCAATCCTTCCAATTGATTAAAATATGAGGCATCAAGATTCATTCTATTATCATCTGCTGTAGCTCTTATGTATTTAAACAAATCAGCTTCCTGCTCTGTGCTCTCAAACTCTTTGTCCATCCACATTTTCTTTACCCAAGCATGTCCCACAGATCCTGGATTTGTTCCTGCCAAAAACTTAGTATCAGGTATTCCTTTCCATCGCATTCTTGTTCGTAACATATCAAATACATACTTCTGATTCTTAGTAAGCTCATCAACACTAACAACAGCAAACTCTGAAGAAGCATATTTACTAGCATCATCCAAGTTCCTGAATGCAATCACTCCATTGCCATACTTATCATTAAGCACATACTCTTTATCTCCTTTATTAAGCTGTCCAAGCCAGCTTGGAAAATCATATTGGATCTTGCTCAAATGTCTATCGCTAAGAGAAGGATAATCTTCACAGAACAGACCAACTCTTACTCCTCTCTGTCCATAAACCTTGTGGAAGTACATTAGTAGTTTGACAAGCATCCATCGTAACCAATAACTCTTACCACCACCCATAGCACCTCCATACAAAATATATTTATAATCTTTAACAGCTTGCTCTGCTTCCTTTTGCTTGTCATTGAAGTGAACAAGTTGTGAGAACTTTATACTATTTTCTTTAGTTTGGGTTTGCATAAAATTGTAGCATATTGTCAAATGTCTCAAGAGCTTCTGGCTTCAACTTACCACTGCTGTATCTCTCATTATACCACTTCGTCCAATTGTTATATGTGTGAATTACATTTCCATTTTCATCCTTCAGGTCTTTTGTCAATCTCCAGTAATCAGCTACAGCTTGCAACACACCCTCATGAGTGTTCAAATCAGGTATAATACCATTCCTAATTAGCTCTGCTTTAGCCACTTTTGTAAAACCAGCCAGATAAGCAAATTTGCCAATATCTGAATTGGAGCTAGTGGCCACAGACCCCATACTTGACTCTTTCATCAAAAGAGCTTCTAGCAGTCCTTTAGGCAGGTCTGGATTACTAATATATGCCTTATCAATAGTCTTTTGCATTCTTTCTGTTGGCTGTATAACTTCTGTAGGAATGAATTTGTCTCCTTTTTGAATGCCAACATTAAGAGTGTGTACCTCACCATATATTCCACTTTTATGAGAAACAGATTTCACTGGCACTGCTTCTGGTTCTGGATCTCTGGTATATGAAGTTGTAGAAGGAGTGAACAGAGCTTTAGCTCCTGCAAATGCAGTTGCTCCTCCAACAAGAGTTTTTAATCCAATTTTACCAAATGCAGATACTGGTTCTTCGGCTCTTTCTGGATTGACATTTATTTTCCACCAATCACCTTTTCCTTCTGTAATCTTTCCTTCTACTGTTAGTCCCATCTTCCTTGCCTCTCTTGGAATAGCTTCTTCATTTAATTTGTAAACAAAATGTTTGGAGTCTACTTTGCCAGAGATGTCAAAGGTTTCTATAAATGAATCGGAATAATGTTGTCCATCTGGTAGTGTTTTATTCCATTCAAACTCTATATCGTCTTTTGGATAAACAGTATCTTTCGGAACAGCCTTAAACTTCCCATCTCCAAGTATGTCGGTGATTATCCAGTCATCAATTCTTGCTTGACCATAATCTTGAGTAACTTGTTCTCCAACTTTCAAATCGTTAACAGAAAGTGTATCACCTGTTTTATTCATCCACCTATTTCTTTCTCCCAATCCCTCAATTTTCATCGCTGTCTCTCCACTTGGAATGAGAATAGTATCTTTTCCATCTTTAGCAGCTCGTTTTACTTCTTCTCGGAAAGTACGGAGTTGAGCTAGTGGATCGTTGGAGAAGTATTTTTCTAGTTTGTCAAGTCCTTCCAATCTTTTCATCTCTGATTTATCACTTGCACCAGACCTTGCATCAAACTCTCTCGCAAAGTTCTCCTTCTGCATCAAATCACTCTGGGTTTCAAGAATTTTTCTTGTCTTTCCATCTGCCAAATCTTCAAAGCGGACATGGGAGAAGTAGTTTGGGAAATTATCACCAACAATCTTTCCTGTGTCTGTATGGAAATCCATTTTTACTTTTGGTGGAAAATGCACATCTCCAGCACTTGTCTTGATTGGACTTTGATAGATGATTTCACCATACTTACCATCTCCGATAAAGTCTTCACCTATATAAGAATAGCGAGGAGATTTGACTGGAGTGGGAGTCAATGGCACCAGACCTTCCTCTACTTTGCTAGCAACTTTTGATAAGTTTATCCTACCATTCAATCCTATCTTGGCAGCTGATGTTACCAGATCTTTATCAGCTTTCTTCAATCCTGTCTTTGTTGCCTGATTGACAACTTCATTAAATCTCTGCTGGGTTATTTCCTCTGGCAATCCTCGGAATCTTTCA
>Ga0100403_1003031_pt1 | contig 12765 bp, 10 predicted proteins | sample CryGeymet201501t_FD_83663 | JGI IMG/M metagenome (GOLD analysis project Ga0100403, IMG submission 83663) | Groundwater microbial communities from Crystal Geyser aquifers in Utah, USA - Crystal Geyser metaG 2015-01t | ecosystem: Environmental > Aquatic > Deep subsurface > Groundwater | place...
CGGATGAATAGACAACGTTTAAAATGGGTTCTGTGGTTGAAATGATCTCGCCGTTTCCAACGATGAAGGTATAAAGGACGATTCCTTTGTCATCGCTTGAGCCAGATGCATCGAGTGTCACTTGCAATGGTGCAATGCCTGAAATTGGATTAAGAACTAACTTCGCGACAGGTGCTTGATTGACTGGCACTGTATCCGTTTGCGCAATGATGCGAACTTTTTCTCGATCTGGTTTGGATTTTTTATTATTACTGTCGATGACGAAAACTTTGGGATGAAATTCTTTGATGTTCTTTTTGTGCTTATGTTTTTTAGAAAGAGTTTCTTTAATAAAAGAGTATTCGTATGTGACGATGGGATTACTCGATTCAAATAACGGTGATCCATCATCATAATCAAAAACATATTTAACAATAGTGGCACCTTTATGGGCACGAGACTTTGAAGCATCAAGCGTTGCTGTACAAGGAGATTGGCAAGGTTTTGAATCGACTCTTAAATGCGCCTGTGGTGGGACAAGGTGCTTGTTACGTTGGTTGTGGTGGTCATCTTTGCGATCTTCTTTCTCTTGATGAGATTTATCGCTGTCTTCTTTATCCTTGTCTTTGGCAAAAGAAAAAGAGGAGCTACTGACAAGAAAGAGAGTGATGATAAGAAGTTTCAGCTTACGTTCCACAAACTATCCTTCGGTTATAAAGAAAACTTTAAATTTATGCTTGGATTATTATTCGACAGGAATGTTTGATCGCTTCAGTTGGATTTTCATGATCTTTTGTTTATTCTCATTAAATTAGTAAGTTACATGATAAGGAGATCACCTAAGTGCTTGATAGTTTCTACTTCACTTTTTCAAACTGCTGTTTTCAACACGATAGATAGGCCTAGACACGTATTAAAAACAAACTATTAAGCATTTAGAAAATTTAAGAAATTCTGTAAAATTGCCCATTTTGTTTGTCACTAAGTGAAATGCCAATTGAAGCAAGCTTCCTTTGGAGGCTTAAAGAATGTTGATTGAAGCTTCTCGATTGAAGTTCCATTAATTGCTTGAGCCGATCTTTTGAAACTTCATTATGGTCAAGGATGAGTTCAAGCATTCTGCGCTCTTTTTCAGTTAAACCCACTTGCTTACTAACTCGATTGATAGTCAAATCAGTGGAGAAGTTTTGAAGCTTTTCAAAATGACCCTCAAGAACTTTTAAAAAGAGCTTCTTTTGAATATCCAGTATTTTGCTCCATCCAGCATAGTTAAGTTTCTTAACTTCAACGGAGTTAAAATTCTTTGTAATAACCAGAGAGTGCTCTTTTTCAATTCTTAGAATATCTATTTTTGTTAAGTCTCTATATGAGATTCCAACGAAAATGTTCAGGTGCTTTGGTTTTAGAATAACCGTCTTGGGAAGTCTTAGAAATTCTACCTCTGAGTATTTTTCAGAGATAAGCTTATGAGAATACCAATATTCTTGGGCCTCATCCTGATTCGAGCAGACGATCGTAATCTTTTGCATTAATCCCTCATTGCAAAAAGTGATTCAATAGCCCTGATCGGTTGGATGATGGGGAAAGATAGTAAAGAAAAATTAAACGTGGTTAGATTTAGAGTTAAATTTTTTAACTATTTCATTGAAGAATGTCTATGCTGCTTGTTTAAGAACTACTTTTGACTTTATTTCAGAGCATTCTGAGCACCAACTCTCTTTTGCTTTAAGATAAGTTGTACGCCATTGATGCCCATGCGAACATTCCCACAGCAATAGAGAATAGGTACTCTTGGCGACCTCCGCTAAGCACTGACCACCTTTCTCGCGTGCTAAATTATGAGCATCAGAGATTGTAATGTTTTGAAAAAGACATTCGTTACACCACTTTTGATTGTTTATAATGTCTTTTGCACATCGCTTGAATTTGTGTCCATTTTTACAACGCCAAAGTAATGATTTATCACTTGAGATATACTCTACGCTTAAGCATTCTCCCCCTTTCGATTTGGCCAGCTCGTGCATTTCTTCAATAGTCTTTTTTATTTTTGAAATATGGCATTTGGGACACCAAGATTTCTTACTTATAATACTCGAAGGTATAGCTTTCCATATATGATCGTTCTTGCACTTAAATCTAATATAAGAACTGCCTTTATTGTACTCGTCAATTGTCGAGAGACATTCTCCATCTTTCGCTTGTGCTGCCTTTTGAGCTTTCTCCAATGTTTCTAATCTCTGCTTTAATGCCCTAACTTCAATGGCACATTTTGGACACCACTTTCCTTGTCTGACAGAGCTGGCAACAGTACTCCATTGATGTTTCTTACTACATTCCCACTCGTATTTTTTATCATTGCCTCTGTACGTGCTTGAAAGACATTTTCCGTTGCGAAACTTTGCCAAGTCTTTTAAATCATCAATGGTTTGATTTTTGCCAACACAATAAGGACACCAACATCCTCCATGCACAATTGTCGAAGGTTGTGCTTCCCATTGATGACCCAATTGACACTCCCATGAAAGTTTGGAGTGATGATTTACAAATTGCTCCGTTAAGCATTTACCCCCTCTGGAGATTGCTATAGCCTGCATTCGCTCAATATTATCAAAACGTCCAAGACGCACACATTCAGGACACCAAGTTCCATCATAGATCACATGTGAGGCACGAGCTTGCCATTCATGACCCTTGCTGCATCGCCAATGGAGTTTGTTTTTATAAGCGATACAGGAATTCAATTTGGAGAGACATTCCCCTCCATGATCTCGGGCCGTTTGAATAGCATTATTAAAAATGATCTTTTTCACTCTCAAAGTATCGACATTTACCAAGAAATGCTTGAATGCTTTAGGATTGTCTTGCTTTCATTTCAAGGAGTTAGAGTTTAGATACAATTTAATTAGGATAAAGTTGATTAACTTTTTTCGATTTTTCTCAGGATGAATTCATTTTTTAGAAAGTCTCTAATGAAGGCCGTTGCTGTTGAATGTGTATTTTTCTTCAGTTCATCTGATCGGGTTAAATCGATTATAGGTAGTAACTCTGAAATGATATGAGCAGGAGATCGATCGGCCCTAGCGATCAGCTTAATAATGGACAAAAAAAAAGAAACATTACTTTGAGCTTTCAGATCAAATTGAAGCCAGTCATTTAAAAGGAGATGAATTCGAGGGGGAAGGTGATTTTCAAATTCTTGAATTCCGGTTTCTATTAGTAGAGTGAATTTCGTCGAATCTATTTTGTCATTATTTGTCATGGGTATATTATAATGTAATTATATTAAAATGTGCAATCCTCTAAAATGGAGAAATGGCACATGAAGCAAAGTTAAAAATTAAAAGCGTTCTGAAAAAGTATGAAGTTAGCCAATATGAGCTGGCGAAGAGACTTGATATTCCGACCAATCACATCACTAATATGATTAAAAGTGATTATAATCCCACTTTTAAAACTCTAAAAAAACTCGCTAAGGCCGTAGGATGCAAAGTTTGTGAGTTCATCGAAGAGTAATTGGCGCAATCTTTTTTAAGTTTAGATAAACCTAACATGATTAGTGCCAAGTTCAGCAATCATTTATTTTCAGCCACACTTAGCCACAATTTGCGATGAGAAATGCTGAAACATGATGAGAAATGATGAAGTAAAGAAAGGCAAATCCTTGAAATCATAGTCCAACTACTTAGAAATACTTGAGGGTTAAGCCTTTGCAGGGGGCCCCTTTTTTTATGTCTAAAAGCTTCATTTAATTTTTAATTACATAGATATTGAGCAATTCTTTTTCTATCATCATTTCATGATTAAATTTTTATTATTCTTTTTTACAAGTTTGCTCTTCGCCCAAGAAATTCCTTTTACCATTTATCACACCAACGATTTGCATTCTCATTTTGATGGTGTGAAGTATCCAAACCCTTTAGAGGGCAGGGAGAGCTCGGTTGTACGAGGTGGATTTGCACGTATGGCAACTGTGGTTCAACAGTTGAGAAAAGAGAGGGAGGCCCAGAATGAGATCGTTTTTGGAGTCGATGCAGGAGATTTTTTTGCTGGAACTATTTTTTCAGCAATAGGGCCTTCGGTTCAAACAGAAGCTTTTCCAGAATATGAATTTTTAAATGCCATCAATATGGATTTAATCACATTGGGCAACCATGAGTTCGATCCCGGCAATACAGGGCTTGAGATCATGTTGAGTAAGGTTCAAAAGATCAATCCTCAAGCATCTATTGTGGCGACTAATCTTTTCATTAAGGATCCCGCATCTAAGCTCAACTCATTTGTAGGAGATGATCATTTAATAAAGAGTTATGCCATTAAAACTTATAAAAGCGGAGATTCGACTTTGAAAGTCGGTTTCTTAGGCATTTTAGGACCAGATGGTTGTTTAGTAAGCCGATCGACTCGTGAGGATGTGAAGTTTATTGGATTCGAAGATGAAGGTTCTAGAGTTCGATGGAAAGAACTTCTGCTTCTTTTGCGTAAAAAAGTTCATATGTTAAAGAAAGATCTCGGTGTGGATGTCGTGGTCCTTTCTATGCATGGTGGTGGAATGGAGAGTGATCATATTGCCAAAGAAGTAGCAGGTATCAATGTGATTATCGCTGGGCATACCCATCAAGAGGAATTTCGTACAATCAACAATGTCATTATTTCTCAAACCGGTTCGTACGGTGAATCTTTGGGCCTATTAAATCTTAAATACGATACGACGTTAAAGCGCGTTGTTTTGAAAGATCCTCAAGAGAAGAGATTGATTTCAATTGATCAGAAAATTCCTGCCGATCCATTTTGGGATAAGAAAATTGATCATTATCGTAAGGAAGCCTATCAATTGATGGGGCATGGCCCTGATCAAGCTGTTAAGCCAGTCTTTAAACCTCTCAAAGATTATGTTAGGGCAAGAGAACTTTTTAATCCAATGGGCGAGTTAGTGACTCGAGCTCTTCGCGAACAAATCAATACGACATTAAGTGATAAAAAGATTGATGCTTATTTCACTTCGATGGGACTGGTTCGAACTTCTTTTTTAAAGGGTGTTGACTATAATGAAGCCGATATTTTTGAAGCGGTTTCAATTGGTTTTGATGAGCTCAAGCGACCAGGTACAGATATCGTTAGTTTCTACTTAAGTACTGATGAGTTTATTCGTCTGATTAATTTTCTTGAAGTTTATTCGCATTTTTCTAATTCCTTTGCTCCGGCCATTTCACCAAATGTCGAATACAAAGTTCGATGGTGGGGGATTCCTTTTTTAAACCGAATTCACGCCATAACCGTCAATGGTACCGACATTTCTGAATGGAAGGGCCTTATGCATGTGGCGACTAATCGCTTTGTTTATCAAAATATATCGACTGTCGAGAGTTTGAGTTATGGTTTAGTAAAAATGGCACCTAAGGATGAAAAAGGTGGATTGCTAATTAATCCTCCAACTCATCAAAAAGAATATGTCCATTTGATACAATATTTGAGGGCAAATTCAGGGAAGCTTTAGTTGTTCTTTTGTTACACCATCGGCCAGGTCGATGATTTCAAAAGTGCTTCCATTCGGGCGAAAGAGTCCCATTTCAGTTACAACCAAATCGACTACTTTATAACCCGTAAGTGGCAAAGTGCATTTCTTAACTAATTTACTTTCACCATCTTTGCTAAAATGAGTCATCATGATGATCACTTGTTTAGCGCCATTAACCAAATCCATAGCGCCGCCCATCCCCGTTATTTTCTTTCCAGGTATGGCCCAATTGGCCAAGCTTTGTTCACAGTCAACTTCCATACCGCCAAGTACACAATAGTCGATATGTCCGCCACGTATCATTCCAAAGCTCATTGAAGAATCAAAAAAACTCGCGCCTTTATTAATAGAAATTGTTTCTTTACCAGCGTTGATCAAAGTAGGAGAGACAGTCTCTTTCGTTGGACGGCCTTTTACTCCGAGCACACCATTTTCAGAATGAATCATAAAATCACTCTGCGGTGGAATTCTTTCGGCAACAGCAGTGGGCATGCCGATTCCAAGATTAATACTTGAGCCAGGTTTAAAAAGTGAAATCACTTTGTCGGCCATTTGTTCTTTAGTCCAACTCATGACTGGTCCTCTAGTAATAAAAACTCAATATCGTTTTTGTAATCTTTGCCTTGAAAAATTCTTTGCACGAAGAGGCCTGGCAGATGAATATCTTCAGGGGCGATCTCACCTAGCTCAACTAATTCCTCAACTTCGACAATTGTTGTTTTTGCGGCCATGGCCATAAGAGGAGAGAAATTTCTCGCTGTTTCTTTGAACCAAAGATTTCCATAGGTATCGCCTTTTTGGGCCTTAATAATAGCAAAGTCTGCGTGGAGGGCCGTTTCTAAAATGCACGGACGATCAAAGTTTTTGACGTCTTTGCCTTCGGCAACAGGAGTCGCAAAGCCTGTTGGCGTGTAGAAGGCCCGAATGCCCATGCCTGCGGCCCTAATTCTCTCGGCGAACGTTCCTTGAGGAACAAGTTCAACTTCGATGGTTTTGGCCATCATTTGCTTCTCAAGATCGGGATTACCACCCACATAGCTGCAATAGGCTTTTTTTATTTTATTTTGAACTAAAATTTTAACTAATCCGCGCCCTGAATTTCCGATATTGTTGGAAATAACAGTCAGATCTTTAACATCCATTTTTGTTAAAGCATCAATGCAATTTTCAGCAATCCCACAAAGACCAAAACCACCGCTCATTAATGTCGAACCCGATTTAAAATCATGGAGAGCTGACTGAGCATCTTTAAAAACTTTTGAACTCATCATCACTCCAGTAATTTGTGAATCTTGGCAAAGCCTTCGGATATGAGATCAGGAGGCATATTAATGGCCGGTGAAATAATAAGACGATTATTTTGATTGATCAGATAAATTCCAACGTTAATGAGATCTTGAATAAAATAAGTGGAATTTTTCAAATCAATCGCAGCCAACATTCCGACTTGGCGTGTGACCTCAACTTTAGGATGCTTTGAGAGTTTTTCTAACTCTTGAGACATGAGCTTTTCAATTTTTTGATAATTATCATTAAAGGGTTTGGACTGTATAAAATCGAGCACGGCCTCAAGAGCGGCCAGGCCCATGGGATGGGCATAATTTGTAAGTCCGCAGTTGAGAAGAATATCGTTAAAGTAAGTGGCAATTTTTTCTGATGTCCAAACGGCACCGAAAGGAATGACTCCTCCAGAGATGGCCTTGGCCATACAAACAAAGTCAGGTTTTAAAAAAGGAAAATGGTGAAAGCCAAAAGGTTTTCCTGTTCTGCCAAAGCCACATATGACTTCATCAAGAATAAGTGAAATGTTGAATTCGTTGCAAATCGCCTGGATTCCTCTCCACCAATCTTCAGTTGCTTTAATAATGCCATTACTACCAGTAACAGTTTCCAAGCAAATGGCGGCGATTTTATTTGGCCCGATCATTTCAATGATTTTGCGAGTGAATTCAAGCTTAGGATCTTCGTCAGGTTCTGGAATTCGAATGGTACCTTCTTCTAATTTATAAGAGATATCATTGCGCCAATCTCCCGAGACAGAGACGGCCCCTAAACTCGCGCCGTGGTAAGATTTTTTGCGACTGAGGACAATTTTACAACCTGAGTATTGGCGAACCATCTTGAGGGCATTCTCTATCGCTTCTGAACCAGAGACGGTGTAAAAGATCTTTCCTTCTTCTAGGTTGATGAGGTCAAGGAGCCTCTGACTCGCATCCATTTTGATATCAAACTTTGCTTTAGGTGAAGCTACAGGTAATGAATCGAGTTGCTCTTTTAATCGATCGATAATGAACTGAGGTTTTAGACCAAATGAACATTGATAACTGATTGAACTGAAATCGAGAATTTCTTGTCCGTCAGTTTTAACAAAGTGAAAAGGCTTGTTATGGGAAACCTCAAAAGAGTGAACACCTTTTTGTTTTGTCCAAGTATAATAATAAGGCATGATTTGGCTCATTTTAGAGAACCTTTAAAAAATGCGAACCATCTCGCTTAAATTTATAACTGATATAATTTTTGTCGTACGTAGGACATCCTCTCCACATATAGACATCACCGTGAGTAATATCATAGACGCCTCCACCACATGTCGAGGATGGGTCTTGTGACCCACTTTCAATATGAGAGCAGAGAGACTTAGGCTCTCCTTCATGATCTTGCAGCAGTTTTATCATGGAATTAAAGTCTGTCACTGTGCCCGATTTCTTAGTTAAAAGAGCATATCGCTCCATTGAAGTTGAGCTTAGACTTAACTTATCCTCAATCTTTTGAATAGATTCGCCAAGACAGTGATTCGTATGAAAGATAGAACCGTTTTGATGTGACTTAATTTTCCCAATTTGTTCGGATATATGGGGAGTCACTTCCCAGTGCTCTCCTTCATGATGATCTGATAAAAGATAATTGTGACCGCTTGTCACAGGAGCTTCAATCAACATTGACCTCATGGTCGGTAGGTTTTGCTGGGTAAGAAGTTTTCGAATGAGAACTGGCCAAATCAGGCCTGCTTTTGCATTTTTAGTGTTGATATTGTTAACACCAGCTAAGCAACCATGAGTGTTCATACCCATGAGGGCACTACAGCCAACAAGCGAGAGAAAAAGTTGCTCTGGTTTATCGCCATGGCTTTTGACATGAATAACACTTAAAAAGCGCTTCGCACTTCGATGCATATCCCAAGTCTGCCCTGAGATAACTTTTTTATTATAACTTGTATGAATCGTTGAACAGCCTTCTTCTGGGAGTTCAATATCACGAAAATCAGTGTAATTATTTAAGATAACCAAATCTGCAATCGAAAGGTGAGCTGCTTCAGCAATTCCTTCAAGTTCCTCACAAATTTGGGGTGAGAATCTTTTGGAGACATACCATTGCTCCATTGCCAGTGGGATGAGTTTCTGCTTCAATGAAGGATTTTTCGCAAGCATCAATTGTGTTCGAATTTCAACCAACTCGTTGATCGCCGCTTTATGCATTTCTCCTTGAAGAAGACCATGTTGTCTTGGAGTGAGATTGGCCTCTAGTGTGATCAGTGGGAAATTGCAATCCATTACGCTAGTCCTTCATTTTCTAAAAAATCTTTCATGGCATCGTATGATGGATCGATGAGGTAATAATCTTCATGATGATTGAAAAGTGAAGCTAAGTGGGTTGGAAGATCGGCCTTGAATCGACCTTTTCCTTGAAAGACTTCCCAATTCTGTAATGAGTACGGGGTCAAAATTGATTTTAATTTTGTCTCAAATTTTTCAATTATTTGAGCAAAAGCTTTTTGATCTTTATGAATTGAGTTGATTTGACGAAGATAGGAAGCAAATGAAAATTCATCACCATCCCAAGTACTAATAAGCATTAAGGGCTTACTGATGAACTTCTCACTTTTGGAATAAACGATGCCCGCTTGTCCCCCTAAGAAAATCATTCCCATGTCTGGAGCCATATCAGCTTGATTGGCCAAGCAAAAATCTTTCGCTGAGTAACTATAACGTGAAGAAGTCGTCTCGTTATAAACGAGACTTGTTCCAAGTTTTGCTGCAAGGGTCTTGAGTTGCTTTAAGAACTCCTGTGGAACTCTTTGCATCGTCTGTTGTTGAATGGGTTCAATCCATATCCCGAGATACTTATCTTTTTTGAGATGATTTTCTACTTGAACTAAAACTTCTTTCCAATTTTGCTCATTAGGATTCTCTAGGTGATCCACAGGAAAGAAAGCATGTTCTTTTGATGATAAAGATCTTGAAAGGAAAGATCCGTTACCAAAATAATGACCTTTGAAAGTGAGCATCTTATAAGTTTGCTTTGAAGAAACATACCAAAGTGACTTTGCAATCTTGTCGACACATTCTGACTGGCCAGAGCAAACGTAGCCATGGCGTAGGTCTGGATTGATGGCACTAAAGAGTCCGGTGACCTGTTCCATGAAACGCGCGCTTACAAAATTTGAAAGACAGATCTTGTTGACCATGTAGGGAAGTTGCTCATTGATATATTGGGAGTCAAGTGAGCGCTCAGTAATAGGGCATGTTTTGGCCTGAGCTAAATGGAGCTTTTGCTTGTTCCACTTGAGAGGTGAAGTATAATAAAAGACATCTCTATAATCTTCGTTATCAGGATAATCTTCATGAACATAGAAAAGCTCATGTCCACCTAACGATAAATTAATTGAAAGCATTGGCGCTGCCAGACGATCTCTGTTTCTGCCGTGAATTCTTTTGAGCCCACGAGATTGGGCCATTAGTGAAGTGGCATATTTAATTTGCCTGCCAAGTCCGTGACCTTGTCCTTCTTTGTTGACAGTCACATCAAGCATGTACAGAACGCCCTCATCGTCAAAGAAGGGGTCTCGTCTGACTCCTCTCTCTGTTGGATTGATTTTAAGAGGAGAAGCAAAGGCCATCGCTTCAATTTCATCATTTTTAATTAATGCTAAACAAATCGAAGAAGAGTTTAAAGCGGCATCTTCAAATTTTTCAATTTTAGTTTGTCTGGCCGGTTCATAATTGAGCTGTTGCATGCGAACAATTTTTTCGCGAAATTTCTCGAAATTATTTTTGTCAATAAAGACCAATTCAGAAGAATTCGTTTCTCCAAAAAGTTTGTTCATTTGTTTCATGAGTTCAGCTTCTGGCAGGACTTGTCCTTGAAGATCAGCGAGTTTAGATTTTAAGATCAACTCTTGCCAAGCATAGACATTATCGCTACTTCGTTCTGCTGTTTCTACATGTGTTGGAAGCTTGTCAGACGCACTATTGAAGAGCTCATTGGTAATATTGTCGAGTTCGGTAAAGAGGAAATCCAGATCTTGTTGGTTATAGGCCGTATTTAATCGGAAGCGGAGAGTTTTATCACCAGCTGGATAATATAGCATTCCATGTTGGAATCTTTTATCAACATAGAGATTGAGTTTTGATTTATCAAGGACATCAAAAGCAAAACACAAACCCATCCCTCTTGGTCTGGCCAAGTGTTTTGAATGTTTTAATACTAATTGTTGAAGAAGTTTTTCCCAATGTTTTTCAAGAGAGAGAATTTTCTGTTGGGCTTGATCGAGTGCAATAGCATGAATATATCCACGAGCTAATGAAGCGACTTGAAATTCTTCTTGTCTTTCAAAAGCGTCTTTATAGAGATGATTTGGTGAAAGAACTAATCCGATTTGTGCTTTTTTCGCACAAGTGACGAAGTCTGGTAATAAGGGAGTGCCATCAACATTCTTTAATTGAAATTGAGTATGCCAGAAAAACTCACGTCCTAAATGAAAGCCCGTTTGAACTTCATCAAAGATGACCGGAACGCCAAATGATTTGGCCATTAATAAAAGGGCATTTTGAAAGCGATTTGAACTGTAGCAATCTCCACCTTCACATTGCATTGGTTCCACGATGATGGCAAACAGAGTCTTGCTCAAAAGAGCATCGCGAACTTTTTCTAGAGACTTAACTTCAATACTTAACATGGGATCATTATGATAACTTTCTGGGATTTTAAAATCTGTACTTGTCGAATCTCTCCACAACTCACGCCATCCTTGAGGATTAGCTAACAAAATTTGTGAATCAGGTAATTCTGGATATGGAATATAAGTGATCTCATGACCCGGCCATTCAAATGGCTCTCTTTTACTCTTGTTCCATGTGGCCGCTAATGTCACCATCATGCGCCCATGAAAGCTTCCTTCGAACGCCAAAACTTTATTTGCTGTTTTATGTTTACGTCTTTTATAGCAATAGCCCAGAGCTGTTTCATTGGCCTCCGCGCCTGAATTGACAAAAGTCATTTCAAGATGATTCCAATTGGTTTTTCTTTTAATAAATTTTTCTAAACCATCAGTTAAAGCTTGGGTGCTTTCACCTTGAGAATTATTGAGCCATGACTCTAGATAATGAGCAGTACCCATAAAAGCAGAAGGAGAAAAACCAAGTCCTAATGTGGCAATTTGTGAAGCCGCATCCATCATGTATTTGGTTTCGCCATGGGCACCTTTAATCGCCAGGTAGGGACCTTGTGATTCACGCAGGAGTGTAAGGTATTCTTTTTTCTCTGGAGGTATGAGGTCTCCGGTATAGTACTTCTGAAGAGCTTCCTTTGAGGCCATTTGATCTTGAGAATCGATAATAGGTAATTTCATAATTGAACCTTATGCTTTGAGATATGAATGAATTCTATCTGTTAAAAAATCTTGATATTTGAGTCCATTATTTTCCATCATCAGTGGAAAAAGAGAAATCGCAGTATGTCCCGGAAAGGTATTGATCTCATTGAGATAAACAGAACCTTCTGCATCTAAGAAAAAATCGATACGTGATAAGTCTTTTAGTTTTAAACCGGCAAAGGCCCGCTTCGCGTATGTCTTTAATTCTTCTTTTATGACAGAAGAAAGCCCCTGGGCTTCAGTCTTGGTTTCCGTTTTAGATTCATTATTATACTTCTCTTCGTAAGTATAAAATTTATCAGGACAAACAATTTCACCAGGGTTACTGGCGTAAAGTTGATCTTTGTATTGATAGGTCGCAACTTCGAGTTCACGTCCCTTAATTGTTTTTTCCACCAAGACAAAAGGAGATAAGTTGAAAGCTTCTTTTAGTTTCGACTCTAATTCAGACTCATTGGTGACATGATAACAACCAACAGAACTTCCTTGTTCACTGGCCTTAATGAAAACGTCTTTATGCTGGCCAAAGAATTTTTTTACTTCGTTTAAGGATTCAACATTGAGGCTTGATAAAAAGACAAAGGGTGTAACAGGAATATTGAGCGCCTGTAACCATAGC
>Ga0100403_1003034_pt1 | contig 12751 bp, 16 predicted proteins | sample CryGeymet201501t_FD_83663 | JGI IMG/M metagenome (GOLD analysis project Ga0100403, IMG submission 83663) | Groundwater microbial communities from Crystal Geyser aquifers in Utah, USA - Crystal Geyser metaG 2015-01t | ecosystem: Environmental > Aquatic > Deep subsurface > Groundwater | place...
GTGTACGACGTGAATGGAGGGGTCTTCTCGACGAATCTCAATGAAGGGCCGACGAATTCGAATGCGAATACGGGGTTCCGCTGCGCTGTCAGCCCCCACTCTAAGACTTGGAACTCCATGCGTCTGATGGGAGTGCCAAGGCATCCCGCGCATTTCTCCAAGGCACACGTTCCCACACAGGGCTGACTCGCAAGAGGGTCCGAGCTATTTTTAGTCTTTTAGCCCCAATGTAGCAAATTTTGCGGCACCAGATCAGGAATAAATATCTGTTTATAAAGGGTTTATTTGACACACATTTTAAGGTATAAATCTGGTAATATTATGGTATAAGTTCGCCGAAAAGAAGAGTAAGTTATCGGCACGAGGGCCCCCCTCAGAAAGGTTGAGAAGATCATGAGCAATGCAATAAGCAGTTCTCTTGTTCACAATCCACTTAAGCTCATTCAAGACAATGGCGAGGTAGATGTTGAAACAACTAGAAATTTTTTGGAATTATCGAGGCAAGAACTCGCTAGTGCATTTGGATTTTCCGCAGATCAAATACGCCCCGAAAGAATGTCAGAAAAGGTCAAGGAGCGCCTAAGCCAACTAGCCACTGCTATCGAACTCGTCGCAGAGGCACTTGATAGCGATCCTCAAAAAACCCGCTATTGGCTTAAAACTCCAAACCCAAATTTCGGAGGTATATCCCCCCGCTCACTCATCTTAAGAGGAAGAGCCAACAAACTTATGCAATTCATTTTTTCTGCAAAAAATGCGTCCGCACGAGCATAAGTAGAACATGAATTGGAAAAAACGATGGGCTCAATTCGTTGGGTATGAGCCCGAGATAGCCATTCACAATCAACTTGTGGAACTAGAGAAACTCACCTCTGATCAAATCGAACTGTGGGGAGAATTTCAAAGATATCTAGCATCAGAAAGAGAGAAACGACTTCCTGAGCTTCTCGACGCACTTACCGAAAATCGTCAGTCAGAAATCGTCATAGAAAATGGCTCAAGAATTGTGGAAACCATGTATGCCACAAATCCCCTTTGCTCAGTCGGAAGTGTTATACGCCCCCCAGGGGGACGCTTCAATTTTGGTCCAATTTCATCGTTCTATAAAACATTTCATGCGCTCTACTTAGCATCTGACTACCAAACAGCATTTTCAGAAAAGTTTCCCCCACCAGACAACATGGATTCATCCGAGCTGCAACCCGAACAATATGCTCTTGCTCAAGCAACATCATTCGTACACTCAAGAGTAAAAATATCACTTTCCAACGTATTGGACCTTCGAAATGCGAATGCCTTGAAAGGCTTTTCGGAAATTGTTTGCCGAATAGAAACGCCGAAAAAATTTAAAGAATGGGGAGAGCAGGTGGGATTTCCTGATTTAGGAACAATACAAAACGAAAATGCCCTATTTGAAAATATTTTAGCTAAAAACTATGAACAATGGTGTTTCTTGTTAGATCAACCCTCAAATTCTCAATGGCTCGGTCATTATGCGAAAAAGGCAGGAATGGAAGGCATTATTTATCCCAGCGTTAGAAACACGGAAGGATTCAACGTCGCCATTTTTCCAGAAAATATTGAAGAGTCAGAAGTTAGCCTTCGCGATGCCTCAGCTTTGGTAGAAGAAAAATACATGTCTCTCCACAGCAAAAATTACTCTCTTTTCACACAGTCAAACGACCAAATGAATATCTTCACAAATTGATGATGGTTGAACCACTTCATGATAGCTTCCATAACGAGGTGAGAGACAGAATAAGGTTCGCCGTTCTTCGCGGCGGCAATTGGAATGGCGGGGACAATTATGGGGTCTTCTCGACGAATCTGAATAACGGGCCGACGAATACGAATAACAATATCGGGTTCCGCTGCGCTGTCAGCCCTCCTCTCAGACTCAAGAAACAAAGCGTGCTGATAAGTCGCTTAGAGCAACTTCACGCAAAATCTTGAGGCACTTCGTCTCTTGTCTAGGGCTAACTTTCCTTTCGGGGAAAGGGTCCGTATTTTTTATCGAGCAAACTCCTCGGCCAAGTGTTGCTCGATTAGTGTTAAAGAACTTTTATTGAGATCAATAGACTTTTGGGCGCTGTATTTTTCCGCCATGCTTTTGCTTTGATGCCCCGTAACCGAGGCCACGGCAGAAAGCGACGATGTCAGCTTCCTAGCCATCTGCGCCGCCGCATATCGCACTTGATGAGTTCCCGAATATTGCCACAAACCCGCCGACCGCCAAGCTCTATTGTAATTTTGATTGAGGCGATTGTAGCGAAGAGGATTTCCTCCGTCATGAAACAAGAACGGGCAGTTTTTCTTTTGTCGTCTAAGCCATCTTTCGATTACAACAAGAAGAGCATCATTGATGTAGACCTCCCTATTCTTTCCATTTTTGGGCATTTTCCGAATTGTCGGCGATCCTCTCACCCAAGTAATCACTTCGCTGATTTTTAGAATTCTCTTTTCGAGATCAATATTCTTAATTTGAATTCCAACGACCTCACCAATTCTGGCTCCACAGTAAAACTGAACCTCCGCAATATCTCGATAGAAAGAGGGCAGTGCCGACAGAAACTTACAAAACTCCGCAACACCTATAGAGCGTTCTTTTTCCTCTATTTCATCTAATTTTCCGATCTTCACATGAAAGGGACGCACAGGATTATCAAAATGAAAGTCGTAATGATCTTTCCACCAACTAAATATGCCCTTAAGATCTTTTAGTTCTTTAGAGAAACTGGATCTTTTGCCTGATGGATCTTCCAAGTAATGTTTCTTCATCCAGTGAATATGCTCGGCAATTCGATCTGGATTCATAAAAACCATACGATCCTCAAACAAGGGAGCAAACCACTTTTCGCATCGCTCTTTGACTTTAACCCGAGTCAACGATGAAACACCCGACAGGTGATGCAGACAAAATTTTTCATAGACATCTAAAAATCGCACATCGCTCTTGCGCCCATTCAATTCCAAAAACTGCCCAGCAACTAAGAGCCGTGCCCTAAAAAATAAATTTTCCAAATATCTCCGCATCAACGAATACACCATACCCATTTCCTCCTTGAGTTTTTCGTGTCGGCATAACCCTGCTCTCTTCATAAGAAAGAAAATAGAAATTTTTTTTGACTCAAAAATATTTGTCATCAATGAACTCTTTTCAAGAATTCGAGTTTCTACTATGACTCATTTCAGACGACACAAATGGACGCCGTTCTTCGCGGCGGCCAAGGGGTTACGAATGCGGACTCAACGAATGCGGGGGTCTTCTCGACGAATTTGAACAACGGGCCGACCTCTTCCGATACTTGGGGAGGGTTCCGCTGCGCTTTCAGCCCTTCTCAGACTCAAAGACCACACCGTGCCGATGAATTGCACGTGCGATTCCACGAAAAACTTTGAGGCACACGTCGTCCACTGGCTAACTCCCCAACATAAGAGGGTCAGTTATTTGTATTTAATACCGCTGATTTTGAAAAAGATCGCACGTGCAATCATCGCGATAGAAGCATGACACTTATTCTCTCTTAACAGAGCGCTAACTTTTAGAAGAAATATGAACATTTCCAATTCGCGCCAATTCATCCCAATCGGCGTCACCAAACAAGACGCAGTTATGTTGGGTATAACACCATGCTACTATCCTCAGATGCAAGTTTCCATATTCCGCGATCTCTCGGCAATTCGATTTGTGAGATGCCATGCACAACTTCCCAACCAAAACGCGGGAGCTGGAGGCGCGGGCTTCACGCTAGCTGGAGCCCTTGCGCGGTGCCAGTCGGAATATGTGGAACGAGTTTTCTTCAATGATATTTTAAAGCCAAACAACATATACCCAGAAGGAATAGCCGCTCATCCGACATCAAGGGAGGCCGCCACAGGATCGGCTTACTTTGAAGCTCTTGAGACATTTTATTTACAAACAATCAAAAGAGACGGTCAAATAGAGGCTCTACGTGTCCTGAAACTGGGCAAGTTTGAAATCCATCTGAAACCTCTCGATATCGGATCTATTGCGTTCATCCGATGCCAGTATCAAGGCATTCCGATGCTATTCTATTCCCTTCGAGCTTCGCCGATTTCGGCACTACTCAAAGTCTGGGAGGAGTACCGCAATCCTCACTTCTACAAAATCTCAAAAGAACTCATTTCCAATTACACCAAAGCTCAGAAAATATTAGGCCCTGACCTGATCCCACAAATCGAGTTTCTCAACAACTACCGAGTTACAAAGGCTCTAGCCACCGATCAATTCATTTCCAATTACGCCCAATTTATGGGTCATCACATTAGCTACCTAATTCGAGGAGAAAAAAATGAAATTATTTAAGTCATTAATAGGAACCATAGCCGTACTTCTTGGACTCAATTCAGTTGTCGCATGGTCGGCAGAGACAGAAAAAGAGCCTAATGATAGCTCCAAGGACAAACAAATCGAAAAAACCGAGCCCCCCAACCCTGTAGGGAAAACAGAACCTATCTGTCAGGGAACAGACGACAAGTAGATAGGATCATGCTTGATGCACAGTTTAAAACTTAAAGCCCTTCGAGTGACTTTAGGGTTATTACTTGCAGTATTCTTAATTTATACACTAAAGGAGAACGACTCTTTGTCAGACAAAAACACTAGAAATGAGGATACTGTGCATGTAGGGCTTTCAGGGCGGCTTGATCTGCCATTATCACCCGAAAACATCTCCTCCATTCCTCTTTATCAAATCCACATCAACCTATGGGGCACAATCCTGTCCAAAGATCCCAGCGAGGCCCTCTCCACTATCACTCATGTAAGCGCAGACGAAAAAGTCTACCAGTTCAAGCTTAAATCTGAAGCAAAATTCAGCAATGGAAGAAAAATCACATCTTCAGATGTTATCGGATCTTTGCAAAGAGTTATTTCCATCCAACACGAGGGTCATTTTAACGCTCGAAACATCATAGATTCCATTGAGAAAATATCGGATGAGGAGTTTGCGATTCACCTTAAAGAGGTGACACCGTCATTTCTCTTCCTTCTCACAATTCCCGAACTAGGCATTGTCCCCAATGAGATTCTAGACGCCAACGGCAAAATTCAAAATCTCGAAATTACAAGCGGCGCCTATTCAGTCTCACGCATCGAGGATCAATACACACTTCTCCTCACCGAAAATCCCTATTTTATAGGGCGCAGGTCCGATGCTCCTAAAAAGGTCAGAGTTCACTTTTACGAAGACATTGTCACGCTCTTCGCAAAGATGGAGGAAGGACTATTAGATTTTGTAGAGCTGTATGATTCATCCTCACTTAAAAAAATCTCAGAAGTGAAGGGTCAACAGTCTTTTTCGGATTATAGACTCATCAGCACCCGTCCCTCTTATTCATTCTACCTAAGTACCAATACTTTGATTCTCGGTGAAAAAGAACGACAGGCTCTATCCAGCCTCATTCAAAGAAATTTAAACTATAACCTCATTGCTGGCCTTGAAAAGCGATCTTATGAACTGCTACCCCCAAAAAGTTTTGGGGCTCTCAACATTACTTCAGCGCCAGCCTTCCAACCCGACACCCACCTTCCAAAAGAAATTAAGATGATCAAGACCACCTCCCCCCTCAATCAAGCGGTTGGCTCCACATTGGAAAATGCAGGCATAAAAGTTACTTGGCTTGACCCCAAGAATCGAGACAAAGCAGACATCCTGCTCCGAGGACAAGGAATGAATGCGGACTATCCAGAAATAGAACTTCACCTTATGCTTCTGAGCCCTTGGGCTATTCTCGAAGCTTCCCAGGAAGAAAAACAAGCTCTCACAGAGGCAATGCACGAAAACGATGAGGCACGGCATAGCACGATTCAGAGGATTCAAAGCTCTTTACTATATGATGGCCGAGCTATCCCTCTTTTGGTTCGTTCTTATATCCATGGATTTAAAGCCTCCTCTTTGGCCAACCCTAACCACGCAGAGTACGACGGAGATGTACGCTTCTATCAAATGACATTGAGGTAGAATATGTCTCGCCCCCTCAAAACAAAGTTCACGAGGGTCTATGCTGGACTTTTTGTTCTATGGATCGTAGGGAGCATTGCTCTATTTTACTTAGGTGATAACTACGCCAAACGTCAGGTTCTAACTTCAAGAGCCAAGACACTTGAGAGTCTAGTAAGCTCCCACAGCAAAAACCTGAAGGTCTTTAACACCCGAAGTCTGCGCGACGAGCTTGTTAAGCAAAAAATTATTCCTTCAGACAAGTCATTCAAACACCTGATACCCAGTACAGAATTGGATGAAATTATACGCCTTTCACGAGACTGCCATTTCATTGTACCCAATATCTGTACGAATCTAGATATGATTCTTATCTTGGTTGATCGTTATGGAGAGTCTCTTTCCCAGATTTCGAGCGCCCTTCTTCTTGAAACAAATTACCTCAACAACGTTCCTGAAACCGTGTACTGGAGCTTAGTAGGAATTGCATTTCTTGGCTTATTTGCTCTCGCAATAGGGATAGGGATCTCAAACAAAGAACGTGAACTGACTCAACAAATCAAGATCCTTTCTGAGATCATTATAAAAGTATCAAATGAAATAAAGGTTACGAAGGACAATTCCAGCTCCATACAATCTTTTGATGATATTCCTCAAAAAATTGAACTCTTTTCATTGCATTATCAAAAGCTATACGAAGAGTTCAGAATCAACAAAGAGTGGCTAACCCAGCACTCTAAAAAAGAACAATTCAAAGAAACATTGGCTCACTCTGTTCACGATCTCAGAGGTCCCCTTCAAGAGGGCATTGAATTTTTCCAACAACTCCCAAGCCTTATTCGCGCTTATCCACTTGAGAGCATCATTGAGACAATAAAATCTCTTGAAGATAGGTTTCGGCAAGCCCGTGAATCACTAGATCGTGCGCTTGCCGAAGCCAAGAGATCAGTCACAAGATTGGAAGGAATTGCCTACGGAGATATTCTCAAAAGGCTACATATCCAACTCAAACTAAAAGAAGATCAAAAGATCTATACACTTCACGCTCCAGAAGTTGAGAGTCTTTGGTTTCCCAAGGAAGCAGAAACACTCTCGCGCGTTCTTTGGAACTTAGCACAAAATTCATTTGAGGCCGACAGCACCGAAGTCACGGTACTAAGTGAAATTAGAGGATCAACACTACGAATAACTGTTTCAGACAATGGAGAAGGAATACCAGACTGGCTAATGAGTGATCTTTTTTTAGACAAGATAACAACCAAAGCAAACGGCACTGGCCTAGGTCTTTCCAATGCGGCAAGAATTGTAAAAAGCCTTCGTGGAACAATTTCTCCAGTTCAGCAAGAGAACGGAGCCTCCTTTCTCATCGAAATCCCACATCCAGACCTTTCAAACATAGGAGAGTCCCATGCCTAACCTTCGAGTTCTTATTGCAGACGATCAACTCCACGTTCGTATCACCCTACAGCATCGGATCAAAAAATGTCTTTCCGACTACTGCGAGATCGAATTTTCTATGGCTCAAAGTGCTACTGAAGCTGTCGATCTAGTCAGCTCCAGCAAGTCCAATGGGCAACTTTATGATTTTATCAGCCTCGACATCAACTTTGCTCCGACCGATACCGACGCCCCTGATGGTCATTGGGCAGCATCTCAAATTAGAGAGATTGTACCTGAATCAGTTATTGTTATTGTCTCTTCCTATCCAAATCATGAAAATTTGAAAAAGGTGGAAGTGAACACAGCCGTTACAAGGCTTTTCTCAAGAGACGAATTCACAGATAAAGAGTTATGCCGCATTTTGCTGTTTGCCCTTAAACGCAAGCTACATCGAGAACAGGACCTTTTGGCTCCCGAAAAAATAATCTTCACGCGCTCCTCCAAGATGCAGAACTATCTCGATCAACTAGATCAAGTAGATCCCGAATCCAACATCATGATTTATGGGGAAACGGGGACAGGAAAGGAGCTGTCAGCCCGCCGCCTACACGCGAATGCAGCCTTTGACTTCAAACAGAAAAATCGGCCTTTTGTGGCAGTGAACTGTGGAGCGATTCCCGAAGAACTTGTGGAAAGTGAATTATTCGGACACGTCAAAGGTTCATTTACAGGGGCAAGTTCAGACAAAGAGGGGCTTCTATCTCAGGCCAACAGAGGAGATCTCTTTTTCGATGAGCTGCAAAATGCCTCTCCACGCTTTCAGAAAACTGTCATGAGAGCAATCCAAGAAAAGAACTTCCGCCCAGTGGGATCGAATAGAGTGCATGATTTCAACTGCCGCATAATTTCCGCACTCAATATCAATCCAACGGAAGCAAAAGAATCTGGCCAACTCATGAAAGACTTCATGGCACGACTCAATACAGAATACCTCTCCATCCCCAGCCTCCGAGACCGAAATGAGGATTTCGAGCTACTAATTGAGCTTGTCTTGAATCAAAACAAGGAAAGCAATAAACGTTTCTCAAAAGAAAGTATTGAATTTCTGAAGACATTGCCTTGGCCAGAGAATATTCGCAGCTATCTGGCGACAGTAAAAGCTGCGATCAATCACTCAAAGACCCCTATCATCGGACTGGAAACACTGAAAAGGCTTTCCTGCCTAGATGAGAAAAAAGTGAATCTTGAAGAAAGAACATTTTTCGATCCCAGCAAAGACATCATCAAGTCACTAATAGAGGTATCTTTGTCAGAACAAACCTCGCTACAGAATCTCATAGATAGAATCGAGAGAGAATATATTGCAGCTTCCATCAGGATGCACGGATGTCGAAACATGGGAGAGCTTCAAAAAGCACTAAACATCCCCTACATGAGTTTAAAAAGAAAAGTAATTGCCCTCGGAATTGAATTCAACTGAGAGCCCTCGCACTATACAGCTTTACCAATTCGGTGATCCCATTACCAATTCGGTAAGCTCATTACCAAATTGGTAATGAATCTGACGTTTTCAATCCAGTTTTCAATATCTTAGAACTGGCACCGTAATCGCATTTCTTCATCCCGAGAGGCACGACCAAAGATGGTCACAGTCTCCAAGGAAGGATGATGAAATGAAAACTATTGGAACCAAGTGGCCTCTCGGCCTCACCATCAAAAAGCTATTCAAAGGAAAAGACAGCAAGGCTGATTCGACCTCTGCCGAGGCTGTCGAGCCTGTGCGCCTTAGCCACAAACAGCGTAACGAAACCTTCGAGCGCGAGATCCAAATGGAAATCAAGCGTGCTGAAGCGATGGAACTACGACGACTCATGATGATCGTTGTCGCCTTCTTTGTTTTTGCATCAGCTCAACATGACACCTCAATCCACCCAAGCATTGCGACTGGAAAGGAGGTGATCGTGTCATGAGTCTCGCAATAGCTTGTCCGCGCTGCGGAAATCTTCACTGTATATGGTCCGAAGAAGAACTGTTCTGTCCTGACTGTCTTCTTCAAGAGGGTCCAGACACCTACAAATATCGTGAAGGCAATCCGTTTTGGTATCTCACCAACAATTCCGTGGCTCCGTGGAATCGCTTGGCGAACCGCATTTTAACCCGCAACACCAACCTAAGTCCCGTCCTTGAGGAATTTGAGTTTCATCAACTTGTTGAAAATCAAATTCCTACCTTGGACCTCGAAGAAGAAAGGAACGAAGAAGAAAATGAACCAGAATCAGAAAGAAATCAAGACTGTGTTTGACGTCATGGTCGTAGAAGAAAATCGAGGAAACACCTATTGGAATCGTATCGGAGTGGCATGGCCTCTCTCCACTGGAGAAATCGGCTTCACAATGAAACTCAATATGTTTCCCGAACTGAGGATCGTTGTGAAAGAAAGCGTTCGAGCCGTAGGAATGGCACGAGTAGCCGCTCAGAAAGCCACTGGTGATCCCGAGGAAACACCCTTCTAGCCACAGAACAAAAGCATATCACTCAACCCTGAACACTGGCCTCCTATAGAAAATAGGAGGCCACCGCAAAAAAGAAAGGATTTTTTATGAATACGCAAATGCGTAGGGGCTTTGTCGCCCTTACTCTTTTTTCAATCCCAATCTTGGCTCATGCCTCGGTGGAATCGAGCCTACAAGGACTAAAGACCGTACTACTATCGAGTCTATTGCCGATACTTGCGGTCATGGCCCTCGGGTTTGCTGCCTTCCAGTTTTTCACAGGCAACCCGAACGCCAAACAGTATCTAGGATACGCAATCGGCGGCTCCATCATCCTCTTTGGTGCTCAAAGCATCATCGACCTGATCTCAAGAGTTGTGAGGTAAGTCGACATGCAAGTTGTCAATAACCCTACAGCAAAGCTCTCGCGGTCCCATATTTGGGGCTTTGAGGTAAGCCATGTCCTGATCGCGGTTGGCCTCATGATGGCCACCAATACTGTATTTAGCATCGTCGGCTTTCCTGTCATTTTTTCATGGGCAATCGGCATTGGCTCTCTTCTTGGGCTGAGGCTTGTTTCTCACGGGAAAAAGTCTGGGCACATCTCTTTTCTACTACTTAAGGTCTCCCAGCCCACAATCCTCTTAGGCTCGATAGCCAATTTCAAAAAGGAGCGTCCAAAATGAATAAAAACGTATCACTAACGAGGCAGCTCGTTCCCCTTCAGATTCTCAGCGACGGCTACCTCAAGGGTTCAGGACAGTCGAAGTTTCGTGCCTTTGAATGCCAGCCTCTTCCCTGCTCGATGCTCGAAAGCGACCTTGAGGGGCCAAGCACCTATGCATTTTTTGAAAAGCTAGTTTCAGGTCTTTCGAGACTGCCCTCTGGATTTGAGGCGCAGCTAGTTGTCCAAAGACAGATGATCGAATCGACAGGCACCTCACTGTTTGAGGCTCCTGAACAATTTGTCACTAAGTTTTACTTCATTGAAAAAGAACTCGGTCGAGTTTTCGACCAGACCTTTCTTCAAATCGCAGCTGATCTTGGTCTTAACCCCATTCCACTCGATGAAAAACAGAGTATCGAACTCGTAGGAGCATTTCTTGGGCTTAAAAAAGAACAACACCTCGACCCCAAAGCCACAGTTCTTCCCGATTCGCTTTGGGAGGGGGATCATGTCAAAATCGGTGCGAAGTATCTAAAAGCCATCAGCCTCACCGAACTTCCTGACTGCACGTGGCCCACTCTTCTTCAGGAGCTTGTCGACCATACGGATGAATTTTTGGTTTCGCTAAAGTTTCGAGTTCCCAACAAACAAAACTCTAAGAAACAATTTGAGCGAAAAAGACGCGTGAGCCACGCCCTTTCGATCAAAAAAACTGACGAGCTTTCGGACATCGCCTCGGGAGGAAATTCAGCGGCCACCGAGGAGGTTCTGGAAAGAATCATTCAAGGTAAAGAATGCATCTTTGAAACATCTCTTTCGATCTTCCAAATGGATCGCAATCTCGAAAGGCTTGAAAGTAGAGCCGTCACATTAGCTTCTAAGCTCTCAAGCTCACTTGGGTCGGGATTTTACTGTGAAGAGGTTGGAACTCTACCTGTCCTTCGCTCCCACATTCCGCTCGCGCCATTTCTCAGTGTTCGGGAGCACTCGATTCTTTCAAGAAATCTAGCTCACATTTTGCCATTGTTTTGTGACTACGCACGAATTCAAGATAAGTCTCCGCTTCTTCTTTCCTCTCGCAGCCAAGAACTTTGTTACCTGAACCTCTTTTCAAAGCACAACTTGAATTTCAACGCTTTCGTTTGTGGCGCTTCGGGATCAGGAAAGAGTTTTCTAGTGAATTCTCTTCTGGCAAGCACTCTTGCTGAAATTCCAGAAACTCAGATCACAATTTTTGATGTCGGAGGCTCTTACGAAAAAACGATCAAACACTTGGGAGGGGAATCACTTTGTCTTGATAAGAACTCGGCCACCAAACTCGTCAATTCTCATCTCCGCGCGAAGAAGATTTCTAATTCCAGTTTTCTAAAGACCGTTCTGGAGACATTTTGCAATGCAGGACCTCAATTCACCCATTCGCATGAAGTGGCTATTGTCGATCTACTACGTTCATGCTCGGATTGTGATTTTAGCTTTAGGACAATCATCAGCGAGGCGTCCGAGCGAAGCGAATCCGTTTTTAAGGACATCGCCTTTTGGCTCAAGCCCTTTACGGAATGGGACGACCTACACACTTCTCGCTTTGATCTCGAAGCTCTCGAAGGAAAGGTCAGAGCCTTTGACTTTAAGCAGCTCGAAAACGAAGAAACACTGCTTAAACTCGTACTTTTCGCTCTTACTGAGAGCATCTGGAAGCGTCTTGAAAGCCATGAAGCTCCGCGCAGTGTTGTCGTTTTTGACGAGGTTTGGAAATTCTTCGCGTCTTCATCCTCGTACCTTGAGGAAATGTACCGCACGTTCAGAAAGTATCGTGCGGGTATCATTTCCGTCACGCAGAGTCTCTCGGACTATGGCGAAGCAGCCTTTGCAAAACTCATCGTTCAAATTTCCTACACGAAGGTTCTCATGCAAGGCGCGGCAACCAGCAAAGTTCTGAAAGAAACCCTAGATCTCACAGACGACGAAGTTTCACGCTTGTTATCTGTAACTTCACTAAAGGGGCACTACTCGGAATTCTGGCTGGGAACTCCAGATTTTAGCCAAGTCCTCCGGCTTTACCCCAATCCCGATCTCTACAACCTCGCAAACACCGAAAACCTTTTCCAAGGAGGAAAAAATGAATCTCATTCGTAAATACACCATTTACGTTGCGCTTTTTTGCTCGGTCTTTGTTTCAAGACCTGCTCGTGCTGATTTCTGGGGTGGCGACATTCCACTGCTGCTTCAAATCATTACGAATACCTTGAACA
>Ga0100403_1003036_pt1 | contig 12742 bp, 11 predicted proteins | sample CryGeymet201501t_FD_83663 | JGI IMG/M metagenome (GOLD analysis project Ga0100403, IMG submission 83663) | Groundwater microbial communities from Crystal Geyser aquifers in Utah, USA - Crystal Geyser metaG 2015-01t | ecosystem: Environmental > Aquatic > Deep subsurface > Groundwater | place...
TCCGAAGACTCCAAGAAAAATCATCGGTGTCCAAAATAGGATTTGAGAAGCCCAGAGATCTCCAACAAATTTAAAATTATTTGGTTTCAGAACATCGCCAATGGCGTTGCCAAACTGGAAGAAGATTCCAGCTTCTTCCGCTACACCAGTAGTTGCCAGCCAATAGACATAGGGGGCAATGAGAACACTACAAACCAATGCACAAATCATAGCATTCCAAAGACCCGCGCCTGAAATCAATACTAGAAAAGCAAGAAGTACGGCAGTGTATTTGGAGTAGGCTGCAAATGCCATGGCGATTCCAAGGGTGACCGCTATGGACCATAGTGGGGGAGACAAGTCTCCTGTATCATTTTTGTAATAGCGTCTTTTTTGAAGTCTAATCGCCATGAGCAAGCAGAGTGTCCAGGAAAAAAACAGAGGGGTGTCGGGAGTCACAATCTGTGGACCAACAAACAGAAGCGGAGTCACCAGGAGGACAATCATTTGGGTCACTCGAAGCGGGGCTCTTTGAACCCACTCGATGCATTTCCCGACGAGAACTGGAGTAGCTACGCAGCTCAAAAAGAAGGGGCCGGCCTTAAGTTTAACGACTGAGAAAAAAGCCGGGTATTCTAACTGGAGGTAGTTGGGGGAGATCGTTTCGATGATCCATCTCCCCGCTGCAATGATCCAAGCGATCATGGGGGGGTGATCAAGGTACCCTAGCTTCAGATCGAGAGACCAGACCCAATAGTAAGCTTCATCGGGATGAATGCCTGTAAAACCGCTAAGCCATAACCTCAGAACAAAGAGAATCAGCAGAAGAATTGTGAAAAATAGCACGTTTTATTTCAGGTCCTTCCAAGTCAACTTTAGCTGTCTTGCGGCAAGTGTTTCGTTTACACGAGCATAGGCCATGTGACGTGGACGATCCTTGAAGTGTTTTTCAAAGGCATCTTCTTCCGAAGCTTCTTTTGCGATGAGTTTCATTGTGTTGCAGAACTCTTCAACCATGTTCAGAGATTCTGTTTCTGTAGGTTCGATCATGAGTGCGCCCGACACGATGAGAGGGAAGTAAGTCGTCGGGGGGTGAAAGCCTTCGTCGATCAAGCGCTTCGCGATATCCAAGGTTTTGACTCCATTTTTAACTTGGAACTTATCCGTTAGGACGACTTCATGCATGCAAGTCTTAGGAAAAGGAATGTCATAGTGTCCTTCTAGATCTTTGCGAATGAAGTTGGCGAGTAAGACCGCGTCTTCGCCAACTTTCTTAACGCCGCGGGCTCCGAGCTCTCGAATGTAAGTGTAGGCGCGAACCATCATTAAGAAATGACCGTAGTAATCTTTAATCTTTCCGACGCTTTTCTCTTCGTTCTCAACTAAGACGTATTCATCATCTCCCGATGGAATTTTCTCAACAGTCGGTGTGGGAAGGTAGGGGATCAAAGTCTTTGAAACACCTAAGCCGCCGCAGCCAGGACCACCGCCTCCGTGAGGTGTGGTAAAGGTTTTGTGCATATTAAAGTGCATGCAGTCGACTCCTGCGTCTCCCGGTCTAGTGATGCCCATCATGGCATTCAAATTGGCGCCATCAAGATAAACAAGGCCGCCACGATCGTGGATGAGTTTGCATATTTTTTGGATTTCTGTTTCGAAAAGTCCAAGTGTATTTGGGTTGGTGATCATGAGACCAGCAACGTCACCTGACTTAGTGAGTTCGTCTAGTTGGGCAAAGTCGACAAGTCCGTACTCATTGCTCCGAAGGGGGAGAACGTCGTATCCACACATGGCGGCCGAGGCTCCGTTGGTTCCGTGTGCTGACTCTGGAATGATAATTTTATTGCGGGTTTCGCCTCGGTCTGTGAGGCAAGCTCGCATCATCTTGATTCCGAGGTATTCTCCTTGTGCACCGGCTGCGGGTTGAAGGCTGATTCTAGAAAACCCAGAAATTTCAGAAAGTAAGTTCTCTAGTTCGAACATGAGCTTTAGTGCGCCCTGTGAATACTTGGCAGGGGTTCTAGGGTGAAGTCTGGTGAAGCCTCTATGAGATGCTGTAACTTCGTTAACCCTCGGGTTGTATTTCATGGTGCATGATCCTAGAGGATACATGCCGGCATCGATTGAAAAGTTTTGCTGTGAAAGCCGAGTGAAGTGTCTCACGCAGGAAAGTTCTGACAATTCCGGGAGGTTGATTTTTGTGGATCGGCAGTTCTTCCCGGGCGCAGGAGCTTGAGGGACGTCGGCTTTTGGAAAACTGTAGCCGTGATGTCCGGGCGTGCTGAGATCTATAGATAGTTTAGTTTTTAAGGGCCAATTAGACATTATGATTCTCCCAAGATTTCGACGAGCTTGTCGAGATCTGACTGGTAATGACGTTCTGTAACGGCGATGTTGAGACCTCTCACGCACCCTGAGCTTCTGGGAACACTGACATCGAGTCCAATCAGGATGCCTTGATCTTGTGCCTGGGTGATTTTTTCGTCGACCCAAAGGCTGTGTTTGGGGCCGACCATGATCGTAAGCTCGTTGAAAAGTTCACCTTGCACGACTTGATGCGGGATGTTCTTTTCTTTAAATTTATTTTCGATGGCAGTGCGAAGATAAAAGATTCGGGAACGCAAGCCTTTGCCAAGTTTGCTTAGGCCCTCAGGCCCCATAGCTGTCATATACATCGCAGCTTTTAGAGCCATGAGATTTTGGTTCGAGCAAATGTTGCTGGTCGCCTTTTCTCTACGGATGTGTTGCTCGCGAGTTGAAAGTGTCACGCAAAAAGCTTGTTGGCCGCGAGCGTCCTCGGTATGACCGACAAGTCTGCCAGGCATTTGTCTGATGTCAGCCTTCTTACAGCAGAAAAGGCCGAGATGTGGTCCGCCAAAGCCTGGGGGAATTCCTAGGGCTTGCCCTTCGCCGACGGCGATATCGATATCGTGCTCTCCCGGCGGGGAGAAGATTCCCAGAGAAAGCGCATGACTCACATAAGCGACGCTTCTAGCATTTTCTTTCTTTGCAACGCTGTCGAGTCCTGCCCAATCTTCAACAACACCCCAGCGGTTAGGAGACTGAAGAACAATCGCGGCAGGGGCGCCGCCACAATCATTTTCAAAAGTTTCAGGTGTGGATTCTAGAGATTTCGGATCGGCCCACCAGGTTCTGACTTCGATGCCCATGTCGGGAAGACAGCTTTCAAGAATCTTGCGAGTGTTGTCGTAAGTTCCTTCTGAAATATAAACAATCGGCTTGTTGTTCTTACGTGTCCGCACGGCCATCAACACAGCTTCGAGGACAGCAGTTGCCCCATCGTATAAAGACGCGTTGGATACTTCCATCCCGAAGAGCTCGGCGATCATGGATTGAAATTCAAAAATTCCTTGAAGGGTTCCCTGTGTTACCTCCGGTTGGTAGGGAGTGTAGGAGGTAAGAAACTCCCCGCGACCAAGAATCTGGTCAATCCAGGTTGGGCAGGTATGGTCGTAAACACCTTGTCCGAGGTGATTCTGCATCCATGCACCTTTGTTGATGGAGGATAGTTTCTCTAAAGTTTCGAGTAATTCTGCTTCACTCATGCGTGAAGGCAAATTGAGAAGCCCCTTAACTCTCAATTCTTCGGGAATGTTGGGCGTTAGTTCTTCAAAGCTGCCGACGCCACACTTCTCAAGGATTCTTGTTTTTTCATCTTCGGTAAGCGGTAAGTATCTCATATTTTCTATTTCGCATTCTTTATCAGTCGGCTCGACTAGGCGGCTCGACAAAAATTATTAAGTCAAAACTATTGAGCTAACACTATTGAGCCAAACCTATTGAGCTACAGAGGCGTAAGCTTCGGGGCCTAGCAGTTGACTGAGTTCACTTTCATTCGTGATTTCGATCTCGAGTAGCCAAGCATCATCATAGGGGGAAGAGTTCAGGGGAGAAGGGTCATCCAAAAGCGACTCATTCCTTGCTGTGACTTTTCCGCTTAGAGGTGCAAAGAGTTCTGAAACTGATTTTACGGACTCAATACTTCCGACAACATCATTTTGAGAAATTGTGGAATCCAATTCAGGAAGTTCTAGATAAGTCACATCGCCAAGAGCGGATTGCGCAAAGTCAGTGATTCCCATTTGAAATACTTTTGGATTGTTAGTTTTTTTAATCCATTCGTGTTCTTTGGTGTAGAAAAGTTCAGGGCGAATTTCAGACATTTTGTTTCCTCCGGCTTATGGGACCTTATATGTGGCCTAATATTTTGGCTCTAACTTACTGACCTTTGTAGAAAGGTCTTTTCGTGCTTTCAAATGGAATTTTGTTCTTTCTAATTTCGACGCAGAAGGGGGCGACTGCGTCAGTATTGACGAGTCCCATTCCGATGGCGTGGCCAAGGCTCGGTGCATAGGTTCCGGACGTGATGGCGCCAACCTCCTGGTCTCGGGCATCGAAAATCTTCATCCCAGTTCTGGGCGCCTGCTTGGAGTCGTTTTTGAGGCCTATCCATTTGCGAGGAGGCTGCTTAACATGAGCCTCGAGTGCTTGCTTTCCGAGAAACGCTTCTTTGCCAAAGTCGACGGCCCATTTTAGTCCCGCCTCAATAGGTGAGATCTCGGGGCTAATGTCCTGGCCATGAAGGGAATAGCCCATTTCTAGTCTCAAGGTATCACGGGCCGCCAGTCCACAGGGTTTGATATTGTGAGGCTGGCCAGCCTCCAAAAGCAAAGTCCATAAGGCTTCGGCTTGATCATTAGAGACGAAAATCTCACAGCCCTTTTCACCTGTGTAGCCCGTGAAGGCGACTTGAACGGAGATGCCTCTTATTTCGGATGAGATGAAATCAAAGGGGCGAGGGCCTTCGGGATTTGCCTTCAAATCAATCACACCCAATTCATTCAGGAGCGCAAAAGACCTCGGTCCTTGCAGGGCGAGTATGCTCACGTCATCAAAAAGACTCGTGAGTCTCATCTGGTGCTGATTGTCGAAAGATAAAATGTGGGCAAGATCGGCGTCTTTGTTGCCGGCATTTAAAACCAAGTAGACTTTTGAAGAGCTGGCTCGGTAGGCAATGAGGTCGTCGAGGATTCCACCGTTTTCATTGCAAAACATGGTGTAAACCGCGCGACCATCATCGAGCTTGTTCAAATCTTTGGTGATGAGTTGGTTGAGAACTTCGATACTTTTTTCACCATCGACAAGAAGTAGTCCCATGTGGGCTACATCAAAAAGGCCGACATCTTCACGAACGGTGGCATGTTCTTGCATGACTCCCGCGTATTGAATGGGCATGTCGTAACCAGAAAAACCGAGCATTTTTGCTTTGTTATCGAGGTGCCACTGATGAAGAGGAGTCGTCTTTAACATGGGCTGAATCCAGCATGTGGAGCTGATCTTGTCGAGCGAGGATTAGGCTCTTGTGCGGTGGGTTAAGGGCCCAGTTTCTGGGGGCTATTACTCAGGGTCTACCGTAAGATATTGATACACCTCTCGCATCAACACAACATTGTGGCGCCTGAGGTGAGGGGGGACGTCAGCATTGAGCAAACTGTCCACAGCGTCAACGATGCTAAGCTTTTTGCCGAGGTAATGATTGCGCTTCATCAGCTCAAAAATATCCACAGCAAAAGCTAATATTCGAACAAGTGGGGCGAGCAACTCGGAGCGCACTTTGCGAGGGTAGCCCTTGCCGTTGAAAAGCTCGTGGTGGCCGAGAATGAGTTGACTCACAATATCGGGTAGGTTCTTAAACTTTTTCTGAACTAACTCGTAGGAGGCTCTAGGGTGGGTGAACACAATCTTTTTTTGCTTCTCGGATAGAGCGTCTGGATTGATAAAGTAGTTTTTGTAAGCTTCATCGTCAAGACTAGTCATGGACATATCCATGAGTAGAACGGCATAAGACATTTCTTTAAAAATGCTTCTCGAGGTTTGTCCTCTGGCAAGACAGACCAGTGTTGTGATCGCAGTTAGGGCGGCAGAATCGTTCATCACCCCCACATAATCGGGAATCTTTTTCAGGTGATCTCGGAGCTTCTCTACTTCAGGTGCGATGACTTCAAGTAGATTAGAGGCGATATCTTGAATAGGGCTTTCCTCTAGATTGATCGTTGCCGGGCTTTCAGAATGGAGTTGTTTGTAGGCAGACTTGAGCTCGTTTGTGATGGTTTTCTTTAGATACGAAGACTTTTCTTGTCCAAATTGAGCGATCATGTTTTCCATGCTCTCGCCGTCGTTTGTGTTTGCCGTCGACAAACTTTGCTTGCTTCCCGAATAGTCTTCTTCTTGATAAAGTCTAGTGTGCCGACTGGAGGGCTCGTCTTCGCTAGGGCCGTGGGATTGCCTAGATGAAGTCTCGTCAGTTAAGAATTTCCCTTTTTCTCGTGAAGCTAGATCATTGCTTCCTTTGAAAACCATTTTTTGGTTTTTATGAGTATGTAGATCGGCATCATCCCCTCGAATGATCTTGAGATGCGGGGGTTGGTTGTTGGTGCTACCTGCTTCTTGATCTGAAGTAGGGGTAGGGTTTGCCTCAAAGATTAAATGGGGTAAATTTTCGCTGATCTGCCCGCTCCCTTGAAAAATCTCGAGAACTTCTTTGTTGTGCTCCGAGGGAGGTATCGCAAAACCTGAGTGCTCAGCTACAAATTCTTCATACTTGCAGAAGATGATGGGTTCTTTGTGTTTTTGAAGCATTCTAGTTTGGTTTTCGCCGAAGCTGTCGCCTGCTAAGACAAAGCGAATGTAGCGATCATTGCGTGGAAGGTGAACGTAGAAGTCCACCAAGGCGGTTCCATCGGCGTTCAAAGGAATTTTTTCAATTTCAAACTTAATGAGCTCTAGTTTTTTATCTTCTGGGATCGCCATACAACTTTTCACTTTTCACGTTCAATTTTTTCTAAGGAACTACAAATAACCAGCGCGGGAGGTTAAGGACCGAATTGGCTTTGATGGTAACAAAATTTGCGGAGCTATCGATGACGACAATATGATGGAAAGTTCCGTCGGTGATGAGCAAGTTGCCATCGTTGTCCTCGGCTATACCTTCGGGGTCCCCTAATATTGAAGTGTTTGAGTAGCTGGCAATGACCGTGCTCAAGTCCGGAGATCGTATCTGTATAGTATCTGTCGTGCCACTCCAGGCGACGGCAATGTTGCCATTGCTCAATTCGGTGCAGGCGTAAGCATCGGTGGTTCCAGCAATGCCAGATGAAGCCGTAGCAATTTGAGTTCCTGAATCGTCATAAGTTCGTACGACATCAGTTCCGTAGGAACACATGACAAATCCTCCGGCCGCTCTCGCAGAAATTCCGTTAGGGTTCGTTTGGAGTCCAGATCTGGGCCAAGGGCTTCCCGCGGGAAATCCATCTGCAGTGTAGCGTTCGATGACGTTGGACTCGATGATGAGGTAGTCGCCATTAATGAGTTGAGTTATGCCGCGCAGAACTCCGGATAGTAGCGTGCTTGTTACAACATTTCTGTAGGTCAGATCGGTGAGTGATACAGCAGCTAAGCGGTCTGCTCCGTCGACGACGAAAACGACTTCATTGGTGTCGGTATTGTAGGTGACACCGCCAGGAGACTCCGAGGTGTTGTCAGCATTGAAGAGAAGCGCTTTATAGAAGCCATCAGGATCGAGAAGGAGGATGGAGTCGCTAGCTCCGTTTGAGACCACAATATCTCCAGAACTTGCAACGGGATTTGATTCGGAATACCCTCCATCGTCGGCACCCGTCGAGCGCATTTGCTGGCCGCACTGACTTAGCACCATAGCTGCAGCCAGAAGCATTATCGCATGCGAGAAGTTCTTTTTCACCTTAGAACTCCATACCTAAGCGAAACGACATCGCATTGAGTGTGATTGTTGTAGATCTATAGCTGCTTTTGATCCAGCGGTAGGCACCTGTCAGTCTCAGCCTCTTGCGGCCAAACTTCAGACTCATTCCTGACTCGCCCTCGTAGCCATATTGAAAACTCATCTCACTAGCTGAGGCGCCAGTTGGTGGATCAGCTAGTTTGTAAACGTTAGCTCCAAAAACTCCATTCACAGCGAAGATGGGAGAAAAGAAGTTGTCAGCAAGAGCATGGAAAGAAAGTCCGAGTCTCATCTCTCCACCAAAAATCGTTGCGGAATATTCTTCTGAATTCAAGTAAAACAAAGCACTGCTGTACTGGCCGCCAATGCCATAAGTGATTCGAAAGGCTTTTTCTCCGCCTTCTGAACTGATGACTCCAGAATAGCTACTCGCGTTTGTGATGCTGTTATCAACAGGGCCTGCATGAAAATTGTAGCCTATTGATGCTGCAGAACTTGCGAATGCGCCAGAAGAAGTAAAAAGTATCAGGGCCGCAACGGCGGTTACGAAAATTTTAACTAGTGGGTTGATCGATTCTGAGGCCGAGTTGATCCCGTTGACGTTAACGCCTTGATGGGAATCAATCATTTGGACCTCAAACATATCTATATATTCGGTACGTGGGATAAATTATGTTAATATTGGCGTGTTGCAAAACTGCCACTTAGCGAGACAAGTCGTTGATATTTTTTGACAACGGCGATGATGTTCTAAAAAAAAATGTTTAAATTATTTCCATAAGTTGACCAAATTAGCCATCAAACAAGCAACCGTCATCTGTCCGACTCCGCCAGGAACTGGAGAATAGCTTCCAGCTTTCTCGTAGCAACCGTGATCGATGTCGCCCGTTAATCCGTCTTCGTCACGGTGGATGCCCACATCAACAAGTACGACGCCTTCTTTGATCTGCTCGGGTTTTAGCAGATGTTTCACTCCTGCGGCGGCGACGATCACATCGGCATTGCGGCTCAGGTCCGACCAGTCACCACTTTTTGAGTGAGCAACGGAGACTGTTCCTCCTGCGTGCATCAAGAGTTGTGCGGTTGGCATTCCCACAAGTCGTGATTTGCCAAGAATCAAAATTCGTTTTCCAAGCAATGGCACTTTGTAAAAATTCAAAAGATCCATAATCCCATAGGCGGTGGCAGGAAGCGGAGCCGTCCAGTGGGAGGGAGTGGAAGATCCCGCAGCGAGGTGTCCGAGGTTTTGAGTATGAAGCCCATCAGCATCTTTAACGGGAGGAATCATCTCTAATGTTTCATGCACCCACTTTGAAGATGAAACTTGTTTCTGGTCAAGTGGGAGTTGGACAATCAAAGCGTCGACGGCAGAGTCTTCAGCAAGCCTCTTCACTTGCCTGCGAATTTCTTCCTCGCTTGTGTCGGAACTAAGAGAGATGTGTTTGGTTGAAGCTCCAATTTCGTCAGCGATTTTGATTTTTCTACGAATGTAAGCGGCTGATGCGGGATTGGCTCCAACTTGGAGAATGGCGAGGCATGGGGCTTCTTTCGAAGGATCCGCGGCGAGCGTTGTGGAGATCGTGGCTTTGAGTTCGTCGAGAAGATTTTGTGCTGATTTTTTACCGTCAAGCAATTGTGCCATGTCGCTTTTAATCACGGCATATGTGGGCCTGTCAAAGTTCAACTTCCTGACGCTTTCATGTTGGCACACCCGTTGCTCCATACCTTGTTGGAGAACATATGGAATCAGGACTCGTCACATCTTTGTCAGGCGCATTGGCTCAAAGTCGTCGCATTGAAACGCTTGCGAACAACGTTGCCAACGCCGATACCGCCGGATTTAAATCCCGTGATCTCATATTTGAGGAGATGCTCGAGGATGCCAAGGCTCAGGATGACCGGAGTGATATTGCGCCGGGTCCACTCAGAAAATCCGAGATCTTAGCAAGGCCAGCGACAGAAAACCGACCTGTCTTACACGGCCGTGACTATGCCAACTTGAAGCAGGGCGCGATGCGCCAAACGAGCAATCCTTTCGATATCGCAATTCAAGGAAATGGCTTCTTGGAAGTCTTGAGTCCCAATGGCATTCGTCTGACACGTGCCGGGAACTTGTCACTTAACGACAAAGGACAACTGGTCAATCGTGACGGTTTTTTGATCCTTGGCGAGTCTCAGGCCAACGCAGCCCAGCAAGATCCTTCGAAACGCGCGATCACTCTTGGACGAGGACGTCTTCAAATTAGTCAAGAAGGTGACGTCTATAGGTCGATCAATGGTGCGAGTGAAAGAGTTGGCAAATTAAGCCTCGTACAAGTCGAAAATCCAGATGCCTTGAAGCCAGTGGGAAATACGATGTGGGAGGCCGGAGAAGATGCCTTCTTGAAATACCCTAACGAAGCCCAAGGCCGTGGTCCAGCTTCTGTGATTCCGGAAGAGGTCCTCGTGAGAAACAATCCCCTTGGGCCCACAACTGTCAAGCCTGAGATTCATCAAGGAATGCTTGAGGCATCAAACGTGAATCCTGTTGGGCAAATGACCAAACTCATCGAGGCGCACCGTCTTTATGAGCAGAACTTAAAAATCATGCAAAGTGTTGGCGAAATGACCGGACGACTCTCAGAAGTTGGAAAGTTTTAAGAAAGTAAAGGAATAGAGATATGTTGAACACACTCAATACCGCTGCGACAGGAATGGATGCTCAATCAAAGCAAATTGAAACGATTTCCAACAACTTGGCCAACGCAGACACGACCGGATTCAAAAAATCACGGACTGACTTTCAAGATCTTCTCTATCAAAACATCAAAGCTCCGGGGGCTGCGACTTCTGCTACGACTGTGAATCCCACTGGAGTCCAGATCGGCGCGGGTGTGAAAGTTGTGGGCGCATCTCGAGATCACGAGGGTGGGACGCTTCGTCCAACGAATAGAAAACTAGACGTTGCGATTGAAGGTCTTGGCTTTCTTGCAATCCAAAAACCAAATGGCGACATCGCCTATACGCGCGATGGTAGTTTGAGGGTGGGGCCTGAAGGGCAACTTCAGAATGCCAACGGATATGCGGTTGTTCCTGAGATTCAGATTCCGCAAAATACAAAAGACATCAATATCTCTTTTGATGGCCGTGTTGAAGTTAAAGACGATCAAGGCGGTGCCACCGAAATTGGTCAGATTCAGTTGACGTCCTTTGCGAACGACGCCGGACTTCAGGCTGAAGGTGGCAATCTATACAATGCAACGCCTGCAAGTGGTGCGCCGATTCCTGGGACTCCAACTGATGGTGGTTTGGGACGGCTTCACCAAGGATATTTAGAGGCTTCGAACGTGAAGCCTGTGACCGAAATGACAGATATGATCCGGGCTCAACGTGTGTATGAATTGAACTCGAAAGTGATTTCAACAGCGGATCAGATGATGAACTCGCTGAATAGCATTCGGTAATGAAGATGGGGAAGAGGGTAGCTAACGTGAAAATGGTGTGGATCTTATTGAGTTGTTTTTGGAGCGTGTCTACGCTTGCGTCTTCTGCTTCCAGTGTTCCAATGAAAGTTAAAAGTCTTGAACATTCATTTGCAGATCTTTTGGTCGGTCAGATGAGTTCAAAAATGGATCTCGATTCCTCCCTTTTTGAAGTGACGGTAAGTAATCTTTTGATCATGCCGCCGGTTGAGGCCAGTGATAAGATTGAGCTTCTGGAGATCTTTGCTCTGGGCACTCACGGTTCTTCCAGAATCGATGGATTGATTAGTGTTCCTGCTAGCATTCGAATCAACCAGCAATCCATCGAAGAAGTGACTCTATCTGGATTGGTAAAGGTCACAGGTCCTGTTTGGGTTGCGGCCTCTACTTTGAACCGTGACCAAGTGATCTCTGCAGATTCCATGAGGCTCACCACGATGCCTTGGTCGAGACTGCCCTCGAATGCTTTTTTAACTTCACAAAGTGACCTCAATGGCCGCGCATTAAAACGAACCGTAAGCCGCGGATCAATTCTCTATCCAGAACTTCTTCGTGGGCCTTCCGCTGTTAAGATCGGCTCGGCTGTTGTGCTGACGGTCCAGTCTGGTCCTGGAGTGATTATTCGGTCCAGAGCTTTGGCGAAACAGGCCGGAAGTATTGGCGAGGTGATTCGCGTGGAGCAACTTGAAACTAAAAAAATTGTTCGAGGGTTGATCACTGGTCCGAATAAAGTGGAGGTTCAACTCTAAATGAAAAAGCTTTCCGGAAATATTTTGGCCCTATTGGCTTTGGTGCTGATGCTGAATTCTTGCTCGTCTTTGTCTGATTTGAAAAGAATGGCCATGGGAGAATCCCAGGCTGAACTCGAGGATGAGGGCGGTGGACGTTCTCCAGCATCTAGTAAAAAAGGTTCAGTCGTAATCACAAACACAGAGTTTGATGGAAACATAACGTCTCAGCCCATCGGAAGTGACCTAGGTCGAAATGAGTTTGGGGTGACTTCAAACTATCGCAATGGAAAAGATCCGTGGTATGGGACAGGCCCTGAGAACGAAGGATCGCTGTGGAATCCTGATAGTCAGGACAACTTCTACTTTACAGTAAACACCAACTTCAAAGTTGGTGACATTCTTTATGTTACAGTTGAGCGCGATGTGAACGATACTTTAAACGCGAAGATAGCTGCATTGCTGGGCCAAAATGGGAAAAGTGTACGTAAGATCGCAGCTGAAGAAGCTGAAAAAGAAGTGGCGAGTGCCGTTGGTGACAAACTCGGAACAGCAATTGGCAACAAACGTGTGGGTGAGGCGATCGGGAGAGATCTTGGTCAGTCGGTTGAGTCAGCTATCGACCTTAAAGAAGAATATGTGAATCTCGACAAGATTCCAGTGCGAGTTGTGGAGTCTTTGGATCAGAGAATTTTCAAAATTGCTGGAGATCGTAGAGTCTTTATTCGAAATGCCCCCTACCGAATTGCTATGACAGGAAGAATCCGCCACGAAGATGTTTCTCCAGATGGTCA
>Ga0100403_1003037_pt1 | contig 12740 bp, 12 predicted proteins | sample CryGeymet201501t_FD_83663 | JGI IMG/M metagenome (GOLD analysis project Ga0100403, IMG submission 83663) | Groundwater microbial communities from Crystal Geyser aquifers in Utah, USA - Crystal Geyser metaG 2015-01t | ecosystem: Environmental > Aquatic > Deep subsurface > Groundwater | place...
CGGAGGCGTGCAGGACAACGGAATCGTCTATTCAGTTCTTCCTCGGCCGTGGAAGCGCTTTGGATCTGCGTCGGATGGGCGGGCCACTTTTTTCTTGAACGATACGTTTCTCAATAACACTGCGAGCGAAGGCGATCCATGGGTGAGTGAGGTGTCAGCCGGCCGCTGGTTGCACGATCAAGGTGAGATCATCAGCGTTTATGGAGAAGTACCAATCGCCACGCGAATGACGGACTTCCAGAACGGCCCTCCACTTCGCGCGATAGATATTGAAGATGTGACTTCACCGCGCTTTCGAGAGTCGGAGTACAGCCAGCAAATGTTCGCGGTCGCATCCGAGTTTGCCGACTCTGCGCCTTGGCGAATATTTGGACTGTTTGCGGATGACGACGGCACGGCTGTTAGATGGGTCCAAATCGGCACGGTCCCGTTTCAACCGACGTCGCTGGGCTCGTTCGATGGAAATAGGGTTTTCGTGGGGACGAAGAATCCAGGCTTCATCTTTTCGATCGCGCCGCTAAGCGGCGCGGCCCCCACGCAAATGTACGTCCCCGTGTGGGGATACAACTCGGCGGCACTCATCAGTCACATTTCGTTTCGCTCCGACGGGCACGGTTTCGCTCTCGTCCAGGTCGACGGAATCACGCGGACGGTTGTTGCTCATCTACCTCCGGGAGCGAACGCCTGGGCTCCGTCCTCGATGGTATTTCTGCCGAAGCAACCGCTTCGCGGGCTGGCGGTAGTCACAAGTGGCTCGGATACTGGTAGTCTGTACGTTGCTACCGACAAGGAGGTTTGGAAGAGTCTAGACGCGGGTAACACATGGCGTCGTGCGTCAAACGGCTTGCCGCGTAACCCGGTGTGTAATGAGCTTCGGTTCGTGCGCGATGCTAATGGAACGCCGAAGCTCTATCTCGGTACTCGTGGCCGCTCGCTCTGGGTGGCCGAACCATCCAGCGCCGCTCACGACGTTGCGCGCTGGCCGCCGTCGTTGTAGCCTTCCTAATGTAATCGAGCGCCTAATAATGAGAGCTTCTCACTTTCTCGCCCTTTCATCTTGCGCGGGTTTCGTGATTCTTGCCTGTTCATCGTCGAGTGGCGGGCCTGCCCAGCAGAAGGCGGATGCTGGCATCGATTCCGGGGAATGTGCGTCCGCGATTGCGTGTGGGCAGCGTGCTGGAATGTGCGTGGTTTCGGAAGCTCACACATGCCCGGGAGGCTTCGTCCCGATTGATTTGGGTCCCCTCAACAATTGCACTTGTGGCGACGCACCGGCCGTATGCTGTGCACCTGCTGACAGCGGCGGCGCGACCGACTCTGGGCCGCACGATGCAGCAATGACCGGCGACGCTTCGGACGGGTCGAGCAGTGACGCTGCTGACGCGGACTAGTGCGCGCGCACGTGGCCCGTCCCCGGCAGCAGCATCTCGTCACGAGTTGGGCGCAAAGATCGAGGTCGCTAACGCCGAGATCACTTGATGCAAGCTTGATCGAGGGCGTGGCTGAACCAGCCTGCGATCGACCGCGGTCGAGCAGTGGTCGCATTGCTCCTCGCGAGTCCAACATCGCCGGAGTCGTACGGGTCCTGAGGCGACCACTGTGCAAATCTCGTTGCCATTGCGATCCTCTCCGGAAGGCTCCGTTGTGAGTCCGCATGTGATGCAGCGTTGAGCGTAAGTTAGCTATCAGACGGCAGGGACGATGCGAGCCACGTTTCGCTGCCCCGGCGCGGGAAGACGCGCTGTGCTCGGTTCTGAATTACTCAAAGTCCCACGGCTGAGCGCGCTTCGCCTGGAGTTGCTCGCCCTCGCCTAGGCCGGCATCGCTTTCCAACGCGCGAACGAGCGTCGGGATGTCCTCCGTCGTAAGAGACTTGAAGAAGATCGCGTCTGGCATGACACACGCGCCGACGCCAACGTCACAAAGGTCGAAGCACCCGCTTGTGCAGACGCGAACGTCAAGGCCTGCCTTCAGGACGGCGCTCTTGAGAGCACGAGCGACCGCTTCGCCGCCGCAGGTCCCGCAGGACCGCTTCCTCTCGGAACCAGGGCGAGCCTTCGTGCACACCCAGACATAACGCGCTCGCCGGGGCATCCGCCGCTCAGGTGTCAACGCGCAGCAGCGCCAGAACTGCCATCGACATGCAGACGGCTACTCCGGCGGCGCGTGCGAGTCGCATCGGTACCCAACGGCGAACACCGAGGCCTAGTGTCACTGCGAGAAGGATTTTGGTCAGCATAGCCGCCGAGCTCGCGACCCAGATTACGAACGGCTTGCCCGATTCCGCAGCCAGTACGGCCGCCGCGATCTGTCCGACGTCGGCCCATTCGGTGAGGAACATCGAGCCGAACGATGCGAGCGCGACGACCGATGCCGGTGATGCAGCCGCGACCGTCGCGGAGCGTGGACGCTTCAGCAATAGAAACAGCCCCAGCGCCAAGAACGAAACGCTGCTGACGATCGAAATCATCCAGGCAGGCAGCGCGCGCACGAAGCCGCCGAACAGAACGGCCGCCCCCATCTTCAGCGCCGTCGCTGCTGTCGCTCCGACGACGATCGGAACAAGCCGATGCCTCGTTGCAAGGCTTCCGACGGTGTAGAGCGTCTTGTCTCCGACGAGCTCGGCGAGCAGCACGGTGATGTAGGCGGCCAGCAGGAGAGACATTTCCGTTTCGACCTTCAGAGTATTGACTAACGTCGTAGCGTCAAGAGATTTAGTGTTAAGCCGAATGCTGGACCAGGAGAGCACCGTCGACCTACGCACTACGCAGGGACCGGCAAGCCGCGAAGATCCATGAAAGATGGTTCCGACCGGGGGGTTGGGACCTTACCTTCGGGGTGTGACCCGACTCCGACGCACCCCCGGAAGAGTGAACGGTCGAAGCATGGTCGCTTCTGCCGATGGCACGTGTCCTGAAGTGCTACGATGTCCCTAGGGGATGCGCCGGCGCACCGCTTTCGGGGGACCTTGAATGATCCGACTTAACGTTGCGATGGCCATCGGCGCGCTCGCAATGGCTCTTGGGTTCGCGTGCTCGAGCAACCCGGTGACGGTCACGGCCGCGACCGGCGCTGAGGGCGGCGCGTGCTTCCCAAACAACACGTGCAACGCCGGTCTCGCGTGCCTCAGCAACCTGTGCGTACGTCCTGCCGGGCCTGACGGTGGTTCCGTGGACGGCGGAAGCGACGCGGAGTCCGTCGATCCGGCGATCGAAGCCGCCGCAGCGGCTTACGCGAAGGCGTACTGCGACAAGGCCCAAGCTTGCCTCGCGTGGAACGCGGGGCTTGCGGACGCGCCGACGTGCCTCGCGCGCATGAAGATGTGGTTCATCGATCAACTCACCGCTCCCGGCTCCGGATGGAACGCGAAGGCATTCACCGACTGCGACTCGCAGATCGCGAACGGCTCCTGCGCGGATTGGTTTGCGGGAAACAGCTGCGTACAACGACCGGGCACGCTCGGCCTCGGCGCAGGATGCAACCACAACTCGCAGTGCGCGTCGTTCGCCTGTCTCGTTCAAGGCGACACTTGCGGCAAGTGCGTCCAGCAGGTTCAAACGGGCGGCACGTGCATCACGTCCGCGCAATGCGTGGGACAGGATCTTTGCGTCAGCGGGAAGTGCGTCGCGTACGCCGCGGCGGGTGAAGCGTGCAGCTCCACGCAGCCGTGCGGTTGGGGGCTCGCGTGCCGGCTAGGAATGTGTGCGCAGGCTGGCGCGGGCGCGAGCTGCAACTTGTCATCGCAAGATTGCCAGTACGGCTTCTTCTGCAGCAGCGTAGCGAGCAGCACGTGCCAGCACTACGAGTACGGAGCTCCCGACGGCATGTGCGGCTTCGTCATGGGCGACATGTCCCTCTGGCGGGATTGCGCCGTCGGTTCGTGCCACATCCCAGGAACCGCGCAGACCGGTACGTGCCCCGGCGCTGCGGCGGATGGCAAGCCGTGCGACGTGACGAACGTCTGCCAATTTCCAGCCCAATGCGTCGGTGGCGTTTGCAAGCTGCCGCACGCGTCGGCGTGCAAGTAGCGGAGGCAGACGATGAGCGCGTGGCGTCGGGTATCAGTCGCTGCATTGTTTGTTCTCGGCGCAATCGCTGTTGCGTGCGGCGGTGACGACAGCGGATCACCCGGGAGCGGGGCTGAAGGACAAGCGTGTTACTCGAACGGCACGTGCAACGACGGTCTCACGTGCCTGAGCAATCTGTGCGTGAAGGCGACCGTAAGCGAGGGCGGCGCGCCCGATGCGTCTCTGATGGACGCGCCGGCCGATGGCGAAGCGGGCGACACGCCGCCCGACGGCCCGACGTGCTCGCCTGGGCACTACGTGTGCGGCGGCGTTTGCGTGCCGAGCGATCCGAACCACTGCGGCCGGAGTTGCACGGTGTGTCCGAATCCACCGTACGGATTCGCGACGTGCGTCAGCGACACCTGCAGCTTCGACTGCATCACCCTCAAGTGCGGAAACACCTGCGTCGCCGATCCGCAGAGCGACTTGATGCACTGCGGGAATTGCACGACGGCGTGCACGGCAACAGGCCAGTCGTGCGTCGGTGGTCACTGTACGTGCGCCACGGCGAAGCCCGATCTCTGCGGCAGCGCGTGCGTCGATACCAAGAGCGATCCGATGCACTGCGGGAATTGTACGACGGTCTGCCCGAATCAGCGGCCGACGTGCGCCGCTGGTTTCTGCGTCGAGACGCCGACGGTCCTCGCGACCGGGCAGGCGATCGGCTCGTACGGGCCACACGGCATCGCGGTGGACGCGAACAACGTCTACTGGACGAACAACTACATCAATGGGGGCAAAGTGATGCAGGTGGCGAAGACGGGCGGCACGCCGATCCTTCTCGCCCAGACCGGCGGGCCTAGCGACGTCGCGGTGGACGCGACGTACGTGTACTTCGGACAGACGAACGGGAGCGGTCTATATCGCGTCCCGATCGGCGGCGGGACTGTCGACACGCTCACGCAGTCGCCCAACGCCAACGCGATCGCGATCGATTCGAACAACCTCTACACCGTGGGCGGCGGATCGGTGTGGCAAGAGGCGAAGGCCGGCGGAACCGCGCAGCTCTTGATTTCTGCCGAAGGCGGCGCGCTCCGCATTGCGGTAGACGCCTCGTACGTCTACTTCACGGAAGCGTTGAACCCCGGCTTCGTGAAGCGACTGCCGATCGGCGGCAACACGTTGACGACGCTCGTCTCGAACCTGAACCAGCCACAGGGCATCGCTGTCGATGCGAACTTCGTCTACTTAACGACGCTCGCCGGTGAATTGTCGAAGGTGCCGCTCGCCGGTGGCACGGTGACGCCAATCGCGACCGGCCTGAACGCACCCTCGAGCATCGCGCTCGACTCGACGACGATCTACTGGGTGAATAGCGCGACGTTCCAGCAGGGCCAGGGATCGATCATGAAAGTGCCCCTCTCGGGTGGAACGCCAACGGTGCTCGCGGCCGGTCTGGACACCCCCTACGGGATCGCGATCGATGCGACGTACGTGTACTGGACGAACATGATCGGGGGAACGGTCATGCGCGTGGGGAAGTAAGGTGGAGGCGGGGGAGACGTCGAGATGGCAACAAAGCTAGAGCCCCACCCGCTGTAGGTAATCGAGCTCTGTCTCGACGGGATGGCGAAACTCGGCCTGGTCCTCGGGGTGACTGAAGTAGTTTCCGACGACCCTCGGCAGGCGCACGATCGTCTTTCGTCGCTCCTTCACGGACTCCCAGAAAAGGAGATCCCCGATCGTGCGAATGGGCGTGCCGTCGCGAAAGTGGGTGGGGAAGAGACCAAGCGAGGCGCGCCACGCGCATCCAGGGCCAAGGGTACCGCGCTCGCGACCTCCCACGCCCAAACGCGTCCTCGTGCCCGGCTTGGGCGGCCAGTCGGCGATGAAGGGCACGTCGGCAATGCCACAGCTGGTGGCGCTGACCGCGTCCGTCTCCTCTTGCGAGTAGCAAACGCGCCAGTCGCCGCAGACCATATCAGCCTCGCTGTCGAGAGCTGCTTCGTAAAGAGCAACGGCATCGCCGTTGTAACGGTCGTCCAGGCTAAGATGCATGACGTACGGAGTGGTTACGAGGGCGAGAGCGACGTTCCACGCCTGGTGAATCGTGATTTCGCCGCGGATGGTCGCCACCTGGCCGAGACTTGAGTACCGTGTCCCGACGTCGTCGTTGCCGTCGAAGACATAGATGCACTCAACCGGCGTGGACTGAGCGTCGAGGTTGGCCTTGTGCCGTCGCAAGCGCGCCTCGCGTAGGGGATCGCGGTGCCACACGGCGCAAATGACGGTGGTGCGGGGCCGCGGGCGCGCTCTTTTGCTGTCGTCGGACATTCGTCGCGCTTGGGGACCGAACGTAGTAGCAGTCGGCGACGTGCCGTCTACCGGCGAGGTTGAGTCGCAATCGCGAAGCTGACTTGCGCGCCGACGCGACAGTCGGTCGGCGCTAGCCGCACGTGATCTTCGGGTGCTGAGGATTACTGCAGTCACACGTGTTTCCTTGATCGCTCGGGCATTTCTTGGTGACCGACTTCCCGCCCGAACACGTACACGTGACAGTCGTCTCTCCGGCCACGTGATAGCCCGTCAGGAGGTACTCGTTTCCTGCGGCATCATGGTCGACCCGTGCGTGGAACGTGCCGCCGTCGTTGAGCTTAAAGTCTGCCTTTTGCATCGCCGCCCCCTCGCGCTTTCGGCGCCCGCCAATGCCGGTCGCAGTTGCCTTAGTTGTAGTTCAGGGTAGCCACCGGCGCTTCGAACAGCGGCGCCGCACCCGTGAAGACGCCCACGTGATCGTAACCGCCAGGCTGGACATTGAATTGGCCGCCTTTTGATAAGTCGTAGGCCACCTGGTTAGTCCCCGGTCGGCAGAGGTAAGAGCTGGTGACGCAGGTCGTCCCAAGCTCCGCTGGCGCCTGCCCAGGCACCGACGTCACCGACGGCTGGGAGATCTGGACGAAGTCATGCTGATTCGGTTTCACCACAGATGTCTTCATTCGAAGCTCTGCTCCTTCCGTCGTCGCGAGCATCCGCCTACTTCTTGCAGCAATCCTTCCCTTCGTCCCATGTGCAGCATCCACTGAGAGGGCCGCACAGCTTGCATGTAATGCCGGTCGGCTCCGACGGCGCGAGTGCTGCTGAGGGCGCCGAGGATGCATTTGCCGCTGCAGTGCCGGCACTGTTAGCGGGAGGCAACGAGAATTGCAGCGACGTTATGCGCCCGGGGGCGGCAGACTTGCTGGCCGCCGCAGCCGCCGCCCGCATTTGCGCGAGCGCGTCCTGCGGTGGGACTGTGGGGGCCGCGGTCGCGGTTGACGCCGACGACGTCGAGGCCGATTCACAACAGCAGCGTCCCGGCGTATTGCAGCACTTGAAGCCATCCAAGCAGCAACACTTATCCCCGCCGTTGCACGCACAAATATCGCCCTGGAGCGAGCTGCTCTCGATGCGACTGCCGCCCGACGGCGACCTTAGGAGCTTGGTATCGACGCTCGCAGTCGATGATGTGCTCGGAGCGGTCGTCGTCGGCTGCTTCTCCGTATTATTGCACCCGAGCGCGAGCCCCATGTAGCCGATTGCGGCCACGGCGGCTGTGAACACGATCTTTTTGAGGGTCATGGCGCGCTCAACACAAACAGAGAAAAAAGATCTGTACGCAGTTTGGTGGGCAGTTGGCGGATGCCGTATGGACGTCGAAGTCACCCTTGATGCCGGCTCCGTCGAGGATCTGCTTCGCTCTCGAAGTGTCGCCTGCCTTACATGCCGCCTCGAGCGTGTCAGCGAATGCCTTGTCGCTGGAGAGTTTGTCCTTGAGCTGGCTGATCTGCGCTGTGGTCGGCTTCATTGACTCATCACCCCCATGAAGGCGTTCGCGGTTACTTGCAGTCGCCTGAAGACGTGTCGCAGCTCGTTCCTGCGCAGCAGTTCTGAGCCTGAACGCAGTTGCAAGCGCCCGTGCAGCATGACGCGGAAGATGCGGAGCCGCCGGGGGCCGGCGCCGGTGACGGGCCGCGGCTCGCGCATGCGGCTAGCGAGATAAACATGGTGATGACGGCCGGCATAATCAGCTTTCTCACTGACGCGCTCCCCGCATGTTTCATGTGCGAGGCACGTGGATCGCACGCCTCAGTCAGCATCGTCAAGTGAATTAGTATCTCGTCGGCGCTGAGACCCGCCTTTGTGGTCGTTCGCAGGCCGATGTTCCGCGACGAGGTGCGGCAGGCGGCTGAGCCTCTCGCTCTTGGGGCGAGCGCGCACCGGCGAGAGGTTCACGATCTCCAGCGACCTCGCGACCTCATCTCGCAGAGCGTGTGCGGATCGCCATCTTGGCGCGCGGATCGCCATTGTGGCGGTCATCGCGGCCTTGGCAACGGGGCGGCGGTGCCGCTTGACCTGCGTTCAAGCGACGCCGGACGAACGACTCGCGCGGAATACGGTCTGTTCGGCGCGCCCTGCCGCGTCTCCAAAATCGTCTCCAAGAACTCGGTCGATCCGAGCGGACACGAGGGGCATGACGAGGACAACTCGGAGTGACGAAAACGCCGGAAATCGAAGCTCGAAACGCGAAAGTCGAGCGGCACCGCCACGTTGTGGTTGATGCCTTCGTTAGAGTTCGATTCCCGCCGCCTCCACCCATGCTCGAGCGCAAAGCGCGCTCTGCGCGATTGCTGCGGTCATCGCCTCACTGGACTTCGCTTCGCTTCGTCCAGTGAGGGCGCGATTCCTCCGCCGAGCACGTCGCGCACTTTGGTGAGGAGCGCCGACGGCGTGAGTGGCTTCTGCAGGAACTCCGCATGCTTCAGCGCCACCGCGTCGTCGGTGTAGCCGGAGACGAAGAGCACCTTGAGCTCCGGCTTCAGCGCGCGTAGCCGCGCCGCGAGCTGCGGACCGCTCAGGCGGGGCATGACGACATCGCTGAGCAGCAGGTCGATGCGCGGCTCCGTCTCCGCGATCAGCAGCGCCTCGCCGCCGTTCTGCGCTTCCAGCACGCGGTAGCCGTTGCGCTCGAGCACCGACCGCGCCATTTGGCGGACCGCATTCTCGTCCTCGACGAGGAGGACGGTTTCGGTGCCGCGCAGGTCGGCGAGCTGCGCGGTGCGGTGTTGCGGCCGCTCGACGGCGTCGCCCACCGCGGGCAAGTAGATGCGGAAGGTCGAGCCCTTGCCCGGCGCGCTCGACACGGCGATCGTGCCCGCGCTCTGCCGCACGATGCCGAATACGGTCGAGAGCCCGAGGCCGGTCCCCTTTCCGACCTCTTTGGTGGTGAAGAACGGCTCGAAGATGCGCGCCTGCGTGGCCGCGTCCATGCCGACGCCCGTGTCGGTCACCGAGAGCACGACATGCGGGCCACTCGTCGCGCCCGCGTGGCGCGCTGCCTCCTCCGGCGCGACGTCGACCTGGGCGATCTCGAGAACGAGCTTGCCGCCCGAAGGCATCGCATCGCGCGCATTGACGGCCAGGTTCATGATCACCTGCTCCATCTGTCCGGGATCGACGTAGGCAGCGGCGCGCGCGTCGGAGCGGATCACGGACAGCTCGATGTCCTCGCGAACCAGCCGGTGCAGCATCTTCTCCATCCCCACGACGACGTCGTTCAGATCGATGACGCGCGGCTGGAGGATCTGCCGCCGGCTGAAGGCGAGGAGCTGTCGGGTCAGATCCGCAGCGCGCTGGCCCGCGCTGATGATCTGCTCGATCTCTTCGCGCCCGTCGCCGTCGTCGAGATCCGTACGGAGCAGCTCGGAGTAGCTGAGGATGACCGAGAGCAGATTGTTGAAGTCGTGCGCCACGCCGCCGGCGAGGCTGCCGATGGCCTCCATCTTCTGCGACTGCTGAAGCTGCGCCTGCAAGGACTTTTGGTCGGTGACGTCCCTCGCGAGACAGAACAAACCGCCGAATCGTCCATCGTCCGTCATCAGCGGCGTGTTGAACCATTCGCAGGTGATCGTGCGCCCGTCCTTCGTCAGGTTCTCGTTGATCGAGTGGGCCGCCATGTCCCCCGCCCTAATCCGCTCCAGGATCTTCGCCCCGTCTTGACGAAAAGACGGCGGGACGAAGTCGAAAGGTCCTTTGCCTAGGGCTTCCTCGCGGGTGTACCCGAACGTCCGCTGCGCCGCTGGGTTCCAGTCCGTGATGCGAAGGTCGGCGTCCGCGAGGATGTAGATGAGAGGCAACCGTTCAATCTGGAGCGTGAGTTGCCCGAGCAGACGATCGCGCTCTGCCTGCAGCTTGCGCCTGCTCTCTTCGGCTCGCCTCTGATCGCTGACGTCTCGGAACGTCACCGCCGCACCGATGATGGTGTCGCACTGCCTGATCGGGAACGAGGAGTACTCGACGGGGAAGCTGCTCCCGTCGGCCCGCCAGAAGATCTCGTCGTCCACATGCGTGCCTCGCCCGAGCCGGAACGCTTGATAGATGCGGCAGTCCTTTTCGGGGTACGGCGTGCCGTCCGGCTTCGTGTGGTGCACGAGGCCGTGCATGTGCTTCCCGAGCAGATCGTCGGCGCTCGCGTACCCGAGCATGCGCGCGCAGGCCCGATTGGCGAGCGTGCAGTAGCCGCGCGTGTCGATCCCGTAGATCCCCTCGGCCGTCGCGTCGAGCAAGAGCCGGTACCGCTCGTCGCTGGCGCGGAGCGACTGTTCCGCACGCAGGCGCTCGGTGATGTCGTTCACTGCGATGAGCCGGACGACGCCGCCTTCGAATTCGAACGTGTTCCCGGTCACCTCGACGTCGATGAGCGTCCCGTCCTTCTTCCGGTGCCTCCAGACGCCAAACGAGAGCGGCGCGGTCCCGGTGGTGCTCTGAACGTGCCTGATTCCGTCAATCTGCCTGATGAGCGCTTGCACGTCCTCGGGAGGCCGGATGTCCAACAGCGTCATCTGCAGGAACTCGTCGCGCGAATACCCGTAGTGACGGACGGCCGCCTGGTTCACCTCGAGGAACCGCAGCGTCTCTACGTCGTAGAGCCATTTCGGGAGAGGGCAGTATTCGAAGAGGACGCGGTGACGCTCCTCGCTCGCGCGCAGCGCCCGATCGGCGGTGCGCAGAATGCGTTCGCTGTCGTCCACGGGGCGCGGGAATGCGAACGGCATACCTCCGCGCGCCCGGAGGCAGGTGCGGCTTCGAAGCTCGCGTTTTTACGCGCACGACGTGCGGCCGAGCATCGGCCTGCGCAGCTCCTGTTCGAAATCGCGCAACTCGTGCGCCTTGCTGCAGAAGCCGCGCCGAAGCTCGTTACGCGGGTTGGACGCGCGTCGCCGGGCTCGTCGGCTGCGAGAGATCGACGACGACGTCGGCGCCGACGAGCGCCATGGTGACCGACGGCAGCGGCTGCATCGCGGGTCCCAGCAGAACGCTTCCGTCCGCCGCGAACTCGCTTCCATGGCACGGACACAGAAACGCGGCGCCGGTCGACGACAGCACGGCCTTCTTCGGCTGCGCGCAATCGTTGGCGCTAAGCACTGGCTTCGCGCATTGATCGCCGCTGCAAACGGCGACGGTGCAACAGGCGTGGGTGCACGTCGCGCTGAGGGCGTAGAACCCTTTTGCGTCGCGCGAGACGAGCGCTGCGGTGTTGTCGTCGACGGCCATGACGATGGCTTCGCCGACGGCGAGCGCCGCAGCGCCGGGAATGGTGATCGTGCGCCTCTCGACCAAGCAGTATCCGAGTCCCGGACCGGCCGTCGAAGGCTTCGAGCAATTGTCGGCGGCGCTCGGCGCCGCCGACGTTCCGCACGCGACGGTGAGCGTCACGCCTGCGACGCTCAGCAAGAACCGGCGACGATCGAGCTCCCTCATGGCTTGCATTTGCCCGACGGGATGTCGCACGTGAGCGGGCTCTGGCAATCGGGATCGCGCGTGCACTTGAACGCGCACGCCTTGTCCGACGGTCCGAATCCAATCGGCGGCGTCGTCAAGAAGAGCTGGCAGACGTATCCCTCCGCCGCGCGGCAATCGGCGTCCGTCAGACACGACTTGAAGCAGCCGGGCCGTTCGCCGCCGAGCGCGACGCACGTGCCGCCCGGCGGGCAGACCTGCACGTCGTCACACGGCTCCATGAAGCAATACCCACCGGGATAGTTGTCACCCGCGGGCGTCTGGCACGCCGCGCGGCTGTCGCTTCCGCAGTCGACGGTGCTCGTGCACGGCGTTCCGATCTTGTTCGTCGCGTCGGGCGCGCACTTGCCGCCCGCGTTCGCCTTGTCGCATACCTGCCCTTTTTCGCAGTTCGAGTCATCGGTGCATTTGGCGCCGAGGCCCGACGAGGGAGCGACGTTGTCCGCGGGGCAATCGAAGAGAAGCTCGAGGGTGTCGATCTCGAGCGCGCCGTTCTCGCTCTCCTTCTCCATCGTCGTGGCGTCGTTCGTCGCGATCGCCTTGTCGAGGTTGGCGAGCGATTGATCGATGTCGTCGGAGACGGTCGCGGTGCCACCGACGCGATGGCAAGTGCCCGCGCGCGTGCCGACGGCGCCCTTGGTGTTTGCCCAGTCCGCCTTCAGGGCCGCGACGTCGGCCTTCACCGCGTCGAAGTTCTTGAAGTGCGCGTCGATGCCGACTTGGCGGTACACGGCGTCCATGCGCACGACGCCGATGGGCGCGTCCGGATGATGGAAGTCGAAGAGCTCGGGGACCGCGAGGCCGATCTGATTCGACGCCTGGACCGCCTTCGCCTGATCCTGAGCAGGTATGGCGGCGTCGAGCGCGGCGACCGCGTCATCCATCATCTTGACTTGC
>Ga0100403_1003040_pt1 | contig 12730 bp, 18 predicted proteins | sample CryGeymet201501t_FD_83663 | JGI IMG/M metagenome (GOLD analysis project Ga0100403, IMG submission 83663) | Groundwater microbial communities from Crystal Geyser aquifers in Utah, USA - Crystal Geyser metaG 2015-01t | ecosystem: Environmental > Aquatic > Deep subsurface > Groundwater | place...
CCGTGGGTGCTGTATAGACTTGTGCTCGCAGCGCTTCAACCATGCCGCGCGAGGTGGGCTGATATGTGCAATCGTTACCAGTTGAAGGCCAGTGCCGACGAGGTGGCGGGGCTGATTGGTGTGTCGGTTTTGGGCGTCAATTGGCCCGATGAGATGTTTCCGGGGCGGCGGGGGCTGGTTTTGCTGAAGGGTGAGTGTGAGGGGACAAGATGTTCTGGAGTGGGCGGGACTGGGCGGGATTGGCCGGGACTGAGTGGGATTTGTGCCGGTTTTCCTAGGGTTGTGGCGCGTTGAGGGCGCGGGCTGGGGTTTGGGGACTGTCTAGAGTGTGGGGCGATTTAGACAGTGGCGGGACAAGAGGGGCTGGAGTTTGGCGCGCGCGGCCGGGGAGCGCTCGGAGATCGCTCAGAGACCGCTAAGGGACCACTAATTAGGCACTTAGCAGGCATGGGTGGGGCTGATCGGGCGGCGGAGTGGCTGAATGGGCGCGCGGATCTGCATGGGAAAGTGGGGGGATGTCGGAGCGCGCGACGATTTTTGGGCATAAAGTGGGTAGTGACTGATTTTGCGCGATTATTTTGGGCGCGCAGGGGTGTTGGGCTGGATGTGGCTGGAAATTAAGTGGGCCTGTGGCAAAGAGGCCACAGCAGGTGGCAAACGTGCCTCTATCAGAGCGGGCGGAGGCCGAAGGGGCCGAGGATGCGGGCGGCGAGGCGCATGCCGGGCGGGTCTTCGTCCAGCTGGAGGGTGGCTTTGGCGATCTCGGCCTCGGAGAGGGGCGTGAAGTGGCGAACCAAGGGCTTGCAGTCGTAGAAATAGAGGAAGAAGCCATCGCCATCGCGGACTTGGAGGTCTTCGCAGAGGATGGTGGTGCCGGCAGGGCCTAAGTCCTTGTGAATACTGAATGGAAGGTCTGTCAGGAAGAGGCGTTTGCTTCGCCTAGCATGAGCATAAAGCCAGTCGCGGCGGATGGAAATGGTTTCTGACGGCTCTGGCTTGCCCTCTTCGGTGAAGCCGGCCAGCTCGTAATAGGGCAGGCTGACCCATTCGGCATCGTCAGCGCTGCGCAGCGACCCGCGCGGCTTGGCCTCCTTGCCGGTTATCAGCCATTCTACTGTTACTCCAAGGGCTTGCGCGATGCGAACGGCGAACTCCGCGTTCGGCGTGGCCTTCGAGATGATCTCTGCCAGCGTCCTGGGCCCGATTTGAGCCTCTCGTGCAAGCCACGCCACCGGCCTGCCAGCAAGCCGCTCGACAATGCGTTCACCCCAAGAGGAGCGCATTATTGCGCTTGCATCGGAATGATTTTTCGCTTTAATGCTCATTATTGTTCTGGTTCTGGCAGGCTGATGCTCATGTCGCACACTGATTTCCACCCCGAGTACGTTAAGGCGGCCATCCGTAAGCGGTTTGGCTCATTGACGAATTTTGCGCTTGAACATGGGCTTCCACCCAAGAGCGTCTCCGGCGTTCTGAGGGGCGCAGCGAAAAGCCGGCGCGTGGCGCGGGCTATCGATGCTGTGATGGTGCTGGAACAGTCCACAATCGATCCTAAACCGGCTGATTTTTCCCCTTCTAGCGGGAAGTCGGCCCGCAATCACCGTCTAAATCAGGAGGCTGCATGAACATGCTTACAATCCGCGACCTGTCGGTCGTGGCCGGGGAGCCGCGTGTTGCGGACATTGTCCTTGGGGAGAAGCTCGGCTTTGGACGTGCTCGTGACGTCAGGCATGTCGTAAACAGGCACTTCAAAGAGCTGTCGAGATACGGGCAGGTTTCGCGACAGCCTGTCGCGAAACCTCGCAGCGAGACAGGTTTGCCCCAGATCAGGGCAAACCCCCCGAAGGGATCGAAAGGCGGACGCCCGAGCCACGCCTTCATGCTCAACGAGGGGCAGGCCTTGCTGGTCTGCATGTTCGCCAACACCGAGCGCGCCGCTGATGTTCGCCAGCAGCTGATCGAAGTGTTCATGGCGTGGCGGTCGGGCAAGCTGGCGGAGGCACCCCGGCCGGCGCGGGCGAAGCGGCTGGCGCCGCCCGTTGCGGAGACCGATCCGCGCCACAAGGACTTCCGCGACCCGCTGCTGCCGATCGACGGGCGGCGGGCGCTGATCGAGCGGCTGCATGCCTTTGATGGGAAGCGGGCGGATGACCAGATGATGCGGACGATCACGCATCTGCTGACGCCGTCTGGCGCGTCAGGGCGGATCACATGGCCGCGTTGGTATCATGACAAGGAGGTGTTGACTGCCGTGGTGCAGACCCACCGGCAGGCTTCCATGGACCGGGTGCTGGAGCTGCTGAAGGCGAACTTTGGCTGGCGCGCGCCATCGCGCTCCAGCCTGCACCGCTTCTGGCTGCGGCTGGACGGGCTTTTTGGCACCGGCCGGAAGCTGCACTGATGAAGCGCGATGAGCTCTTGGCGGCGGGGATGCCGGTTTTTCGGGTGCCGGTGGACGCGATCGAGGTGCCGCAGGATCGGCTGCGCTCGCTGAAGCCGATGCAGGCGGCAGCGATTGGGGCGGCGATTGTGGCCGACCGGCAATATGACCCGATTACCGTGGCGCGGCTGCCGGGGCAGGACGGCTTTGTGCTGGTGGATGGGCTGCACCGGCTGATCGGGATGCGCGGCCAGGGGCGGGAGTTCATCGATGCGCGGATCGTGTCGGGCGACCGGGCTTCGCGGCGGCTACAGGAGGTGCTTTCAGCCTGGGCGCGGGCTGGGCATGATGTGTTTGACAAGGCCGCGCAGATTGGTGCGCTGGCGGAGATGGCGAAGGCGCCGGTGGGGGCGGAGGACGCCAGTGCAATGATTGCACTGGGCCTGAATTGGGACGAGGCGACCGCCGAGGCGCTGGGCATCAGCCGCCGCAGCGTGTTCAATTATCTGAAGATCGACGGGATTTATGACGCCGCACAGCGCGACCTTTTGCGGGCGCGCGGGATGGCTGACGAGCTGGTGCCGCTGCTTCGCCTGGCGGCGCTGCCGCCCGAGGATTTTGGGCTGGCCTGGGCGGCGATTGAGGCCGGCCAGGTGGCTTCGATTGCCGAGGCGCTGGCGATGCTGGCGCCGGCGCCGGTGAACAGCTTCGACAAGAGCCGGGCCAAGGTGGTGAAGGCTGTGGGCGACTGGCCGGCGGGCGAGATCAGGGGGCTGATTGATGCGCTGCGCGCGGTCTATGCCGAGAAGGTGAAGCCGAGCTGATGGGCAAGCGGGTATCTTCGCTTTCGGACCGGCAGATGGCCTTTTCGTTCGATGTGCCGCCGGCGGCGGCGGCGCCGGGCGATCTGGCGGGCTTTTCGGCGATGGTGTCGGCCTCGGTGGCGCGGATGCTGCGCGAGGACAGCCGCAGCCGCGCTGTGATTGCGCGCGCGATGAGCGAGCTTCTGGCCGAAGACGTGACCCCGGCGATGGTGGACGCTTATGCCAGCGAGGCGCGCACGGGGCACAATATTCCGGCGGCGCGCTGGTGGGCGCTGGTTGCTGTGACGGCGCGCTTTGATGTGGCTGATGCGATTGCCAAGCGCACCGGCGCGCGGGTGATTTCGGGCGAGGAGATCAGGGCGACCGAGCTGGGCCATCTGCAGGCCGAGCGCGATGCGCTGGATGCGCGGATCAAGGAATTGCGCGGCGGGCCATCGCGGCCGGGACCGCGCGTGGAGCGGATTTCGTGAAGGCGGTGGCGGCTTGCGGTGCGCCGATGGGCGGCGAGCGCGGGGCAGCTGCGGCGGCTGGTGCTGGTGTTGAGCTTTCGGGGCTTTCCGGGCTTTCGGGCGGCTGCTGGCTTTCGGCCAAGGAGATTGCCGACTTCGCCCTGCCGGGGATGCCCGGCGAGAAGCGAAAGGTGGCTGAATTGATTGCGCTGGAGCGCTGGGCGCTGCGCACCGGACCTGCAGGTGAGCGGCTGAACCGCAAGCGCGCGGCCAAGGGCGGCGGCTGGGAGTGGCATTCCAGCCTGCTGCCGGAAGCCGCGCGGCTGGAGCTGGTGCGGCGGGGCCTGATTGCGGCGGCGCCGACGCTGATGGCCGTGGTGCCGCTGGAGGAGGCCAAGGGGGCGATCTGGGCGGCATTTGAGCGGCTGCCCAAGGCGCGGACGGACGAGGCGCGGCGGCGGCTTGCGGTGATCCAGGCGGTGGAGGCGGCGCAGGCGGCGGGTGCTACCAAGACGCGCGCGATTGCCGAGGTGGCGGCTGACCGGGGGATTTCGGCGGCGACGATCAATGGCTGGTTTTCGAGGCTTTCGGGTGTGCCGCGCTGTGATCGGCTGCCGCATCTGGCGCCGGAGACGCGGGGCGGCGGCCGGGCGGCCGATATCGACCCCGAGCTTTGGGATATTTATCGCTCGGACTGGCTGCGCTTTGAAAAGCCGACCTTTGCTGCCTGTTATTTTCGGCTGGCGCGGGTGGCCAAGGCGCGCGGGATGCGCATTCCCAGCGCCAAGACGCTGCAGCGCAAGCTTGAGCGCGAGACGCCGCCCGAGGTGGTGATTGCGCGGCGCGAGGGGCGCGAGGCGGTGTCGCAGATGATGCCGGCGCAGATCCGCACCGTGGCGCACCTGCACGCGATGCACACCGTGAACATCGACGGCCATGTTTGGGATGTGCGGGTGCAGTTTCCCGATGGCGATGTGGGCCGGCCGGTGATGGTGGGCATTCAGGACGTGTTTTCGAGGAAGCTGCTGGCCTGGCGGGTGGACAAGAGCGAGACCGCTCTGCTGACCCGGCTGGCCTTTGCCGATCTGTTCCGCGACTTCGGCATTCCCCGCGCCTGCGTGATGGACAATGGCCGGGCCTTCGCGTCCAAGTGGATCAGCGGCGGCACCAAGACGCGCTACCGCTTCAAGGTGCGCGAGGACGAGCCGGCCGGGCTGATGCTGAGCCTGGGCATCGAGAACCGCTTTGCGACGCCCTATCATGGCCAGGCCAAGCCGGTGGAGCGGACCTGGAAGGATTTTTGCGAATATATCGCCCGGCACCCGGCACTTTCGGGCGCCTACACCGGCAATTCGGTGGCCAACAAGCCGGAGAATTATGGCGCGCGCGCCGTGCCACTGGCCGAATTTGAGGCGCTTCTGGCGACCGAGATTGCCGCGATGAATGCCAAGGGCGGCCGGCGCACCGAGACGGCGGGCGGCGGCAGCTTTGACGACGCCTTCAACCGCTCGATCGCTGCCGGCGCGCCGGTTGGGCGGGCGACGGACGAGCAGATGCGCCTGGCGCTGCTGGCGGCCGACCGGGTGCGCGCTGACCGCAAGACGGGCGCTGTGACCTTTGCCGGCAACCGCTACTGGGCTGAGGGCATGTCGGCCCATGCCGGCGCGCTGCTGACCATCCGCTTTGACCCGGCACGGCTGCACGACGCCATTTTTGCCTATGACAGCAAGGATCGGCTGATCGGCAAGCTCGATGTCTGGGAGGCCAGCGGCTTTGACGACATGGCGGCGGCCAAGCGCACCGCCAAGATGATGGGCGACCACCGCCGCAAGGTGCGCGCCGCGATCGAGAGTGAGCAGCTGATGGAGGCCGATGCTGTGGCCCGCCAGCTGGCTGCGATCGACGCCGAGATTGCTCAGGCGGAGACACCAAAGGTGGTGCGGCCGGTGCGCGCTGGCCGGGCGGGCCGTGCTGGCCGGGCAGCGGCGGCGACAGTGCCTGCAGATGACTTCATGGGCCGGTTTTCGGCTGGCCTTACCTATCCCTCTGAAGCCGCTCTGGACGGCTGGGAGGATCGCAATTCGAAGCGGCTTCGGCTGGTCGAATGAACGGGGCGTGCCCGGCTGGAATCCGCGCACGCCCCTCAACACTCAGTGAAGAAGGACACACTATCATGGCAACCAAACCTCAGGAAAGACCCGACGTGAAAGCCGACGTTGAGGCGGTGATCGCGCGGCTGAAGGCGTTCAAGGCCGAGCGCAGCCTCAGCTGGCCCGAGCTTTCAAACCGGATCGGCATTCCCACCGGCACGCTGTCGAGCTTTGCGACTGGAAACTATGCCGGCGACGCCGCGCGGATTGCCGGCGAAGTGCTGCGCTGGTTCGAGGCCGAGGCCAAGCAGGCGGCGATGCGGGTTTCGGCCACGCTTGAACCGCCGGCATTTCAGGCGACGCGCGCGGGCCAGGAGATCATCCACCTGCTGCGCTGGGCGCGGCGCGGCAAGATTGCCGTGGTCGCCACTTCGCCGGGCTATGGCAAGACGAGCGCGCTGCGGCAGTTTCAGGCTGACACGCCCAACGTGTGGGTGGCGACGATGGCGCCGAGCACCGGCGGCGTGGCAACGATGCTGGCTGAAATTCTGGACGCGATGGGCGAGCGCGACATCAAAGGCAGCCCGCAGATGCTGGCGCGGCGCATCCGCGACCGGGTGCGCGGCAGCGGCGGGGTGATTGCCCTCGATGACGCGCAGCACCTGGGCGAGAAGGCGCTGGACGAGCTGCGCGGCATCCATGACGTGACCGGGGTTGGCGTCGCACTTTTGGGCAACGCCGGGCTTTTGCAGCGTCTTGAAGGCGGCGGGCGCTCGGTGGCTTTTGCCCAGCTTTTCAGCCGGATCAGCCTGCGGATCGTGAAGAACCTCGCCTACCCCGAGGACGGCGTGATGATCGGCCGGGCGTGGGGGATCGAGGACGAGCGCTGCCTGCGCTGGCTGGGCGAGCAGGCCGCCAAGCCGGGCGGGCTGCGCTCCCTTGCCATGACCATCGAGCTGGCCAGCGTTCTGGCCTCGGGCGAGGGGCGCGCGGTTTCATTCGAGCATCTGCGCGACGCCTGGGCCCAGCTTTCCCACCGCCCTCACGCTGCCTGAGAAAGGATTAGGACAATGGCTTCGACTTTCATTCCCTCCACCGATCCGCTGGAAAATATCCGCGAGATCAGAACCTCAGTGTCCATCCTCATCACGTTGGCGAGTGCGGGCGAGCTTAGCCGCGAGGATGCGCTCTCGGCCTCCGAGACGATCACGGCCGAGCTGGACGCGCTGAAAATGCACCTGCTCAAGCAGCTGCACCCGCACGCCAAGGTGCTGCCCGTGCTGACGCTGGGCGAAGTGGCCGCCCGCGCCAAGGCCCGGCCGACGCTGACCGCGATCGATGGAGGGGCGAAATGAGCGCGCTGGACACGATCGAGCAGGCGCTGGTCGAGGCCGGCGGCGACTGGGTGCAGGGCCGCAAGCTGGCCGAGGCGGCGGGCGTCGAGATGGACGTGGTGCACAACTTCATCAAGTCGCTGCGACTGCGCCGGCCGGAGCTTGAGGTGGAAGGCCGGCGGGGCCTTGGCTACCGCGCGGTCGGGCTGCTGCCCGGCCATCTGCGGGCGAGCGCCCGGCAGGCGGCGTTGCCGCCCGAGCCGCCAGCGGCCGACCGGATGGGCCAGCACAATTATCGCCGGCATCTCCAATCGCTCCAGCTGCTCGATCTGCTGCCGGCACAGGCGGCCGAGCTGGTGAAGCAGGCGGCGCTGGACAGCGGCGAGAGCGCCAGCGAAACGGCGCTGCGGCTGATCTTGTGGGGCTTTGCCGAGCACACCGAGCGGATGCGCGGCGGCGAAAACCCGCTGTCCTTTGCCCGCAGCCTTGAGGTGGCGGCATGAGCGCCGAACCGGAAGCCTCGGCCTTTGGCGCCGGGGATGTGAGCAGCCTGAGCGATATTCGGATCGAGCTGGCCGCCCTGCAGCGTCGGCTGGAGATGTTGCAGGCCTGTGTCAAAGCCACCGAGAGCAGCAACCCGGCGCTGTTCGGTCGGCCGTGGGTTGTCGAGGTAGCCTCGATTGTGGCGCATCAGTACGGGCTGCCGCTCGACGAGGTGATGGGCAGCACGCGGCTGCCGCGCAGCGTGCGGGCCCGGCAGCTCTGGGTGTGGCTGGTGCACACGGCGGGCGGTTTTTCGATGGCCGAGACGGCGCGAATGACAGGCTATGTCGAGCACTCGATGACCTACCACTGCTGCCGGCGCGTCGAGGCGTTCCGGCGAGACGACACCTTCTTTTTCGACGTCTCGGAACAGATGCTGCAGATCGTGCGTGACATTCGCCAGCGTGCCTTTGTCGCCGCCAGGGCGCGCCAGGCCGAGATGGCTCAGCCGTCCAGCGAGGGCGGGGCATGAGCCGCCGCGTCCTCACGCGCCCGGCGCCGCTCACGCCGATCGCGGCCGGGCTGCTCTGGTATCCCCGCGCGCGCTGCCCCGGCTGCTTTGGCCGGCAATTCCACATCGGGCGGATCACCGCCGAATGCGCCACCTGCGGCGCGCCTCTGATCATCGCCAGCGAAAAGGAAGCGAACCAATGACCAAGCGTCGGAAATCAGAAAAGCTGCCGGCCTGCCAATCGAAGGAGGAGGCGGTGCAGCTGCTCGGCCGTTTTGCCGTGCTCGATGCCGAAGTGGCCGCCCGCAACGCGCGGGTGGACGAGGCGATTGCCTCGCTGCGGGCGCAGGCGGCTGAGCTGAACGCGCCCGCCGAGGCCGAAATCAAAGCGATCTTCATGGCCGTGAAGCCCTGGTGGGCGGTGGCCGGCGCCGAGATTACGGACGGCAAGCGCAAGAGCTGGGAGCTGGCTGGCTGCCTGATCGGGCACCGCATCGGCAACCCGACGCTGGTGTTTCCCAAGCCTGAAGACATCGCAGTGGCGAAGCTGGAGGCTTACGCGATCGAGGGCTTTCTCCGGGTGGTCAAGGAGATCAACAAGCCCGAGCTGATCCGGCTGCTGAGCACGCCTGAAGACCGTCTCTCCGAAGAAAGCCGCGAGACGGCGGCGGGGCTGCGGGTGGACGGGTTTTCGGTGAAGCAGACCGAGACCTTCTTCATCGACCGGCTGCCGCCCAGGGAAGAGAGCAGCGAAACGCTGGCTGACCCGCAGGCCGCACAGGTGCTGGCATGATCGGCGGCGGCTTGATGGGCCTGCTGGTGATGGTTGCCATCGTGTGCGCGCTGCTGGTGGGCGTGGCTTCAGGCGGCGGTCAGGGGTTTGTGAGGGGCCTTTGGTCGGGGATGCTGATCGGCGCGGCGGCAGCGCTGGTGGCCGACTGGCTGGGCCTTGTGCCGCAGGTGCTGGCATGAGCGACCGCTGTTCAAACGCGCCATGGGTCGAATTGTGGTCCTGCCCGAAGTGCTACCACGATCACAAAAATAAGGTGTCCGCCTGCGAGGGCTGCGGCGTGCCGCTCGCGTGCACGATCGAGGATCATCCAGTCTATATCTGCTCCATTCGAGACAATGACGAGATCGACCAGTGAGCCGCCTCGCCTTCAAACAGGCCCCGGCGGCGAAGTTTGCGCCGGATCCGGCGCGGCGGGCGGCGATGGCGAAGCTGCACGTGGCGAAGAAGGAGCTGGGCTTTGACGACGGCGATTATCGCGCTGTGCTGGAGCGGGTGACGGCCAAGCGTTCGTCGGCTGAGATGACCATCGGCGAGCTGGGCCGGGTGCTCGATGAGCTGGCGCGGCTGGGCTGGGCGCCGGGCGCCAAGGCGCCGCGCGGCAAGCCCCGGCCGGCTGACCACCCGGCGGCCAAGAAGGCGCGCGCGATGTTCCTGTCGCTCGGGCTGCTGGGCGTGATCCGCAATCCGTCCGAGGCCGGGCTGGAGGCCTTTGCCCGCCGCCAGCTGGGCACCGAGCGGTTGCAATGGGCTGACCAAGCCCAAGTTTACAAGCTCATCGAGGCGATGAAGGCGATGGCCGAGAGAAACGGCTGGAGCCAGGACGTGGCCGGCCTTGCCGACCCCATCTGGACGCTGAAGCTGCGGCTGTGCGGCGCGATTTTGCGGCGGCTGGTGGCGGCCGGTGTGGTGCCTCCGCATGAGACGGTGGCGACGGTGGCAGCGGCGGTGGTGCAGAAGGATGGCGCCGTGATCGACCTGACCGAGCGCGACCTCGAGATCATCGCCCGGCATCTGGGCGACCGGCTGGCCGCGCACGCCTTCCGCGCGCATTATGAGGACGATCAGAGCGCCTGATGGGCGGCGCGCCGGTCTCGTCGCCGCTGGTGTCGGAGCTGATCGCGGTGATCGGCGAGGAGGCATATTTTGCCCTGGGCAAAGCGGCCGGGGGCGCGATGTTTTATGTGCCGCGCTGGTTTCCGGACAGCCATTGGGTGGTGGAGGCCATCGGCGCGGCGGCGGCGGCGCAGCTCTGCGAGTATTTTCACCGGAATTATCTGGTGTTGCCGGTGCGGGAATGGCAGCGCCTGGCCATCGCCCGGCTGGCCGAACAGGGCCTTTCTGGCGACGATATTGCGCGGGAATTGCGCATCAGCCGATCATGGGTCTATGAACGGCTGGCCAGCGGGCGCGACAGCCGCCAGGCCGAGCTTTTCGAATAGAGCCTTGCCGTCCGGGGGCGGACGGCACCCGCAGCGCCGCCCGAGCCTAGCACTGGGGCATGGCTTCCGCCCCGCCTTCCCGCCGCTTTTCCGTGTGCCTGGACGCGCTGTTTGCGGCCGAGGGCGGCTTCAACAATCTGCGCGCAGACCGGGGCGGGGCGACCAATTTCGGCATTTCGCTGCGGTTTTTGCGCGCCGAGCTGCGCGTCGGAGATCCGCGCGTTGCCCAGCTGCTTGGCCGCCGCACAGCGACGGCCGAGACCGTCCGCAGCCTCACCAAAGAGCAGGCTGCGCAGATTTATCGCTGGTGCTTCTGGGATCCGTGCCTGTGTGATGAGCTCGCCCCGCCGGTTGACCACATGGTCTTTGACCAGGCTGTGAACGCAGGGCCAGGTAGCGCGGTCAAGCTGCTGCAGAGGGCGATCAACCTTCGGTCCGTGCGCCCAGTGGCTGTCGACGGGCGGCTTGGACCCAAAACGCTGGCTGCGGCCAACGCTCTGGCACCGCTGCTGGTCGAGCCGTTTCGCAAAGTGACGCGCGACCGATACGACCAGATTGTCAAGGTGCAACCCAGCCAGCGCGTGTTCCTGGCCGGCTGGATGAACCGCGCCGACAAGCTGGGGACCGTCTGATGAGCTGGTTTTCACAGCGTGGCGGGGCGGGCGGCGGCTTCGGCGGCGGCGGTGGTGGCGGCGGTGGCTTTGGCGGAGGGCCGGAGCGCTTTGATCCGCCGCCGTTCGAGCGGCCGGCGCCGCCGCGCATCTCCAAGCCGCCCGAAAACAAGTGGCAGCTTTTTGTCCGCGCGTGGCGGCCGGTGTGCGGCTGGATCATCGCGCTGGTGCTGCTGCGGGTGCTGATCGTGCCGATGGTGCAGCTGGCGCGGGGCGAGGCGGTGGAGCCGATCGATCTCACGGCCTTTGCCGCACTTGCGGCCGCCCTCTTTGTTTCACGGACCTACGAACGCACGCACGGAGGATTTATGTAATGGGCAGGTTTCTTTCTGGCGGCGCCGACAGCGCCTCGCTTTTTGTGGAAGCAACGCTCGATGCGGCCGACGAGGCCACCGAGGCGCTCGCCTTTCTCGGCGCGGCCAACCTTGCGATCTCGGGCACGTTTGTGGGCGAGATCGTGCTCGAAAAGAGCTTCGATGGCGGCGTGGTCTGGATACCGGCCACCAATTTGGGTGTTGTGGTGGTGTTCACGGTGCCGGCAACCGAGATGGTGCTGAACCGCGAGACCGGCGTGTTTCACCGGCTGCGGATGCGCGCGCGCACCAGCGGTGCCGCACTTTGCCGGCTGAGCCAGTGATGGCGGCTGGCTGATGTCGTTCGACGCCACCTCCATCGGCCTGGCCGCCAGCTTCAGAGGCTTTGGCGGTCGCGGCGCCGTTGGCGCTGCGGTTTTCGTGCCGCCGCCGGCGCCGGGGGGATATGACTATGTGATTGCCACCGATGCCGATTGGGCTACCATCCCGGCCGGGTTGCTGGCGGATGGCGGGCTGATTGGGGTTGAGCCGGGCGCCTACACGAGCAAGACGCTGACAGCCACACCGTCGGCACCGCTGGTTTTCCGGGGCACAATGCCTGCAACCGAGGTGGTGGGGTCTTACTGGCAAAGGCAGCCCACAGCCGGCGCGAAGGCCCGCATACCTAACCTTGTGCTGGACGGTGCCCGTCGCCTTGAGTTTGAGGACCTGGAGATTGTCTCGACGCAATGGGGGGCAAATACCTCGTGCGTCATCCTGACTGGCGCGACCTACGGCGATTTCAAATGGCGGCGCAACTGGATACACGCAGGGTATCGCGGTGATCCTGATGTGCCGTTCGATCCGCTTGAGGTCTATCCTGAATTGGCGTGCATCATCCCGCAGTTCAATTCTTCGGGCGCGGTGACTTCGTTGATCGTGACACGGAGCAATGTTGGCGATCTTCTCGCTGATGGCACCTACGATCTGGTGTTCACCGAGGCCGCATCGGGCAACGGCATCAGTTGGTCAACGGGCACGCTGCCGGTGGCGACGTTTACCGTGTCTGGTGGCGTGATTACGGCCACCAATCTTGTGAGTGGTGGAGCGACCAATTCACCAACTGCTGCTTCGATTGTGAGCGGTGTCATCAACAACAGCACCGGGATTTTGTCCAAGGTCATCGAGTGGGCCGGGCAGGTCAAGATGATTAACTCGATCCCTTGGGCGTTCAAAACGACGGGCGTGAGCGGCCAGCGCCATCGTGGTGATTTTGTGGCGCTCGACAATCTGATTACCGATGTGAACAGCTCCATCAAGATGGAAAGTCCTGACGACGGCGGTCTGTTGCACATCGAAGGCAACACGCAAGATCGGATTTATGCGGATTATGCTGCTATCGGCATGAGCCGCGACTACCCCGGCTGCCAGATCATCCACCGCTTCAATTTCACCACCCGCCC
>Ga0100403_1003041_pt1 | contig 12730 bp, 16 predicted proteins | sample CryGeymet201501t_FD_83663 | JGI IMG/M metagenome (GOLD analysis project Ga0100403, IMG submission 83663) | Groundwater microbial communities from Crystal Geyser aquifers in Utah, USA - Crystal Geyser metaG 2015-01t | ecosystem: Environmental > Aquatic > Deep subsurface > Groundwater | place...
AAACTACAATCTCTAAATATTGATGTTGACATTGATATTGACATTTATATATTAATATACTATATATTAATATTTAAATTTTAATTAATTATACATTCTTTTGTATCAATATTTTTCATTATACTATATATTAATATTTTTAAATTGTAATTATTTAATATATTAAATATATTAAATAATGATTTGCTACTTATATAATCTATTATATAAATTTTCGGCCATGTATTTATGTTTTTCAGTTTTCATATGATGACTTGCATTTGTTTTATTATATGTTCCGCCACAAATTTCACATCTTATTTTTTGTGAATATTTTTCTTTATGTGCCATATAATAAGTTGGTTTCTTTTTATCTTCCTCTTTTTCCATTATTACTATATACTAACATATTATTCTTAAGTTATTTTATACTATTTATTATAATAAATTATCTTCATACATTTCAATATTATATTTTTTAAGTTCTATATCAAGATCTTTAAAATAGTATCCCCTTGATTTATCAGTTCTAAATGTGAAATTAGCAATTTTATTGAGACTTATAGTTAGTTGTTTTTTGGTCTTGATTTCAGTATATCCTTGTGATTTTTCAAAATCTTTTATTTTATCCATCATATCTTGAACTGATAATCTTTTATTATTTAATTCTAAAAAGTTTTTATATAGATATTTAATTGGACTTGATATATATACTTCCTGTATTTCTTCTTTTAATTTAGTGTTTAAAACTTGTATTTTATTTGGTGTTTCTATTAATAAAAGTTCATGAAACATCGAAGCTATTAAATCATGATCTTCAAAAAGTGCATAATATTCATTACATTCCTTATCAGTCATTTTTGTTTCACTACATTGGATCATAGAAATTCGTCGATCTTTTTCTTCAATTTTAAAAGGTATGCTATCATTAGTTGTAAACATATAATTACATAAATCTTTAATCTTATAGCTATCAACCCCTTTTTTATTTATTAAAAGTTCAGATCTTGTAATGGTATTCTTTAAAAATGTATACAGGTCTTTATTTTTAGCTAAAATTTCATCACCATATATAAATAATGCATTCTCCATGTTTTTATTAAATTCAGCTGCTAAATTATCTAATTTTTCAATTTTTGATGTATATTTTTCATCTAATAATTTAATAAATAATTCAATAATTGTATTTTTTCCTACTCCATGTTCATCTGAATATAATACAATGCAAACATTTGTCTTTTTTTTATTTTTTATTATAAAACTTAACCACTCTAAAATATATTGTTTGTATTCTCCTAAAACTTGATCCAATAGTTTATGTATTTTTTCAGTTGATTTTGTTATATATGGCTTTTTCTCTAATTTAAAACCTGTAAATAGATTAAAATTACGACTATCTGTATTTTGTGGATCAAATATTATTCTCTTATATGTTCTTCTTTCTTTATCTTCTATCCATGATGAATAAAATGAAACTGTTTTAATTCCTTTTTCTGTATGCTTTTCATATGAATATGGTTTTAAGCATAAATCAACATCTGATGCATTTTTAATAATAAATCTATCTTCTTCTTCATCATAATGTCCAAATTTTGACAGTTCTTCAACAAAGAAATAGTTCTTTTCAACTTCATTTTTTATTTCTAAATATGATTCATGAGTTTTTTTATTTAATTCTTGTTTTGCTTCCTTTATTATATTTTCCTTTGATAATATCATCTTGTTTACTTCATTTAAATAGTCTTTATCCATATCTTTTTTAACAAAATTAATACTTAGGCCATGTGTTTTAAAAACTTCATCATATAATTCATTTAATAGTTCATCTTTATATGTATTTTTATCAATCATTATCCCATCAGCACATAAAATGCATTCTCTATTTTTAATATAGTTCTTTTTTGTCATATATATATACATTGTTTCTAATATTTGGCATTCCCATTCTTGCAATACATAAGACAGTACTGAACTTGATATATTATAATTAGATGCATTTTTACTTTTTTTACTTTTTTCTATTAGATCATGTAGGTCTTTATATTCATTATTAAAAATGGCTCCAATTTTTTTCAATTCTTCTTTTAGTCCAATTATAAAATTAGTTTGTGTTTTCATTTCAATATTATTATCATTAGCCCAGTTGTCAAAACCACCTAAATATATCAATCTTAAAAATAATTTTTTGACTGTTTCTCTATCTGTTGAATAAAATTTCATTGATTCTTTCAAATATTCTTCTCTATTTTTGACATATTCTTTTAAGTATGAACAATTGATGTTATTTTGCTGGCAAATTTGAAGAAGTATCGTCGGATGTGCATTTTCCATGTCAATATCTACATAATTATTCTTTGCCAATGTTTGTCTAATTTCTCGTCTAATGTTATATAGTCCCAATGCTCTACAGGGGTTTACTCTTCCCCAACCATCCATATTTTTAACTTTATTGTATTTTACATTTGCAAATCCTTTTTTGATTAATTTTTTGTATGCTATTAACTGCTCTTTTTCATTTTCATAAAAATTTTCACATATCTTATGATTAAATGCTTTTTTTAAAAGATCACTATCTATTAAACAATCAAGCATATCTACATCTATTTTTTCATAAAAGGTTTGATTATTCATCATGCATTCTCGTTTTTCAATTCTCAAAGGTATTGACATATTATACTATTACTATATATTTTTATTTTCTTAAGTAATTTTATACTTTAATTAATTGTTTGATTTGTCATTTTATTTTTTCCGACATGATGCAAAATTTTATATAAAAAAATATATCATCTCTTTTTTGATGATTATGATTATTATTTTAAATATAATTGAGACCTGACAAAAAGGCAAAAATTTTGCCCCTGGATTTCCTTTCCTTTATAAATATAATAGATTGTAATAATATTTCTCTTATTTTTTTTCTATTTTATTTTTTTTATATAGCAAAGTTAAAATAATCTGTCATCACTGTCATTCTAGTCATTCTAGTCTTTCTATTATTTTATTATATATTATATATTATATTACTACTATATATATATATATAATATAATATAATATAATAAAATATAGAATAGATCTATGACTGATTGGATGACAAATTAGCAAAAATCATGACAAATCAGTTAAAATTTAGATATAATAAACAAATTTAAGTGCTCTTATATCTAAAAAAAAATGTAAACAATGGACATATAGAGGTACATCATCATAATCGCCGATTGAAAAGGATAAATTTTTAAAATATATAATAATTATTTAGTTTTTATTAACTTAAAGAATTATCTAAGTAAAGTATATAATGAGTATAGTTGGTAAGGAATTGGGAAAGATGAGAAAGACATATATAACTAAAATATTTCAGTACAGTGTTGAAAAGATGAACATATATGATGCAATATTAGAATGGGATATAGTAGGACATGTTGGAATTAACGATGATGATTTTGAAGAACAATGTCAGCACTATAAAGCTCTTGAATTTGATGTTATTGATACAAAATGCATATGCAGTCATTCAATTACTAATGTTTTTTTTATTAAAAATATGCTGAATGGTAATATATTGGCTAATGGTTGTGATTGCATCAAAAAAACAAACCATACTAAAATAATTGAACATGTTGAATATATAAATAAAACAAAATTGAAAATATCTAAAATACTTGATGATGGAAAAGATAAAAATGGAAATTTAATTAATTCAAATAAATTTACCAATCAATTAAATAATCTATTATCAGTGCATAAATATGAAATTGAACAAATATTTGAGACTGAAAAGAATAAATTAATACAATTCATCGATAAATTAAAAAATAAAAAAATCACATTTGGAAAATATAAAAACATGACTTATGATAAAATACCTAAATCATATATAAGATGGTATGGTCAAAATAAAGAACAAAAACATGATGCTTTTCAAAATGATATGATGGATGGTCTATATAAATTGGCATATTCTAAAGGAATTACATGTATTCAACCAAATATAAATGATGCATTTATCGATGAATAGATTATACAAGTAGCAAATTATTATTTAATATAATAATGTAGAAATGTTGAAGGTGTTAAGGTGCTATGGGGGCAATATGAATATACAAAATATGAAGGCTTTAAGATTGGCAATACAATTTAATAATAAAAAATGTATTGACTATTTAAGAAGTAGCAATTTTATGCCCAATAATACCAACAGCAGCTAATCCAGGTAACGAGGCTAAAAGGGGTATTTTAATTTTTTGCCAATCAATACCACCTTTTAAATCCCTATTATTTTTATAAATTTGTATAGCTTCGGGCCATGTGCATTTAAATTTATTTTGTATTTTTTTAACTTTATGTGTCCAATGAATTTGTGTCATATTATATATATATAATAACTAAATATTATATATATTATATATATTATAACTATATACAATGCCCGATAAACCATTAAATCCTGATGTCAGTTTATGGATCAATTACATGAGAGAATTAAAAAGAAAACATTCATTTTTAGAGCATATATCAAGAAAAGAAGGCTACCCCCTTATGTCCATCTCATATAAAGAATGGAAAAATAAATATGAAGGATCTAATAAAACTAAAAAAGAACTTTTAAAAACTATGGGACCTTTTATAGACAAAAATACTCACTTAATTAAAGATGTAAAAGGTGGTTATAAGAAAGGTTATAAATATCCAGCAAATAAACATTGGACAGCTATTTTAAAAGAGCTAATTAAGAAAGAAAATTATAAAGGAACATGGAAAGAGGCCATTGAAAAATTATATAAACCTTATATATATTCAAATAGAAAAGCTACTAAATTAATTTAATAAAACTTATTCTTTATTATCTGTTTTATTTCTTAAATTCCAGTAATGGGTTTTTGTTTCCATATATTCTTTATAGGTATTAACTGCTTCAAGTTCTAATATTGACATTTTATTTTTCAACACCACCATTTCATATAATTTATAATAGGCTTCATCTTTAAATTTAATATCCATATCATATTGTGTATCTGTATTTAGAATATAAAACCATTTGAGTTCTGTTAATGCATAAGCAGTTGTTGAAAGAACATTATAAAACTCTTCCATCATATCATATTCATTAATGCATGTTTTATCAACCATTAAATCAATTTCTTTTTCACATATACCTTTATTAGTGCAATATTTAATAATAATTGTTTGTGTTCTGAACATATATAATGATAGTAAATATTTTAATTTTTAAAAAATGCTAACAATATTTAAATATTAATATATATATAATAAATATATAAACATAGAATAATGATAACATCAAATAAAATAATAAATATTGAAGTAATTGTTACATATGAAAATAAGCATACAAAAGTGGACCAATTAATGATGAATACTGTTATAAAAAAGGATGCCACAACTGAAGAATTAATTAAAACCATTGTACATAGCTTAATAAAATATAAAAAAATAAATTCAGAAGATAACATATTAAAATTAGATTGTACAAGTAAAGGTGAATTTTTAGCTTTTAAAAATGATAATGGCAATTATTTTAGACGAAATAAGGAGTGGTTTGTAGGATATGGTGGAAAATTGCCCAATGAATTTTATAAACCTTTAGTAATAAATAATAATTAATAATTAATAATTTAAAATTTAAAAAATTAATATATATAGTAATAATATATATATAATGGAAATAATAGAAGAAGAATATAAGGATTACACATCTTTTACTGTATTGATTCCAAATACAGAAGTAAAATTACCTGTATATATACATAGAAACCTAAACTTTGATAAGGGAAAACATCCAGAATATTGTATACATTATAGGCTGGATGAGAAAATAATAGGCATTGATAATAATGAATTTTTATTACAAAATCCTGAAATTTTAATAACTTATATAAGAAGCATTTTTGACCTTAATAAGTTCTTATATAAACATATGGATGAAATTTTTATAAAAAATCTTTAATAATATATAATAATTAAATGATTTATAATTTAAAAATTAATATATATAGTAATAATATACATATAATGGAAATAAATAAAATAGAAATAATTGGAATGGAAAAGTTAGAACAAATAAAAAAGCCAATATCTAAAAAGGATTATTTTAAAGAATATTATTTAAAAAATAAAGAAAAGATCTATAACAATACTGTTAAAAATAAGTCAAAAAACAGTAAAGAAGTAATATTAAAAAAATTGAATGAAGGAATATATAAACGGATGCCATATGAAAAAATGAAAAAATATAATATAACTTTTGATAATGATTTACAACAATTTATTTAATTATTTATTTAATTATTTATTTAATAATTTTAGCTACAAAATGGGGTAATGTATAAGCCAAGAACCTGGTTATATGTCCTATGCCTCTTGCTCCTGATTGTAAGCCTTTTATAATAGAACTTACTTTACTTGTAAAACTACCACCTTTCATTTCATTTACATTTTTATTGAAATATTTTTTAAGATTTTTTTCAATAAAAAGTTTATCTTTCAATAACTTTTGTTTCAATGGTCCATCATCTATTCGATCTAAATATTCTTCCATTGTTCTTACAATTTCTAAAAACATATTGAATTGGATGATAGCATTATAAGCTTTTTCTGTTATTGGAATAACTGAGTCTGTTTTCTTTGTTTTTTTCTTTTTTAAAGCTCCTCCTTGTATTTGCTTAAATGGTACATATAGCTCTTTAATAGCTTCTTGCCATGTACCTTTAAAATTATTTTCTTTAATAAGATCTTTTAAAATGGTAGTCCAATGCATATATATAATGAATATATATTTTATAATACTTTATTTCTAATTATTAATATATATATATTAATAATGACTGAAAAAGCATTATCAAATGTTGATTTACAACAACTTTTAAATGATTATACTGATGATATGGGTAAAAATAGAAGTAAAATAAATATTTTTACACCTAAAGAAATGCATGCAAATCCTGGATTATTTAAAAAAAAATTAAATGCAAATAATTATAGCATAATATTTATAAATCCAAAAAATCAAGCTGTTGGCCATTGGACATCTGTCTTTAAAAATAAAAAAAATGGTCAAGTGTATTTCTTTGATAGTTATGGAAGATCACCAACTCATTATGATCCTAATTTAACAGCTTTTTTTAAAAAACACTATCCAACTATAAAATTTAATACCGAGCCATATCAAGCTAGATTGGGGAATATAAATACATGTGGTAGATGGGCCATGTTATCTTCATTAGGTTTTAATAATATTATAAATGATTTTACACCTGAAAAGATGAAAGATATAATGGCTGAATTTAGAAAAGAAAATAATATACCAAATGATGAAATAGTTGTAAAGTTAATAGATTTTGATTTATAAGAAATATAATAATAATTGTAAATATTATTATCTTGATATAATATATATTAAGATGAGTTATTCTAATAAAGGAATTGACGAAAGTTCAGAAAAATTAACATTAATATATGTGGGTCAGAAAGATGGTGATATAGTGGATATTGAAGCTGAAAATACTTTTTTTCAAGATAATTTATATAGAAAAAAGCTTGTTCTAAAATACTTTCAAGCTGATAATACTGACATTCCTCTTTTCATTCCTGATAAATTAAATATACTTCCTCCTTATGCTCTAAATACTCTTGCATGGGCACCGGATGGACCTGGTGCAGCAGTTGCTGTAAGTCCTGTAGTAAATTCAAGTTCTATAGATTATTTATTTTCTTTTGCTACAACACCGGACTATCATCCAGCTACACAATGGGCAGTTTGTCAATGGGTTCCACAAAATCCATCTTTAACAGCACCTAACACTTTATTAAATCAAAATCAAGTAATTCGAGATCCTTATTTTCATTCTCATAATTTGTCTCATGTTTTGGCAGTATTTACATTTACTCTAAATAACTATATACTAACAGTGCTTCCTGGCTCATATGATACATCTAAACAATGTCAAATAAGATATGATGGCAATAGTATATCTTTGCTTGTACCTAATGCTTATATGTTGTCTTTAAAATATCTATTATTTTCTAGAAAAATGAATGATCTATTTCAATTTAATTCATATAAAACACCATCAGAACCTGAAGTATATTTACAAATACCCGATGGAAATAAAATGGTTGATGGTTTAGCTTATGTTGTTTTTACAAGTAGATTTATAAGTAGAAATTGGGTTGCTTGGGATACTGTTTTTGTTCAAACGACTTTACCTATTAAAACAGTTGAAGTACAAACCAATTTACCAGATATATCATCTGGTGCAACTGACTATAAAAGAACAATTTATGCCCTAAATGCTGTTGAAAATTCAATTAATTTTTATCCTTATTATGCATATGAACCAAGTACAACAGATGATTACACATCCTTTACTCAAAATGCTTTCGAAAGTTCAAATTATAAAGTATCATTAAGTTTATATAATAAGAGAAACGGTTTATCACTTCCTTATACATTAAAAAAAGGTGAAGTATGTACAATGAATTTTTTTATTAGAAAAGTATAGAATTTTTGAAAAATAATATCTATAAATATATATATATATAATGGTTGAAAAGAAAGGTAAAGGTATTGCCTCACATAAATTAGCATCAGGTGCAAATGAACATATGTTAGCATCCGGATTAACAAAGAAAAAAGTAAATGACATGAAAAAGAAGCTTTTAAAAGGTGCAGGACTCATTTCAGGAGTAGCACATACAGTTGGTGATATTGCTTCATTTTTTGGAGCTGGTAAGAAAAAGAAACCAGCACCTAAAAAGACAACTACTAAAAAGAAAACAGTAAAAAAGGGTGGTGCATCAGAAGATCTATTTCAATAATAAAAAAAAGTGGATTGTATTTATCGACCCTTATAAAATTAAAAGTGAATAATAATTTTGAAAGTTTTATTATAATATCTAATGTTATATTATAATAAAAAATGTATGATCCTTATTTCAATAGTTTGAACAACTTGATAGATGTTGGAAATACAATGGTATATGATGATATTCAATTCTATGCTGATTTAGCTACTATAAATGCTATAACTGAAAAAAATTTGCAGACAAGATATGTTGATGAAAGTACAGGTGACGAATATAGATGGAATGGCACAACTTTAATATTAATGAATTCTGGATCGGGGGCAACATCATTAACTGCAGGTACTAATATAAATCTAACAGGCACAGCACCTAATACAATAATTAATGTTGATACTGATCCAAGTTTTAATACTGTTACTTTAACAACACAAACAGATGCCGATCATGCTGTTAGAAAAGATTATGTTGATAATTTAGCATTAATAAATTTAATTGATGTTGATACAACAGGGGCACAGGCTACAAATGCATTAGTATATAATGGTTCTGAATGGACACCTGCGCCAACAACAAGTGATCAAGATGTTACTAGTTCAGTATTATTTGATGTACCTTTTAATACAAATACTAATGATGTAAGTTCTTTTGCAACAGCTGGAACAATTGTAGGCACTTTAGCACAAGTAGTAGGTATTCTAGGTAATGCATATGAAAATTCAGCAAATGGCAATTATATTACATATGGATATGTACCAAGATTAAATTTTAAAACGGCTGATCCTTTTTCTATTTGCTTTTGGTTTAAATCAAATGATACTGGCACAACTTCAACAACCATTTTATCACAAGCTGAAGGTGCTAATGGTTCAGGATGGCAAATATCAACAAGACCATCAGGTCATAGAATAGAATTTAAAATGAGTGATGTTAATACATTAAGAACATGTGATATTAGATGGGAATTTACTTCAGGATTATATGATGGAAATTGGCATTTTATATGTTTGGTTCATAGAACAAATAACGGTTATTTACCTGTATCATTAGATTTATATTTAGATGGTGTAATTAGAAATGATGTTAAAAGTACAATAACAAGTAATTTAACAGATACAGATGATATTCAAGTTGTTTCAGCCCCATTAAATGTTTTTAGTAGAAATAATGGTGAAGGTAGTGAATTTGTAGGGGTATTAGATAATATCCAAATATATAATTTTTCATTTTTTGGACCATATCCAGTTGAATCATTATGGAATAATGGAATAGGAAAACAGAATCCAGATTATACAATAAAAACATTATTAGAACATGATCATCCTATTACACAAGTTAGAGGATTACAACAAGTGCTAGACAATAAAGTTTCAACTATAACAAATACAGATGGTAATATAACAATAACTGATACAACTTCCATTGATAAAGATATAAACTTAAGCAATACATTTATACAAAAATCAGGGTCATATATTCCTTTACTTTATAGTTATAAAGCAGCACCAATTGTAGATGGAACCCAAATATCAGGCAATACTTCTTTAATAAGTACGGTAAATGTTATAAGTATTGGTTATCTTCCTTCAAATAGAGGATTGCCAGCATCATATGAATATATTGAACAATTATTAATTAAGATGAGAGGGTATCCACCTTGGAAGCTTAGAATGATTAATACTGTTAATAATTTGAGAGCAACTTTTTTAATGAATTATACAGGTCAAACAGTAGCAAATACAGAAAACTATAGTGTTACTGTTATTGCTTCAGAAACAAATATGGTTAATATGCCCACAACTGGTAATAATATTATTTGTTTTTTTGATCCTTATATCCCAAGAAATGCAAATGAAATATTAACCAATACTGCTGGTAATTATACAACTGCCACCAATACTCAAACAAATATTAATCAATTAGATACCCAATTGGGACTAAATACAACACAATTAGGAACAAATACAAACCAATTAACATTCATGAATAAAAATACAACTGAAAACAGTAATATATTATTTTTTAATAGTAATGCTCCTGTATCCGCCTTTTTAGATTTGTACTCTTTTCAGGCAGATGGTAGTTTTGATTACGTTTCACCAACAAATAATATAACATGGAATAGATGTGTGGTTTTTAATTTACTCCATAAAAGAACTATATTAAAAAGCGCTCCACCAAGAAAATTATTTTTTGCTGTTCAGTTATATGGAATAGGATGGGCCACTAATCCCTTAGGATATGAAGGGGTTTTGATTGGGTTCACTACTGAAGGAGCACTTGAAACAGTTCAGAATTGGATGACAAGTGAATATATTTCTGGTTATACGGGAGTTTGGAATACTGGATTAACTGATAAAGAAAAAATGATAAGAGCAAGATTTATTACTGGTGGAGTAGAATGGGTGTATGGTGGGGCGAATTTAGGAGCAAGATTTGGAAATCCAAATATGCAACCAACTGCAAATGATGTTTTATTAGTATACTTAGATACTAATGGAACATTTAATTTGGAGTTAAGAGCCTCTGCAAATTACACAGTTGTTAAAACAAGAGGGACCATTGCACATCCTGATGGTGTAAAATCAAGTAATAATTTTAATTTATCTCCATTATGCCCTGTATTTTCAAGTTTAAATAATAATATTGATTATGGTATAAGGGTTCTTAGTAAAAGGGCTACAGATGCTTTATCTATTACTGTATCAGACGGAGAAAATATATTTTGGTAAAGGACAAAAAAAGACATTTAAAGATATACCACTATTATAAATTATAATTATAATAATGTCAAAAATTTACGAAACTGGAAGAATATATTGTATCAGAAGTTATCAAACAGATGACATATACATCGGCTCAACATTTAATCCATTGCATAAAAGGCTATATGACCATAAATTGGGCTATAAAAGTTGGAAAAATGGAAAAAAAAATTATATTACATCATTTGAATTAATGCAATATGATGATTGCCATATTGAATTAATAGAAGAGCATCACAATTTAAATAGGAAGCAATTGGAGAAAATAGAAGGGGAACATATTAGAAATTGTGTTTGTGTCAATAAAATAATAGTAGGTAGAACAAGAAAAGAACACTATTGTGACAACAAAGATAAATTACAAGAAAAGATGAAGGAATATTATAATGACAATAAAGATAAATTACAAGAAAAGATGAAAGAATATTATGATGACAACAAAGATAAATTACAAGAAAATACAAAAAAATATTATAATGACAATAAAAAAATGATACTTGAAAAATATAAACAAAAATATACATGTGATGTATGTGGTGGAAAATTTACATACGTACATAAATTACAACATTTAAAATCAAACAAACATATGAAAGCATTAAAATGATTAAATTATTATAATTGGTATTAAATTATAATAAAATATTATCAATACCTTGTATTAATAATTATATATTTCCTGTTCTTCATACAACTACAATTTAAAATAATATTATGAATTGTTGTTTTAATATCCTTTATTTCAGTACTATATGCCATGCAAAAATTATTTCTATCTTCTGAATTCCATACAGGATTAGGACTTGAATCAGAAATGGGATAATTTGTTTGAACATATTCATTTTCATAAATTTCTTTAACCCTTATAAGTTTTAAAAGATTTGATTGAATAAATGAATTATCATTTCTTTCAAGTTCTAATAATATTAATTTTCTTAAATGTTGTGTGGTTGTTGGAAATGGTAAAGATTCAAGTTCTGTTTCTAAAGTGCTATTAATGGTGCTTAATTCAGAAAAAAAAGATGTTAAAATATTTGTAGTTGTTAAAGGATCTAAGCATAAAGTAGTTAAATCATTAATTTTTGAAAAATAGCTATCTATAGTAAGTTCTGTCATAATATATACAATTAGATATTATTTTTACTATTTTTTAATTTGTT
>Ga0100403_1003043_pt1 | contig 12727 bp, 12 predicted proteins | sample CryGeymet201501t_FD_83663 | JGI IMG/M metagenome (GOLD analysis project Ga0100403, IMG submission 83663) | Groundwater microbial communities from Crystal Geyser aquifers in Utah, USA - Crystal Geyser metaG 2015-01t | ecosystem: Environmental > Aquatic > Deep subsurface > Groundwater | place...
AAAAACTAGTCTAATTTAGGTTAAAATAACTTAAACAATGAAAAAAATAGTTTCTTTATTATTAGCTCTAAGTTTGTTTATTGTACCTGTTGTAGTAATTGCAGCAGAGCAACCTATCTCACAGAAGGCTTCAATTGCTGATGAGATCGCACAGGTTAAAAGAACATATAAAGGTCAATTAGCTGAGTATCGTCAAGCAAATGATCAGTATATTATTGCTAAAGGTCAGTTTGCACAATTAAACACACTCTCTTCACTAGAGGTAGCTGTCCAAGATTTTAGAAAGGTCTTATCCTATAGAGATCAAGTCCTATTAACATATTTAAAGTTAATAGAGCTAGAGTTACTTGAAGCAGATGGGATTAACCTAGAAGAAAAAGAGATTGCCCTTGAAGCAACTATCGATCTCCAAGGAGATTTCTTAGCTCACAAGGACTTAGTTGATGACGCTATTGATCGTGTTGCGGTAAATAAGGTTGCTGAAGATTTTGAAGTACTTAGCCCTAGAATAATAAACTTGAGTAATTATGCCTCTACTCTACTTAAGCTTGGTAAGATGCAAACTATTTTTGACCAGTCATTAACACTTGTTGAAGCAACTGATCCTCGTAATCTTACCGATGAGCCATCGCTAAAGCTTAACGAAAAGATTAGAGCACATAATGAAATAACTAATCTAGTTGATGTTGTAGATGCTGATTTAAATTATGTTTGGGATGAGATAAAGACCTCTAGAGAGAAAAATACACTGTCTGAGAATAGTAAAGTTAATGCTAGTATTTATGCTAGTCTTACTCAAGTTTTAGTCTTTTTAGAAGAAATATTATTAGCCCGATGAATAACAATTTAGACATTAACCAAACACAATTTGCTTCTCAAGAACCAGTGATGGAAGATGCTGTTAGTTATCAAGAACCTGTTTCTGAAGAGATACAAGCAGCCCAGTCAAAGAAAAAGAAGAATAAGTTAATTGTGATTGGAATAATTGGTTTTATTTTAATTGTAGTCTTTGTCTTACTTCTAGTGTTAATTTCGGCTCTAAGTCCTACTCAGCAAGTTACAACAGATCAACTTGATGATGTAATTGAAACACCGCAGGGAGAGTTAGACCCATTACTTGAAGAGGTCTATTTACTAAGTGATGATTTAGAGAATGCAGATCCTTCATTAGATACTATCCCCTTTCCTCCAGTAGATATGGAGTTGAGGTTTGATGAAGTAGATAGAAGATAGTCTTTCAAATATTTTTTAATAAAAAAACCACCCTTTGGTGGTTTATACTGGTTAATATAGGTTATTATTAGACCATAAATAACTATGTAGTTAATAGAGTAAGAAAAGTAAAAGAGGTAGTAGAGTTGATCTACTACCTCTTTGTCTTGTCTGATTACTCTTAGAGAAGAGTAATCAGATTGATTATGGACAGAATAGTGCTTCCTGTCCATAATAAAACTAAAATTCCCTTAATTTTAGTTGTATAAAAATTTCCATCTCTTGCGTATAGCATAGCGGTTATCCCGCTGCTAATGCTTGCGAGAATTGCAAATATTAGCACATCGCTTACAGCGAGCCCCATCAGGACTAAGCTAATAAACGATATTTCAATTCTAAAATTATCAATAGTGTTCATTATTATCCTCTTTCATCAGTAGTTAAACTAACAAATAATATAGCACAATTAAGTCCTATAGTCAATATATTAAAGACTAATGATTAAAAAAACATCAATTAGCTTTGTGATAATAAAACTTATATTTAATTTTCAAATATTTAACTTTTTACTTATATCTAAATAGTTGCTAATATTGATCAATAAGTAATTTCATTGCTCTTTGCTAATATTAAAAATAATTAAATATAAGAAATTAATAATATGATAGAAAATAAAGGCGCTAATTTTTTTCAAAATCCTGGCCAAAAATTGTATGATGATATTGATAAACTAGGAATAGAAGTACAGAAATTAAGAGATATGGGTATAGTAACTCAGGAAAAGACTGAAGGTGATCCAGAACAAAAAAAGGATGAACAGCCTAAGAAAGATCCAGTCTGGAAAAGATGGAAAAATTCTTTATCTGAAATAAATAGATCAAATGATAACCAGGAAAAAACTGATAAAAATAAATCTGTTGAAGCTACATTAAGAGAAAGTGAAGTTGGATTTGAAGATGAGAAGAAAGAAGAACAGGTAAAGAAAAATAGTAAGATGGATAGATTAAAGAAGAGAATTTGGAATTCTGTTGCAATCGGAACATTTTCTTTATCCTTTATACTTGGAATAGCAGGTAATCATGAGGATTCAAAGACAATAGATCCTAATCAAGATGTAGCTGCTAATTTTGTTCCAAATATTAATACAGAAGTATCTCGTAATGATGATAATGATCCTGTCATTAGTGTAGAGGCACCTCTAGATGAAATAGAGGATGAAGTAATAGTAATCAGTAGCATTGATGATCGGCTAAAGGATTTTAGCTCAAGATATGATTTTGATTTGATGGAAACAGATGAAGAAAGTTCAGATCATGTTGATCAATTAGCCAATGATGAATATGCAACTAATTTTATTTTATCTAGAATGACAAGTTATTTAGAAATGTGGCAGGAAATCCAAGATAATGGTGAGCTACAAGTCAATTTAGCTGAAGTTGTAACAGACATGTACTTTAGAAGAGATCAGTTGGGGAATCCTGTTTTAGGTATCTATTTTAACCCAGATATTGTTTCACAAGCTATCCAGAATAGTGATAGTAATGTTGTCAATGTAAGTTTTCCAATTGGCTGGATGGAATATAATGTAACTCTTAGTGAACGGAGGTTCCCTGAATTACATTCATATCAAATTAATGGAGAGGAAGTATTCTCAGAAAATCCAGACTTATTTACTCAATCTAATGAAGATGGTAGTGAAATCTTAGTTGAAGCTGTTTATGAGACTATTAATATCTCAGAAATGAATGAATCTGATAAGGCTGACTTCTTGAAACAAAATGTTGATTTCTGGTCTGAAGAAGAATATTCATTTTTGTTAAATGGAGGATATATAACTGAAGGAGACGGTGTTTTTGATGACTATGATAGTACCTATGCTAATAAATCAGATGTTTTTTTATTTGATATTAACCGAGATGGGATGCCAAGAAGGAATCAGTCAGGAGATACGTTTTCGGTAGAAAAAGTGATCGAAGCAAAAGTATTTTCAGCTGAAGAAGCTAAAAAAATAAGAACTGAAGGTTTAGTAGTTGAATTTGATTCGCCTAAAAATAGACAAACAGGTCCTTATCAAAAGGATGCTAAATTTCCTGTTCCAGAAGGAGATTATTCAACAAAACAGAATATAGAATCAACATATCAAATAGCAGAAGAAAATCCTGAAGTTTCAATAATTGTATCAGCGGGAGGTGAAGACTCTTACTGGGATTCAGAAGGTCGTCCAGAAAATGTTTATATTGTTAGTTTATATGAAAGAGGACTTTCTCCAGAAGGTGCTACTGTTTATATAGAACCGAATGAAGAAGAGGAGATAGTCTCAAGTGATGTGGCCTCGGCTTATTTAGCTAAGATTGTTATTAATAAAGAAATTACTGATATTAATGCATATATTGAGGAAAATGCTCAACCAGATTATGTCTGGAGAGATGGACCTAATGGATTTTCAGAAGAAGAAGAAATATCAGTTTTAGATATATAAAAACCACCTTCCGGTGGTAATTATGGTGGGTGTACTTGGAATCGAACCGAGGACCTCAGTCTTATCAGGACTGCGCTCTAACCAACTGAGCTACACACCCATTAGAGATATATATTTTATCACATAACTGATAAATGCTAAAATCTAGTTTATCTTACTCAGTAAAGGTCTTCTGGAAAGAGTAATATTGTTTTGTTGGTTCTCCATTTCTATCAATGAAGGCAAAGCCACTAAATGGTCCAGGATCTCCTCTGAGGATGAATGGCGTAACTGCCATGATTTTCTCATCAGACCAAATTTGTTCTGCTGCATATTTGTAGTAATAGTCTAACCAATGGTTTGTTAAAGAATTACTTAACCAACCTGTTTCTGTGATAAAAACTTTAAAGTCTCTACTAGTAACTCTCTTTAAGAACTCTAACTCATGTTTGTAGCCTCTAAGGGAGTTCTGCCCTGTTCTATATGGACTAGCAATAAAACCAGGGTTTGGATATGAGTGTGAATTCCAATAATCTATTTTGTCAAATATATTTTCATCTTCTTTTAACATCAAATTAAGATAGGTAAATGCTTCCATAGTGGTTGAACCATTTGGAGCAGCTAAATCTAGTGCTGCAGGGAGAACTTTATAATTAAGATTTTCTGTATGAGCCCAATCTGCAGTAAATCTGAGGATTCTAGTATATTGGGCAGGGTCAATTTGACCGCCAAATTCTGCTCGATGGTTAGGCTCGTTAAAAACAATTATATGTTTTTCATCTTGTGGCCATTCAAATTGTGATAAAAATGATATTTGGTCAATAATATTTTTCTTTGTCGGAACTGTCCAATTTCTCCCATCAAACTCACTAACTAGTCTGACAATGGGGATAATTTTATATTGTCTTGCTTTCTCAAAAAAAACTTTCCAGTCGTTTTCTCTCTTTATGTCATTAAGGGAAAGTGTAATTGTAACAAATGCTTTTTCTGTCTCAGGGTTTATTTTAAGCAGTTGAATAGCATCATCTATTTCTTCAGTGTGAAGGATATGGATGCCAGCCTTATTATTGATTTGGGCTTGGATAGGATTAACGATAGACAAGAATATTGTTGAGAAAATTGTTGTAGCTAGAAGTAATTTGCTTATGAGTTTCACTATTTTTACTATTTTGATATACTCCATTCTAAATGAAAAAGCTGTTTATCCTTTTTGCTTGGAGTTTATTATCTGTTGGTGTGTTGTTAACTAGTGCAGCTAGTCTAATTTTTTATAACCAATACCAAGTAAATATTGCTGATAATAACTCTATTCTACCTGCACCCAGCTCTGATTTACAGATTGCAATCTCAGAAAATGAAGGTCAAGTCAAAGGTGTTGAGTCTGTAATAGAGACTGATGACGCTAGAGAAATTATTGTAGCAAACTTTTTGGAGAGATATAATTCTCCGATGAAGCCATATGAATATTATGGAGCAAGACTTGTTGAGATTGCTGATCAGAACGGCTTAGATTTTAGATTAATGCCTGCAATTGCTATGCAAGAGAGTCAATTGTGTAAAGCGGTTAACCCTGGAGCTCCTCATAATTGTTTAGGTTTTGGTATTCATAAACGAGGCACTCTAGACTTTGAGTCATATGAAGCTGGATTTGAGCGAGCTGCTAGAGAAATAAAAGAAAGATATGTTGATATCGGTCTAGAAACACCTGAGCAAATAATGACCAAATATACTCCAAGTAGTCCAAATGGAGCCTGGGCAGAGGCGATAAAACAGTTTATGGCAGAGATGAGATATGATGATCGAGATAAAGGTCGCACACTGAAGACTAATGACAATGTCTTAGATTTAGCTCAACCATCAACCCCTTCTGACCAAACTCCCTAAAATACTCAATAGGCCGATATAGTTAATTACAGTTTGACATATTTGCTGCGTAGGGTTATAATAAATCTATCTAAGAAGGTTTCTTCCTCACCGGGAGTTTCGTTCTTAGCCAAAGGAGTCCCACTTTAGGTGGGATTTTTTTGTAGTCTCTTGATATAATAAGTTTCTACTTAATGTGATATGCCGAAGTGGCGAAATGGTAGACGCGCACGACTTAGAATCGTGTGAGGTAACTCATGGAGGTTCAAGTCCTCTCTTCGGCACATTTTCCCGCTTTTTATAGTTGATGTTTTTCAGGTATGATGTTTTTATGCCTGAAACTCAAGGGGTTACCCCAGCTGCTCAAATTCCATCTGCACAAGAGATGGAAGCTGTAGTTGCTCAAGTTCCTCAAACAGAAACTGCTCCTCCCCTTGACCAACAGACTCAGCAAGCTTCTCAACCTCAAGTTACCCCAGAACAACAAGCAATGAGTAATGGTATTGCTCTACCAAATACTCCTGAAATTGAGACTACTGATGATATGATTGAAAAAACTTTGATAGTAGCTGATGGCATGGTTAAAATAAAAAAGTGGGCGGTAAAGAGTATTGGGATAGCCTTAACTATCCAAGGTATTCACGGTTTGTATAAGTCAGTTATTTTCATTTTGGTCGACTATCCCTTACTAGAGCAACAACTAGTTGCCCATCAGATTACTCAGGATCAAGTTAATGATTTTGGGATAAAGGCTATTATGATGGTTATTTCTACGGTATTGAGTATGTTCTTTGCCATGAAACTAACTTTCTTAAAGTCCAAGGCAGCTAAAACTCTTAGTACTGTAATTGCTATTTTACTTTTCATTGGGAATGCAATGATCCATGACTATTTTATTTCTTTGAATAGTAGTCAGTATTTAGTTGACTTGATTCTTAAAGCAATCTATCTAGTCCAGGGAGCACCTAAAGAGGTAATAGATAATACACCATTTCTAGAAGAAACTATCGAGGGCACAATCGATACAGTATGGTATAAATAGTCTTTGTGAGAGAGATTATTTATAAGCAAAATTCACGTTCCAAGTCTATTAAAATCAGTATTAATTCTGCTGGTAAGGTTCTGGTCTCATATCCTCGTTGGACACCCCGTTTTGTGGTAGATAAATTTGTCAGTGCTCAAGAAAATTGGATAGAGATTCAGTTAAATAAGATAAAAGAAAAGTTAGTCATTTCTGAGGATAATGACAATATTCATATCTTTGGTAAAAAATACCAAAAAGTCTTACATGATTTTTTAGAATTACCATATGGAGTAACAGTCCAGGACGGTGTCTTAAATGTCAATCTTCATGGGACAAGTAAGAAACATAAAGAACTTCTTGATCGTTTTTTAAAAAATACTGCAGAGAAATATATAGTTCCAAGAACATATGCTTTAGCCAAAAAGATGAACTTGTCTTTTAAAAATATTACTCTCAGACAACAAAAGACTCGTTGGGGCAGTTGTTCTAGTCAAAAAAATCTTAATTTTAACTGGCGACTTGTTCACTACTTGCCAAATATTATTGATTATGTGATCATTCATGAATTGGCACATCTGGTACATATGAACCATTCACAAGCATTCTGGAACTTAGTCAGACAGTATGACCCAGAATATCTGAAACATAGAGGCTTTTTAAAGCGTTGTGGCATGGTTCTTGGTTAATGTAGTATGATAGTAGGATGTCAGATACTATAACAAAAATCGAAAACTTAGATGATAAGCTGGAAGCTCAAGATGATATTCTTAAAGAATTAAATCTTGATAAATCAGAGGAAAAATTAGAAAGCTCACAACTAATGAAAAATAAAAAATCTTCACAAATTTTAATTGCTCTTAGTATTTTTGCTATTATGGCAGGGATCGGGACAGGTTTTGGGGTACATAAGTTAACAGCTAACGGGCAGCCAGTTTCTACTGGTCCTGCTAATTCAGATCTTCAACAGGTTGCTGGAGAAGTTGTACAAGCAGGAGATATTTTTGGAATTAAGGATGAGGACACCTTTACTGATAGTGCTGAAGGGTATCTTGTTATTGCAGATATAGATGACGAAGGATCTCATAAACTACTTAGACCTGGTGGAGACTCACAGACTGTTTATTTGACCTCTTCTAGTACTGATTTAGATAAGTTTGAAGGTATGGAAATTAAGATTAAAGGAGAAACATTTAAAGGACAAAAAGCTGGTTGGTTAATGGATGTTGGTCAAGTTGAAGTATTAGTTGTTAAGGGTGAAGAACCTTCAGAGTTTTAGTTTACTTTCTCTTTATATAGATAAAGTAAAAATGATATTAATGGATAGATATTATTAAATTAATAATTAAAGATTGAATAAAAAAACCGACCAGATGGTCGGTTTTTTAGTTCTTATTTATATTAAATCCTATCTAATTATAAATTATGTAACTGTTCGATTAATCTGTTACAGTATCCATACTCATTGTCATACCAGCTAATTACTTTAACCATATTTCCACCAACAACATTTGTGAGTTGTAGATCAACTATACTTGAAGCTCTCATCCCAACAATATCGCTTGAAACAATTGGTTCATTTGTTACCTCCAAGATTCCTTTCCATCTATCTGATTTTGCTGCTTCAATAAAGGCTTGATTAACTTCATCAATAGTTACATCTTTTTTTGTGAGAAAGACCATGTCAGAGAGAGAGCCAGTCGGAGTTGGAACTCTGACAGCCAGTCCATCAAAGATTCCTTCTAGCTCTGGAATAATTTGTGTTGTTGCTTTAGCTGCTCCTGTACTTGTTGGTATGATGTTTTCAGCCGCACTTCTTGCCCTCCTTAAGTCTTTGTGTGAATTATCTTGAGTATTTTGGTCATCTGTATATGAGTGGATAGTTGTCAGCATTGCTTTTTCTACGCCAAAGGCTTGATGCATAATGGCAGCTACTGGAGCGACACAGTTTGTGGTGCATGAGGCATTAGAAGAAACTTTGCCTTCTCTATTAAGGTCATTGACTCCAATAACACTGGTATTAATCCCATCACCTTTTCCTGGGGCTGAGAGTAGAACTTTTTGAGCTCCTCCTTCAAAATGTTTACTAGCAAGCTCATTGGTATTAAAAACACCAGTACACTCTAGTACAACAGCTACGTTATTAGATCCCCAAGGGATCTTCTCTGGACTTCTCTGAGCAGTGACTATGATTTCTTTGTTGCCAATGTTAATAGTTCCTAAGACAGGATTTTCATCAGTAACATCTTTTCTTGATTGAGTTCTATTAACTGTTATTTCTTTTGTAAATCTGCCGTAGTTTGTATCATATTTAATTAGGTGAACCCAATCTTCGATCTCCATACTCCCAGATGTATTGATTACTCTTAAATCTAGGCTATCTTTGTGATAATGCCACCAGACTCTAAATGAGGTGCGGCCGATGCGACCAAAACCATTAATACCAAAAGTAGGGATATTTTCCATATATAAAAATGTTAATTGTTAACACTTATCAAGGTAGCACCACTGGCTTGATAAGGCAAGTTAGAACAAAAAACCTGAGTATAAAACTCAGGTTTTGATTTAAACTATAATTAGTTCAATTGTTATCTGTTTTCTACTATACTAATGATGTTTCAACATCTCCACTTATATATGTTCCAATGTCTTCACCTAGAACTGCTTTTGTCAGATTGTCTCCCTTAAAGAGCTCAAAGACCATAATTGGTAGGCCATTTTCTTTACACATAGCTAAAGCTGATGTATCCATCACTTGGATATTTTCATCTTCAATAGCTTGTTTGATATCTAAGTCTCTATATCTTTTTGCATCAGGGAATTTAACTGGATCTTTTTCATAAACACCATTTACCTTAGTAGCTTTCATTAAGACATCACATCTGAGTTCTAGCCCATGTAGTGAAGCACCTGTGTCTGTAGTTACATAAGGAACACCTGTCCCTGCTCCCAAGATGACGACTCTACCCTTTTCCATATGTCTAATTGCTTTTCTTCTAACGAAGCTTTCTGCAACAGCTGGCATTTGTAGAGCTGATTGAATTCTAACTGGGACATTTACTTTTTCTAAGGCATCATGAAGGGCTAAACCATTCATCACTGTGGCCATCATACCCATATAGTCGGCAGTAGCTCTTTCGATACCATTGGCTGCACCTGCTAATCCTCTGAAGATGTTTCCACCCCCAATTACAATAGCGACCTCAACATTGAGGGCGTATATCTGTTTTATATGATTAGCTAAATCGAGAGCTGCTTGGGGGTCAATCCCATACTCTCTATTTCCTAGAAGAGATTCTCCACCGATTTTCAGTAGAACTCTCTTAAAGCGTGTTTTTGACATAAAAAGGCCTTTATACTTAAAAAATTACTTAAGTATTATATATTGAGTTTAGTTCTAAGTCTAAGCCACTTCCAGCGTAGATTTTCAACTATCCTAAATGGTTTATATAATGCAAAGTCAGTAATTAAGTCATAGGTGCCAACAAATTCATGGAGTTCTCCCCCATAGCCTTTTTTAAAACGGTGAAATCCATAGAAAGGATCACTTTTATCTGGGTTTTCTCCAAGACTACCCCACATATCAAATTTTGTACAACCTTGTCTTTTACCATAGCGAATCATTTCCCACATCATTAAGTTACTTGCCATCACTTCACGATGCTCTCTAGTTGAAGCTCCATAAGGATAGTAGATTACTCCATTAAAGATAAAGATGACCCAACTAGCTAAGACTTTATCTTGGTAAACTGCTTGGAAAATTTTAATAATGCCTGAATCTCCCATCGCTTGCCACATTTTTCTAAAGTAATCAGGCCCATGGGCATAGAAACCTTGTCTTTTAGTAGTTTCTTCTAGGATCTTGATATATTCTTCCATGCCCTCTTTGGTGGAGTTCTCATAAATAACGACACCTTTTTTTAAAGCAACATTGACGTTGTATCTTGTCTTTGAGGTTAAGTTAGAGAAAAGTTCTTCTTCGCTCTTGGAGATATCAAGAATAAAAGTATGTTTAGTAAACAAGGGTCTACCTGGTGTAGCATCATGTTCTTCTAAAAATTTATTAATTTGTTTATGGGCTGAAGGAACTCCAACCTTTTGAGAAATGTTTGGCTCTAGCTTAATAAAGAGAGCATTATGTAATTTAGCCAGTTTTCTAAGAGCATCTAACTGATCCTCATCAGGCATAAAACCTTTTGGGTAATAACCTGCTGTTTTACCTATCTTCGGTAACTTATGAAATGTAACTTGGAAACCTTTTCTAATTTGGCCATTATCAAAAAAGCCAATCCGCTCTACTTCAACACCGGTCATCTTTCTAAACTCGCCCCACTCCCATGACTGTAGAGGGTGATTTACCACTTTATTATAGTTTTCTTTGTCTTCTTGGCGTAAAGTTCTGATTAGCATTGTTGTAATTATAGGCGAAAGTTTCTTAAAAATCCAAGAAGGAGTCTATATCCATGTCTCCACTAAGGACTGAGTCGAGTACGTCATCATCAATGACCAATCTTCTCTTTGGTTTGGTAGCTTCTTTCTTTTTAGGGAAGTTATCTTTGTTATAAAACCACTTATTATTTGAGTCGTTATTCTGACCAGTATAATCGTGGACAATTTTACTTTCTTTTTTTAAGATACTGGGATCAATATCTTGCATAAAACGGCTTGTTGTTGAGTAACTGCTATTGCCATAGATATATCTTCTTTGGGCACTAGAGAAAAATAGTTTCTCTTTAGCTCTGGTAATGCCGACATAACACAGTCTTCTCTCCTCCTCCATTTGATCTTTTTCTAGTAGTGAGCGTGAATGTGGCAGAAGGCCTTCTTCCATTCCGACCATGAAAACAACGGCAAATTCTAAGCCTTTGGCAGAGTGTAAGCTCATCATTGTGATAGCATTTATGCCATTTGGTGTATTAGCATCAGCCATTTCGTTATCCTGAACTAGCGCAATGTTTTCTAAGAAGAGTCCAACATTATCAAATTGAGCAGCTACATTAAGTAGCTCATCAATATTATTTAAGCGATCAACGTCTTCTGGATCATTCGGCTTAAATTTTGTTCTATAGTTAGTAGCTTCAATAATTTTTTCTAGTAGTTGCAATGGAGACAGTTCAGCAACTTTAAGTTCGTCTAAGGCTAATTTAAAAGCCGTAAAACGGCGTTTTCCGATCTTTAATGCTCTACTCTCAGAAACAGTGTCATTAGGGTTGATAGCCACCTTTAGATAAGATAATAAATCTTTAATTTCTTTTCTTTCATAGAATTTAAAGCCACCGACTAATTTATAGGGAATACCTTGTTTGACACAAGCTTCTTCAAAGAGACGTGATTGGGCATTGGTTCTGTATAAAATGGCAAAGTCTGAGTAGTCATAATCAAACAGGCCTTTGATTTTTTTCATCACTTCCATGGCTTCGCTCTCCCCTGAATCAGTTTCAATATGAGTGATCTTTGATTGTTCAGTATTCTCAGTCCATAGCCCAAGAATTGGATGAGAATTGTTTTTGGAAATAACTTGAGTAGCAGCATCTAAAATACTTTGGGTAGAACGATAGTTTTGTTCTAAGCGATATTCCTTTAGATTGGGAAAATCATTCTTAAGATACATCATGTTCTTATAATCAGCTCCACGCCAGGCATAAATACTCTGAGAGAAATCACCAACAACAAAGAGATTATCTTGGGGTTTAGTAAAGTACTTAGTGAGCTGGTATTGAGCTTTATTTGTATCCTGATACTCATCTACCAGAACATACTCAATCATGTCCTGAAAGTATGCTAAGGTAGTTTTGCTTTGCGCAAATAACTGGTTAGTTAAATTGAGTAAGTCATCAAAATCAACCGCTTGGTTCTTTCTAAGATTGTGTTGATAGAGTTTGTAGATTCTAGCGACTGTTTCTTGATATCTGCCATTGGCTAGGTTTTGATACTCTTCTGGAGTAAGCATTTCATTCTTGGCGTTGGATATTGTTGAGAGCACTGAGCGTGGTTTCATCTCTTTATCATCAATGTTAATTTGCTTATAGATTTGTTTAATTAAGTCGAGCTGCTCATTGCTATCATAAATTACATAGTTATTGTCTAAGCCAATTTTCTGCCCATGACGTCTGAGAATTTTGGCACAGATACTATGAAATGTCCCTGACAATGGTAGCTTAGATCCAGTAGTT
>Ga0100403_1003045_pt1 | contig 12725 bp, 5 predicted proteins | sample CryGeymet201501t_FD_83663 | JGI IMG/M metagenome (GOLD analysis project Ga0100403, IMG submission 83663) | Groundwater microbial communities from Crystal Geyser aquifers in Utah, USA - Crystal Geyser metaG 2015-01t | ecosystem: Environmental > Aquatic > Deep subsurface > Groundwater | place: USA...
CATCGGCGACGGCGGGACGTTCATGGCGGCGTTCGATCCGAATGATCCGACGGGGCGCTTCGTCTACGCGAGCAAGTGGGCGGCGCACGCGGTCGTCGAGATCGACGTGAGCGACCCGCGATCGCCGAAGACCGCGCGCACGTTCAAGACGATCGACAAGAACCCGCAGGGGATCGCCTTCCTCGACGCGCGCTGGATGTCCGTCGCGAACGATCTCGGGGACACCATCGTCACGATCGATCGCACGACCGGCGCGATGGCGAGCGTCCCCGTCGACACCGCGCAGTCGCTGCACGGCGAAGAGCCTTCGAACCTAGCGTACGACGCGGTGAACCATCGCCTCTACGCGACGCTCGCCGGCGCGAACGCGCTCGCCGCGTGGAACGTCGACACGAACCAAACGCCTCCATCGCTCACGCCCGCGGGGCGCGTGCCGACGTCGTGGTGGCCGACGAGCGTCGCGGTGCTCCCGAGCGGATCGCTCGCGGTCACGTCGATGCGCGGCCACTCGAACGGGCCGCTCGTGAAGCGGTTCGTCCCGGACGACGGCGACAGCCAGCACGGCGTGCGCGGCGCGATCCAGCTCGTCCCGTCGCCGAGCGCGATGGACCTCGCCGCAGGCGAAGCGAAGGTGCGTGCCTTCGCCGACGTCGGCGCGCTCGCGGGGGCGCCGAAGGTCACGTGCCCGAACGGCGAGAACGACTTCCCGCTGCCGCAGACGAACACCGAAGGTCCGTCGAAGCAGATCAAGCACGTCGTCTTCATCCTTCGCGAGAACAAGACGTTCGACGGCGTCCTCGGCGATCTCCCCGGCGTGAACGGCGATCCGACGATCACGCTCAAGAAGACGAGCGCCGACATGGACAAGCTCTGGCCGAACTTCCGCACGCTCGTGCGAACGTTCGCGACGAGCGACAACTTCTACACCGACGCCGAGCTCTCCGATCAGGGGCACACCTGGGCGACGTACGGCCGCTCGAGCGACTTCACCGAGCGCACGTGGCACTTGAACGGCGGCTACACGCGATCGCCGTGGAAGACGCCGATTCAGCCGTCGGGAACCGCGGACGTCGGCGAGCCGATCGAGGGCTCGCTCTTCCAGTGGCTCGAAGCGAACAAGATCCTCTTCGACGTCCTCGGCGAAGCCGAGGGCTCGCGCGAGCTGTCGCCGCAACTGAACGGCCTCAACCCGGTCGACATCCATTACCCCGGCGGCTTCGTGCAGAGCATCGGTTACCCCGACGTCGAGAAGAGCTGCTACGTCGCCGGGCGACTGCGCGTGCTCTGCGATCTCGCGCCGTTCGTCTTTCAGACGCTCCCGAACGATCACACGCAAGGCGTCTCGAAATCCGTGCCGTCGCCGGAGGTGATGATCGCGGTGAACGACGAAGCGACCGGGATGATGATCGACGCGATCTCGCACAGCCCGTCGTGGGCGTCGACGCTCGTCGTCGTCACCGAAGACGATCCCGCGAACGGCGGCGATCACGTCGAGCACCACCGCACCCCGGTGCTCTTCGTGTCGCCTTGGGTCAAGCGCGGCTACGTGTCGAAGACGCACATCGACGTGAGCTCGCTCCACAAGATCCTGGCGCACGTCTTCGGCATTGCGTACCCGCACGCCATCGTCGCGAAGGCGGGTCTGCCGTTCGACCTCTTCAGCTCGACACCGGACTACTCACCCTTCACGTATCGGCCGCGCGTCTGGCCGGCGTCGTGCGGCGTCGCGGCGACGCTCGCGGAGCAGAAGCTCACCGAATCGTGGGACATGACCGAGGTCGACGAGCAGCCCGGCCTCGACGCGCAGATCTGGCGGTTCTTGCGCGGAGAGCAGTACGAGCGCCTTCCGCCTGCGCTCGAGCGCGCGATCGAGCTGCGCGCGCGGCGCCGCTGAGGCCTAACGGTCGCGGCGCCGGGCGCCGCGGTGCGTCTCGTCGCACGATCGCGTGAGGCGCTTTGCCTCTTCTCGCTTTTTTTCCTCGCGACGCACGCGAGCACGCGCGCGCGCATGCTAACGCTGTGGACGCGGTTTCACCGCGTCGGATCATGCCTCCGCCGAAATCGTCTTCAGCGCATGCGCCGCGCGTCGAGCCCTTGTCGTGGGACGACTACCGTCTCCTCGTCGAGAACGTCGTCGACTACGCGATCTTCATGCTCGACGTGGACGGCAACATCGTCACGTGGAACGCGGGCGCGAAGCAGATCAAAGGATGGAGCGCGGACGAGATCATCGGAAAGCACTTCTCGATCTTCTATCCGCCCGAGGATCTCGCCGCGAACAAACCTCAAAACGAGCTCCGCCTCGTGGCCGAGCGCGGCCGCATCGAGGACGAAGGCTGGCGCGTCCGCAAGGACGGCTCGCGCTTCTGGGCGAACGTCGTCGTCACGGCGCTTCGCGATCGCGACGGCGCCCTGCGCGGCTTCGGCAAGGTCACGCGCGACATGTCGCAGCGCCGCGCGCAGCTCGACGCGAGCGAGCGGCGCTACCGCGATCTCAGCAAGCGCTTGCAGGCGATCCTCGAGGGGCTCGACGCGGGCATCACCGTCCAAGATCCGTCGGGGCGCCTCGTCTTCGCGAACACCGCCGGCGCGCGGATGTGCGGCCTGGGATCGGTCGAGGAGCTGCTCGCGGCGCCCACCTCGGCGACGATCGCGCGCTTCGACGTCCTCGGAGACGACGATCGTCCCATCGACCCCGACGATCTCCCCGGGCGCCGCGTGCTCCGCACCGGAGAGCCGTGCGCGGCCGTGCTCCGCGTGCGCGAGCACGCGACGGGGCGCGTGTGGCGATCGTGGGTGCGCGCGATGCCCGTGCGCGACGAGGACGGGCGCGTCGAGATCGTCATCAACGTGATGCACGACGTGACCGCCGCGCACCGCAAGGAGCAGCACGACGTGTGCTTGTCGATCGCGACCGCCGCGCTCGGCGCGTCGCTCGACATCGATGAGATGCTCGGGCGGCTCACGCAGGTGCTCGTGCCGGTGCTGGCGGATTGGTGCGTCGTCTCGCTGCTCGCGGAAGACGAGCTGCGGCACGTCGCCATCGCGCACGCCGATCCGAAGAAGATGCAGGCTGCACGCGATGTCTACGATCGGTTCCCGCCCAGCCCGGACGCGCCGCGCGGACTATGGAACGTCCTGCGCTCGGGCGTCGCGGAGCTCTACGAGACGGTCGACGACGAGCTCTTGCGCCTCGGCGCGCAGAACGAGGAGCACCTCGCGCTCCTCCGCGCCGCCGGCATGCGCTCGGTCATCCTCGTGCCGCTGCGCGTTCGCGAGCGCGTCGTCGGCACGTTGACGCTCATCACCGCGGAGTCCGGGCGCAGCTACGACCGCGAGGATCTCCGCGTCGCCGAGGAGCTCGGGCGCCGCGCCGGCAACGCGCTCGAGAATGCGCGGCACTACGGCGAAGCGCGCGAGGCCGCGCGCCGCGCCGAAGAGGCGAGCCGCACGAAAGACGAGTTTCTCGCCACGGTCTCGCACGAGCTTCGCACGCCGCTCAACGCGATCGTCGGCTGGTCGAGCCTCCTCCGCGCGCGCAGCCGCGAGCCGTCGGTCGCGAAGGGGATCGAGGTCATCTTCCGCAACGCGCAAGCGCAGGTGAAGATCATCGACGACATCCTCGACGTGTCGCGGATCATCAACGGCAAGTTCCTCCTCGAGCCGAAGGCGACGGACTTGGTGGCGATCGCGCGCGACGCGATCGAGGTCGTGCGGCCGGCGTCGGACGCGAAGCAAATCTCCGTCGAGCTCGTGGCGCCCGCGCCGCCGTACCAGCTCGTCGCGGATCCCGAGCGCTTGCAGCAGGTCGTCTGGAACTTGCTGTCGAACGCGGTCAAATTCACCGAGGCGCGCGGGCGCATCGTCGTGCGCATCGAGCGCGATGCGTCGACGCTCGCGCTGTCGGTGGTCGACTCCGGGAAGGGGATCGCGCCGGACTTCTTGCCGTACGCGTTCGATCGCTTCCGCCAGGCGGACGCGTCGACGACGCGGCGCGTGGGCGGGCTCGGGCTCGGCCTCGCGATCGTTCGTCACGTCGTCGAGCTCCACGGCGGCTCCGTCGAGGCGTGGAGCGAGGGGATCGGCAAGGGCGCGACGTTCACGATTCGCTTGCCGGTGCGCGCGGTCGTGCCCGCGGCCGCGCAGGAGCGTCCGGTCACGCCGCACGAGCCCGCGACGCCGCGCGCGCGCGATCTCGACGGCGTTCGCGTGCTGGTGGTCGACGACGAAGAAGACGCGCGCGATCTCCTCGCCGCGGTGCTCACGGACGCGGGCGCGACGGTCGAGTCGGTGCGATCTGCGCAGACCGGGCTCGATGCGCTCGCCCGTTTCCGGCCGGACGTCCTCGTGAGTGACATCGGGATGCCGGAGGAGGACGGCTACTCGTTCATCGAGCGGATCCGCGCGCTGCCTCCCGAGGAGGGCGGCGCGATTCCGTCGCTCGCGCTGACGGCATACACGCGCGAGGAGGATCGCTCGCGCGCGCTCCGCGCGGGGTTCACGACGCACCTCGGAAAACCGGCGAGCCCCGATGCGCTCACCGCGGCAGTCGCGAACCTCGCCGCGGTCGTGCGCGGCGGTGCGAGCGCGCCTCCGGACAAGCCGCGCAAGCGTTCGAAGCGCCGGTCGTGATCGGTCAGTTGGCGACGACGACGCCTATCCCGAGCGCCGCGCGAAGCTGCGCGTACTGCTCGCTCACCGAGAAGACGACGAGCTCTTTGAGCTTGTCGGTCGGCGACAGATCGCCGGGGAGCTGCGGCTCCGCGGCGACGATCCGCCGCGCGACCTCGAGGTCTCCGCACAAGAGCAGGCCCGCGCGCGCCGCGGTCACGTCCGTCGTCTGCATCCAGCGGCGAAGATCCGCTTTCGCGCCGTCGGCCATCCAGCGATCGACGACGAGGCGCAACCCCTCGCGTTGAATCGGCTGCATGTGCCGCGAGAGCTCCGCGCACGCGACGGCGATCGCCGGCACGAGCTCCGCGGGCACCACCGCGTCGGGCTTGACGATCTTCACCGCCGCGAAGAAGAGCACCTTGAGCTCCGCGAGCGTCGGGAAGAGGTTTCGGATGTACTGCTCGCCGCGATAGCCGGCGAGGTGCTTGCCGATGACGAACGCGAGCTGCTGCGGCGAGAGGCCGCTCATCGCCGTCTGCCCCGCGATCGTCGCGGGCGGCACGGCCGGCACCGCGGCGAACGCGCCCGGCACGTCGTCGCGCACGTAGAGCTCGGGCTGCGTGATGCCGAGCACCTGCGCGGCCCAGCCGAACATCTTGGCCACGCGGAGCGGGCTCGCCTGCGGATCTTCCTTCGACCGTTTTGGAAGCACCGGGAGCTTCCCGCTCGCGCGAAGCTCGTTCGTCTTCGCGAGGATTGCGGCGGGCGTGATCATCTCCATGATCTTCCCGATGTAGAGATCGCAGTCCTTGTGGACGAGGAGCTGCATCCAGTGATCGTTCACGAGGCGGCTCTTCACCTGCGGGATGTCGCTCGGGCGCCAGCCTTCGTAGAAGCGGCGCTCCTCCGCGTCCGCCTTGCCGAGCACCGCGAGCGCTGCGCACGCGCACCACGCGCGGTCGTAGCTCTTCTCTCGCAAGAAGAGCTTGCAGAGGCTGCGGTACGGATCGACCCGCAGCGGATCGTTCTGAAGGACGATCGTGTGCTCGCTCGCGGCGCCTTCGATGTCGTGCGCGGCCTCGTAGAGCTCCGCGAGGATCTGCCGCTCGAGCGCGTCGTCCGGCTTGAAGCGCGTCGCCATCTTTAAGGCCTCGATCGCGCTCGGCGCGTCCTTCAAGCGATCGCGGTAGATCAACCCGAGGTTGTGCCAGAGCGTGTACTCGAGGTCCGCGTCGTGCGCGCCGGCGATCGAGAGGCGCCGCAGCATCTTGCGGAACGCGCGCTCGAGCGCCTTCCAGTCTTTGCGCGCCGTCAGGATCTTGTTGATCCGCTCGAACGACTGGAGATACGTCGCGCACGCGTCGAGCGACTCGTCGTACGCGGACGCGGCCGACGCCTCGTCGCGGAGCTCGTCTTCGTAGACGCGGCCGATGGTGAAGTAGAGCTTCGCGCGGTGCGCGGGATCGCGATCGAGCTCGGCGATCGCGCGAATCGTCGCGATCGCGCGCGGCCAGTCGCGCGCCTCTTGGTACGCCGCGAGCAATCGATGAAGGAGCGCCGCGCCGCTGCGGATCGCGCGCGCCTCTTCGAGCGCCTCGGCCGCGAGCGCCGGCTCGCGTGCTTCGGTCCACACGTCCGCGATCTCGCAGAGCACCGTGAGCTGCTCCTCGTAGCCGAGCGTGGGCAGCGTCGCGCGCTTGTACGCGGCGACCGCCTTCCAATCGCGGAGCTCCGTGTAGAGCGCGACGAGCGCGTCGAGCGTCGGTCGGTGCGAGCCGTCGACGCCGAGCGCGCGCTCGAAATCGCCGACCGCTTGTTTCGGCCGACCTTGCGCGCGCTTGATGCACCCGAGCTTGTAGTAAGAGTCGGCGCGCACCGCGGGCTCGTCCTCGCCGAGCATCGCGAGCAGCCGCGCGTAGCTCGTGTGCGCGGTCGCGTAGTCGCCGGCCGCGAAGCACGCGTCCGCGAGCCCGCGCATCGTCGCTTTGTCCGTGACGTCGAGCTCGTGCGCCGCGCGGAACGCCTTCACCGCCTTCTCGTTCTTGCCGAGCGCCGCGCACACCGCGCCGAGCTTGTGCTGAACGTCGTGCTGCGCGCCGCGATCGCCGCTCGCCGCCGCTTTGCGCGCGAGGCGATCGAGCAGCGGCTCCGCCTTCTCCCACTGCTCCGTCGCGATGTACTCGGCCGCGAGCGGCGGCACCGAGTCGAGGCTCTCGGGATCGGTCGCGAGCGCCTCTTCCCAGACCATCACCGCGCTCTCGTGATCGCCGAGCGCCTCTTCGCGGATGCGCGCGAGCTCCGCGAGGAGCTTCGCGCGGTGACGCGACGCCGGCGCGTGGCTCTGCTCGATGTCGAGGAGGCGCACCGCCTTCTCGAAGTCGCCTTCTTCGACGGCGATTTGCCGCAGCGCCGCGAGCGACGGCAAATGCGCATCGTCGACGTCGAGCGCCTGTTCGTAGATTTCCTTCGCGCCCTTCTTGTTGCCGAGCTTCTCTTCGAGCGTCTTGCCGATGCGGTAGAACGCGTCGGCGCGCTTGTCCTCGTCGGTGAGCATCGCGACGCGCTTCATGCAGCGGATCGCCTGCGCGGTGTCGCCCGCCTTCTCGTGCAGCTTCGCCAGCGCTTCGAGCGCGGGGACGTTCGCTTCGTCGAGCGCGACGACCATGTGGTACGTCGCGATCGCGCCGTCGACGTCGCACATCTCGTTCTCGTAGAGCGCCGCGATCTCTCCGTAGAGGTGCACCTTCGCCTTGCGCTCGAACGTCGCCGCGATGTGCCGCTCGTACGTCGCGACGAGCTCGGTGAACATGCGGCGCTTGCGGTAATTGCGTTCGAGCTCGAAGAACGCGCCCATGTCGTTCGGATCGATCTCGAGGACTTGCTCCAACCGAATCGCGGCGAGATCCGATTTGAGGAAGTGCTCCTCGTACACGTTCGCGAGCTCGACCAAGATCTCGATGCGCGCCTTGCCCGTCGTAACGACGTCGAGCAAAGCCTCGAGCGTCCGCGCGAGCGCCTGCCAATCGCCGAGGAGCTCGTACGCGCGCACGAGCCCGCGCAGCGCGTGCACGTTCGACGGATCCGCGTCGGCGACGTCTTTGTAGTGCTTCGCCGCGCGCGCAGGATCGCTCCCTTCGAGCAGGCCCGCGACCTCGATCTTCCACGCCGCGATCTGGTGCGCCTCCTGCGACGACGCGATCTGCGCCTCGCGAACGGCGATGAGCTCTGCGTGCTCGTCGCGCGCCGCGTGGATCCGCGCGAGGTGATCGAGCGCCGGCAAGAAGCCGGGATCGACGACGGTCGCCTGCTTCAAATAGACGAGCGCGCGATCCGTCTCGCCGAGCGAATCGAGCAGCGCGCCGATGTCGGTGAGGAGCTGCTTGCGGTCCGCGTCGATGACGACGACCTCGAGGGCGCGCGTGAGCGTCGTCCCCATCTGCGCCCAGTTGCCCGCCTTGCCGTAGAGGATCGCGAGCTGGCGCATCGCCTCGACGTTGTTCGCGTCGAGCTGCAGGATCTGGACGTAGTAAGGCTGCGCGTGCTCGGGCCGGCCGAGATCGTCGCCGTACCACTTCGCGAGGTGCAAGCAGAGGCGCACGCGTCGAGCCGGATCGCGCTCGTCGCGAAGCGCGCCCACGAACATGGACAAGACTTCGTTCCACCGCCCGGTGGCGTGTGCGAGCCGCTCGACCTCGCGCGCCGTGTCCTGATCGTAGAGGTCCTCGGCGAGCGCGCTCGCGTACGCGTCGAGCGCTTGCCGCTCGTCTTCCAGGCCGTGCTCGAAGACGTTCGCGATGCGCCGCAGGATCGCGGGCCGCTCGTGCGACTCGACGCCTTCGAGGCGCGCGAGGTAAAGCTCGACGAGCGCCTCCCATCGTTCGCCTTCGATGTGCGCGCGCTCGAGCGTCGCGAACGGATCTTCCGGCGCGGTCGCGTCCGGCGCAACGGACGCATGCGGCACCGACGGCGGCTCGGGCGGCGACGACGCGAGCATCTCGTCGACGGACGCGCCGTCGTCCGGCGCGTCGTCCGGCTCGTCGCTCCATAGAGCGACGTATTTCGAGAGCGCGGTGCCTCGCTCGTCGGAGGTCGAAAGCGACGGTCCCCTCGGGCTGTTCGCGTTCACGCAGTGAACGCAGCAAGAAGCGAACCCTCGGAATGGATATTGCGCGATCCACGCCGAAGCGTGCGGTTTCGCGCGCGCGCGCACACCGTCACGGAACAAATCCGCGCGCGCTGCGACGGCGTGCGGACAACGCTCCGCCCACCTGCTGCCTTCAGACCGCACGTCTCGCGCGCACGCGCGAGCGTTCGCGAGTTGCGGATCAGTTGGTGGTGATGAGGATCGGCATGAAGTGCGTCGCGCCGTTGAGCGACGCGAGCACCGTCACGTAGTTCGCGTTCGCGTACGTGCGACCGCCGAGCGTCGTGCCGCCCTTGTTGACCGTCACCGTCACGTACGCGATCTCGCCGTTCACTCCGGACGTCTTGTCGACGCTCACGCTGAGGTGCGGCGACATCGGCCCGCCCACGTTCGGCGTGAAGCCTTCGGCCGCGCGGATCGAGAACGGCCCGCTCGTCGGTCCGTCGCTGAAGAAGCCGACCGCGAACGTCTTTGTCGTGCCGACCGGAATGTGGAAGCCCTTCGTGTTCGTCGTTCCGCCGTTGCGGCCTTGGTACGCGACGTCCTCGAGCATCAGCGGCGTCGCGCCGAAGTACGGGCCGGGCGCCGCCGGCACGCACGGGTTGTGCGCCGCCGCGGCGGCCGCGTTCGACCACTGGCGCTGTACTTGGAACGCGAACGGCGCCGCTTCCTTGTATTCTGCATCCGAATAGAACTCGCACGCGTCGCCGTCTTCGACTTGTCCGCGCTGGAACATCGACCACGCGACGTGATTCTGGTCGAACCCGAAGTAGCCGCGCGAGCCGCCTCCGGGGCGCGGATCGGTCGCGGCCTCCGCGAGCTCGTGGCTGCCCGTGACCGTGAGCGTGTCGAGCGCGCGCGTGCCGGTCGTGCACGGAAGCGCGACGGCGTAGATGTTCCCGTTCTGCGAGAGCGAGTGGTAACCGCCGAACACCTGGCACGCCGGGGAGCCGCCCGCGGTGACGTTGATGCCCGGGTGCATGTTGACGAGGTAGATCGTCTGCGCCGACGACGACGGCCACCCGTTCGCGACGCCGTTGTCGACGAACGAGTCCATCTCTTGCGCGACGTCGAACGACGTCGGCAGCGGGCCGGGGACGTGAACGTGCCCTCCGCTCGTCGCTTTCCCGACGCCGTACTCGCTCGTCACGGCCTTCCAATAGTCCGTGTTGCCGATCGTGTCGGAGAACGCTTCGAGCTGCGTGACGTTCGGATCCGTGTCCCACGTCACCGTCACGATCTTCGGCGCGGTGAGCACCGCCGCGGAGCTTCCCTGCAGCGTCGGCATCTCCGGCTTGAACGCCGGGTACGTGGTGCTCGGCTTTCCGTGATCGACGGTCGGTCCCGTGTCTGCCGATGCGTCGTCGCCGGTGCCGCCGTCGTCACCGGCGCCGCCTTCGTCCGTCGTCGTGCCGGCGTCGGGCTGCGGCGCTACGTTGCCGCTCGTCGTGGAGCCGCCGCACGCGAAGAACGCGCCCGCAGCGGAAATCGAAAGAAGGACCGGGAACAGACTGAGCTTCATGGCGCCGCCGCTCACGCAAGATTCGCTCCGCATCCGCGCCTTATACGCGAGCGCGGCGCGCGCGGAAAAGCCGCGAAGAACGCGCGCGATCTTTTGCTCGTACGTTCACGCACGATGGACGTGTACGAGATTGGTACAGCCGCGACGGCGCGTCAGTCGACGGGCGCGTCGGCGGGCGCGTCGGTGCCGCCGTCGTTCGGGTTCGTGCACGGCGCGCTGACGGCCGCCGTGTGAGGGCAGTGCGTCCCCGCCGCGGCGGTGTTCGTCGGGTCGTACGCCGCCTCGAGGTGGTAGATGCGGCAGTTGAGCGTGTTGCTGTCCATCGTCAGCGTGAGATCGCCGGCGCCGCCCTGTTGCAGGTAAGGGAACGCAGCGCACGCCGTCCTGCACGCGCTTTCGCTCGAGAACGGCGGCGACGTCATGTTCCCGCACAGCGCGGTGTCGAGCAGGCAGTACGGCGCGCACTCGTCGGTGCCGCAGTGGCCGCCGCCGAGCGGACCGGCGTGACGGCAGTGGAGATTGGGATCGCCGCTGGCCGCGTGCGCGTGGTAGTTGCGGCACTCGAGGCTGTCGCCGCTCATGTCGCCGGGGACGCCGGGCTCGAGGTGCTTGCACATCTCGAGGCACGTCTCGATGCGGATGTACTCCTGGTTCTTGCCGGTGCACGTCTGCATGATGGTCTGGCAGTAGCCCATGCACGTCGCGGGACCGCCGGCCTCCATGCCGCCTTCGGTGCCGCCGCCGTCCGCGCCGGTGCCGCCGTCGATGAGCGCGGGATCGACGCTCGCCGCGTCGATGCCGAGCACCGCGTTGCATCCTGCAACCATCGCGGCGATCGCCACGACGCCGCCGCCCACTGCGATCCACTTCGTCATCACCAGCGCCCTCGCACGACCGCGCCGCCGAGCGTCGGCGCGACTTGAATGCCCGTCGTCTTGTTGTCGCTCGCCGACGGCGCGGTGAACCAGAGCACCGCGCCCGCCGCGACGAGCGCGACGCCGACGCCGAACCCGATCGTCGCGACGTTGCCCGCCGAGCGCGCGTCGTCGCGCTGCGACACGCCTTGCGGCGTGCACAGGTTCTTGTCGGTCGGGCAGAGCTTGAGCGAGTCGTCGTACTTCGACTTCGCGTTGAGCGCGAAGATCGATCCGACCGCGAGCCCGACGATGCCCGCGCCGCCGAGGACGATGCCGATCGTTCGGCGCGTGCTTCCGTCTTCCGGTGGAAGCGGTGGGGGCGGCGGCGGCGGCGCGGCGGACGTCGACGCGGGCGGGGGAGGCGGCGGAGGCGGCGCCGCGGACGACGACGCGGGCGGAGGCGGCGGAGGCGCGGGCGCGTCTTGAAGCGTCGGCACCGTCACGCTCACCGTCTTCCCCGGCTCCTTCACGTCCACCTGCGTCGCCCACGCGAGCTTCTTCGGAGCCGACGCTTCGATCGTGTGCGTCCCCGGATCGACCGGGATCGCCGTGCCGAGCTCCGACTGGCCGACGACGGTTCCGTCGCGCTTCACTTCGAGGCCGTCGACCGGGGTCGAGACGGTGACCTGCAGCTTCGACAGGTTCGGCTCGAGCGCGGTCGCGCGCTTCTGCGCGGTCACGAGCAAATCGCCGCGACGTGCGACGTTCGCGGCCGACGCCGCCTCTTTGTACGTGACCCACGCCGTCGCCGTGCGTCCCGTCTTCTCGTAGCAGTTGGCGAGATTGAGGAGCGTCGCCGGCGACGGATCGAGCTTCTGGCTGTCGGCGAACTTCGGACACGCCTCGTTCGGCTTGCCCGCGGCCATCAGCTTGCGGCCTTCTTCGAAGAGCGTCTCCGCGGCGACTTTGTTGTTCTGCGCGTGCGCGCGCGGAGCGTCGGCTGCGAAGCCGGCGATGGCGATGCCGCACGCGAGGAGCGCGGGGCGAACGGTTTGGCTCATGCGCATGATGCGGTATTACCGCATCGACGGGATGTCGTCATCGCGTCCTGTCGGACGCACCGGCGGCGCGACGCCTGGGCGCTGCGGCGCGGGCTTCGGCGCGGAGGCGGAGGGGGTGGCGCTCGCGGAGGCAGAAGGAGCGGCCGACGCGGTCGCGGATGCCGTGGGGATCGACGTCGAGGGCGGGGTCGAGGTCGAGGACGAAGTCGCGGTCGCGGTCGCGGTCGAAGTCGAGGGCACGCTCGACGCCACGCCGGCCGCCTTCGATTCGCCGCCGCCGCCGATCACGCCGCGGAGCGCGAACGCGCCTAGCCCGAGCCCGAGGACGATGGCGCTGATCGCGACGAGCGCGATCGGCGATTTCGGCTTCGCCGGCGCGCGCCCCGGCTTGTTCTGCGTCTCGGACCACGGCGTCGGCGTGAGCCGCGCGTCCGGCGGCGACGATCCCGTCGCGATCGCGAGCGTCCCCGTTCCGCCCGGCGCGGAGCCCGTCGTGCTCGCTTGCGCCTGGGGCGGCAGCACCGGCG
>Ga0100403_1003046_pt1 | contig 12725 bp, 12 predicted proteins | sample CryGeymet201501t_FD_83663 | JGI IMG/M metagenome (GOLD analysis project Ga0100403, IMG submission 83663) | Groundwater microbial communities from Crystal Geyser aquifers in Utah, USA - Crystal Geyser metaG 2015-01t | ecosystem: Environmental > Aquatic > Deep subsurface > Groundwater | place...
CACCGTGTTTGGGTTCACTTTGATATGGCGATCTCGCAGAAGCACTACCGCAATATCCTTTTTCTCCCACACATTTTCAGACCGCGTCCTCACTTTCAGAATCATGTCCTCCACTTATTTCGCAACTCTTTTTCTGTTTCGCATGTTCTTTGGCACTTTTGACTCTGGTTCAAGCGAACGCGTGTCTTTCCCATTCTTTTCAAAAACTGCTTTCATCTCAGATGATAACCATTGTCGGGAGATTCCAAGTTTTCTCGCGCACTGTGTAACGTTTCCCACCTGTTCGCAGTAGAGCGTATACAACCAACGGAGCCTTTTCTTTGCTTCACTTGATAGTTGGTAATGGTTTGGGTTCAATTCCTTTTCGACTGTGTTTATCATACGCTCAAGGTTACGCCTTTTGATGTACTCCCGCCAATCATTTTCGAGCGGTATTTTCATGTTTTCTATTGTTTTCAAGATGCTCGTCTACTGTCAAATATATACTGGCCCAGCGCACGTGCTTGAGTTTTTCCACAAAAAATGCGAGTATCAGCAGATATTAAAATAATTTTATGGCACTCGCAATCGGTATCGTCGGGCTTCCAAACGTGGGGAAGTCCACTCTTTTTAACGCACTAACGAAAAAATCTGTTCCAGCAGAGAACTATCCGTTTTGCACCATAGACCCATCAGTGGGTGTTGTTGCCGTGCCTGATGAGCGCCTACACAAGCTTGCGGAGTTCTCAAAAACACAAAAAACAATTCCCGCAGTGGTGGAGTTTGTGGATATTGCCGGTCTTGTAAAAGGAGCGAGCGAAGGTGAGGGTCTTGGCAATCAATTTCTCTCACATATTCGTGAGACAGACGCCATTGCAGAAGTGGTGCGTATTTTTGAAGACAGTAACATAATTCACGTGGACGGAAAGATTGCCCCCGTGTCAGACATTGAGACCATTAACCTTGAGCTTATTCTCACAGATATTCAGACAGTAACAAAGCGTCTCGCGAATATTGAGAAGGATGTGAAGCGAGGAGACAAGGATGCAGGAAAAGAAAAGGAAGTACTCCAGCGAGTACAAGTGGCGCTTGAATCTGAAAAGCTAGCACGTGAGGTGTCGCTTAATGAACAAGAACTGGTGATTATCCGCACCATGCACTTGCTTTCGATGAAGCCTATTTTGTACGTGCTCAACAAAAAAGCAGGAGGGAATAATTTGGATGAGATGAATGATGAGCGTTACGTTGCTCTCATTGCGTACATCAAGGCGCGCAATGCGCACTATGTGATCGTAGATGCAGGTGTTGAGCACGAACTCTCGGCATTTGAAGGTGAAGAAAAAGAAATGTTCCGTGCAGAACTTGGCTCAAAAAATGACGGCATCAATGACCTCATTACAAAAGGTTACGAAATGCTTGGTCTTGAAACATATTTTACTACTGGAGAAAAAGAAACGCGCGCATGGACTATTAAAAAGGGGAGCACAGCGCCTGTGGCTGGTACGGCAATACACACGGACTTCAAAGACAAGTTTATTCGCGCTGAAGTTATTTTTTGGAAGGATTTACTTGATGCAGGCTCGTTTGCGAATGCAAAGGAAAAAGGGCAGCTCCGCATTGAAGGGAAGGAATATATAGTAAAGGATGGAGATGTGGTTGAATTTAGAGTATAATTTTTTTATTAATAAAAAATACATAGTTATTTTCATTGTACTCATTTTTTTTGTCCGTTAGTGCTTTTTATATATATACACAGAAACCTTCCCCAACCGTTTGTCAGCAAATCCCTCGTCGTGTTCAACCAGGTGTTTCGCAACAAATTTTACCTGTTACTCAGACAGTGACATCAGAAGATAATGTGGGTACGTCAAAATTTAAAGTGGTTGGAGTAGGAGTTTTGGAGGAAGGTAAAATAGCTGTTCATGCATACGAAGCTTCTATAAAAAAAATAATGGCCCACTATCTAGCATTTTTTATGAAAATAAGAACAAAATTTACTTTAATCCACGATGGGAATCTGATGGGTGTAAAAACCTCCTGTATTTAGATAAATTAAATTTAATATATTATGGCATAAATTCTCTTCGTGCTTGTCCTAATAATTTTGATAAATCGAAGCCTATTTTTGTTGAGAATTATATGTATGCAGATTTTTCGAGATGTAATCCTCTTTATGTAACTAATTTAGATACTTTGAATCGATATGTCGTTAGTGAGCAAAAAGAAAATGAAAGCTTTGTGAAAGGTTTTGGTGGTAATAATGGGCAGGAGATAAAAAAATAAGAATCGGAATCTATAAAAGATACTATACAGAAAATAATCAATTGGGAAGTATGCCGAAAGACTCGATTGGTATTGTAGATTACAAAGCGGAAAAAATTCGATAGGAGATAATTGATATTAGTTCGCTGTATTAAATAAAAGAAAGAGAGCGAGGTAATTTATATTTTGCTATATATTATTTCCTTACGAATGCTTCTCTAGGAGAAAGCTTTGATGCGTTTCTTGCAGGGAGAGCTCCAGAGATGATACCGATACACGAAGAGAGAATTATTGTTGCTATGGTAAACCATGCAGGAGTAATGAAAAGCGTGAGGGCTTTACTTCCGAGGTTTTGAGAAAGCGTGCTCATAACAAAGTTGATTGCCGCGCCTCCACCCATACCGATAGCGACTCCAGATAGTCCTCCCAAAAATCCGATGATGAAGGATTCCATAAGGAAAAGGTTTTGAACATCGCCGTCTGTCGCACCGAGCGACTTCATAACACCAACTTCATAAATACGCTCAAGGAATCCAACGATCATAGTGTTGAACATTCCGATAGCAGACACGATTAGAGCTGCGGTTCCAAAAACCATGAGCACAGTTGTGATAGCGTTTGTGATCTTTCTAGCTTGATTCACGAGGTCAATTTTTGCGCTCACGAGGAAACCTTCTTTATCTAATTTGTCACGGAGTGGCTCCACTAGGTCAACATTACGCGCTTTGATTAGCAAACTCTTGAGAGCCGTTGGCTCCTTCGAGACTGAATAGTAGGGAATGTACGCAAGAGGCGGTCCGTTTTCGTCAGTAATAACTCCACGAATTTGCAGTTTAGAAATGATTACTTCTTCCGTGCCTCCGTCCGGCTTAGGGTAATAAACTTTTCCAGAAACCTCTTTCCCTATAATTGATTTATCTACACTAAGACCTAGAAGTTTCAATGCTTGTATTGATAAAACAGCTCCAGGATTGTCCTCACTGAATACATCTCCAATATCTGGGTAAACTCCTGCATATCTAAAATATGATGAACGTACGACACGAGTCACAGGGATAATGCCTGGAGCTCCACCATCAATAGAAAGTTCGCCAGAGAATTCTGTGACTGGACTTATTGCGTCCACTTCCTCCATTGTTTTTATTTCATCCATTTTCTCAAGGTTGATACTTTTCCCAGCTTCGCTTGGGTATGCTGCTTCTAGTGTTATCAAAGAGTCTTCGCTGGTAATTAGGTTACCAATTAGAATGTATTGAAGTCCATAACCAAGAGACACAAGAAAAACTACAGTACCGATACCAACGGACATACCGAGCACAGTTAGAATAGTTCGTGTTGGTTTTGTGCGAAAAACTCGAAGTGAAAGTTTGAGCAGATCCCAGACAGAAAGACTATGGTCTGTTTTTACTTCAAGTTTTGACGGCGGTTTCTGAATATTTTGTTCCATTTTATATTTTAATGAAATACTTGCAGGTTTTTTCCAGTGAGTATTGTTTCAAGCTTTTCTGAAATTGATCGTACTGTTCCTGGCGCGAGACCAACTCCAAAGTCTGAACGTGAAAGCTCTAGCACTTGGCGAAAGTTTTCCGGACTGATGACGTTTCGAAAACGTTCCTCAACTGCCTCGTCAAAACGCACGATTTGAATGTCTGAAAGTATGCCTTTGTAATCCTCCAATAGCCAGGAACGCATTTTTGAAACTTCTTCATATAGAGGAGTCTCGGGATCTTTTTGAAGCTCCATGTAAACATCCTCAACTGTTTTTCTTTTTTCTACAATGTCTTCCGCTGTTTTTGCTATTGCGATTGCGCGTTGTTTCCATAGCCCAACACCACCCTCCTTATAAGGGCTGTCTATAAAATCAATAAATGTTGGTGTGTCTATATCACCAGAAAGCCTTTTTGCAAGAAACATTTCAAAACGCTTAATCTCGTCTCCTGAGAATCCGCGCATAAGCATATAAGAAAGCGAACGCGCCATTAGTCTCTCCGTTGTTATCTATGGAAAAAGTTTGTGATACAAATGTTCTGAAAGCTTCTTTTTAGCTTCTTTCATTTTCTCTGGCTGTTCTTTTCTAATCAACTCTCCGTCTTTGAGGTAAAAAATAGTGCGCACGTCGCGAAGACTCCAAGATTCATGCGTAACCATAATAATAGTACGACCGTCTTTTTCATTGAGTTCCTTTAAAAACTCGAGTGCTTTGTTTGCGTTTTCAGAGTCCAAGTTACCGAGAGGTTCGTCCGCGATAATGAGAGGAGGATTGTTTGCGAGGGCGCGCGCAATACTTACACGTTGCTGTTGCCCGCCAGAAAGTTCCGAAGGGAAACGGTCTGCTTTGCTTGTCATCGAGAATCTATCCAGTAGCTTCATAGCCTCTTTTCTGCGACGATCAACACTAATGCCAAGAAATGCCATAGGAAGTGCTACATTATCTAAAACTGTTAGAGAAGGGAGAAGGTTGAATTGCTGAAAAATAATACCAACACCGATTTGTCGGTAAACAGCGAGCTCTTTTTTTGTAAGTCCACGAAGGTCACGTCCGTCGATGAGAATATGTCCCTCATCCGTGTTTTCTGTTTCGATACCGCCAATCAAATATGTGAGTGTTGTTTTTCCACAACCAGATGGTCCAAAAAATGCCGCATATTCTCCGCGTTCAATTTCAAGATTGATGTTTTTTAGCGCATGCACCTCAGAAGGCTTCCCACGATTGTAGTAGAAGTTTATGTCTTCAAGTTTTACAAGTGGTGTACTCATGATTATGGAGTGTCAAATGACTCGATAATCCCAATAAGATCCTGTGGCATATTTTCACCTTTTTGTAGGTACATCTCTGCGCCGAGGGACATCGCCTGCGTGCGGTATTCTCCCTCGTTGTATCCGGAAAAAACAACGACACGGATTGTCTGTGTATCAGGATTATTTTTTACACGACTAAGAAGTGAAAATCCTGCCTCAGCACTCGTTGCTTTTTTGCCGTCCTTTTTGAATGGCATCACAAGTCCTGTAAAGATGATGTTTGGGCGAGTGGAAGGATTGTCTATGAAAACAAACGCCTCGTCTATGGTGCCAACAGTGTTTAGCTCGTATTTGTGATCTAATCCATGAAGCCAAAAAACATTTGAAAACATCAAACGAACAATTTCGTTATCGTCTATTAAGAGAATTTTCTTTTTCGGCGCTTCCATTGATATTCAATCTATCACAAAAATATAAAATAACAAATTGTCTGTATAACCGCACCCACTTTTGCACTCCTTGGAGAAAATTACTTGATAATAGGGTGATTGTACCAGAAACTGCATAGGCGACAACTTATTGCCAAAGGCACAGTGCACTCGCTCGGTATTGTAGAACACGAGTCAGTCCATGAGAGCATGGTTGAATTTCACTGGGTCAAGGAGAAGTCCGGTATGGTAGTCAACGAATTCCTCCTGAATGGTGCGGTTGAAGCGTTCCACATGAGCATTCATCTTGGGTGTCCGTGGGTATGTGTGATAGTGCGTGAGGTGAAGATTTTTCAACTCCTCATTGAAGTGCTTCTTGAACTCCGAACCATTGTCGGTCAGCACAAACTCCATCTGGAATGGAAATGCAACACGACAAAGGTCAAAGAACTCTTTGGCGGCAAGAGATGCGTGAGAGGTTGTGCACCATGCAAAGGCAAAGCGAGTGTGGATGTCCTCGAAGGTGATTATGTACCTCCTGCATCCGTTTACGAAGCGTTCTATGGTATCAAGAGCGACGACATGCCCCGCGTGCGTAATCTTCAAATGTTTAGGTTTTCTCAAGACTTTCTGGCGATTCACCTTTTTGGTCTTGCCGAAATGAGACACCTTTTGCGGGAACTTTCGTAACCCTCCCATATCTTTCATGAGTCGTCCGATGGTCACGGGCTTAGGGCACGGAAGGTTGTTTGCCGTACAAAACTTTGCGAGAAACGGGTAGAGCTTTTCTTCTCCGAGGTTTGGATACCTATCAAGCAGGCGACGAATCTCGTCTAAGATGTTTGCGTCCCAGAGACGCTTCCTTGTTACCTTTGGACTCTTGGATCCAGAATTCAATGCTTGGGTCTTTCCATTACCATTCTTGAGATTCTTCTGCCAGTAAAAGAGCGTAAGCCTATGTACCCCGTATGCTTCCAAAACTGCTTCAGTCCCATGTTTTTCCAAAATGTTAGTATCTTTGCCCGTTCTTGTGCTTGTTCGGTAATCATATACCGAAAAGCGTATCAGACGATCAGACAGAATGGCAGACCCCCTTAATTCCTTTGTTTTGATTGGATATTGTCATTCCTTTGGTTTCCCAAAGAGCGCAATATGTATGTGAGGTTATGTATTGTCAATTGTACATCATTGGTGTACAATTATATGTATGGAAAGCACGCAAAAACCTAGAACCTCGCCAAAAGATTTTTTTCTCTATTTCGGTGCAATCGTAACACTATATATCAGTGTTGCCAGCATCCTGACACTTCTTTTTGAGGTTATCAATCAGCTTTACCCAAAACCTTTTGAATATGTTGATCCGTACGCTGGTGGTGTTTCCTTGGCTATAGCGATGCTCATAGTCGCGTTCCCCCTCTATCTTCTTTTTATGCGCATCACGTCGCGCTCGGAATCCGAATTTCCAGAGAAGCGTGAATTGTCGGTGAGAAAGTGGCTCGTGTACCTCACTCTGTTTATTGCTGGTGCTGTGATAGCGGTTGACCTCATTGTTTTACTCCAAACGTTTTTAGCCGGTCAGGAAATCACGCTCGCTTTTGCTCTCAAGGTAATTTCTATAATTCTCGTGCTTTCGTCTGTGTTTTGGTATTACATTTATGGTATGTGTCATTTGCCTTTAGAAAGCGCGGGCATTCATCAGCGTTTTGCCTATGGCTCTGGCGCGTTTGTAATACTTGCCGTCGTTGTGGGGTTTTTTGTAATGGGTTCGCCATACGCGCAAAAAGAAAAGCGTTTTGACGCAAACAGGGTGGATGGTTTGCAAACAATTCAAAATCAAATAATTTATTATTGGCAAGCGAAACAAAAACTTCCAGCAGTGTTGGATGATATCAAGGATTCATTGAGCGGTTTTGTAATGCCGGTTGACCCAACAACTGAGGCGCAATATGAATACCTTGTTAAGGGAAAGTATTCATTCCAACTATGCGCAACATTTAGCAAGGAAACTCCAGAGGGGATGGCTGTAGATGATTTTTCTCGTCCCGTTTCTGTGTATAAAACTTTGGCAAATGAAAACTGGCAACACGGAGCCGGGAGAGTATGCTTTGACCGCGCTCTTGACCCAGAGCTTTATCCTCCGATTAACACTATAGTAAAACCTGCTCCTGTCAGATAATGCACTTCAAAACCCCGTCGAGCGCCAATATTGGTACTCGGCGCGTGTTTTGCTACAATAGTAGTCTAATGTCTGAAAAATACGACCATCTTAAAATAGAGAAAAAGTGGCAGGATGAATGGGAGTCGGCTGGGATGTATCAGGCCGACAATAACTCGGACAAGCCCAAAAAATACGTGCTGGATATGTTCCCATATCCATCGGGGGATGGGTTGCACCTTGGGCATGTAGAAAACTACACTGCAACATGTATCTATTCGCGTTATTTGCGTATGAATGGGTTTAATGTGATGCACCCGATTGGCTGGGACTCGTTTGGCTTGCCTTCAGAAAACTACGCTATCAAAACTGGCGTACCTCCAGACAAAAGCACTCACCGGAATATAAATAATTTCATAGCGCAGATGAAGGGTCTCGGATTTTCTTCAGATTGGACGCGGGAGATTGATACGTCATCCCCTGAGTATTATCGATGGACACAGTGGTTCTTTCTTTTGCTTTACAAAAATGGTCTTGCATACAAAAAGAAGGCGAAGGTGAATTGGTGTGAATCATGTAAAACTGTTCTTGCAAACGAGCAGGCCGAGAATGGTGTTTGCGAAAGGTGTAAAAACGAAGTTATCCAAAAAGATCTTGATCAGTGGTTTTTCAAAATTACCGATTATGCAGATGAGCTCATTGATGACCTTGGTAAAGTTGATTGGCCTTCGTCTACAATCTCTGCTCAGCGAAACTGGATTGGAAGAAGCGAAGGTACGGAGTTCAAGATGGAAATTCCAGAAGTGAAGGAATCAATTGCCGTATACACGACACGCATCGACACTGTGTTTGGAATGACGTATGTGGTTCTGGCTCCAGAACACCCGCTTATCCAAAAACTCCGCGCAACTGCTAAAAATAACGATGAAATTGATGCGTATATTAAAGAAACCAGTAAAAAGACTGAGCTTGAACGCACAGAGCTCGCAAAAGAAAAAACAGGAGTAAAGCTTGAGGGGATTTCTGCGGTTAACCCATTTACTAATGAATCTGTGCCAGTGTTCATTGCTGGTTATGTGCTTAGTAACTACGGCACAGGAGCAGTGATGGCAGTCCCAGCACACGATGAACGCGATTTTGAGTTTGCTAAAAAATACAACTTGTCAATCTTGCCGTCTATTGATGGTTTTGGTGGGGTAGAAGCATACATAAAGGATGGCACACTCATCAATTCTGGTAAATTTAGTGGGCTCCCTTCTTTTCTCGCTCGCGAAGAAATGTCTATATGGCTAGAATCAAAAAAACTAGGTTTTAAAAAAGTAAATTATCGTTTGCGTGATTGGCTTGTATCAAGACAGCGTTATTGGGGCGCGCCAATACCTATTATTTATTGCGACGAATGTGGCGAAGTGCCAGTGCAGGAGGAAAATCTTCCAGTGCTTCTTCCTACAGATGTTGATTTTCGTCCAACAGGGGAGTCTCCATTAAAATACTCAAAAACATTTAATGATGTTGTGTGTCCAACCTGCAAAAAACCAGCGCGACGTGAAGCAGACACGATGGATACTTTTGTTTGCTCAAGTTGGTACTATTTCCGTTTTGCGGACCCAAAAAATAATAAAGAATTCGCTTCACGCGAAGCAATTGAAAAGTGGCTTCCTGTGGATATGTATATGGGAGGAGCAGAGCACACTGTGCTTCACCTTATGTACGCAAGATTTTTTACAAAAGTTTTAAAAAAACTTGGCTATATTAATTTTGACGAGCCATTTACGAAGCTTCTCCACCAGGGGATGATTCTCGCGGAAGACGGACGCAAGATGTCAAAGTCGCTTGGAAATGTTATCAACCCAAATGAAATAGTTTCAGAGTACGGAGCAGACACACTACGTATCCATGAAATGTTCCTCGGGCCCATTGAAGATATGAAGGCATGGAAAAGTGAGACAATCATCGGACCGCGACGTTTTTTGGAGCGGGTGTGGAAATTGAAGGATAAGGTTTCAAACAATGCAGAAATAAAAGAAGAAGCGATTATCCACAAAACAATCCAAAAAGTTGGGGAGGATATTGAGGAGTTTAGTTTCAACACTGCAATCTCTGCGATGATGATTTTGGTAAATGAAATAGAGAAACTTAAAGCGATTCCAAAGAGCGCATATGAAACTCTGCTCCTACTCCTCGCTCCATTTGCTCCGCACATCACAGAGGATCTCTGGCATGAAGTAGGCAACAAAGAATCAATCCACATTGCAAAATGGCCGGTTTTTGACGCTTCCAAGTGCGTAGCGGATGAGGTTACCATTGCCATTCAGGTTGGTGGGAAGCTCCGCGACACTATAGTTCTGCCTGCGGACACATCGGAGGATGCGCTAAAAGAGCTTGCTCTAGCGCGGGAAGCAATCGTTAAATGGGTAGACGGCAATACGATAAGAAAGATTATTTATGTAAAAGGAAGACTTATCAATATTGTGGTTGGAGACTAGGGGTTGACTCGTAACCCCTTTAATGATATAAAGGGTTTACTTCGTGCAAGAAAATTAATTAACAAGATATTTTAATAGCAATTACATATGTCAGCCATAACATTTAAGCCAAAACAAGTCGTAAAACGATTACTCGCTTCTCTTTCGCCTCGCGCTCTTGATATGATGATAAAGCGCTACGGTTTAGGTGAAAGTACTGATCGTATGACACTTGATGGTATAGGCAAATCATATGGTATAACCCGCGAGCGCGTTCGCCAGATTGAAAACTTTGCTTTGGGGACCATCAAGAAATCCGACGCGTTCAAAAAGGAATCGGATGTATTTGATGAATTAAATAAGCTAGTAGTGTCATTGGGTGGAGTCGTTTGTGAAGAAGATTTTTTGATGCATATAGCTAAGGATGAGAGTACGCAGAACCACATGTATTTTCTGCTTGTTCTCGGGGACAAGTTTAAACGTGAAAAAGAGGATGAGAATTTTCGCCATCGCTGGATTGTTGACGACAAAGTTTCTATGAAGGTCCATGATGCTATTCGCGATCTTTACAAAACACTTACTCACGAGGATCTGGTTCCTGAAAGCGAAATCATTGCAGCGTTTTTGAGTCATCTTAAGGATGTTTCTGAAGAGTATAAAAACGAGGAAATCACAAAACGTTGGTTGGCGCTTTCAAAAATGATTGCAAAAAATCCTCTTGGCGAGTGGGGTGTTACAGAGTCACACAATGTAAATGCTCGCGGGATGCGCGATTATGCGTATCTTATTATTCGCAAGCACGGTTCACCGATGCACTTTACAGAAGTCGCAAAGTCAATCACTCAGATTTTTGACAAAAAAGCGCACGTAGCAACTTGTCACAATGAGCTTATAAAAGACAAACGTTTTGTGTTAGTAGGTCGTGGTCTCTATGCGCTCTCGTCATGGGGTTACGAAAAAGGTGTTGTGAAGGATGTGATCGCAAAGGTTCTCAAGAAGGAAGGACCACTTGCAAAAAAAGATATTATTGACCGCGTACTCAAGGAGCGTTATGTAAAAGAAAATACAGTCTTTGTAAATCTTCAGGACCCAAAAATGTTCAAGAAAACAAAGGACGGGAAATACGCGCTGGCGTAAGAGGGTAGAATGTTGAATATTGAAGGTAGAATAAATTCAAAAAAGAATCCGCCGAGAGGCGGGTTCTTTGTATTTATTAAATATTCAACATTCGATATTCCATATTCTGTTCCCCTTATGGTATCATAGGATAATATGGATTTAATTCAGTCTCTCGGATTTAGCGAGTTATACGCGCATGTTGTTTCTTTTCTATCAACTTTTTTCGCATGGTTCCCGTACTGGGGTCCGATTTTTCTAGGTTATTTGTTTTGGCATCAGTGGATGCATTATGTGCAGGGGCGATATATCTTGAGGATCAATTGGATAATGCTTGAGGTCAAGATTCCAAAGGAGATTCACAAAACTCCGCTCGCAATGGAGATTATGCTAAATGCCCTCTATCAATCATCCGGCAAGATTGTTTGGTGGGACAAATACTGGAAAGGAAAAGTTAAGGACTGGTTTTCATTGGAGATGGTATCCCTGGAGGGGAATGTGCACTTTTTTATTCGCACAGGCGCTTTTTACAAAAATGTTATAGAAGCGCAACTTTACGCGCAGTATCCAGATATAGAAATACACGAGGTGCCAGACTACACACGCTATGTGGACTACAAAGGCAAAAAGGGTGACTGGGAAATGATTAGCTCTGAATACATTCTCGCAAAAGAAGACGCGTATCCAATCAAAACTTATGTTGACTATGGTATGGACAAAGAGGGTGTGAAAGAGGAGTTCAAAATTGATCCCATCACTTCTATTATTGAGTACCTTGGCTCAATTGGAAAAGACGAGCAAATTTGGATTCAAATACTTGTGCAGTCGGCAAGTAAGCGATATAAAAAAGCCGATGGCAGTATTGGTACATGGCAAGATGAAGGAAAAGCGTTAATCGAAAAAATAATGAAGCGTGACCAGAAAACTGATGAGGGCTTTACTAAACTTTTTATGACCACCAAGGGTGAACAAGACGCTGTTGCCGCTATTGAGCGTAGTATAAACAAGCTAGGTTTTGATTGTGGTATTCGCGCAATATATCTTGGAAAGAAAGATAAAGCGGATTTTGGTCATATAAAAGCACTAGGTGGCCTATTGCGCCCGTTTACTTCAAACAATCTAAACTCATTCAAAGGTGGCGAGCAAACATATGGGTGGGATTTTCCTTGGGAGGATTATGACAAGACTCGCCTAACATGGAAAAAGATGGATATGTTTGAGGCATACAAGCAGCGTTCGTGGTTTCACTTGCCACGCAAATTGAAGCCGTTTGTGCTTACCACAGAGGAGCTTGCAACTATTTATCACTTCCCAGGAGGTGTTGCGCAGACACCTACATTCGGTCGTATTCCTTCACGTAAGTCGGAGGCACCAGTCAATTTGCCAGTTTAATCATCATGGACCAAACACAAAAAGAAAAAGTAATAGAAGAAGAAACAGGACGTTTTTCAAAGTTTCTGTTGTCGCTCGGTATAGAGGAGCGAGGCGCAAAAGTTTTGATTGTTATCGTGATTACAATTGTCCTTTTTTCAGCGTACATTTCGTTTCGTTTGATGGCGCCGTTCGGTTTCCCAGAAAATA
>Ga0100403_1003047_pt1 | contig 12723 bp, 12 predicted proteins | sample CryGeymet201501t_FD_83663 | JGI IMG/M metagenome (GOLD analysis project Ga0100403, IMG submission 83663) | Groundwater microbial communities from Crystal Geyser aquifers in Utah, USA - Crystal Geyser metaG 2015-01t | ecosystem: Environmental > Aquatic > Deep subsurface > Groundwater | place...
TACTTTATGCTCAAAATCTTGCAACGTTGCGGAATCCTCGGACAGCTTTACACAAACTTTACAAGACACAAGCCCTTGAATTTACCCACTTGATGTCGAGAAGAGCCCTCGGCTTTGTTCTTTGTTGATGTGGATTGAGTCAACCATAGTGAGTTCCCTCCTATCACAATCTTGCTTCTAAAAGGAGGGGTTTGTTAGAAAGCGGTTAATGTTGGCAGTGAGTGGATTCTTTTTTTGTGTAAAGAATGGCCAGTTTTTGAAGAGACTTAACTGTTCTAAAGCTGCTTGATTTTGAGACAATTAGAAGGTGAGAGAAATGTTGCGAATGGAGAGGAGGAATATATGAAAGAATTTGAAGTAAATTCAGTGGAAAAGGCACGGATGGAGTCAGCCCTATCAAATTGGTTTTCTCGACAGCAAGACGTGTTGTTCTTAGCTGGCCCATTGCGAAAGAGATGTTTGTTTAGAGTTGGGGCCAAGGGAGAGTGTCATTGCAAGATTGAGTTGAGCACCCCTGTAAAAGTTTGGCGCTCAAGTGCGAGCAGTTCACTTGGATGGGAGAGTGCGTTCGAAGGAGCTCTGGAAGGCCTTCGAGTGAGTGATCCTTGGGATTTTTCTTAAGCAGAGTCTTTGCTTTAGGTCCTGCTAAAACAAAAAAAAGAGGGTATATTGTAGCTTAGAAATGGATCCATTTAGTCAGGGCGTTTTGGGGGCCGCGTTTTCTCAGTCAAAGGCTTCTAAGTTAGATTTTCGATGGGCAACTCTTGTTGGAATACTTTCTGGAATGGCTCCTGATTTAGATGTTTTGATTCGATCCGACCTCAACCCCATGGTCTCGTGGCAATACCATCGCCATTTCACTCACTCCTTGGTTTTTGTTCCAGTGGGAGCTTTTCTTTGTGCTTTGTTTTTTAAAGCTATATTGAGGCGAAAGAGTTTCAAAAGAATTTATCTCTATTCTTTTTTCGGCGTTTTGAGCCATGCTTTGCTGGATTGTTGCACGAGTTATGGAACCCAATGGTTTTGGCCTTTTTCTAACATGAGAGTTGCTTGGAATAATGTGTCGATTATTGATCCGCTTTGGACTTTACCTCTTTTCTTTTTTGTTTGTTTTGCTTTTTTTAAGAGGTCGAGAAAAATTGTTCTGATTGGCCTGAGCTATGCTCTTTTGTATTTACTTTTAGGCTACGGGCAGGGCATGCGTGCTCGTTCTGCGGTAGAGGCTCTGGCCAAGCAGCGTGGACATGGCGTCGAACGTTTGCATGTGGGGCCTTCTTTTGGAAATTTGGTGTTGTGGCGGGGGATGTATGAGAATGACGGAAAGTATTACGTAGATGCCTACCATTTGCTCGGTGAGCCCGTTGTGATCCAAGGAGAATCTATTCTTAAGGTAGACCCATCGAGCTTAAAGCAAGAGCTTGGAAGTGACTCTCAACAATGGAGAGATTTTGAGATATTTTCTTGGTTTGCTATGGATTTTGTGGGTGTTCATCCGGATCTCGAGAATGTTTTGGTGGATGTTCGTTATTCAACTTTGCCAAACTCTTCCAGTGCGTTGTGGGGGGTGGCCTTTTCCAGCGGAGATTTAGAATCTCACCTTCAGCGTCTAAACCTGACACCGAGAAATACAGAGGATTTGAGAGATTTTTGGCTGATGCTGAAGGCTCCTGAGCAGTTTCTTCGCTAATTTGTTAAATTAGACGTTTGGCTATCCATTGGCTCAGAGTAAAATAGATGGATGGAAAGCTCACAAGCTATATTGCTTCTCGGTGTCATGATCATTGGTGGGCACCTTCTGGGTGTTTTGTTTCGAAAAACCCTCATTCCAGATGTTTTGTGGATTATGTTGATTGGATTGGCCTTGGGGCCGATTGGTGCTGGATATCTAGACCCGAGTGATTTTGGGAAGCTAGGGCCCATTTTGTCTAGCATTGCCTTGGTTGTGCTACTTTACGATGGTGGGTCCCATCTAAACTTCAAAGACATAGCTTCTGCATTGGGATCTGTTCTTGGGGTTACCCTCGTGACATTGGTTTGTTCTTTGGGCGTGGTGTTCTCCTTGGTTTATGCTGTCACTTTAGATATTCCATCTTCCATAGTTGCAGCGGCCACTTTGAGTGCGACCTCTGCAGTTGTTGTCGTGCCTTTTGTGAAGGGACTGCCCATCGAACAAAAAACGAAAAATTTGCTTTTAGCAGAGGCCGTCATTGCCGATATTCTATGCATTGTCATCACCTTCACCGTTTTTGAAACCTTTACATCTGGCCATTTTGATCCACAGCATGCATTGAAGTTTTTAAGTTCAGCTTTGGTGGGAGCGGTTGTGCTGGGTGTAAGTGGGGCTGTTCTTTGGGCCATTTTAATGGTCAAGTATTCAAGCCTTATAACGGATCTTTCTTTAACTCTAGGAACTTTGTTCGTTATCTTTGGAATTTGTGAATTGTTTCATTGGTCAGGACCTTTGGCTGCATTATGCTTTGGTTTTGTTCTAAATAATCGATCAAAGATTCCATTTCTTTACGAGAAGCTTAAGGTTTCTTATCAAGACGAGTTCGATCAGCAGATGTTTCAGCGGACTTCAAACGCTATTTTAGAAGAAGCTATTTTTATGCTAAAGCTGTTTTTCTTCTTGTTCTTGGGAATGCAGCTTAAGATCAATGACCCTCAAGTGATTGCTCTTAGCTTTTGTATTGTTTTAGGTGTTTATTTCTTAAGATTGATTGTAACGCGAACTGTTTTAAGTCGAAAGTTTTTTCAGTTTGATGCGGGAGTTATTTCTTTAATGGTCCCAAAGGGGCTAGTGTCTGCTGTTTTGGCGACTCAAGCTGTTCAGTATTTGCCAAAGGAACATGGTGTATGGGTAGAAGAGCTCGTTTTTGCAGTTATCTTTTGGACCATTCTGCTTAGCTCAGTTGTGGTTCCCTTGTTGCAAACTGATATGGGGCAGAGTGTGATTTCTAGACTCTTCTCAACATTTGCTGTTCCAGAGCCGGTCGCTGATCAGTCCGGTTTTTCCAAAGAAGGCGATTCTTAGATTTAATTTTTGTTATTTAACTTTGATGAGTGAATTGCCTGTCCATCGTAACGTTTCGGCGGGTTGGTCTTCTATTTCGTCGAGAGTGATTCGACCATCTTTCCAGAGGTGTTTTCTGTTTTCGGCGTCGAGTATTTTATCTCCCTTAAGTCTAGAGACTTTAACTAGAAAGTCTTTGTGAGCTTTCCAAACATTACTTTCGCTTTTTTCAAGAATAAGAATTCTTTCGACATGAAACAAAAGCTTCGTCCCCATCATTCCCGCATCGTAACGAAGCTCGTATAAAGAAGTCTTTTTGTCGATGTGGATGGGAGTGAGTGACAGTAAGATAGGCTTGCCTCCGATAGATTCGAGTTTGCCGATCGTGTTCTTTTTTTGCTTTAACTGCCAAGTGATTTCCTCTTCTTTTAAGTTATCTTTGTAGCTCACCTCAAACGAATTTAAGAGGTTGTCGGCATATGTTGAAAGAATCACAAGAAAAAATGCGAGGAATCTTACGATAGTCACCTTAAAGCACTCCGTTGAAATAAATAAACTCTTGTGGCGGAATACTTTGAGAGGTGAAGGAACTAATGAGTTCCTTGATTTTAACGAGTGGATTGTCAATTAGGCTATCCTGCTCGGACCAGTTTGGAACTACTGCAAGAAATTTTGGCTGAGTTTTGGGGATACGGATTAGGGTGACTCGAGATCCAGCTCTGAACTTCTTGGAAAGTCGCTTTTCTCGCTGCCGAGTGTAGCGAATAAGCCTAGGTGTTAGATAGTGTCGAGTGGACCTTAGAGCCAACGGGTTGGATACAACGATGTCACCATTGTCCATCCTTAAGAGGACTCTTGAGAGAACCTGCAGAGCAAATTGATCATGTTGACTGAGGTTTTCAAGGTTGAAGCCGTCTTTCTCTAGTTTAGGTCCTAGAGCTACAATGGCTAGGTTTGGATCGTAAGGTTCGAAGGTGGTGAACTGGTATCGCTTTGTTGCCACTTCCCACTTACTTTTGGCTTCCCCAAGTGCGCGCGCGCTTTCTGAATACTTCATCTTACGTTCTGTTCGGTTGCGCAAAACTTGAATCACGCTGGCCATTTTAGCCTGCAAGAGCATGGAGTCTACGCTTAGGAATCCACTAATGTCGCGAGTTTCTCCCCAGGCGGTGAGCATTTCGGGGATGAATCTAGCGTATTCCGGGAAGCTTTCTTGAAATCCACTTACGAAAGAGAGGAATTTATCTCGAGCCTCAAACTTGCTCTTGCGTGTTTTCTGGTTATAGCCAGCTTTGAGATCAGTTCGAGTTTGCCTGTTGAGTTGCGATTGCGGCGTTTGTCGGTTTTTGAAGGCTTGAATTCGTTGTTGGCTAATGCCTGAAGACACTAAAACTTCTTTTGGGGGTATTTGGTCATTTGCGATACTCCAGAAGGCGAGCATTGCGGATGCAATTTGTTTGTCGTCTCTGAGTTTGAAGTTGGCAGCATTTACATTTGCCTTATTGTTAGTCTGAGAGTTGGTGGCTTCGCTTGGGGTGGAGTTTGTGGGCATACTGCTCTTGCTTTGAGTCTGAGTTTTTTTCAGCCTGTGTCGTTGCTGAGATTGAGCATTAAGGCCGAATAAAAAAACGAAGGCCCAAAGGTGAATCCGGCTAGGTTTGAGCTGAGTAATCATGTTCTGTTGATGATAAGGGGTCCTGGGCTGAATGGCTAGTGCCCAGGCTCTGACACGTTGTTCAAAGAATTGATACTTTTGAATAGGAAATTCAATTCTGTCTGACTATGTCCAAAGCAGATGCACATTTGTCATGTCATGCCAGCTCTCTTCCCTGTGGCCCGTTATGGTGGGGCCGAGCGAGCCGCCTATTATTTGGCCAAAGGTTTGGCTGAATTGGGGCATCGAAATACATTCCTGTGCAAGCCTGGATCTCGAATGGATTTTGCAGATACTTTGCCTTTAGATGAGGCAAAAGATCTTGCCTCACAGATTCCGTCGGGAGTTGATGTCGTTCAACTTTATTCGACGCCTGCGACTTTGCCAAAGTTTCCTTATTTGGTCTGTATCCAAGGCAATGGAAAGCCCGGTGAGAAGTTTCTGCCCAACACTGTCTTTTTGAGCCAGGACCATGCTCAAAGACATAATTGGACTGAGTTTGTTTTTAATGGAATCGACCCAGACGAATATCCACTGAGTATAAAGAAGAATGCCGATGAACTTCTATTTTTAGCAAAAGGATCTTGGCCGGTGAAGAACCTTTTTGGCGCTCTCAAGTTGGCAAAAGAAGCAGATTGTTCTTTGAATGTTTTGGGCGCCGAGGCCTCTGTGTTGGATCGAATCTGCAATCGCCATGCTCATTTTTTTGGAATGATTGGGGGTGAGGAAAAGCTTAGGGTCCTTCAGCAATCTCAAACCCTATTATTTCCAGTTTTGTGGAATGAACCTTTCGGTGTTGCCTTGATTGAAGCCCTTGCCACCGGTTGTTCAGTTGTAGGGAGTGACTGGGGGTCAATTCCTGAGATTGTGGACGACTCATGTGGAAAAACTTGTTCCACTAAAGAGGGGTTTTTACAAGCGATTGCAGGCAGGAGTGGATGGTCTCCTGAAGCTTGTCGAAGAAGGGTTGTTGACCATTTTACTCATCGACATCAAGCCGAGAAATATCTTTCGTATTATCAAAAAGTGAACTCTGGACATGTTTTGAGGGAGGGGCATCCTTTTTGTTCTTCAGACTTCATTCAGGAAGAGATTAGATCAATAGGCGGCTTGCCTTTATCTTTAAGAGCTCGAATCAAGAAGAAGAAGCAGCTTGATTCTGTTCTCTGAAGAGGGCTAGCCAGGTGCCTGTCAAGATAACAAGAGTGCAGATTAAGACTCCCTGATGGTTTTCAAAAAAGGTAGAAACTGCCTGCCCTGCAACCCCTCGTGAGAGGATGGCTATGAGTAGGCAGGGTATGCTTATAAAAGTTGGGACTTTTCCGTGATTCCAGTAAGTGAAACCAGAAATAAATATTAAGAGGAACCCGTAAAGGTGATGCCACGCAAGTGGATTCAGTGTGATGGACAGAAGAACGAGAGATAGAAAAGAAATTGCAAAACCTTGCTTTTCTCTAAGCGAGCAATCAAAAGCATCCTCAATGGAAATGCGTTTAGCTGATTTAAATGCCAACAGTAAAAAGGGAGCGGCCATCAATACAGCGAGGTAGCTTCGTTCGGTGCTTTGAGTGAGAAGGGCGGAGAGAGAAAAGAATCCTTGAAAAAAATTAGCGCTATCAATGGAAAAATCACCGGTTGTATTTTTCATCTGTTGAACCCACAGCAACCATAAACGAGGAGAAGGAAACAAGAGGAATGGGCTGAGGGCGAGCGCAATTTTTAAAAGGTTTCTTCCGAAGGGTCTTTTAAGAAAACACCAAAAGGCCAAAAACGGAGTGAGTTTAAAAATGCTACCAAAACTTAGGCTTAGTAGACCTAAGAAAATTCTTCGCTTGTGAAGTAAAAGCCCAAGTCCCAGGAGGATGAAAGAGAAGGTGATTTGATTGATGTTCTTACTGTGAAACTCATTGTCGATAAAACGCAAGCTACTGAAAATGGCAATGGCATTGGCGTAATAGAAGAGCGATCGGTCTCGGGATTTCTTTAGGAATGAGAAGTTGCCAAAAAAGAGATACCAAGTAAGGGCAATGTTCAAAAAGCAGGCCAAGATATCTGTGAATAGAAACAGCACTCGCGCAACCGAACCCTCAAGAAGTGAGAGTGGGGCCAGAAGAAGCATGGTGGCGGGCGGATATTTGAAAGGCCGTTTGACGTCACTTACATAAAAGCTATCGCCATCTAAAAAATACGCAGAGGCGTTAAAGAAGGCTTCGAAGTCGTTGTTAAGCGGATTTAAGACACGAATTGCCGCACTTGCTGCCAATGCAATAATGGCGATCCAGAAAATATATTTCGTATACTTAGCTTTGTTCATTGGGCGTTCCGTCAACAAAAGTAGCATCCTTGTTAGAATTTTGACTTTTATTAAGATCATTTTTCTACCATTTTGATCAGAAGGCCATCAAAATAATGTTTAAGGGAAAGTTTTTTCCTTTTACTTCGTATAATGAGGGTTTCGTTTAGGTGGGACTAACCGAAAGTGTAGATTACGGAGTCTAAGGGAGATAACGGGGGGATTACATGGACAAGAAAAAGCAGGAATATTTCCGAAAACTTCTCATAGAGAAAAGAACTCAAATTCTTGATCGCACTGCTTTGCGCGTGAAAGAAGCTTTAGAGATGAACCGAGAAGATTTAGTTGACGAATCTGACCATGCCGCAGCCCTTATTCAACAGGGAATGGCCATGGAAGTTCAAGAAAGAGATCGTTTGCTTTTGAGGGATGTTGAAAGAGCTTTGGCCAAGTTAGAGCAAGGAGTTTACGGCTTTTGTGAAGACACAGAAGAGCCCATCGATGAAGGTCGCTTGGAAGCTCAGCCATGGACACGTTTCAGTGTCGAAGCTGCCGAAAAGCGTGAGCAACAACGCCGTCGTTTTGCTCGGTAGCTCATAGATTTTTTTTAAATGTTAAAAGCGCCAAATCCTTTAAATTAGGATTTGGCGCTTTTTCTATTTTTAACTCGAGGTTTCCTAAGCATCGTGGTCAAGGCTACAAACAATATCTGTAAGCTCGATGTTTGCTAGGCCTGGAACGTAAGAGTAAATAATTAGAGAGTTTCCTGCTTCTTTTTTGCGACTTTTGCTTTTAAGGATTTCTTCTAGCTCAAGATTCTTTTTCCATTGAACTTCAGAAAAGTCAGTTCCCAGGTAGTTAAGCATGACGTCAAAATTATCTGCAATTGTAGAAAAGACGACCAATGCTTTTTTTCCTCGCACGGTCGATGCAAATTGAGCCGGACGTGCATCTGATATTTTTGAAAGCAAAACTTGTCCTGTTTTGTCAGTTACTTTTAAAGAGAAAGCACTGTAGGCTCCCATTGAGCCGACTGTAGACATATCAAGAGTAATAACTTTTCCACTGTAGGTTTCTCCCATGCAGGTTGTTCCTGCTTGAGCAGCAAAACCGGCAAAAAAGAGTGTTGTTGTTAATAGGGTGTTTAAAATTGTTTTCATGAATAGGGCTCCTTTTCCTAATGTGCGTTTTTATATAAGGGCCAACTACTTTTTGTACAAAGATGAGTTCTGACACTTTCTTACATAAGATGACATTAGCCGCCCAAAGGTGGTTACAAAGGAGCCCTATGACGGATTCATGCGCAGCTAGTCATCATTCTAGAGTCCAATGGGCAGTTTGTTGAGCCTTCATGGCCTTCAGCTCCGCCTTGGCTTCTTTTAAGTAAACTTTCCAGTAGCGTTCCACAATTCTTGCCGCTTCTTTTGGGTCATCCGTTACATAAAAATCTTTGAAGTCTTCTTCTTTCAACATTTTCTTTGAAACCAAAGTATTTTTTAGGAAGTCTATAAGGGGTGCCCAATGATCTTTACCCATGAGAATGACTGGGAAGTTGCTTACCTTGCCGGTTTGGATAAGTGTGAGGGCTTCAAACATTTCGTCCAAAGTTCCGAGTCCACCAGGTGTAATAATAAAGGCATGAGCGTATTTTACGAGCATGACCTTTCTAACAAAAAAGAAGTTAAACTCTTCGCCTAGGTCGATGAAGGGGTTCATAGCGTCCTCGAAAGGAAGTTTTATGCCCAAGCCTACGCTTCTAGCTCCGGCTCTTCTTGCCCCCTTGTTGGCGGCCTCCATGGCGCCGGGACCTCCTCCAGTCATGACGGTGAATCCTTTCTTGCCTAATTCGTATCCTGCGTCTTCTGCAAACTTATAGGCAGGAGAGCCCGGCTTGACTCGAGCACTTCCAAAAACGGAGACACCTTTGGTAACTCCGTAAAGAGTGTCCAACCCTTTGATGAACTCCGAGAGTATGCGAAAAACCCTCCAGGTCTCTCTGGAAAGCGAGTCTTCTCCGCTAAGAAAGCGGAATTCCTCAAGCTTTGGCTTTGTGCTCGACAGAATTTGTTTGCGTGAAGGTGTTTGAGACTTTCGCGTGGTTTTTTTGGTCGATTTTTTTTTAATTTTTTTTCGCATGCAGCTAAGCATATCAAATGACAAAATAATCTCAATTTTTAACCTTTTTTGTCGCCTCTTCTGTCAAAAATACAAGTAACGCTGATTTGACGTGAAAGTCTTTTGACCTGTACATTTTGAAGTAGGGGTTTTACTTAACAGATTGTTGGGCTCGGGGATTTATAGCCTAACTATCCGTAAAATTTGGGGGGAGCTAAGGATGGCACATGGACACGTGAGTTTTGTCTTGGGGGTGCAGACAGGGCTTGGATCGATCGTTCACCTGTATCAGGGCGTCAAAAAGGGAGCTCAAACGCTCCAAGACACTGGTACAAGTTCGAATAATGAACAAAGCGATTTTGACATCGTCAATGTTCTTTCAAGGTTGTCTCAATTGGATAAGTTGCTCAGACGCGAAGAAGTCAACGTGAGTTGGTCTCTTTTGGGTGCAAATCCTAGGTCGGAGTTACCAGGTCTTTTTGAAGCTTTGGAAATCAATCAGGACATCGGCAACATTGTAGGGCTTGAAACCATTCAAGATACCGCAGCTGATGCGTTAATTTATATACCAGTCAATGTTCAGCAAAACCGTCAGATCGAGCAACTTGCTCGTTTGTCGATGATTTGCCCACGAACCAAGCATGTGACGATTGCTCCGCCGCCGCGTTGGACTCACAACCAACTCATGGCGCTTAAGGAGACTTGGAACTGGGTTGATCCACGGGCTGAGAGTGATTTGAAGGTTTTTGCCGAAGGAATCATTAAGCTCAACGGTGGAATGACTGAGCGGGAACTAGATAAGGTGGAAAGCATGTTGGCTCGACCAATCATTCAGCAAAGCAAAGAGTCTAATATTATCATGCACAGCCCTCGAATGAAGGAACTCATTCGCTTGGTAGACGCTGTGGCGGATTCTGACAGCACAATTTTGATTAGTGGTGATTCCGGAACAGGCAAAGAACTAATTGCCGAAAGAATCCACGCTAAGTCTCACAGAATTAACAAGCCTCTTATTGCGGTTAACTGTGGAGCCATTCCAGGTGAATTGCTTGAAAGTGAATTGTTTGGTCACGTGAAAGGTGCTTTCACTGGGGCCATTAGCAATCGTGAAGGGCGCTTTGAGGCAGCTGAGGGCGGAACTCTTTTCTTGGATGAAATCGGAGAGATGGGTCCTGTTCTACAAGTAAAACTTCTTCGTGTTCTTCAGACGCGTCGTTATGAGCCAGTGGGGAGCACTCAGTCCCGCAATGCAGATGTAAGAATCATTGCGGCGACCAACAAAGATTTAGAAGAAATGGTGAAAACAGGAGATTTTAGGGAAGATCTCTTTTACCGATTGAATGTGATTCCGGTGCATGTGCCGGCTCTTCGAGAGAAGAGAGAAGACATTCCCTACTTGGTGGAATACTTCATCAAGCGATTTAACTCTGAAAAGCGTCGTAAAGTTACGGGGGTGACACGCGCCGCTTTGAGAGCTCTTGTTGCCTATGAATGGCCAGGCAACGTGCGCGAGCTTGAGAACCTCGTGGAGCGAATGGTTATTCTTAAGAGTTGTGGAATGATCGATATTCTCGATTTTCCGGAAAAGTATAGAAAGGTGACGTTCTCTGAAATCGAATATGACGATTTGATGAGACCGAAACCAAAAGAAAGTTTGGCTCAAAATAATGTAGCCATGGGGGGGGATATGGCCAGTTACGAAAATCAATTTATGAACAACAACAATATCAACAACAACAATAGCCAAGGGCAAAGCAATCAGCAGGGGATTAATTCTCAAAGCACGAATGCTTTACCTAGTCAGACTATTTCAAACGGTTCTTTTGAAGGAAACATTCAATCGAACGCGGATGAAGTAGTAAGCATCGAAGAGGCTCTTCGAATGCTTTCTGATCGATTGGCCTTTCCGCTTGAAGGAATGGATTTCAATTCTGTCGTCGACCAATTTGAAAACATTCTTATCCTTCACGCTCTTGAGCGCACTGGTTGGAACCGTAACCGTGCAGCTGGATTGCTTCGATTGAATCGAACCACTCTTGTTGAAAAGCTTAAGAAAAAGCAACTTGTTCCTCCTATGAGAGCTGGCGACGCTGTAAGAAGTGGCCACGCTTAAATAGAGCGATTTAAGTTACTCATTTGCTAAGAGAGAGAGGGCATCCCTCTTGGGTTATTCGGCAGGGAAATCTGCTCAATGGCTCAAGAGGGATTCTTTCTTTTGAGGAGCAGGTAAAAGTCTTTGATCGCCTAGTGTGTTCTTTTGATCTCTCAGCGATCTTAAAATGTTGATTTGGTATTTGGAAAAGTATTTAGAGCTGAGTCTGCTTTCAATATTGCTTCTATAAGTTTCAGCTTGAACTTCAGGCCTATTGTAATAATCTTTGACTCCCTTTGGTGTGAGGGCTCGCTTCATTCCTCCACTGCCAACCAAAGCTCCGTTGGGTGCTCCAATCTCATTGGACCAGTTGTAGAAGGACTCCGTTAAGGCTGAATACTTTCTCTCGTTTGTGACGGGTCTGAGTAAGAGTATGTGCTTACTGTTGAGGTATACGTCTGCCAGCAAAGCTTCAATGGACTTGTAAGTGTCGGAAAAATTGTTTCTTGCTCTGTAGTCGTCTCCAGAGTTTTTCAGCATAAAATTCTCAAATAGAAGCATTTTTTGTAGAGCTTCGATCTGTTCTAAAGTCACTTGAATTCTATCTATGTCTTCAGCTTTGCTAAAAGCAGTTTGGTAATCAAGAAGGTGCCTTCGTAGTCTTTCGAGTGGTGCCGTAGCACGAAAACCTTCTTTAAGGTCTTTGTAGGCATCGTCGTTCAAAGCAATTCCGTTTAAAGAATAAGTTTTACTAGAATCAAGGCTTCTGAAATCGCTAAGCTTTTTCTCTATGGTTTTGTAGTCAGCTCTTTGCTTTTCGTTGAGTTTTTGAGTCCAATCGGACTCGAGCTTTTGAGTGAGCTTTAGGTTCCTTTTGTTGATGGCATTGGCCGAGGAAGGAGGTTCTTTCTGAGGAAGCGGCATCCCTCCGAATCCTAATCCCAATTGATAGTTTAAATTGATCGCATTTTTGGCCGCCTGAGGGCTTTGAGTCATCCCGTAAGGGTTATTTCCACCCGAGGGCATAGGTGCTCCTCCATAGAATCCTCCTCCATAAGGTCCAACTGCACCAAACGCATTTGTTGAAGGGTAGGGGGGATAGTAGGAGCTGCCTTTAGTTGAGTATGGATATCCGTATCCGTCTTTATAACTCAATCCGTAGCCGAGCCCATAATTGCCATAACCGCTTCCATAGGAGCCGCCTGCAGAAAAGCCATACCTAGAAGCGAAGGGATAATTATAAACAGGAGAAAAAGAGTAAGAATTTGAATTGAGCAAGCGGTAGTTTTCAGGAAGAGCCTGGGATTGAAAACCAAGGCTCATGAAAACTACGAAGACAAGGCTATAGTCTATCTTTCTCATTGCTTTAGTTTCAATCTCTTAACCAATAAGCGCAAGCTTATTGGTTAAACTTGGCTACCGTTAACAAAAACTTAATCTTCAGAGCGATCCAGGCCACAAATAAACACTTCGAAACGATCGGAAACTAACGAGTTCTTAACGTTAAAAGAAGATTTAGTTAAGGAATCGGTTTCAAGGTGTTTATTTGTGGCCTA
>Ga0100403_1003048_pt1 | contig 12722 bp, 10 predicted proteins | sample CryGeymet201501t_FD_83663 | JGI IMG/M metagenome (GOLD analysis project Ga0100403, IMG submission 83663) | Groundwater microbial communities from Crystal Geyser aquifers in Utah, USA - Crystal Geyser metaG 2015-01t | ecosystem: Environmental > Aquatic > Deep subsurface > Groundwater | place...
AGTCGCTCATCGCGGAGATCCCCGATCACATTCCCGCGCTCCGCACGCTCGAAGCGCTACGGCGAAAGAGCGGCGAGTGGGCGCCGCTCGCGCGCGTCCTTCAGAAGCAAGGCGAAGCGTTCGTCGACGTGCGCGCACGGCAGGGCGCGCTGTGGAACTTGGCGACGCTCGAAGAGTGGCGCCTCCCCGTGAGCGACGCGACGGCGACGTACAAGAAGATCCTCGATCTCGATCCGACCGATCCGGGCGCGCTCGAAGCGACGGTGCGGCGCGATCTCGCGCAGGCTCGCCGCGGCGACGCGCGCGCGCGGCGCGCGGTGATCAACGCGCTCCGCGCGCTCCTCCCCTTCGCGCCGGACGACGGCACGCGCCTCGCGGCGCAGCTCAGCCTCGCGCTCATCCTCGAAGCCGCGGCGACCGATGGCCCCGAAGCGCCCGACGGGTTGACCGCGCGCGAAGCGCTCGAACGCTACCGCGACGCGCTCCGGATCGACGAGCTCAGCGTGACCGCCGCGACCGGGCTCGCGCGTTTGTCGAACCGCGTCGGCGACGCCGAAGGCGCGTTCGCGTCGTCGACCGCGCTCGCGGAGCTCGCGACCGATCCGCGCGTGCGCGCGCGCTACCTCGTCGACGCCGCGGAGATCCTCCTCGCGAGCGACGACGCGCGCCTCGGCGCGCGCGACGAGCGCCGCCACCGCGCCGCTGCGCTCCTCGAGCGCGCGCTCGACTCCGAGCCCGACTCGATCCCCGCGGCGGGGCGCCTCGCGACCGTGCTCCTCGAAGAAAGCGAAGGCGAGCACCTCGTCGTCGTCTTCCGCGCGGCGCTCCACCGCGCGCGCGCGTCGGACAGCGTCGTCATGCTCGGCTCGGAGATCGCGCGCGTCGCGCGCGACGAGCTGAAAGATCTCACTGTCGCGATCGACGCGATGCGAAGAGTGCGCGAGGTCGCGCCGCAGCACGTTCCTTCCTTGCTGACGCTCGCGGAGCTCTGCATCGCGCAGCGCGCGTGGCCCGAAGCGGTCGACGCGCTCGAAGCCGTCGTCGCGACGAGCCGCGAGGCCGGCCCACGATTGACGGCGCTCTTCGCGCTCGCGAGCGTCTACGAAAAGGTCTTGTCGAAGCCCGACGACGTCGAGCGCGTTCTTCGCGCCGCGCTCGCGATCGAGCCTGGGAACGCGCGCGCGATCCGCGCGCTCCTCCGCCGCCTCGGCGCGATCCACGCCGCGAGCGAAGGCGCCGACAAGAAGAAGCACGCGCAGGAGATCGAGGAGCTTCTCACGCGCCTCGCCGACGGCGAGAAGGATCACGAGCAGAAGAGCGACATCTTGCTCGAGCTCGCGGAGACGCGCCTCCAGCTCGGCGACAACAAAGGCGCCGAGAGCGCGCTCGTCGACTCGGTCGCGCACGCACCGAACAACACGCGCGCGTTCGCGAAGCTCGCGGGCCTCTACAAGAGCACGAGCATCCCGGGCGGCCGCGACAACGTCGCCTACGCGCGCGCGCTCGCCGCGGTCATCGGCTACGGCCACGAGATCGGAAAGAGCGACGCGCGCTGGTTCGCGACGCTCGGCCAGCTCGAGGTCGAGTCGCTCGGACGGATGCGCGAAGGCGTCGTGCACCTGCAGCGCGCGGTGCAAATGGACGCGACCTTGTACGAAACGCGCTTCGAGCTCGCGAGCGCGTACGCGCGCATGAGCGCGAACGAAGAGGCGACGCGCGCGGTGATGGGCATGATCGTCCCCTCGCCTCGCCCGCTCCTCTCGATCGCGGATCCGGCCGCGGCGCTCGAGCTCCTCGAGCGCGTCCTCGGCGCCGATCGCCGCGCCGAAGAAGCGCTCGTCGTGAGCGAGCTTCGCGCGATCGAGGGCGAGCTCGACGACGGCCGCCACGGATGGCTGCGCGCGCGCCGCCTCGGCCCGCTCGACGCGCACCATCAGACGCTCGATCGCACGACGCTCGTCACGCACGTCTTGCCGCAAGAAGGTCGGCACGTGCTCTTGGAAGTGGCGGCCGCGGTGAGCGGCATCGAGTCGAAGATCCTCCGCGCCGATCTCAGCGAGCTCGGCATCGCGCCGCGCGATCGCGTCGGCGCGCGCAGCGGACATCCGACGCGCGCGCTCCTCGATCGCGTCGTGAAGCAGCTCGCGCTCGGAGAGGTCGAGCTCGTGATCACGCCGAACGTCGCGCGTACGCGCGTCCTCGCGCACGACGTGCCGTGGATCGTCGTGCCGCGCGCGCTCGCCGATTTGCCGGAGCCGACGCAGCTCGCGTCGCTCGGGCGCGCGCTCGCGCGGATCGCGTTCGGCGTGCCGTGGCTCGAGGAGCTGCCGCCGCCGCACATCGAAGCGCTCTTGATCGCGGCGGCGCGCCAGGTCGTTCCTGGTTACGCGAGCGACGACGTCGACGTGTTGCAGCAGAAGCTCGTCGCGCAGCACGAAGCGAACGTCGCGCGCGTCCTCTCGCGCCGGCAGAAGAAGCTCCTCGAAGAGCTCGCGCCGCACATCGCCGCGCCGCAGGGACGCCCGATGGCGGTCGACGCGTTCATCGGCGCGCTCGCGCGCGGCGAGCTGCGCGCGGCGTACGTGCTCACCGGCGATCTCCTCGCGACCGTCGACGAGCTCCGTTCGATCGATCCGACGCTCCACCGCGCGACGGAAGCGCCGGGCCCCGGCGCGCTCGCCGCCGTGCTGGAGCATGCGTACGCGGGCGACATCGCGCGCTACGCGCTCTCGCCCGAAGCGACCGCGCTGCGAAGGCGCATCGGCTCGACGTGGACGAACTGACCCGCGAATCAATCGCGAAGGCCTTGGATCTCGCACGATCCGTGTACAATTTTTGATCACTTGCGCGATTCGATTTTCAGATCACGCTCCAGATCGATCCCGCATGCCTCGCGCTCCGGAGGCTGAGAACACGGGCTCTGCTTGCATTGCACATTGCCGATGAGAGTGAGCGTCGAGCCGCAGCTCGACGCATCGCGACGTCTCTTTCCTCGAAAGGGGCCTTGAATCTTACTTTCCAGGGGTCGTCGAACGCGCTAAGGACCAGCGCCTAATATGAGCGCGGTATGCGGTGGAGGATGCCGCGCCGCTTGGATTTGAGGAGGCGAAGATGTCGTTCAGAAAGTCTCTCGGTTTGATCTCGCTCGGGGCGCTCGTAGGCGCGCTCACGTACGGCTGCTCGTCGACGACGAGCAACAACGGCGGCGGCGGCGGCGACGACGGCGGCGTGACCGGCGACGGCGGCGTCAAGCATGACGGCGGCAAGACCGACGGCGGCAACACGGGCGACGGCGGCCCCGTGGGCGACAGCGGCGGCGGAACGTGCGCGCCGGGCGACGTCTCCACGTTCATGCCTCCCGCGTACAAGCCGGCGAAGAAGACGGCGGGCGCCTGCACGCAGACGTTCATCACGTCGTTCTACGACAACTGCCTCGCGCCGAACGCGACGATGGCGACGTGCGCTCCGTGGGGCTCGAGCGGCGACGCGACCCACAAGGCGTGCGCGGCGTGCCTCATCACGGCGGACAGCGCATCGGCGTACGGCGCGCTCATCGAGCACAAGGGCACCGTCAGCGTGAACATCCCGGGCTGCATGGAGCTCAAGGACTCGGCGAACGGCCTGACCTGCGCGAAGGCGTACCAGGCGTCGGAGATGTGCAACGACGCGGCGTGCGCGGCCAACTGCCCGGTCACCGACGACGCTTCGTTCCAGCTCTATCAGGCGTGCGTGCAGCAGGCGGCGGCCAACGGCTGCAAGACGTACTCGCAAGCGGCGGCGTGCGCGAACGCGGAAGCGGACGGCGGCGCGTCGGTTTGCTTCCAGGGCATGACGTTCCAGGACCTCTACAACAGCGTCGCGCCGGTGTTCTGCCTGTAAGCGACGGTGTAGCGCCATCGCGAGCTGCGAGGCGTGAATCGAAACGGCGCACCTGCGAGAGCAGGCGCGCCGTTTCTCTTTTGTGCGTCACGGGATCGGCGGGCTCTCCGGCGCGGACAGGCACGTCCCGAGTCCGAGGTACGGCAGCGGCGTCACTTTCTTCGCATCGCCCGAGCACACGAGCCCCTCGTCGCACGGGAACGACTGCGTGCAGCTCTCGAAAGGCTGACGCGACGGCGCGCAGCGCGATGCGCTCTCGGTGCAGAGCAGATGGATGATCGCGGTCACCTCGCGGTGATCGTTCGCCGGGAAGTACAAAGCGAACATCCCCGGGCTCGACGCTTCGATGTTCGACAGATGAAACCCCGAGTCGGAGTGAACCGGCTCGAGGAGCTCCGTCGTTCCGTCGCGGCGCACGCGATGGATCTCGAACACGAGCGGCGACGCGTCGCGCGTCGCGAGCTCGAGCTCGATCCGCGAACCGGCAGTGAGCTCGAACGTCGCGAGCGTCGGCGTGCTCACGTCGAGATGGTTCGTCGGCCCGAAGTAAACGCGCTCGGCCCGCGCCGTACCGAATCCGACGAGCGTCGTCGGCTGGTGCTTGGCCGGAAAGAGGTCATCCGGCGCCGTCCCCCCGCAGCCCGCCATCGCCGCCAGACAAAGCCCGACGGCGATCCTGCTGGAATTCCTGCGGATCATGGCAATGCTCCTTGGGCCGTGCGCGTGGGCGCCGGCACCATTCCTTTGTTCTGACGCAATGCGTAATCACGCATGCGCTTGCCGTCAAGCTCGTGTTGGCCGATCGGCCAGTTTCTGGAGTCGATGGCGGTCGGGGTCGAGGGGTTGCGCTCATTTTTTCGGAGGAGCTGCGTCGGCCTTCGGCGAAGGCGTCGCAGCATCCGTGCCCGCGGCAGCGTTGGCTGCGTTTGCGGACGCGGTAGGGATCGCGGTCGCGGAGGCGACCGCGGTCGAGGTCGAGGTCGGGGTCGAGGTCGCGGTCGCGGTCGACGTCGCAGCCGGAGGCTTCGGCGCGGCGTCCGCGTCGGTCGTCGCTTTCGGTTCGTCGCAGCCCATCGCGGCGATCGCCGCGCACACGATCACGCTCAACAACTTCTTCATCGTCGTCTCCATCGTTCGCGCGCCGCGCGATTGCGACGTGCACCGATGAAACGCGCGCGCGGAGCCGACGCGTGTCTCGCGCCCGCAATTCGTTGTAGCGAGTTGTCGCGCGCGTATCATCGCGAACGCCCATCGTGGTCACGTCCGATGCGGTGGCTTCGCCCGGAGATGCCGACTTTCGCGCCAGCGCTGACGCGCGACGCTCGCGTGGTCCGCGACGCGCCGTCACGAAAGGTGCGCATCGCTCCAGCCGCCACCGAGCGCGATGCCGCGATGGGCGGTCGCGGGTTGTGAAATGCGCCTAGAGGAAATGCCGTTCGGTGAATCGATTCTTGGTTCAAAGGAGACAACGATCAAAGGAGACAACGAGAAGAGGAGTCGAGCAGGAGGCGCGTCGAAGCACCGCGGGCTCGGTGACATCTGCGGGGCGGTTCGGAGAGATGGAGGGAGTGGCGCTGCTCCATTTCTCCGGTCCGTGTCGTCGTGCGAAGCACGGCGACGCCGCAGAAGACGACGGCCTTGCGGTCGGGCGACCGCGTCTCGTCTCGGCTCCTTCTCTCTGCGTCTCCTTTGAACAAATACTTGTGAGCCACGAGCCCGGCGGCAAATCTCGCGTTAAGGGAACGGCATTGGCGCTCAGTACACGCGCACGTGGATCCACGTGCCGCTCTCGATGCCGCCGACGCCGCCGTACACGCCGTGCCATCCCTCCGGCACGTTCGGCGTCGTGTGCTTGAAGAGGTAGAGCGCGTCCTTCGGCGACAAGTTGATGCAGCCGTGGCTGCGCGGCGTCCCGAAGTTGTCGTGCCAGTACGCGCCGTGGAGCGCGTATCCCGCGTGGAAGTATTGGACGTACGGAACGTCGTCGACGCGGTAGCGCGGATCCGGCTTTCCGCCTTCTTGCGCCGGCGGCTTCTCTTCGCCGGCCATGCGCGCGGTGATGTGCTTCGAGCGAATCCGCCAGAGGCCGCGCGGCGTCGACTTCGTCTTCTCGGGATCGCCCGCGCCGTCGACGCCCGTCGACACGAGCGTCGCCCAGAGCGGCGTCGTCCCGCGATAGAGGACGAGCGTCTGCGACGCGATCGCCACGTCGATCCACACGTCGTTCGCGCCGACGTTCGCCGGCACTTCGCCGAGCGCGTCGACGCGGAACACCGGGCCGTCCTTGACGACGTACCGCGCGCCAGGCTCCGCCGCGTTCGGCGGATCGGCGAGGAGCTCGTGGAACTTCGCGCCGCCGAGCATCAGCGGCTGCGCCTTCACCTGCACGTACGCTTGGAGCGGCAGCGTCTCTTTCGTCGGACGCACGCCGCGCTTTGCCTCGTCGTAGACGTAGAGCGGCACGTCGTGCCAGTTGACCCAGACGATGGGAAGGTGCACGCCCGGCTGATCGGGCGCCGCGAGCTCGACCCCTTCGAACTCGTACGGCGGCTTCGCCGGCCGCACGCGATCGAACGGCACGAGGAAGTGCTCGTGCGTCAGATAGAAGACGCGCCCGTCGACGTCGAACGACGTGAGAAACGACATGCGCCAGTCCGGCCAACCGCGCCCCGCGACGATCGCGCCCGACGCGAGCTTCGTATCCGTGATCGCCGGCGAGAGCGCGTGGTTCGCGAGCTCGGGAGGGATCTCGGACGGCTGCGCGAACACTTGCTCGGGCCAGCGCTTCTTGTCGGAGAGCTTCGCGCGGACCTTCGCCATCGACGCGATGTGATCGGCGACGTTGCCTTCGAGCTTCTTCTGTTCTTCGGCGGTCGGCGCGCGGACGTAGAGCGGCGTGCCGAACGACGTGCCGTAGCCGTACGGGAACGGCTGATCGCGCCTCGGCGGGAAGCGCGCGGCGAGCGTCACGGCGGGATCGTCGACGTCGAGGGTGACGCCATCCATCGTGACGCACATGAAGCCGGTCGGCTCGACGGCGTACCACTTCGCGCTCGGTCCGTTGCAGCCGAGCGGGTCCGCGGGCTCGGCGCTTCGCCGAATGCGCGAGCCGACGCGGAGCACGCCGACGTGCGCGGCGTCGCGGCGCGGCTTGTCGTAGATGTACGCAACGAGGTTCTTCGTCGCGATCAGCGGGCCCGTGGCGGCGGGCGCGCCCGCGTCCGCGCTCTCCGCGACCGCTGCGTCTTCTTCGGGCGCGGGAGCTTCGACCGACGCGCTCGGCGCGGGGAGCGACGCGGCGGACGCCGACGGCGCGGGGGCCGTGGACGTCGTCGTCGTTCGCTCGGCGCACGCGCCCGCGGCGACGAGGACGATCGCGGGCCACGCGGGACGCAACATCCCCTCCCCATGCCACGATTTCGGCCCCGAGGGAAAGTCTGCGGGGTCAGCGCGAACCGATCAGACGCGCGCGCCGATCCACCGCGTCAGGCCGACCTTCGCGCCGATCGACGTGATCGCGCCGACCATGAAGACCGCCGGGATCGCGACGCCGCCGGTCATCGTCACGACGAGCGCCGCGGCCGCTGCGCCCGCCGCGGTCGCGGCCGCGCCGGTGCCCGCTTCTTTCGCGACGTGCACCGCCGCTTGCCGCGCCGTCATCGTCCCCTTCTTGTAGCGATAGCCCGCTTCGGCCGCGCCCCACGCACCGTCGATGAGCGCGCCAACGCCCGCCGCGCGCCCGATGCCTTTCAACAGTTGTTGGCCGGCGGCCTTCGCGGTCGTCGCCGCGACGGTCTTCGTCGTCTCCGACGCGAGCCGCCCGGGGAGCGACTTCATCACGCTCGCCCCTTCGACGAGCAGCCCCGCGCCCGCGAACAAGCGCGTCGCCTCCGTTTCGAGCGCGCCGCGAATCGCGCCTTGCGCGACCGGCGGCAAGACCGCGCGCCCGCCGAGCTCGTACAAGCGCTGCGCGATCGGCCGCAGCGCCACGCCGCGGGCACCCGCGATCATCGCGCGAAGCGCGTCGCGCTTGGTCACTCGAATCGCTTCCATGCATCAAAGCGTAGCTTACCGATTCGGAATGAACAGGAAGACGGGAAGGCGGGAAGGATTTCGGTCACGCGGCCTTCCCGCCGTCCTGTATCTCATTCCGCAGCACCGAGCGCCTTCGCCAGCACAGGCGCGCAAGATGCCACGCTCAAGAAGTCGCCGGCGAGGGCGCGCGCGCGCGGGTGCGAATCCGTCGTGTGCACGCTCTCGAACAGGCCGGCCGCGCGGATGCGCGCGAGCGCGTCGCCCGGGAAGAGGCCGTGCGTCGCGATCGCGGCGATGCGCGTCGCGCCGGCCGCGCGGTACGCCTCGGCTGCGTGGATGAGCGATCCGCCGGTGCGGATCATGTCGTCGTAGATGAGCACGCACTTCCCCTCGACCTGCGCGCTCACCGCCGTCACCTCGGTGCGGCGCTCGTCGATGCGTCGCTTGAAGACGAAGCTCGCCGGCACTTGCATGTCGTTCGCGAGCGACTCGACCCACTTCGCGCGCCCGGCGTCGGTGCACGCGAGGACGAAATCGCCTCCGCCGATCCGCTTCGCGACGTCGGTGACGAACGCCTTTCCGTAGACGTGCACCGGCCGCGCGACGCCTTCGAAGTAGTGCGGAATGCCCTCGGCGTGCAGATCGAAGAGCAAGATTCGACTCTGCGCCGGCGTCGACGGAATCGACGACAAGAGGCGCGCGCGGTTCTTCGCCGTCACGACCTCGCCGCGCTTCACCGCGCGCTCCATCGTCGAGTAGCCGAAGTACGGGATGACGAGCGAGAAGCGGCGCGCGCCGTACTTCGCGATGGCGCACGCGAGATCGTAGAGCTCGAGCGTGTCGCCGTCGCTGATCGTGCCGCCGACGAGGACGACGTCGCGCCCGTCCACCGGCGTCGCGACGCGCATGTAGCGCTCGCCGTCGGGGAACGTGCGCTCTTCGATCGAGCCGATGGCTCCGTTCAGGATACGCGCGAGCTCGTCGCGAACGTACGCGTACGCCTGCGTCGAGAAATAGAGCGTCGGCTCCCCGTTCATCGCGCGGGCGCGCTCAGACCGAGTCGTGCGTCTGCGCGGGCGTGCGATCGGTCACCGGCTCGTCCTCGAACGACGGCACCGCGGCGGGCGCGGGCACGGTGTCGCGCCGGCGCGACGCGACGCGCGACTCGGGCGCGTCCGCGTCGATCGCCGCGTTCGGCCCCGTGGCGTCCGTGAGCGTGGCATCCGGCCCGGAGACGCTCGCCGCGCTCGGCGGCGGCGCGGGGATCGTGTCGCGCTTGTCCTCGTTCTCCAGTGCTGCGGCGCGTGACGGCGTCATGACGCCCGTCGAGCTACCACGGAACACGCGCCGCGCAAACCCTCAGCGCGCGAACTTCACGCCGAGCTGCGCGAGCAGCTCCGCGCGATTCCTGAAGTCCCACTGGCGAACGACGCGCTTGTCCTTCATCTCGAGGATCGCAGCGCTGTGGAACGTCACCGGCTTCTTCGTCGGCGCGGCGCCGCGGATCGGCCCGCTGTTGATGGCGGTGAACGTCAGCTCTTCGATCACGAACGTCTTCGCGGCGAAATCGTCGATCGTCGCTTTGCGATCGCTCGTCGCCTTGATCGTCTGCTCGAACGCCTTCTTCACCGCGTCGCGCCCTTTCGTGGGCGCTTCGCCGATGCGGAACGTCTCGACGTCGTCGGCGACGAACGCGGCGAGCGCGTCGACGTTCCCCTGCTCGAGCGCTTTGCCCGTCGCTTCGTTCGCGGCGGCGTTCGCGTCTTCCTCCGGCGTGCCTTGCGCCACGATCACGTCGGTCGTCGCCGGGAGCTTCGGCACCGGCCCCGCGTCGAATCCGGTGACGGTCGCGCCGACCTGCGCCATCACCGCGACCGCGTCGAAGTAGATGTGCGCGGTCTTGACGCGCCCGTCCGCGTCGAACGTGTAGACAGTGAGCGCTTGCAGCGCGACCGGCTTCGACGTCGCCGGCACGCCGAGCCAGGTGCGCACGTGCGTTCCGGTGAGCACCCACTCGACCGCGGCGCGATCCTTCTTCAAGAAGACGCGGCTCGCGCCGACCTTCGTGTCGTCGAAGGCGTGGAAGATCTTCGCGTGCATCGCGGCGATGTCGTCGCGCCCCTTCCAATCGGAGATTCCCGGGATCATCGCCGTCGCGTCGCTCGCGAAGAGCTCCGCGTACGCCTTGCCGTCCGTTCCGGCGAGCGCCGCGTCGAGCTTCTTCAGGATCGCGACGCGCGCCTCGGTCGGATCGGCCGCCGGCGCCGCGCCGGTCGACGCGGTCGGCGCGGTGCTCGATGCATCGAGCGAGCTCCAATCGAACGGGGGCGCCGCCACCTTAGGCGCTTCGTTTTCGGCGCCGCACTCGGCGGCGGTGGCCGCGGCGAGGGCGGCGACGAGGGCAAGTCGAATCATGCGCGCGACCTTAGCAGGCTTCACGCCGCGCACGACATCGGTGCCAGGGGTTGCGCCAGGTAGGCGCGCCGAAGCCATTTTCTAGGGCGATCGCGCAGTCGAAAAACCGCGCACGACGCGCGCGAGCCCCTGTGGCACCATCTTCGCAGAGAGGCCCACGTCATGACGCCCCACTCGGCCCGTTCGATCGCCGCTTTTTGTCTCGTCGCCGGCTCCCTCTGGGTCGGTTGCAGCCACCACAACGACCCCGTCGCCGAGAACCTCGTCCCGCCTGCCCCGGGCCAAGGCTTTCAGATGAAGACCGGCGACTTCTCGGTACCGGCCGGCGTCGAAGAGCAGGACTGTTACTTTTTCCGAGTGTCGGATCTCGCGCGCGCAGGCGGCCTCGATCCGAGCAAGCCGGTGAACCTGCACCGCGTGCAGGTCGTGCAGCGAAGCGGCACGCACCACATGAACATCTTCCGCGTCCGCACGATCAAGGGCCTCGATCCGGCCGCGGGCATCGTGAAAAACCAGAACGGCACGGGCGAGTGCTTCAAGAGCCCGAACTGGGCAGACTGGCCGCTCGTCGCGAACACGCAGCAAGGCGGCACCGTCGATTGGACGTTTCCGGACGGCGTCGTCAACAAGCTGAACCCGCCCGATCACCCGGACGAGTGGCTGATGCTCCAGACCCACTACGTCAACGCGACGACGCAAGCGACGCCCGACGCGGTCGGCGCCGTCACCGTCAACTTCTACACGCTCCCCGACGAGAAAGTGACGGCGGAGATCGGCACGGTGTTCGCGACGAAGCAGTCGATCCGCATCTGCGAGAAGAACCCGACGCCCACGTTCTCCGGCACGTGCCAGTTCAACAGCCCGAACCCGGTGACCATCATCGGCGCGAACGGGCACTTCCACTCGCGCGGAAGAGAGTTCGACATGTTCGCGTGGGACGGCAAGGCGACGTCCACCCCGCCCGAGTCGCAGCGTTTTTATCAATCGCTCCGCTGGGACGATCCGCCGATGGCGCACTCGCCCGATTTGAGCGTGCAGGTGCCGGCGCACGGCGGCGTTTGGTACACGTGCGCGTACCAGTGGCTGCCGCCGACGCCCGCGGTCGGATGCGCCGGCGTGAACGCGTACGATCAGACCAAGTACATGACGCCGAGCGATCAGCTCGACTGCTGCTACACGTTCGGCGGCGTGGTCGAGCAGAGCGAGCACTGCAACGCGTTCGTCTACTACTACCCGAAGCAGGACAACGTTAACTGCAACTGAAGATGCGCTTCGCACTCGGGCTCGCGGTCGCCGCGATCGTTGCGATCGGTTGCTCGCCGTCGGGCGGCGATCGACCCGACGCGGGCGGTGAGGCGTCGGGATGCACGACGGTGTTCGTCGGCGATCCGAACGCGGACATCGCGCTCGACGTGACCGCGACCGACGAGAGCGCCGAGAACGTGCTGCGCGAGGGCGATCCGCTGCCGCTCGTCTTTCCGCCGCAGGGCGGGCGCGTGGCGTTCGTCGGCGTGCGCGCGAAGAACATCGATCCATGCAATGTGCAGCTATCGGGCGCGCTGCGCGACGAGAGCACGATGCAGGTGCGGCTCGACGCACGGACGGTGAACCTCGCGCCGCAGAGCGACGGCACCGCTGGGACCGGACCGCCCAGCCAGATCTCGACGTACTCGAACATCCCCGCGTGCCCGAACCAGTGGGCATCGAAGGATTTGTTCGGGCAGGCGTTCGCGCTCGAAGTGAGCGTGACGGACAGGCGCGGTCGCAAGGCGACGAAGACGCTGCACGTCGTGCCGACGTGCAACGGCGACGCGGAGTGTCTGTGCATTTGCAGGCACGGCTACAAGCTCGGCGACTCGTGCGCGATCGACGCGGGCGCGGACGCGGCGGACGCGGGGGCGGATTGAAGCGCGCGCTCGCGGTGATCGCGCTCGTGCTCGCGGGGTGTCCCGGGACACACGAGAGCGGCGGCGACGCGGGCGTCGACGCGGGGCCGGCGTGGCAGAGCGTCGTCAGCGGGCTCGACGGCGCGCTCTTGTCGGTGTGGGGGACCTCGCCGAGCGACGTGTGGGCCGTCGGCGGTCCGCGCGGGACGACGCCGTTCGCGCCGATTCTGCTGCACTACGACGGCAGCGCGTGGACGCGCCTCGGCGTCAGCGGGAGCGAAACGTATTGGTGGGTGCACGGGACGAGCGCGAACGACGTGTGGTTCGTCGGCGAGCAAGGTCGGATCACGCACTGGGACGGCGCGAAGCTGAGCGAGCTCGCGTCGGGGACGAACGCGACGCTCTTCGGGGTGTGGGCCGCGTCGCCGACGGACGCGTGGGCGGTCGGGGGAACGCCGGTCGTCATGGATGGCGGCGCGAAGGAGAACGACGTCGTGCTCCATTGGG
>Ga0100403_1003051_pt1 | contig 12711 bp, 11 predicted proteins | sample CryGeymet201501t_FD_83663 | JGI IMG/M metagenome (GOLD analysis project Ga0100403, IMG submission 83663) | Groundwater microbial communities from Crystal Geyser aquifers in Utah, USA - Crystal Geyser metaG 2015-01t | ecosystem: Environmental > Aquatic > Deep subsurface > Groundwater | place...
GCCGACGGTGTCGTGCACGGCGGATCTCGTACCGCCGGGATCGCTCGAGATCGAAGCGGGATACGCGGCGCGCCGCTCGCCGCCGCGCGGGTACGTGCACTCCGAGCCGTTGCTGTTGAAGCTCACGCTCGCCGAGTGGGTGCAGCTCCAGCTCGGAGGAAACGGGCACGTCTTCACGACGGGCGACGTCTCGCGGTCGCTTCGTTACCTCGACGACATCAGCTTCGGACCGAAGATCCATTTCCTCGACCAGCGAGGCGCGCTTCCATCGCTCGCCGTGTCCGCGTCGCTGAACATTCCGAGCTGGGATCGGCAGAAGGAATTTCCGTTCGCGTACGACGCTTCGTTCTGGGGATACGCTTCGAAGGACTTCGGCCCGCTGCACCTCGATCTGAACGGCGGCGCGACGGTGTGGCAGTTCGATTTCGAGCCGAGCTGGCAGGAGTTCATCACGCTCGCGAGCGGCGTCGCGCTTCCGGCGCGGCTCGGCGCGATGCTCGAGACGTACTACTTCACTAACGCGGGACCGATCGCGCCCCACGACGGCGGCGTCTTGATGGCGATGAGCTGGTCGCCGCGCCCGTGGCTGATGTTCGACGCGGGCGGCGACATCGGCATGTTCCCGTCGACGCGGAGCTACAGCCTCTTCGCGGGCCTCACGTGGATTCCGTACGACTTCTGGGACTGATTGGAGCGCCAGCGCCGGCGCGAAAGTCGGCATCTCCGGGCGAAGCCACCGCGCCGGACGTGACCGCGATGGGCGATCGCGCGCATCGGACGTGACTGCGATGGGATCGCGGGCTGTGAAATCCTTTTCAACGCACGACGGTCTTGCAGCCCATGACGATCGAGACCTTTCCGCGCGGATCGCTCTTGGCCGCGGTGCACGCCGCGCCGTGTAGAAGGACGGACGTCGGCGACGCGGCGTCGTCGAAGGTCCACCCGTCGGTCGCGTTTTGCGGGAGGAGCACGTCTTTGCCCGCGCCGCTCGTGAAGACGACGTTGACCTTTTGAGGATCGACGTCGTCGGTCCGCGGCGGCAAACGAAAGTCGCACGAGAGCGCCTCGCCGCGAATGCGATCGATCGCGCCGAGAAAGTCCCTTTCGATTTCTTGCGCGCTACGACCGCCGGGCGTCACTTGGAAATGGCACATCCGCGCCGCGTCCGTCTTCTCGCCCGGGACGCAGCCCGCGTTCGGCGCGCCGCCCGCGACCGCGAGGTTTGCCATGAACACAGGATCGTAGTTCGCCGGATCGTACTGCCCGAGGTTTCCGATCCCGACGGCGAACGTGAGCGTGCTCTTCGTCCGCTCGGTGGCCGCGAGCGCGACGCACTGCTCTTGCTCGGGGGCGCCCGCGTTCGGAACGCCGTCGGTCATCAAGACGAGCACGCGTTTCCCGCCCGCTTCGAGCGGCGCCACGGGCTCGAACGAATCGAGCAGCGGGTACTGACCGCTCATCACCGCGAACGTCGGCGTGAGCCCGTTCGGCGCGCCCGTGAGCCGCGCCACGAGCGCGGCCGCCTGCGTCGCGTCCACGACGCGTATCGGAACGTCCGCTTTGCCGTACGGTCCCATGCCGCTCGTCGCGTCGAGCGTGTCGGAGAAGACGGTGAGCCCGACGCCGAACGACGGATCGTAGTGCCGCGCGAGATCGTCGAAGAACGCTTGGAGCGCCGGAACGACCGCGTACCACTTGTTGTCTTGCGACATGCTCCCGGAGCCGTCGAGCACCACGAGCATGTAAACGGGCGAGTGCGACGCTGCGGCCGTCGTCTTCGCGCACGCCGCTCCGACGACGCCGCTCGGATCTTCCCCGAAGACGACGCCGCCGTCGTCGCCGCTCGCGCCGTTGTGGAAGCCGCGCAGATGCGCGGTCGGCGCGGGCGCGCTGCATGCGGCGACCACGGCCGCGAGCACCGCGGCGGCGGCGATCCTGCGCTGACGTCGATCCATCGTGTGGGGAGGCCTTTCACCATCCGAAGCGGCGGCCAGCGCCCGAAACGCCCGGCCACCGGAGAAAATTGCGGCGCGCGCGAACGCCGCGCGCTCCGGACGGAACGCCGTGCAGCTTGCAGGCCAATCCGATCAGCTGCGACGGTTTCTGAAAATTTGGCCCATCGCCGCCGCCTCGTGCAGCGTGGGACGGTGAACAACAAGCCCCTTTCCCGGGTCTGCGCCGTGTGTCGCGCGAGCGACGCGCGGATGCTCGTGATGGTTCGCATCGGCCGCGACGACGTGACGCTTTGCGGCTCGCACGCGCTGATGCACCGGCGCTCGCGCGCGCAAGCGGTGAGCGCCGAGGCGCTGCCGGAGGTGCTCGGCGAGCGAAGGCGCAGACACGACCGTCGCGGCGATCGCGATCGGCGGCTCGGAGAAATCGACGCGCTCGGGCAGGAGCTCACGGCGGCGTTCGCGGGTGAGCGGCGCGGACGCGGCGAGCGTCGTAGCGCGTAGGGTCGCGCCGAAGCGCCGGGTGGCGCGCGCGAAGCGCTTAGCGCAGCGCGCGGCGGCGAGTAAGCTGCCGGCGCATGCGAAGGAAGCTCATCGCGCTGTTCGCGCTCTCGGCGTGCGCGAGCCCCGAGCCGCGTCCGGCGGCGCTCCCGATGACGACCGCCGAGCCCGCCGCTCCGATCGCCTCCGAGGCACCGGCACCGTCGGCGTCCGCGTCGTCATCGGCGGCGCCGAGCGACATCCCCGCGCCGATCGCCGAGATCCAGAAGCTCGCGAAGACGTCGTCGCGCGCGTACGCGATCGTGCGGTCGCTGACGGACGAGGTCGGGCCGCGGCTCGCGGGCTCGCCTGGAGATCGCGCGGCGGTCGCGTGGGCGCAGCGGACGCTCGCGGCGAACGGGTTCGCGAACGTCCACACGGAGAAGGTGAAGGTGCACCGCTGGGAGCGCGGCGCGGAGAGCGCGAGCATCACGATCGGCGGCGTCGTTCGTCCGCTCGCGGTCACGGCGCTCGGCGGGAGCACGGCGACGGCGCCGAACGGAATCGAAGCGGAGGTCGTCGAGGTGGAGTCGATCGCGGCGCTTCGCGCGCTCGACAAACACGCCGCCACCGGCAAGATCGTCTTCGTCAATCAACACACGCGGCGCACGCGCACCGGGCAAGGCTACGGCGAAGCGGTCGGCGCGCGGTACCGCGCTGCCGAGATCGCGAAGCCGCTCGGCGCGCTCGCCGTCGTCGTGCGATCGATCGGCACCGATCACGATCGCTTGCCGCACACCGGCGCCGAAGCGCGCGACGACAAAGGCATCCCCGCGGCGGCGCTGTCGAACCCCGACGCCGATCTGCTCCATCGCGCGCTCGACGAGAAGAAGACGACGAAGCTCAAGCTGACGCTCCTGACGAAGCGCCATCCCGACGCCGAGTCCGCGAACGTCGTCGGCGAGATCGCCGGGCGAGAGAAGCCGGACGAGATCGTGCTTCTCGGCGCGCACCTCGACTCGTGGGACCTCGGCACCGGCGCGCTCGACGACGGTGCAGGCGTCGGGATCGTCGTGGACGCCGCCCGTTTGATCGGCACGATGGCGAACAAACCGCGACGCACGCTGCGCGTCGTCTTGTTCGCGAACGAAGAGAACGGACGCGAAGGCGGCGACGAGTACGCGCGCGTGCACGCCTCCGAGCTCGCGAAGATCGTCGCGGCGATCGAAGCGGACCTCGGCGCCGATCGCGTCTTCGCCGCGCGCTACCTCGGCGCGCCCGAAGCGCGTCCGACGTTCGCGAAGATGGCGGGCTGGCTCGCGCCGCTCGGCGTCGAGCCGGACATGAGCGACGCTTGGGGCGGGAGCGACATCGCGCCGCTCCGCGCGCTCGGCGTTCCCGTCGTCGACTTGGCGCAGGATGCGTCGCGCTACTTCGACTTTCATCACACCGCGAACGATACGTTCGACAAGATCGACGAAGCCGAGCTCGTGCAAGCGGTCTCGGCGGTCGCGTCGCTCGCGTACGCGATCGCCGACATGGACGGCGATCTCGGTCGCGTGCCGGAGCCAAAGCGCAAAGAGCGATGGTAGCCTCGTCGCCCGTGCGGCTCCTCTACCACTTCCCGCTCTCGCCCTTCTCGCGCCGCGCGCGGCTCGCGCTCGCGCACAAGGCGCTCGACGTCACGCTGCGCGACGCGCGCGCCGACGCTGCGCTCCTCGACGAGGCGCGCGCGCGCTCCGCGATCAAGACGATCCCGCTCCTCGTGGAGCCGGACGGTCGCGCGCTCGGCGACTCCGGCGCGATCGCGCACTATCTCGACGCGGCGTACGGCGGCGCGGCGCTGTGGCCGCGCGGCGACGCGCGCGACGCGAGCGCGATGTTCGAGATCGCGGCGCTCGTCGACGTCGCGCTGAACACGATCGTCGATCTCGGCTCCCGCTACTTCGATTTGAAAGGCGACGCGGCGTGGCCGGCGGTGAAAGGCGAGATGGTCGGCCGCGCGCAGAGCGCGCTCGACGCGCTCGGCGAGCGCGCCGCGAGCCTCGGACGGCCGACGGTCCTCGCGTCGGGATGGTGCGCGGCGGACATCTGGCTGTTCACGGCGACCGCGTGGCTCGAAGGGCTCCCCGCGCGCGCCGCGACGAACAAGAACGTCGGGCAGATCGTGACGCTCGGATGGACGCTGCCGGCCGCGCTTTCGCGCTGGGCCGACGCGCATCGCGAGCGCGCGGACGTCCGCGCGCTCGGCTGATTACTTGTTCTTCTTGTCTTCCCGGCGAATGCGGCGAACGCGCCGCTCGAGCGCCTTGCGATCGACGCCGAGCAAGCGCGCCGCGGCGCTCACGTTGCCGCCGGCGCTGTGGAGCGCGTGGAGCACGACCGCGCGCTCGGCCGCGCCGAGCTTCGAACCTTCGGTCGGGAGCGCGATGACGGCCTTGGCGAGATCCTCGAGCGCGCGCCCGCCGCCGGGGCCGCGCGAGAGCAAATCGGCCAGCTCGTCGAGCGTCGCATCACGCAGGCGCTCCACCGCCTTCGGAAGGAGTTGATCGAGCGGGATGGATCGAAGCTCGGAGAGACGGGCACTCATGGTGCCTGGAGAATACATGAAAGCGGAGCGCACATGAACAAGAAGACTTGGGCGAAGATCGCGCTCGTCCTTTTGGTGGTCGCGCTCTTCGCGATCGCGCATCAGCTCGGGGTCATCGAGCGCCTCGAGGATCCGGCGCGCCTCAAGCAAGCGATCCTCGATTGGGGAGCGTGGGGGTACGTGGCGTTCGTCGTCGCGTACGCCGCGCTTCAGCCGTTCGGCGTGCCGGGGACGGTGTTCATCTTCGCGGCGCCGCTCGTCTGGCCCTGGCCGATCGCGTTCGCGCTGTCGATGACGGGGACGATGGCGGCGAGCGTCGTCGGGTTCTCGTTCGCGCGGTTCGTCGCGCGCGACTGGGTGAGCGCGCGCATCCCCGAGCGCTTCAAGAAGTACGAAGAGGCGCTCGCGAAGCGCGCGTTCGCCACCGTGTTCGTTCTGCGCCTCGTCCTGTGGATGCCGCCGCTTCTTCACGCTTTCTTCGGCGTGTCGAAGGTGCGCTTCAGCACGCACTTCTGGGGATCGCTCCTCGGCTACGTCGTGCCGCTGTTTCTCGTGAGCTTCTTCGGCGAGAAGCTCTTCGAGCTCCTTCGGACCGCGCCGCCTTCGGTGTGGATTGCGACGGCTGCGGTCGTCGTCGTCATCGCGATCGGCGTTTGGCGGTGGCGGCGGCGCGTCGTGTGATCACTCGGCGCGCGCGACCGCGCGCACCGACGACGACGCGACCCATGCGTCGACGCTCCCCCATCGCACGCGCACGAAGCCCGGACGCTCGCCGACGATCTAGACGAGCGCCGCTTCGGGCAGCGCGGCGGCGCTCGGGATCGTGATCCCGCGATCGTCGACGGGACGCGCCGCGCTCGTCACCACCACGGCTTCGCGTCGGTGCAAACGCTCGTTCTGCATCGCGAGCGACAAGACGGCGAAGAGGACGAGGAGCGGCGCGGCGATCGCCGCCGCGATCGTCGCGCCGACGCGCGCGCGCCGCGACGACGCGAGCCATCGCACGAAGAGCGCGATCCCGAGCGCGACCGACGCGACGCCCGCGCCCGCCGACCACACGTCCTCCGCGACCAAGTGCGTGACCGATCGTCCGAGCGACGGCCCCTGATCGAGCTCCACCGATTCGCCCGATCGTCCGCGCCGTCGCGCGACCTCGGCGCGGACGATCGCGAGCGCGCGCGTCGCGTCGTCGGCGAGCTTCGGGTCCGCCGCGAGGTTCTTCGCCTCTTCGAAGCCTTGCGCCGCGCGGCCGAGATCGCCCGGCACCTCCGCGCCGATGCGAACACGCGCGGCGTACGCGAGCCCGCGGTCGTAGCTCGTCGCCGCGTCGAGAACGCCGCGGTCCGCGAGCGCCTCGAACGACGCGATCGCGTCCGCGGCGCGCCCTTCGTCGAGCGCCTTCGTCGCGTCACGAAAGAGTACGTCGGCGTCGCTCATCGCGCTGCGATCCTCGCGCTCACTTCACCTCCAGCGCCGCGAGCGCGCCCTTCGCGCGGTCCCAGCGCGCGCGCGCCGCGTCGATCCCCGCGGCGTCGGGCGCGAAGCGCGCGGCCTCGCACTCGCGCAGCACCGCTTCGAGCGTGCGCGCCGCTTCCGCCGCGACGCCCGCGTCTTCGAGCTTCGACGCCACTTCGTCCCCGCGCACGCCGCGCACGTTCACGTTGGCGCCCGCGATCGCCGCGGCCTCGATCGCGCGCGCGATCGCCGCGTCCGCCGCGCGCGCGTCGTCCGCTCGGCACGCGCTCTCCGCCGCCGCGACGCGCGCCTTTCGTTCGCGCGCCGGCGACGCCTCGTTCTCTTCGCGGCGCTTGCGCAAGCGCGACGCGGCCGCGTGCGCGCCGAACACCACCGCGAACGCGAGCGGCGAGGCGCCGAGCCCGAGCCAGAACACGCGCGAGTCCGCGAGGTGCGCGCGCGCGGGCCGCGGCGCCGAGCGCTCCGCGCGCGCCGCAGGCAACCCCGCGAGCACCTCCTGCGCCGGGTCCGCGCTCATCGCCGGACGCGCGCCGGGCTTCACCAACACCTTTCCGAGGCTAACCTTCGACGTGCCGTACTTCTTCGCGTCCGGATCCCAGAACGCGACGCGAAGCTCGCCGAGATCGATCTCTCCTTCTTGCTGCATGCGAACGACGTAAGCGAACGTTCGCTTGCCGCCGACCTTGTCGTTCTCGGCGCCGATCGCGTCGCGCACCTGGGGATCGAGCCACTCGACGCCCGCGCGCGACGGCACCGCGAGCTTCGCCGGCAGGTTCCCCGTCCCGCTCAGCGTCACGTTCACCGCGACCGCGCCGCCGCGCTCCACCTCGCGAGGCGTCACCTCCGCGGCGAGCGAGAAATTCCCGACGTCGCCCACGACGTAACCGGGCGGTCGATCCGCGGCAGGCGGCTCGGTCACCTTCACTTTGATCGACTCGCTCAGCCGCCGCGGATCGCCCGCCACGCGCGGCCGCGCGATCGACAGCGCCATCGATCCGATGTCGAGCTCGCCCGTCTTCAGCGGGAAGAGCGCCCACTTTCGCGCCAACAAGACGCGCCACAGCTTCCCCGCGACGAGCGCGTACCCGACTTGCTTCGCGTCACCTTCGTCCGGGATCAGCGGCTGCTTCAAGAAGTCGCTCGCGGGCGCCTCGTGGATGTCCGAGTACTCGATGTGATCCGGCCCCGCCGCGTCGACATAAAGGAGCATCGACACGACGACCGGCTCGCCGACGACGGCGTTCGTCTTGTCGACCATCGCGTGCAAGAACGCGAGCGATCCGCGCGGCGCATCCATCCCGAGCTTCGCGTCCGCTTGCGTCCCCGGCGGCGGACGATCATCGTCGTCCGGCGGCGGAAATTGCGGCGCCTGCGGCCGCCACGGATCGAGCAGCGAGAACGGCGTCCCGAACGGCTGCGCCTGCGGCGACGGCCGGTGCGGCGCTTGCCCCGGCGGAACGACCTTCACCGTGATCGCGCGGCCGGTCACCTTGCGCGTGTCGAATTCGACGAACGCCGGTCCGATCTTGTACGTGCCTGTCTTCGTCGACTGCAGGCGGAACGTGAAGGACGCCATGCGCCGCCCGTTCATCGTCACGCTCATGCGGTTCGAGATCCCGTGATGGACGAACGACGGCGGAACCTTTACGACCTCGACGTTGGTCGGCGCTTCGCCGTTCGTCGTCAGCTTGACGGTGACGTTCACGTAGTCGCCGATCTCGATCGTCTCCGCGTCCGCCGACACCTGCAAATCGATCTTCGCTTGCGCGCGCGCGCGCCCCGTCACGAGCAGCGCGACGAGCACGAACGCGACGAGCCACGCATGGCGAAGCGGCGCACGCATCACTTGTCCACCATGCCACGCCCACGCTGCGTCTTGCCCGCTTGGCGCTTGAGGACCTCTTGCTGAAGCGTGGGCGCGCCTTCGAGCTGATCGAGCGTGCGCTCGTCTTGATCGGATCGCGGAGCGGCGTCGGGAGGCGGAGGCGCGGCGTCCGGAGGCTCGCCGCCGTCGGGCGGGCCGCCGTCGCCTCCGCCGTCGCCGCCGTCGCCTCCATCGGGTCCGCCGTCACCACCGTCGTTGCCGCCGTCGTTCCCGGCGTCGCCGCCGTCGCCGCCGTCGTTGCCGCTGTCTTGTCCGGCGTCCTTGCGATCGTCGATGCGACGCAACGCGATCGCGCGGTTCCACGCCGCGTCGCGGCCGACGACGTCGCCCGCGTCGATCATCCCCGGCGCGAGCACGAGCGCCTTGTCGTACGCCGCGACCGCCTCTTCGTATTGGGCGCCGAGGAAGAGCAAGTTGCCTTCGAGGTAGCGCGCGCGCGCGCGAAGCTCGAGCGGCTGCTCGACGTCCTCGGCGATCGCGCGCACGACGCGGAGCGCGCACTCGATCTGCGCGCGTCGGTTCGGATCGTCCGCGCCGCCGTCCATCTCTTCTTCGCCGAAGCGCCGCCCGAACGATTCGCCGATCTTGAAGAGCGCGAGCCCGAGATCGAACGCGCCGTTCGGCAATCGTCGAAGCGACTCGGGCGCGCCGATGTTGCCTTCGGCGCACGCGCCGGTCGACAAATACTCTTCGAGCGTCGTCGCCGCGGGCTTCGCCTGCCCCGCGTCGAGCAACGTGATCGCCTCGTTCACCACCGGCGACTCGCGCTCGAACGGCTTCTTCGGATCCCACTTGCACGACAGCGTCAGCGTGAGGACGGCAATCGACAGGAAGACGGGAAGGCGGGAAGGTTTGTTGGGCAAATCCATCCTTCCCGTCTTCCCGTCTTCCTGTTCAAACCAATTACGTCGCATGACGCTGCTCCATGCGGCGCTTCTTCTTCGGCGGCGCGGCGGTCGTGCGCTTTCGCAGCGGCGCTTCGCTGATCGCCGCTTCGATCACGAACAAGAGGAGCGCGAGCCCGAGCGGCCACGCGTACTCCTCGTCGTAGACGGTCTCCACTTTCTCGCTCAGCTCCTCGTGCTGCATCTTCTGCAGGCCCTTCGCGATCCGATCGATGCCGGTCTCCCCGTGCTCGGCGAGGATGATCGTGCCGCCGGTCGCTTCGGCGATCTTCGCGAGCTGCGCCTCGCCGTCAGCCGACAGCTCCGTCGTCAGCGGCTTCCCGCGCTCGTCCTTGCGGATGCCGACGACGCGCCCGTCCGGCCCGACCTCCGGGATCACCTCGGGCGCACGCCCGCCGATCTGCACGACGTCGATCCGCGTCCCTTCTTGCCCGGCTTGCTTCGCGACCTCCACGGGATCGCCTTCGAGATCTTCGCCGTCGGTCACGAGCACGATGACGCGCACGTGGTCCTTCGCCTTCGGATCGCGCGCGAGCACTTCCCGCGCCCTCTCCAAGGCTCGCGCGGTCGCGGTCCCACCGATCGGCATGTCGTTCGGCTCGAGCTGGCGGAAGAACTGCGCGATCGCCGCGCCGTCGCTCGTCAGCGGAAAGCTCATTGGCTCACCCGCGAACGCGACCGCGCCGAACCGCGCGCCCGGCAAATCGCGAATGAGCCGCCCGACCTCCGCCTTCGCGCGCGCGATCCGGCTCGGCGCGACGTCGCGCGCGTACATGCTCTTCGAATAGTCGAGCACGACGACGACATCGAGGTTCGTCGCCGGAATCAGGCGCGTGCCCTTGCCGAACTTCGGCCGCGCGAGCGCGAGGATCGCGAGCGCCATCGCGACGAGGAGCATCACCGATTTGACCGCGCGACGCGCGGTCGCGTCGTACGACTCGAGCTTCGCGACGAGCGCCGGCTCGCCGAAGCGGCGGATCATCTTCGAGTGCCGGAGCGCCGCGAACGCGAGCGACACCGCGAGCGCGACGAACGACGCGAAGCAGAGCCCCGCGACGAGCAGCCCCTGCCACGACGCGAAATCGTGTCCCCAGCGGATCGCCTCGTTCACGGGAACCTCCGCACGAGGAAGAGGCGCACGAGCGCCTCGAGCGCCACGAGCACGACCGCCGGAATCAAGAGGAGCGGGAAGAGATCTTCCATCGTCGCCGCGCTCGCTTGGAAGCGCGTTTTTTCCAGGCGATCGAGGATCGTGTGCATGCTCTCTTCGAGCCCTTTTCGATCGGTCGCGACGAACGACTCCGCGCCCGACTCGCTCGCCATCTTCTGCAAGAGCTCGGGGTTCACCGGGTAGTGCTTCTTCGAGTAGCGCGGCTGCCCGAAGATGTCCGGCGGCTCCTCCACGTCGACGAGATCGCCGTTGCCGATCTGAATCGTGTAGACGCGCACGCCCTGGAGACGCGCGAGGTGCGTCGCGTACTCGGGCGACACTTTCCCGGCGTTGCTGTCGCCGTCGGTCAGCAAGATGACGGCTTTCGACTTCGCGTTGCTTCGCCGCAAGCGCGCGACGCCGGTGCCGACCGCGTCGCCGATCGCCGTGCCGTTGCCGTCGATGAGGTTCAGCTCCATCTGCCGCACGAGCGACACGAGGAGGCCGTAGTCGAGCGTCGGCGGCGACAGCACGTACGCCGCGCGACCGAAGACGACGACGCCGATGCGATCCGTTTTTCTTCGCGAGATGAAATCGGCGATGACGTCCTTCGCCGTATCGAGGCGCGTCGGTCGCTTCCCCGGCCGCTGCCCCGGCGACGGCGCGGTCGCCATTCCACCCGGCGAGTCCATGATCGCCTGCATCGATCCGGACAGATCGAGGACGATGACGATGTCGATCCCGCGCTCTTCCGCGTTCTCTCCGCGGAGCACGTTCTGCGGGCGCGCGAGCGCGAGGACCGCGACGAAGATCGCCGCGCCGCGCAGAATTCCCGGCAAATCGCGGAGGCGCGTTCGCCACCCGCGCGGCCCGAGCGTGAGCGGCGCGACCGTCGGCATCGAGAAGACCGGCACACGTTTGTCGGCGCCGAGCGTCATCTTCCAGACGACGATCGGCGCGACGATCGCCGCGACGAGCCACCACGGCCGCAGCCACTGCGCGCCGTGCCACGCGTCGCCGCGCGCGAGCACCGGGTACGCGAGCGCGAGCGCCGTCACGAAGAGCGCACCGAGCGCCACGAGGAAACCACGCGCGACGCGGCTCACATCCGCACCTCGCCGCTCTGCGCGTCGCGCTGCGCCTGCGCCGCCGCCATGCGCGCTTCGAGCGGCATCGTCGCGCGGACGATCTTCTCGCCTTGCTCGAGCGCGCGGCGACACTCCTCGATCGTCGGCGTCATCCGCGCGAACTTCACGAGGTCGCACTCTTCGAGGAACACCTTCACTTCCGGCAGCGCGACGCCGAAGTACGGCACCTTCTGCATCGCCGCCATGATCTCGTCGGTCGTCGATTCGAGGCCGTCGAAGCCGAAGCGCGCGCCGAGATACATGCGCACGGCGTCGTTCACGCGATCGAAGAACTCGCTGAAGCGCCCGGTATCGAGCAACCCCGCGTGGCGAACTTCGTCGAGCTGCTCGAGCGCAATCTCCCACGGCGGGCGCGGCGGAGGCGGAGGGGGTGCGGGCTTCGGACGCTTCGACCAGCGGTAGAGCGCGTACGCGAGGATCGCGCCTCCGAGCGCGCCGATCGATCCGTACTGGAGCCCCTTCTTCATCGCCGTCCACTCTTCGCGCTGCGGACGCGGCGGCGGGTTCGGGAGCGGCTCGGCGTTCGGCGTGTTCGCGATCGGATCGTCGACCACGATCGTGTGCGGCTGCGTGCACACCGTCGCGATCTCGCCGTTCGCGCGCGCGACCGAGATCGGAAACGCGGGCAAGGTCAGCGTGTGCCTTCCCGGCTCCGGCGGCAGCACGAGGAGCGGCACGTAGAGCGTCGTCAGCGCGCGGTCCGCTTGCACCGCGGCGACCGCGCTCGGCTCGAGGCGCGCGGCCGCACCGCCGTCTTGATCCGGAATGACGAAGCCCGCCTTCTTCAGCTCCTTCGCCGCCTCCGCCGCGTTCTGCAGCTCGAGGCCGCGCGGCAAGACGCTCTCGCCTTTGCCGTGCTCGACGCGCACTTCGAGGATGGCTGCGTACCCGCTGAGGCCGCGCGGCGGAAACGAATCGACGATGAGCGGCTTCTGCGCGCCCGACGGAATCACCTCGACGCAGCCGCTCACGGTGCCGCCCGCGTCGCCCGCGTCATCGCCGCCGTCCTCGGCGCCCGCTTCGGCCTGAGCATCCCCCCCCGCATCCTTCGCGCCCGCGTCCTTCACGCCCGCGTCCTTCGCCCCCGCATCGCTCCCCGCGTCCGCCGCGTGAGCGATGCTCGGC
>Ga0100403_1003053_pt1 | contig 12708 bp, 14 predicted proteins | sample CryGeymet201501t_FD_83663 | JGI IMG/M metagenome (GOLD analysis project Ga0100403, IMG submission 83663) | Groundwater microbial communities from Crystal Geyser aquifers in Utah, USA - Crystal Geyser metaG 2015-01t | ecosystem: Environmental > Aquatic > Deep subsurface > Groundwater | place...
GCCCGGCGTAGTAGCGATGCCGGTCACCAGCTGGGTGTCGGGATCAAACGACAGACCCGGCGGCATAGCACCATCAGACTGGCTGTAGAAGTAGGGCGGCACCCCGCGCAGCGCATAGAACAGCTCGCTGTAGCTGTCGCCCACCCTACCGTCCGGGATGTTGCCAAGCAGCACTATGTTGCCGTCAGGCAAGGTCAACCAATACTGGCCGTCCGCCGGCAGATACGTGCCAAGCGGGCGGATGCCGCGCGCCGTGGCAGCCTGCACCACTGGCTGCGTAATCGGATCAACAGGCATACCGACGTCACCGGCCTGCAGATTGGTCGAACTGGCCGCGATACCGATGGTTCGAACGCCCTGATCTGACAGGAAGAACAGATCATTTGCGACCGGCGTAAGTGCCCAGTGATGAATCGAGCCAACCGGCAGACTGTCCAACAGCGCCGAGTTGGCCGGATCTTCGTCGACCTGCCACATTTGGAATCCCTGGCTGTTGAATACCACCAGGTTGGATCGGTAGATCGACATCCCCGTAATCGGGTTCGCGCCAAACTGTTGCAGCCCGTAAGGAAGATAACCCGCATCCTCCGGGCTCGACCAGTCCAGCGGGTTGACGGTCGCGCTGTAGCGGATGATGTCATTGTCGGCGCAATAGACCTTGCTGGCCACAATGGCAACATACGGACCATGCGGACACTTCGGATCTTCAATGCGCCTGCTGATACAGGTCCAGGCGATATTGCCATCCACTACTACAGCGCCCGGCACGGTCGGCCAAGTAGGTTCAACACCACCAGATACAAGGATCGGCTGCGCCTGCCAGATGACGCGCGATGCTTGCACCGCTTCCCACGTTACGCCGCCGTCCATGATGAAGCCGCCGACCGTGGTCGGCCACACCGGCTCAACGTCACTCGTAACCCCAGGCGCGGCTTGTATCGCTTTGTAGATCAGTCCTAGCGATGCCGTTTGTGGAACATAGTTCCAAAGGAACTGATCGACGCGCACATTCGTCGTGGTCGTTTTGACCACTTCCACGCCAAGCTTCACGCCCTCTGCACCAGCTGGCGCGGTGCCGGTTACCAGCAGCACCTGCCAGCGCGGGCCGGCGTCTGTCGACACCAGCGCATCGCCTTTGGTCGTGCTGATCTCGGCGCCCGTGCCATCCAACCAAACCAGCACCGCGCTGGCGGAGTTTGTCAGCTTCAGTGAATCGCCCTGGTTGTAGTAGCAGCGCGCGCCAATTGGTACACCAGGCTCAACAGCGACAGATGCGGCCTGCAGCAAGCGGCTGGTGCCGGTTCCTGTATGCCGCGCGCTCCATGATCCTGCAAAAGCGTCAGACGTGTCTATCGACCAGCCAGCGCCTTTGGTCCAATCAGCGTCACCAGACTCGAAGCCAGCATTATTCAGCGGCGCAACTACAGACGACGCAACAATGATCGGCGAGACCAAAGTTCCGGGGACGTAAGTAGTACCTGGTTGCCAGGCGCTTGCCATTACCGCTCCTGGTCGAAGCCGATTGGCGGGCGATCGTACCTGTCGCCAACGCTCGGCGGCAACGTAGTCGACGGTGGCGGGGCAGTTGTAGCCGGTGGCGTATCAGTTGGCGCGGAGGAATCCTCAATTGTTATGCCACCATCCTCGGTGGCCCAGGCCGGTTCGGTTGCGCCGGATTTCGGTGCCGGGCCAACAGTAGCTATCACTTCGTGCTGATACGTACCGCGCGTGGTTGGTTCTATCTTGTCGCCAACTGTGCGAGTGACGTTCGGTGCCCACAGCAATGCTGAGGCGCCGTCGAGTCGGTCAGCTCGGTAAGCCAGCCCGTTGCGCGTGGTCGGTTCCACAATGTCGCCAGGCGCATAGCTCGTATTAGCTTGCCAGGCGTCACGGCGCTGAAGATAGTAGTGATGCGTCGAGCCGTCGGCAAACTCTGCAACCACGTACAGGAAACCAAGGAACGGCTCGGCAAACAGGATCTCAATCAGCGCCATCCCGGGCTCGGTTGGGTGAACAACTACCTCAACCTCAAAATCGTCGCTCGGCGGATCGACCGGCGTACTCGCAAAAATTACCAGCTTGCCGCCAAACGCGGTTAGACCCTTTGTGCCCGCCGGCAGCGATGCGACGTGCGCCGTCCCTGGCCTGGCCTTGATCGTGCGTTGTGCAGTTACATAGCCGTTTGTCAGGTCGTACAAGCTCGACGGGTTGGCACCGCCTTTCTCGCGCAAGCGCTGTATGCCCGACTTTAGTTCTGTCAGTGCTAGCGAGCGCATCAGGGCACCAGCAGCGGTCGAACTGCGTTCTTCGCGCCGCGCGAGCCGGGGAAGTAGCGGGCGGTCGCGTGCGTTGCGGCTTGCAGGTCGCCCACGTAGGTCTGTAGCTGGCCCATGTAGTTGCCGGCGTCCGGCTGCCCCATGTGCGCCTTTACGTTCGCCAACGCCATGAGAAAGATGGCGCGCGGGTCGATGGTAGTCTCGTCGGTCGATTCAACAAAGGGCTGAAGTTCAATGTCACCCATCACACGCAACGTCCAGGTGTCATCGTTTGGTGCGGGCCAGACTTCAATGCCCTGCCTGATTTCGTAGCAACTCGGGATGCTATCGCGCCCAGCACCATAGTCGCGCGGGTCGACACCTTTAATCAGCTCGCGCCAGATTTCATCGCCCTGGCTAATGCCAACCCAATACAGGCGATCAGGTGCCAATTTGAAAGGGCAGGTGTCGCTGTTAGCGTCGAACTCGTAATGCCGCACTCCGTTCAGCAGGGGGAACGAAAACCAACGCTTGATGCGAAACACGCTGTAACGCTGGAACAACAGTTCCTGCGCTTCCTGCAGAAACGACGTAAGCAGCGAATCCATACCAGGAACTTCGAGACCCGATGCGACTTGCGCAGCAAAGCCCAAGCGTGTCATCAGTTCGGCACGCAGCACTGCCATCGTCTTGCGAGGCCATGGCGTATCACAATCAAAGTTCAGCACCAACGCCATAGCGGCCTCCTAAGAAAAAGCCCGGCAGTGGGGTAAGCTGCCGGGCCTGGAAGCAGCCTGAAAAGTATCAGGCTGCCTTGCTGCCCGCTGCTGACACCTCGGGTTTGCTGCTGACCAGCTGCACCGACTTGCGCTCGACCGGTACATCGCCGGTCACCTTCAGTCCGGTCTTGTCAGCCAAGTCACGTGTGTCGCGGTACACCACACGAATCACGTCATCATCGCGGTATCGGCGAATGAGTACGCTCATCGCCTGCTCTGCGGTGATTGCCTTCGCCGATTCCTCTTTGGTCACCAACACGTTGCCGTGCCCATGGATCACGCCAAGTACCGGAACTTCGAAGTCATAAACGCGGCGCGAAAGTGCGGTCGATGCGGACCGGCTGATGATGACTGTGCATTGTTTCACTGGATACCCTCCAGAATCAGGGGTACGTTCGGGCCGTCAACATCAGCCGTGGTGACCTCGTAACGGATCCACTGCGGCAGCTCGATCTCCTGAAGCTGCACACTTGCCGACGTTAGTCCAACGATAGACGACCAGCCAGTTGAAGCCTCTGCGGGCTCCAGCCCGTCACTGGTTGGGCCGTGACCCTGTAAACTCAGCACGCTGGTAATCGGCAACACTGGAATGTGCAGCAGAGCCTTGCGACCCTGCCCACCCATGAATGGCGACGTGTCGAGCTTTTCGACGCCGAGAATGTCCGCAGCAGTCACGACTGCGGTGATGATCTTGAGCATAGACATGGCGAGGGTTCCTTATGCGATTGCCAAAACGGCCATGGAATTGGCTTTCTTGATAGTGAATCCGAAGTCGCACGTCTGGCCGAAGTAGTGGACGTAGCGGTCGTAAATCCGCGACGGCTTACGACTGACCATCCAGCGACCACGGAACGGACGCAGGCACAAGTGCTTCGAGTTCAAGAAGTAGCACCGCTTATCCCAATCAGGAGTGCCATTGTCGATGGCTTCGAGAAGATCCACGGTCGGATCCCACACCATCGGCACGCCCCGGAAGTTGAGCTGAGTCACGCCAGTATCGAGACCAGTGCCGCCCTTTGTCTGAATAACTACCTGACGGTCAACCGTATCCTTGGCGTCCTTGCGATATGCGTCGTAGAACTTCGAACCGCACATGATGAAATCTGGCGGGGTGCCACCGTAGGTTGTGCACGCGCGCCACATGGTCTCCATCGCTACAGTCAACGCATCGGCGGTGCCGGTGTTGATTGCAAGGCTGATGTTATTGCGCCAATAGCTGTTTGACGCAACGCTGCGGTCGATGCCGCCGACAGTGCCAGTGGTCGGATCAGTCGCGATCAGATGATCAAGACCAGGACATGCCTGCGCGTTTTGCGTGCCATCACGCAGCAAGTCGTAATTCAGACTCGTCTGCATGCCTTCTTTCAGCGCCTGGTAATTCGTCTTGAGCAGATCAACAATCTGGATCTTCTCAGACTCACTCACCTTTGCGTTGCGGTCATCGGTCAGGATGATGCCGTTGTCCGCCAACTCGGTTTCATTCAAGCCGAAGCCGTCGTGCACCTCGTAATGCTGGAACGGCGCCAGGCGAACCGGGTCGCGGCGGTTGTACGTGACTTGATCGTCACGCGAATAGTTCTGATAGTTGCTGTCGTTGTCCTTGTACACCTTCTCATTGAAGATGCCATTACCAAACACCGACTCCTTTTTGTGGCTCATAAGCCACTTCAGGAATGGCCGATCCGTGTTGATCTGGTCAACGGGATCATTCGACGCGTAGGTCATAAGCTGGTAATTGGCACCAGCCGCAAGTTGTTCCGGGGTGATGGGCATTGTCGTGTCCTCGAAGTGAAAAGAGCCCATGTGGGCGGTCTTTCCGCGTTCGAGGGGCACGACGCCTCAGTCAGTGCTACCGGGCGCGACTCCGGCGGTTCGGCTTCTGCGGTTCGCCAAGCTTAAGGCCCAGCGTGCTGCCATTATCACGCACATGTGCAAACGTTCAAGCCCTCAGAACGTGGGGCGATTTTTGACGCTGATGTCGCATACGGCCGTGCTGGTGTTGCTGCATCCTGTTTCGCTTGTGCTCAGTCCGTCGAGCACGTTTGCGAACACGATGTTGATGTAATACAGCCGCCCAGACTCTACAGGGCAAAACGCATAGGACATCGCACTCGGCCCGTAACTCAACAACGCTTCGCTGGTGTTGGTCGACCGGCACTGCGCTACAAAGCTGGGATCATTGACCGGATCTGGCGACGTGTACTGAAATGTTCCAGCTATACGGAAGTCACCAGGGCATGCAGTGAGCGTCACGTATACCGAACTTGCGAACCGTGCTGGTGCATAGAACGATAGCGGTTTAGCAGAGTTCCACTGAAGCTGCAGCGGGTTGCCGTTGCCAGTGAACGCGATACTGATGTACTTGCCGCGCGTCGAGACTGCTGAATAGCTAAGCCCGGCAAGCGTCCAGCTCCCCACCGGGTAGAAGTCGCTGAAGGTTTCTGGGAACGAATAATCAACCCCAAACGTTCCGGGCCAGGTCTTGTCGACCTGGGTGAACCCGTCAGGCTGAAACAATGCGCGCTGCGTTGTGTCGGCAATCTCCGATTTCACCACGTTACAGCCGCCGGTCGGCGCTGTAGCGCCAGCCACAGTGATGATTACCGTCCGCTCCGGGCCGGCTCCACTGTTGTTGTAGCACTTGAGATTCAGCGCCTTGGCGCCCGCCGACGTGAAGCTGATCGACTGTGAGCTGTTCAGCGCCTTGGCACCGTTCCAATCTGAAGTGACCGGCGTGCTTGTGGCGTAGCACAGTTCAGGCGAATTGCCGCTGGCCCAGGTCAGTGTGGTTGACGCGCCAACCGCCAGATCGCCTGAACCAGACCGGCTGAACGTCAATGTTGGCGCGGTGCCACTAACCGGGGTCGACAATCCCTCACAGATTCCGAGCGACGGCTGAAGTTGGCATTGCAGGTAGATATTGCCCTGGTTGTCGATGATCGGCGCTGATCCGCTCAAGATCGGCACAGTCAGCGCCGGCGTGGCGTTTGTGATGCGCAGAGTTGTGGACTGACCAAAGGCGATGGCGGGGGCCAGTATCAGCAGGGCGAGGAAACGGGTCATTACTTTGGCTCCCTCTTTGCGGGCTCGATCTTCACGCCGATTCGCTCTAGTTCTTCCTCCTTCTCAAACAGCATTTGTTCCAGAATCGCCTTTGCTGTCAGCCTTGCCGAACCATTGATGTAGTGACTCAGCCCGCCAACAGACATAAAACAGTCATCCCCTTCATTGAGGCAATAAATAGCCCCCCTGAGGCTGTCGATCTGCCCGCTCAACGCTGCGACCTTGTTCATTTGCCCAGTGGTCAAAGTAATCATGCTGACGCACCCCCCACGGCGCGCAAGCCAAGCTCGAAGGCTTCCATGTCGGTCTTCGGCTGCGGCGCCATGCCGGTACTCGGGCGTACTGGGCGAAGCGGTACATGTCCGACTGCAGGCTTTGCTGCCGGCGCGCCTACTGCGGTGCGCTGCCACTCGCGTTCAATAGCCGGCACCCACTTCTCAGCTGGGATGTTTTCTTTGATCCATGCAAACGTGCCAGACGCAGTGAGGGCCTGCATCTTCGCGGCATACGCCGGGTCGGCGCGCAATCGCTGGTCGAGCGCGTTCACCGATGCTACTGCTGCGGCCTCGGCTTGCTTTGCCACAGTCTGCTTTGCCTGCACTTCACTGTGCTGCACAGCACGTTGCTGCGTCACGCGAGCTTGTGCGACTTCCAGCGCGTGCTTGCGAGTGATGTCACCATTCTCGACAGCTTCGGACAAGTCAGCGTAATCTTTCAATGGATCGACAAGCCCCGGCACTTCACGACCGAGTTGCTGTCCAAGCCACTGGACCTCCTGCAGCATGGCGTCGAACGCCTTTCCCATCGAGGCCGGGTCGCCGCTGTTGATCGCTTGCAAGTAGCCGAGCGCCGAGCTGTACTGCTCTGGCGTTGCCCCGGTACTAGTGACCATCTGCTCCCACTCGTCCGCGCGCTTGGCTTGGGCAGCCAGGCTCTCGCGTTCAGTGCTCAGTTCCTTGACCTTACCGGTCAGATCCTTGAATCGCTCAGCTGCCTTCTCTTTAAGCCCAAGCGTGGCAATCTCGTCCGCGACCGGATCGGGCTCGGTGACAGGCGCAGGCTCGGCAGGCTTGTCGCCTTCCTTGACGGCCTCGGTCTGCTCCGCTACTTCCTCGGCGGGCTCCGTCTCGGCCTGATCGACCACTTCCTCGACGGGCGCAGCTTCATCGACGCCCTTGCTGAAGGCGTCGAGCGCAGCCTGCTCAGGCGACGGGGGGGTCGCTGGCTCGGGGGTCGGGGCCTGCTGCTGCTGGGATTCCTGGGTCATTGCTCATCACTCCTGGGTTTAGTGTGGCGCCTTGCTGCGGCATGCCCATGGGGGCGCCTTGCTGCGGCATTTGGCCTGGTATCATTTCGGGAACGTCCGGCAGAAAGCGGTCGGCGTCGATTCGCTCGCCCGTGCGTGCAAGGGTTTCTTCAACAAGCTCCTCAATACACTCAGCTATATCAAGCGGGCTAGAGCCGCGAAGCTGTCCGACTTGCATGATGCTTTGTTGCAAAAGCGGCATCATCGTTGCCCACGCTTCACGCTGGCGCGAAGTATCGGGCTTGCCCGTTGTCCCTGCGCGGATCTCTACCGATACTAGAATGTCAAGTTCTTCAACAGTAAGCCCTTCCGGCCAGTACGCCTCAGGACCTGCGATGCTCACGACGTCTTCGTGCGTCATTTTCTGCAGCGCAATTTCTGCAGTGTGCTGCCCCAAAGCTGTCAGAAGTTCTTCGAGCGAGTCGCGCCGGTAGCTGATGCGGGCCATAGTGCCCTGCTGCATAAGCTCGGCTTCGGTCGCAGTCTTGGCGGTCTGCACCGACGATGAGAGAGCTTCTTGTATGCCCCACAGCATTTCGAGTTCCGAACGAATTACGCCGGTGTCGTATAGCCCCATGTCGATGCCGTTGTATTGGATCGGGGAGAGCATGCTACCGATCGGCTCACCAGGCCTGAGCGGGCGCAGCCCGATCATTTCGCCAACGCCGCCGCTTTCGAGCTTCTTCGCGTACTCAGCGCTAAGGTTTGTCTCGTCGAATCCAAGCTTCGGGATCGCCCTGCGACGGTGCTCTGCGAAAGCAGAGCGGACGCGGTTGTATTCATCGAACAGGCGGGCGCTGCGATTGACGAGCGATTGCGGGTGTCGCTGGCCGTCGACAATGCCCGGCGCCCAAAGGAACAGGTTGTAGAACCTGCTCGTGCCAGGGTTGGGCGGCATCGGTGGGCGCGCGTAGCAGTCCAGGCCCTCGATCAGCGTGAGGATCATGTTCGAGTCGCGGCACTGGATCTCCCACACGCACACGCTGCCCTCACCGCCCTGCGCAATGCCACCACCGGGCTTGTGGCTGTCGGCTTCCTCGGGATCTACTTCTGCAAGCAAGCCAGTGTCTCGGTTTTCGGTCGGGTCCAGCGGCTTGGTTTGGTAGTAAGTCGTGGCGCGCTTGATCTTGTCGCCCAGCTCGGCGAACTCGGCTTTCGCATCTGACAGCGGCATGAAAACGCGATGCGCAATCCACGGCGCATCAAGATAGCAAGCCAGCGACGGCACGTTGGGCGAGACTTGCACGTCCTCAGACGGGATGAAGTCGATGCCAAGCCCGCGGGCAATGACCACCTCGACCTCGGCCCGCAGCCCCTGAATCGCCTGCTCAAGCTCCGCGCGCTTTGCGTCGGTGTCCTGCCCCTCGCCCGACTCGACATCTGCTGCCAGAGCGTTCAGGCGTGCAATGTTGTCTTGCAGGTCATCGATACGCTTGATCAGCACCGGATCGCGGTTCTGTCGCTCCATCCATGCCGCCTTGAACCAGCCAGGACCGACCGTGATCGAACTCCGCACGGACGGCTCCATGACTGCCTTCAGCTTGCCCTTCTTCCACAGGCGCCTGATGACCAGCTCCAGAGTCTTGCCAAACTTGCGCGCATCCTCCAGCCGCGCAGGCCCGGCAGACTCAGCGGGCAAACAATCTACGTCGGGATCGCGGGCGTAGAGAAACGACGCCAGAATATCAATGTAGGTGCCTGCAATGGGCACATCGACTTCAAACTGTCCCGAGTCGCCGCGCGCATAGCGACGGTCGACAGCGTAACCTTTGCGCGCTACTTTATCGAACTCGCGCGCTTCCTCTATGCGCTTGAGCCAGACTTTGCAGTCTGCCGATTCCTCTGCGCTGGCGCCTGGCTGACTGTACTCGCTCATCGGTAGTACCTCGATTTCTGCTCGTCAAGCCAACGCTGTTCGCGGTCCATGCCCTCGATGTGTGCGCGGCTGAAGGGGATGATGGTTTCGCGGGTTTCGGTGCGCTCGGGTATTGGATCGGACATGTCATCGAGCGCACGGCCAATCAGGCTGCAAACGTCCACCATGTCGTCAACTCTCCCGTCGTCGCCGCTGAAGGCGCACAGTTGTTCAAGCAGTCGCTTGGCCCACGGCTTGTCTTTGGGCAGATAGACCGCGCCAGCCGATGCACGGGCAGCAAAGCCCAGCGCGCGGCTGGCCTTGTTGCTAGCGCTCGGCACCGCCTGCCGCGCGGTGAATGTGTTGGATTCGCGCATGCGCTTGTTGATCGCACCATCAAGCGCGCGGTGGATGACCCCGGATTCTTCGAGCCACAGCCGCGGCTTGTGCAGCTTGACAAGACGCAAGGCGGCCTCGATCCACGTCTCTGGCGCAGTCTGTCCGCTCCACCAATCCAGCACGTACAGATCGCCGGTCACAGACATGCCGAAGATACCCAGCTCGGTGAAGTCACCCGCGTCATCTGTCACGGCGTAATCGGTCGACAGGAAGATGGACAGCGGCGACGGCGCTCGCTCGTACCACTTGAACCAGTCGCGCTTGAACATTACGCCCGCAGCGCTGCGGAAGTCGCCTTCCCACACATGCGCGTAAAGATCAGGATTGATCCGCTGCAGCCTCAGCCGCTCGGCGTCCAGCTCGGGCGGGAACCACGGGTTGTCGCGCCAGTTCATTTCGACCACGAGCGCGTCGGGGTTGTTTGTGAACTCAGCCTCAACCGGATCGTCAGGCGTTTCAGGGTTCCACGTCGCCCATATTTCTGAGCCAGGCGCGCGGATGGTCGGGATCAGAATCTCCCACGAGCGCGCAGATACTGTGTGCGCTTCCTCTACCCAGCACCGCGTCACGCCCTCGAACGACTTGAGCGAATCAGCAGTGTGGTCCTGCAGGCCGCAGAACAGGAACTCAGTTCCGCGCGGGCCTTTGATAACATCGCGCTGCACTTCGTAGAAGTCGGACATGCCCAGCGCCGCGACCTGATCGGCCAGCAGCTTGTGCACCGAATCCTTGATCGACTTCTGTATCTCGCGGGCGCACAGGATGCGCTCATGCGAAGCAAGGCCCATGCCAAGCAGAAGACGGGCCACGCCCCATGACTTCGCGCTCCCTCGCCCGCCCTTGGTTCCCTTGCGGCGACAGGGCCTGCCGAACGCCTGCAGCTTCGGCGCGATCTCGATCTGCATCGCTGTCACTTGGCCGCGTCCTTGGGACTCACAAACTGGACCACACTCGGCACCAGGGGCGCGCCATCCTTGCCGGTGATCTCACGCGGCAGACACTTGCCCACCAGCGTCAGAAACGGGCCGGGGTTCAGCACGGCTTGTTCGGCCAGATACTTGCGCCCGCCGGCGTCATCGAGGGCGCCCAGGATCATTTCTTTTAAGTCGCGGGTCAGCTTGTTTGGGTTGCCTTTGCCACGCCCCGGCCCCGGCGTGCCCTTGCCGATTCCCGCCGATACTTTTTCGCTGGCCTTGGGCTTGCTCATCGCGTTTCAGCGTACACAATCTGCCGCAACGTTCAAGCCTTTATGTGGGAGGGTCGCTCACGCTCTTGTGATGCACGCAGCCGAAATCGGGACCGGTCCAGAATCCGCCGCCTTCGCTGTAGCTGTAGACCAGCGCGTCGGGCTCATGGCTCGCATCGCCCCACTTCTCGCGCAGCTTCTCGTTGAGGCACTCACCGCCAGCGTCCTCCCGCACCGATCTCACGCGCCTCCACGACTTGCAGGTTGCGCAGCGGCCATGCTTCTGCCCCTGCGCAGCACGCCACCCTTCTCGTGCGGCCTCCGCCCATTCCTCGCGCACGTCAAGACCGCTATCGGCGAGAATCGCCTTGAGTTCGTCAATCCATTCCTCGAACCTCATTCCTGTCTCCCAGTCAAGCCAATCTCCCGCTCCCGCTCCAGCAGGTCATCGAACACAAGCAGGATGTCGGGTGTCTCACAGTAGTGGCCGACGATCCAATGCCCGACCGCTTCCATTTCAGCACATGCCGCGTTATTGCTAGCGCGCAGGATGTAGACCTGTCGCAGATCGTCCATAAGCACGTATGCCCCCATGCCGGTCTGATGAATGATATCAATCACTTTGCGACGCACGATCATTGCAGCCCCGAGTGCGCCGGAGTCGGAGAGGGTGAGGCAAGGGCGGAGCCGGCGTCTTGATTGACGATGCGGCATGCCCATTTTACAGCCCCGGTACGATCTCGATTCGAACAGCGGTCGGTCGTCCGCGCCCGGTGTCCTGCGCGTATTCCCACGCAACTCTGGGGTCATTGTCTTTCACTCCGAGTCTAGCTGCTATTCCGTCGACCAGGGCTTTGCATGCTGATCTGAGATTGTCATGCGAGTCGAGCGCACGTGGCGCGATGCGGATGATCCGCACAGTGCAGGGCAGCGGCACACGCGGCACGGCCAGTGCAGCGCCACGGTGCTGCTTTGCTCGCCTCGCTCGTGTTGCCCAGTGCTCGCGCAGGTTTGCCGCACTGGGGAGAGACATGGGCAGTAGGACGGTTGTAGGAGTCATCTGGCGGACTTGTGCCTATGACAAGGGTTGTCGTGCAATCCGACGAACGGTAGTTGACACGTACGCGCAATGCGCGTACCGTTTGAACCGTGGACACCACCACGACCGGTGCCTCAGCGGACCTGAGGCAAGGAGAGTGAAATGAACGCAGTCATCAACAGTCGCAACGAAGTTATCGCTTACACCAACGCTGCATCTGGTATGATCGAAATTGCTGGTGCCGTAGCTCAGGACGGAAGCCCGGTCAATCGCACGTCGTATCGCGTCAGCGCGAGCAGGCGCAATCGAGCAAAGCTCCACGCCGGAATGCCGAGCACTTCGCAGCGCAAGCACAACAGCTTTGGGTTCTTTGTTCTTGTCGATTGATATGACTTCCCACCCGAATCGTAGCCGCCGGGAATCCCCGGCGGCAAACCCCAGACCGGCAGACATCCGCGTTGCCCGAGAAGCCGCCGGTCTCACGCAAACCGCAGCCGCCACGCTTGTACATTCCACGTGCCGCGCTTGGCAGCAGTGGGAAGCTGGCGACCGGCGCATGCATCCGTCGATGTGGGAGCTGTTCTGCATTAAATCATCCACAGGTATCACATAACCGGTTGCGCAACTTGACCGGCGAAATGTTCATGCTCAATCCTCAAACCCATCCAGAAACACTTCATTTTGATCAACAACTACTTTCATTGTCTCACCTAACTCCGCCCCCACCCAGTCCCCTGTAATCACAATTTCACCACCAGGCCCCAGCACGACTACTTCAGCAGGGCGCTGGGCGCTGGCGGGTAGCTCCAGAGCGAACACGAGCAAC